>Ga0316201_10000517_pt1 | contig 22281 bp, 20 predicted proteins | sample CS6wburrow_MG_FD_204516 | JGI IMG/M metagenome (GOLD analysis project Ga0316201, IMG submission 204516) | Coastal sediment microbial communities from Delaware Bay, Delaware, United States - CS-6 worm burrow | ecosystem: Environmental > Aquatic > Marine > Coastal > Sediment | place: USA... | reverse complement strand
CCCAGTGTCCTGGTACAGCACGGTCTTCGGCTTCAGCCGGTCGTTCGCGTATCGACACCGCGTTGGTGATCTGGCCCAGGCCTTTGCCCTTGAGGCTGTTCTTGCGTGAACGACGCATGCCCCGTGGCCGGCGCAGATACTTCAACAGCTCTTTCTTCAAGGCCCCGCGGGCCTGGACGAACAGCGTCAGATAGATCGTCTCGTGGGACACTTGGTACGTCTCATCGTCTGGATAGTGGTACTTCAGCCACCCCGCAATCTGCCGCGGAGACCACTCGAGCTGCAGCTTCTCGGCCACAATGCGTGCTAGCGCAGGGTTCTTACCAAGTTTACAGGTCTTGGGTCGGTGTGCTCGTTGCCAGGCGGCTTCATCGGCCGTGTTGGCACGATAGGCATGCCGGCCACCGTTGCGGTTGATCTCTCGACTGACAGTCGATGGTGCCCTACCAAGTAACAATGCAATCGCTCGGATCGAAAGATCAGCGACAATGCCACGCGATATCTCTTCACGTTCTGCCAATGACAGTGCGCGACTTGATCGACTCCGCGATGCCGGACGGATACCTCCTGTCTTTGATATCTGACCAGCAACCGTGCCGTGACTACGATCTAAAAGTCGTGCTATCTCATGCAAGGAATCGCCAGTCTGCCAGCGATCCCACATGAACTCACACTCTGCTTGAGTGAAGTACCTTCTCTTCCTCATCTGCAACACCTCCTGCTCTAGTGATAGAGTCTAGGTGTTGCAACGACCAATTGAAGTCACAGTTGCAAGCAGTCGCTCTCGATTTTAGCACCGGGGCGGCTGTTTCCGGCCGGAAGGGGATATTTGAAGCAGCGACGGCGGATTACTGGGATCCAGACGGGACACACCACGCTGTCAGCCCTCCGGTTGCCTGAGAAAGTATATCGTTTATAAGTAATAATGTATTGTTAAACGATAATACTTAGTCTATTATCGATATCTACTTGGAGTAACAAAGGCCCAAACATGCCGGATAACACGACAAACCGTCTAACCAGGGCGGTCAAGCGAATTCTCGACGTTCTTCGAGTACTGGCGATCGTCAGTCTGATCTTATGGCCGCTGGCTGTGATTGCTATGACTGTCGGGCAGTCTTCTCATCCGGAGTCATGGGGAGTCGACATCGACGTATATTCTGGCTTCACCATTGATCTCAGCGAGTTCGCGGCAGACATTACAGAGTCAGTCGGAGTGCGTAACCCAATTATTGATGGAAAGGCAGAGCTAAGTATCGACACATCAAGCCCAACGGCGCTCTATGTGTTTACGTTGATCACGGAATTGGGTGGCGTATTCGCGCTCTATGTCCTGTTGCAGTTGCGAGCGTTGTTCGCGTCCTTGTTAAGCGGTAAGAATTTTGCTCCCGAGAATTCCAAACGTATCAAGAAAATCGGCTTCGTCATTATCGCCTGGACCTTGGTTAGTCCGATTCTGCAATACTTTGGAGGTCAGATAATTCTGAGCGAGTATGCGTTGAACGTCCCAGGTATCCATTTGAATCCAGCGTTCGATATAAGTGGTATGGCGATATTCACTGGAGTAGCCATGATTATCTTGTCTGGTGTTTTGACGGAAGCGACCAGAATCCACGATGATCAGCAGCTAACGATCTGATGACTACGACGATCAAAGTTAATCTGGATCTACTGCTCGTGCAGCGTAAAATGTCTCTGACCGAACTGTCTGCCAAAGTCGGAATAACGCTCGCTAACTTATCTACACTGAAACGCGGCAAGGCTCGAGCAATTCGTTTCTCTACTCTCGTTGCTATATGCGAAGCGCTGGACTGCGAGCCCGGGGACCTGCTGGAGCTTGACCTGGACGGCTGAATAGCCGTCATTCGACAGTCCATTGAGCGGACCTTGCGGCAAACCTATTGATGCAATAGCGAACATTCAGAGATGCAGCATCTAGCGGTACGAGTATGGCGAGGCGGCGAGTTGCCTGCCGTGCGAACAAAAAAAAAGGCAGGACCTGTAGGTCCTGCCCTTTCGCGTCGAATCGCGTTAACTAAACCGCTACGATATTCTCTGCCTGGGGACCTTTTTGGCCCTGAGTAAGAGTGAACTCGACCTTTTGACCCTCAGCCAACGATTTGTGTCCTTCGCCTGTAATAGCGCTGAAATGGGCAAAAACGTCGGGGCCAGATTCTTGTTCGATAAAGCCAAAGCCTTTGGCATCATTGAACCATTTAACGGTTCCGGTAGTAGACATAGTCATAATCCTATTCATTCATTAGTAGTGGGAGCCTTCTTGTGAAGGCCGTATCGCTGGAAGCGCTGCTATTACTTATGAAAAACAGGACGAGGTGCTAAAGAAGGAACTTCGAAATGGTGCACATAAATATCAGACGTACTTTCAAGCTGTGCGGAGCATAACAGCTTTGGCCCACCGTAATCGGACGTTCTCAGCCGATGCATTGTCAATAAAGGCCCAAATTGCCCGACGGCCGACCTTCTTTCATGTTGGACGTTCGGTTTCCTCTTATTTCTCGCGCTCAATTCAAAGGAGTAGCTTGCCCGTAGGCCCCTTAAAAGCGAGAGGAGCAGACGTGGTTGATCGGGGACCGAGCTACTGGTGGCTTCAGATTCCGGGATGGATTCTTCTGGTCTATCTCTGCTATGCGCAGGCAATTCCCGCCTTCGATTACGAACTGGGCGTTCGGATGGGCACCCAGGAATCCGCGCAGCAAATCACCGAGGTTGGGGCAGCATTCTGGTACGGCTTCGCGTTCTCTGATCTCGTCGTATACATTCCTTTGCTTGGCGCGGGCCTGATTGGCCATTGGCTTGTGCGCCCGTGGTGGCGGGCCGTCTTCGCCGCCGCACTCGGTATAACCATTTACTGGCCCATAGTTGTCCTCGCGGCAGCAGTCGATGCGCGAGATGCATCGGGCTGGCATGTAGATGAGGCGGCTTATTGGGTTGTGCTACCGGCCATCGCAGCGTGGGGTCTTTGGGGCCTGATCCTGGTTGCCCGCCCCCAAGACGATAGTGAGCAGGACGAATGAATGGTAGTTCCTCGCTGATACCGTCCGAGAAGTACTCGTTTTCCAGATCCCCAGACATGTTCACAAGCGGCAACACCGCTATCGAACGGTCGCCGCCGGAATCTTCGGCCGTTTAGCAGGCCCATAGATCGAAAAGCACGCCCTATAAATAGGGAGTATCGTCCTCGTCGAACTCGACCTCTTCGCTAGCGGTGGCGGGCAGTTTGGCCATTGCCTCTCGCAGCATCTCGACGTGCTCGGTCTCCTCGTCGCGAAGCTCGGTGAACAGCGCCACAACGTCGGGATCGGTGATGCCTGGCAAGGCCATGTCGTAGAAGTCGTGGGCCTTTTTCTCAGCTTCGAGCCCAACCTCGAATGCCTGGACGGTGGACATGCCACGGCGCGGCGCACCCATTTCCGGGGCCTCGACGTCGAACAGGTCGTCCAGCGTCAACCGCGCGGGGGCGTCACCAAACAGAGCCTTGCGCCGGGCTGCGAGGTCACGGCCGTGCTTGGCCTCGTTCTCGGCCATCGAGGCAAAGAATGCTCCAGCATCGTAGCCACCGGTGCGGCCGAGCTGGGAGGCAAACATGAGGTAGCGTTCCTGCGCCTCCATCTCGATCAGTTTCGCGAGGTCGAGGGCATCCATTAAGCTGAGCTTGGACAGGTCAAGACGGGTGGACATTGAATCGACTCCTAGTCTGGTATTTGCGGTGCGATGATAACACCGCTGAGCGGCGGCGCGCGACATTACAGCTGCGGGTCGCCGCCGCGAACTTTCCACACTTTCCGAAACCACGTACGGACCCAGCCATGCGACGTCTCGATCAGCGGCGACGCCACGTCTCTGTTACCGCTCGACTTTCGTAAATTTCGTGCCTTCCAGCGTCAGGTTATACATCAGGCCTTTCGAGCCGAAGATAAACCCGACAACGGGATCGCGAAGGTTACTGGAATCGATCGTCTTGCCGGCACCGATGTCGATAAGCGCTACCGATCCGTCAACGCCAACTTGCCAACCTTCTGATTGGCGGAAACTATCAAGCGCATCACGCGTCATGAACACGATGACAATAGACTTGGCCTGCGCACCAAGCTGGAAGCCGATTGAGCCACTCGCCGTACGGTAGTAGTCAACCGTGGAGCCACCAACGCGCAGCACACCCTCACCGGTCTCCCCGCCAACACCTACGCCGGCCTTGATGACACGTGGAAATACCAGGTAACCCGCTGCCTGGTTCAGAAAAACCTCTGACCCATTTACTTGCTCTTTGAATACTTGCAAGGCGTCATTGGCGCTCTTATCAATGCTGTTGGCTGTCGTCACACAGCCTGACAACATGCCAAGTGCTGCAAAGACCAAAAATAAGCGAAGTAACATATTGTGTTTCATGGATTTATTCTCTCTTTGATAATCCTGTAAATGCGCCCAACATATTCCTCAGAATATCACGAAGCGAAAATACCTTCGCGGCATCGAATATGCCGGTCGATTCGTCCATGTAGACCCGTTGTGCTATCTCGAGTTGCACGGCATGAATGTTGTGATCCGGGTTACCGTAGTGGCGCGTGATGAAACCACCTTTGAAGCGTCCGTTCAGAACGGTGCTGTACGGACTTGCCTCGGCTGCTTCCCGCACGCCGGTTTCGATATGACCTGCACAACTGCTCCCGCCATTGGTGCCGATATTCAGCTCGGGCAATTCGCCTTCAAACAACCTCGGCACAACGCTGGGGATTGAATGCGCATCCCATAGCAACGCGTAGCCGTATTTCTCACGCGTCGCCTCGATGACGCTCGCGATCTTGTCGTGGTAGGGCTGCCAGTAAACCGCAACCCGATCCCGCACCTCTTCCTTGCTCACCTGCGACGATGTGTAAATATCATCGCCTGCGAATGTCTGCAACGGGCACAGCCCGGTCGCGACCTGCCCCGGATACAAATTATCGTCGCTCGCCGATCGGTTGATATCCACAACGTAGCGTGAGTAGTTGGCAACGAGCATGTTCGCTCCGAACTCGCGGGCAAAGCTATAGAGCTCCGCGACATGCCAATCGGTGTCAGGAAGTGCCAGGCCAGCCGGCGTCATTCGATCACGTATGTCCGGCGGCAGATGGCAACCGTCGTGCGGAACGCTGATGAGCAGCGGCGAATCGCCGGCGTGAAAACTGAATACGTCGCTCATTGGCTCAGGCTGGGCAAAATTGACTCCGCGTAAGCACAATAGCTGCCGCTATTGATCTTCGCCGCGACGCGCATGATGTCAGATGACAGGGAGCGGTCTTCTTCATATGCCGGTGATAGTTCGCGGAGGGCGGCGATGACCTCCTCAATCGCTGCCGAGCTTTTCTGTGGATGATGGAAATCGATACCCTGCGCCGCGGCCAGCAATTCGATCGCGACAATATTGGCGACGTTGTCGAGCATGGTGTGCAAGCGCCGGGCCGCAAAGGTTGCCATGCTGACATGGTCCTCCTGGTTGGCGGACGTTGGAATGCTGTCGACACTCGCCGGATGTGCGTGTGACTTGTTCTCGGACGCGAGTGCCGCCGCCGTAACCTGCGCCATCATGAAGCCACTGTTCAAGCCGCTGTCCTTGACTAGAAAAGCGGGCAGTCCACTGAGGTGCGTATCAATGAGAAGTGCGACACGGCGTTCCGATAGTGCGCCGATCTCGGCGATCGCAAGCGCAAGGTAGTCCGCGGCGAGCGCCACAGGTTCGGCGTGAAAATTACCACCTGACAAAACCTGTCTCGAGTCCGTGAAGACAAGCGGGTTATCCGTTACCGCATTCGCCTCTGTCTCGAGCACACTGCACACGTGTCGCAACACGTCGAGGCACGCGCCGACAACCTGTGGCTGGCAACGAACCGAGTACGGATCCTGCACGCGATCACATTCGACGTGCGAGGCACGAATATCGCTACCCTGCATAAGTTCCCGCAGCACGCCGGCAACAGCGATCTGGCCGCCATGGCCACGCACTCTCTGAATGCGGCGGTCAAACGGCGTGTCGCTACCCTTGATCGCATCGGATGACATCGCCCCTGCCATCAGGGCGGCTGACAGGATGTTCTCGGTGCGGAACACGGCGGCCAGTGCGAGTGCAGTCGAGACCTGCGTGCCGTTGAGCAGCGCGAGGCCCTCCTTGGGCGCAAGCCGGATTGGCTCGATGCCCGCCTCCCTGAGCGCGACCTGTGCCGGAACCAGGTTGCCATTGACGTGAACCTCGCCAAAGCCAATTAATGCGCCTGCCATGTGCGCGAGCGGCGCGAGGTCGCCGGAGGCACCGACCGAACCGCGCGACGGAATGCGCGGGTAAATGTTGTGGTTGATCAGGTCGCAGAGTCTTTCGACGAGCTCGAGGCGGACTCCGGAAAAACCTTCAGCGAGCGCGATGACCTTCATGAGCATGATGAGCCGCACGACGTCATCATCGAGATCATCGCCGACACCAACCGCGTGCGAACGCACGAGGTTTTCCTGCAGGTGCGCAAGCTCATCGTCGCTGACGCGTACCGTGGCGAGCTGACCGAAGCCGGTGTTGACGCCATAGACCTGATCGCCATGCGCAACCACGTCATCGATGAGCTCGTTCGACTCCGCAATACGGCGACACGCTTCGCTGCCGACGTCGACTGTGACAGGTTCGAGCCATGCCTGGCGTAGTTTGCGCAGCGTGACGAGCTGGTTGTTAACCGTCAGCTTCATGATTGGCTCCCGAAATCGACCATTGGCAGCTTCAGCTTGTGCTCACGTGCGCAGTCGATCGCGATATCGTAACCCGCATCGGCGTGCCGCATGACGCCGCTCGCCGGATCGTTCCAGAGCACGCGCGCGATACGTTTGTCTGCTTCCGCGGTGCCATCACAAACAATAACGAGACCCGCGTGCTGCGAGTAACCCATGCCGACGCCGCCGCCATGATGCAGGGATACCCAGGTCGCGCCGCCAGCCGTGCTCAACAGTGCATTAAGCATCGCCCAGTCGGAGACGGCGTCGCTGCCGTCCTTCATGGCTTCGGTTTCGCGATTTGGGCTCGCGACCGAACCGCTGTCGAGATGGTCACGGCCAATGACCACGGGCGCCTTGAGTTCACCGTTTCGCACCATTTCGTTGAACGCCAGACCCAGCTTGTCGCGCTGCCCGAGTCCAACCCAGCAGATGCGCGACGGCAGGCCCTGGAAGTGAATGCGCTCGCGTGCCGCATCGAGCCACTGATGCAGATGCAGATCATCGGGGATCAGCTCCTTCACCTTGGCATCAGTTCGGTAAATGTCCTCGGGATCTCCCGATAGCGCAGCCCAGCGGAATGGGCCGACGCCGCGGCAGAACAAGGGTCGGACGTAGGCGGGGACGAAGCCCGGAAAGTCGAATGCGTTCTTTACGCCTTCGTCGAGCGCAACCTGCCGGATATTGTTGCCATAGTCGAAAGTCGGGATACCCCGCTTCTGGAATTCGAGCATGGCCGTTACGTGCACGGCCATTGACTTAACAGAGGCTGCGACAACGGCATCCGGGTCACTCTCGCGTTTCTCGTGCCATTCTCTGACGGACCAGCCAATCGGGAGGTAGCCGTTCGCGGGATCGTGAGCGGACGTCTGGTCGGTGACGGCGTCAGGACGGACACCGCGTCTGACCAGCTCAGGCAGAATCTCGGCAGCATTGCCGAGCAGGCCGACAGAAGTCGCTTGCTTCTCAGCAACCGCTTTGTCGATGATCGCCAGCGCTTCGTCCAGCGTCTCGGCACGCTTATCGAGGTAGCCGGTTTCGAGACGCATGTCGATACGATCCGACTGACATTCGACTGCAAGCATGGACGCGCCCGCCATCGTAGCTGCGAGCGGCTGCGCGCCACCCATGCCGCCGAGGCCGGCAGTCAGGATCCAGCGCCCCGCAAGATCGCCATCGTAGTGCTGGCGGCCCATCTCCGCGAACGTTTCGTAAGTGCCCTGCACGATGCCCTGGCTGCCGATGTAGATCCACGAACCTGCTGTCATCTGTCCGTACATCATGAGCCCCTTGCGATCGAGCTCGCGGAAGTGCTCCCAGTTCGCCCACGCCGGCACGAGATTCGAATTGGCGATCAGCACGCGCGGTGCATCGGCATGCGTCTTGAAGACACCCACCGGCTTGCCGGACTGTACGAGCATCGTTTCGTCGGCTTCGAGTTCCTTGAGCGTTTCGACGATCTTGTCAAAACACTCCCAGTTGCGTGCTGCCTTGCCGATGCCACCATACACAACCAGATCCTGTGGTCGTTCGGCGACCTCCGGGTCCAGGTTGTTCATCAACATACGGAGCGGCGCTTCAGTCAGCCAGCTCTTCGCCTGTAGTTCAACGCCGGTCGGCGCCTTTATAGTTCTGCTCATTGTTCGAGTTGCTCCAGTTGCACGACGTCAGCTGACGTCGAGCGCGGTGTTCCAGGTGGTGTGTAATGCCCGGTCATCTCGTAACGGCTGCCCGGGTGCTGCAGACGCGCAAAGGTCACGGGCCGCCCTTTCGACCACGTGCGGCGAATCACGACGAGCGTGGGCTCGCCCTCCTCGATATTCAAGTGTTGCCGGACAGCGCCATTTGGCATGGCGGCACGCACAACCTGCTCGGCTTCCTGCAAGGGGGCGACAGTCGTCAGGTAGGCGCTCGGCGTAATTGCTTCAAAATCCTGCTCGAGGCATTCCGGTGCAAAACTCGCCAATACGTGGCGATCTTCGACCTGGATCGGCGCGCCGTTCTCGTGATGAACGAGCTGCAGATGAAAGACATCGGTGCCCTGCTCAACGTGCAGGGCCCTGGCGATCTCGCCGCGCGCGTGCTGGCGCGACTGGCGAACGACCTTGCACGAATGGATGTGTCCACGGCCCGCGATTTCATCGGCGATGTTTTGCACTTCGAGCAGGTGCGACTGCGAGCGAAAGTCAGAAACGTAAGTGCCGCGCCCGGCGATGCGTTCGACGTAGCCTTCGTCATTCAATTCACGCAATGCACGATTCGCCGTCATTCGCGAAACGTTCATCGATGCTACAAGCTCGTGTTCGGATGGTACGCGATCTGTCGGCTGCAACTCGCCCGTGGAAATCTGATCGATGATCAGGTCTTTCAGCTGCTGGTAGCGAGGCTTGGTAGCATTCATGACGTCGGCCTCAATGCCTCAAGCGTTGCCGCAAACTCGCTGCGTGCGCGGTCGCGATCAACATGTGTCGCATCGACAACACACCATCTGCCGTCCACCATGACGCGCTCTACCGGCAGCGGGTAACCTGAGAACACGAGTGCATCGAGTCTCGAATCATCGTTGTGCCCCGCGAGCATCGGATCGTCATCACTCAGCGCAACAAAGTCAGCCGGTGCGTCCGTCCTGATACCAAGAGCCGACTGCCCGCTCGCCAGGGCGCCGCCTTCGTATGCCCGTGAAAATAATTCGCTACCTACATGGCTTTCGCGTAGCGACGCAACATTGCGTGATTGTGAAACGAGTCGCTGCCCATACTCGAGCCAGCGCAGTTCTTCGAAAGGGTTTATCGAGATATGGCTGTCGGAGCCAATCGCGATGCGTCCACCGGCAGTCAGGTAGTTGTGCAACGGAAACAGCCCGTCGCCGAGATTGGCTTCCGTGCTGGGACAAAGGACGGCAACAGCACCCGAGCTTGCCAGTGCAACGACTTCCTCGTCGTCCATGTGCGTCGCATGCACGAGGCTCCAGTTGTCACGCACATCGAAGTTTTCGAGTAACCAGCGTACCGGGCGACGACCGTACGAGGTGAAGCATTGTTCCACCTCGCGTTGCTGCTCGGAAATATGCAGATGCATCGGTATGCCGGTGGCGGCAACCTCGGCGAGGCGCTCCAACGAGCTGCGAGAAACCGCCCGCAGGCTGTGTGCCCCGATGCCGATGTTCATCGCGCCACTGCACCGCGGCGCTACGCGTTCGAAGTGCTGCAGAAATTCATCGACAGACATTGCGAACGTGGCTTGCTGGGAAGTCGGTTCCGGGTCCTCGAACCCGGCTCGTTCGTAGTGCACGGGCACGTAGGTCAAACGTATACCGCTCTCGCGCGCGGCTGTCGCGATAGCTTCGAACATCGTGTCGACCGCTTCCGGCTCGGTCGGGTCGCGGTGCAGGTAATGAAACTCTGCAACGGCGGTGTAGCCGGAGCGCAGCATCTCGCAGTAGGCCTGACGGGCGATCGACGTCAGGGCTTCGGCGCTGACACGGCCTGCGAGTTCGTACATGCGCTCGCGCCAGCTCCAGAAATTATCCCGCCCCGCCGGCGAGCGCTGCTCGGTGTGACCGGCAAGTGCGCGCTGGAAGGCGTGGCTGTGTGCGTTGCAAAGCCCGGGAATTACGCAGCCAAGCTCTTCATCATCGTCGCCGGGTTCTGCATGCGGCTCGACGTCCCCAATACGCCCACCATCAAGCGTCAACCGGACGTTATCGGTCCAGCCGCCAGGCAGCAGGGCTTTGCGAGCGAAGAGCGTTGTCATACAGGCCTCGGTGAGTTGTATATACAGGTTAGTACATGTTACTTTGAAATGCACACGCGGAGAAGACTAATGCCCGACTGGGACCTGCTGCTGACCGATGCCCGGATCGCCACCATGCGTGCCGATGCGCCGGATTATGGCGTCATCGAGGACGGCGTGATTGCGGTTGCGGACGGCGAAATCGCCTGGATCGGTCCGCGTGCAGAACTCCCCGAAAACACGGTTGGTTCCACCCGGTCATTGGGCGGCCGCTGGGTAACCCCGGCCCTGATCGACTGCCATACGCACCTCGTATTTGCAGGTGATCGCTCCGGCGAATTCGAGGAGCGCCTCAGGGGCGCCAGCTACGAAGATATCGCGCGTGCCGGCGGGGGCATCATGTCGACCGTCAGGGCAACGCGCGACGCATCGGCCGACGAGCTGTATGCGAACGCGTTACCACGTGTACAGGCTTTAGCAGCCGAGGGCGTCGGCACTATTGAAATCAAGTCCGGCTATGGCCTCAACATCGAAAGCGAACTCAAGATGCTGTCCGTCGCCAGGCAGCTCGGTGAAGCCACCGATGTGACAATTCGCACAACCTTGCTGGCCGCGCATACCGTACCCCCCGAATTCAAGGACAAGGCCGACGCGTACATCGACCTCATTTGCGAAGAACTGCTGCCGGAGGTCGTTGCAGGAAAACTCGCCGATGCCGTTGACGCCTACTGCGAGTCAATTGCATTCAGCCCGGACCAGGTCGCCCGCCTTTTCGAACGCGCAACCGAGCTGGGCCTGCCTGTCAAACTGCACGCAGACCAACTGAGCGACGGTGGCGGCGCGGCGCTTGCCGCGGAGTTCAAAGCGCTGTCGGCCGATCATCTCGAATACACATCGGCCGCCGGTGTCGCCGCAATGGCTGATGCGGGTGCTGTCGCAGTCCTGCTGCCAGGCGCATTCCTGACACTCGGTGAAACACAGGTGCCGCCGCTCGATGCGCTGCGGTCAAACAACGTCCCGATCGCAATAGCCACTGACTGCAATCCTGGTACGTCACCAATCTGCAGCCTGCGCAACTCGATGATGCTTGCCGCGCGGCTGTTCAGGCTGACGCCCGAAGAGTGCCTTGCGGGTACAACGAGAGTGGCGGCCGCCGCACTCGGATTCGATGATCGCGGCACACTCGAAGCCGGCAAGCGCGCCGACATTGCCGTCTGGGATGTCAGCCACCCGCGCGAACTCGCTTACTGGATTGGCACGCCGCAACTGGCGGAACTGTTGCTGGCGGATTCCCGGTAGGGCGGGCACACTACCCTCCCTTGAACACCAACCCCGTCCAACGCAAGAGCTTTATCCTCACGCTCGGTCTGCTTACGGCCGTGGCGGCGCTAACTGTGGACCTAAGCCTGCCGGCCATCCCGGCGATGGTCGGCGCGCTCGGGACGACACTGTCACACAGCCAGCAGATTGTTGGCGTCTTCATGGTTGGTATGGCGTTCGGCCAGATTCCGGCCGGGTTGTTCGGCGATCGCCTCGGTCGCCTGCCAACGCTATATGTTGGCATGACTATCTTCGCACTTGCGGCAACAGTCGCGGCCACGGCGAACAGCATCGAACTGCTTCTCGCCGCGCGCTTTGTACAGGGCGTCGGCGCCGCGTCGGCCATCGTGTTATCGCGGGCCATCGTTCGCGACATAGCCTCAGGCAAAGATGCCGCACGCCTGATGTCACTCATGACCATGATCTTCACTGCCGCTCCCGTCATTGCGCCGACTATTGGTGCCCTGCTTGTCGCTCAGTGGGACTGGCGAGCGCCGTTTATCGTCATTGCGGCCTGCGGCTACCTCATGATCGTCGGTATTCGCATCAATCTCATCGAAACGCATGTGCCCAACGTCAACGAGCACCCGGTACGCCAGCTGGCATCGAGTTTTCGGGAGTTCTTCTCGCACCGGCAAAGCATTTTCGGACTATTAATGATCGTTCTGTCGCCGGCCGGTTTCATGTCGATTATCGCAGTGTCGGCAGCCCTTACTGTCGAAATCTACGGCTACTCAATCGAGGCTTACGGCCTTATTTTTGCGTGTGCCGGTCTGTCGATACTGGCGGGCTCCGCGATTAACCGCTTGCTCGTCACGCGCTTCAGCCAACTGCAATTGATCGGCCTTGGTGTCGGCCTGATGTTCGCTGCAAGCGCGCAACTTGCCGTGATTGCCTGGCTCAACACAGCACCCTTCTGGTGGGTTTGGTTCTGCGTGTGCCTGTTCATGTTCACGATCGCCATCCTGATGTCGAACTCGATGGTCGTGGCTCTGGATCCGCTGCCTCGCATCGCCGGCGTCGCATCCTCGATCATCGGGACCCTGCAAAACCTGATCGGTGCCGCTGGCGCGTTGATCGCCGCTGTTATTTACAACGGCTCAGTCAGGAACGCGGTCATCATCATGGCGACCGTCGGGTTGCTGGTTACCTGCATATTCCTGCTACGACCATGGATTGCCCCGGGTGATCTCGTGCATCATCCTGACGAACTCGCGCGCGACTAGTTGGCCCCGCCGGCACATCGATTGCCTCGAACAACAGGTCGGCAGCCTGCAGTAGCAGCCGGGCGAGAAATTCTGTCGAATCATTCTCTCTCTTCGATAACATCGATATAGGATTTCAAACCAGACTCGCCGTGCCTGATGCGGTACGCCAGCAAATAGACAGCAGCCGGGATGAAAAGCATGGACAACACTCCCAACACCGCGACTGTCCAATAAAGAAATGCGCCATGTTCCGGCAGCAAGAGATTTTCGGCCGTTTTCACCAGGGCACCGTAGACCGCGCCCATGCCCCCAAAGAAGAACGGCGCGTAATCGGTGACCGCTTCTTCCGCTGTCGCGCCGTCTGCGATCTTCTTCGTGTAGAGCGATATAAAACCGGACTTGATCGCATACGTCTCGTACCACCAGTTCCAGAACCCGAAAACCGACGCCCCGAGAAACGCAGACGTTGCTATGCTCGCTATGCCTGCATGGTCGACGGGCACCATGCGCAGGCACACGTAGAAAAAGATCGCCGCAGCAGTCGAAAACACAAAACCGTGATGAGGCCGCATTCCAGCTATCGTTGGTGACGTATTGAAGCGCCATAACCTGTACTTGAACATGCCGATCCCCACCAACAGGTAGTACGCAACGACCGGCACGAACATGACAAGCAAGGCGACTTCATGATCACGGCCAAAACGACGCCACCAGAGCCAGTAGGCAAGCGGAAAAAACACCAGTGGCGCTATGAACTGGTAGGCGTGGTAGAAATATCGCAACGCCTTCGTGCGGGACTCTTTATCGCGCGCCATGATCAAACTCCATGATGCTGTCCCGGTGCTTGCCAAAATACATGCCGTGCTTTGTCATCGCCTCGCTTGCATACAGCTTGTTGTAGACGAGATATGTTCCGAGCCGATACAGGGAACTGAGGTGGGTTTGAAAATCCCATACGCGAGTCAACACGGACTGCACCGAGTTCCAGCGTTTGCGACACTGGAAGACCGCGTCGGTCAATTCGTCAGGCGACATGTTTTTCGGCACGAATGCAGCATCATTGAAACGGTAGTCGGGGTGCAGCCACCACTTGCCGCCCCACAGGAGCCGCCCCTCGGATTCAAGCCGTGTGTACAACGGCGTACTCGGGTACGGCATCAGGATATTGAATGCCGCAAAGCAGAACTTGTGCTCCTCGGAAAACTGCAGTGTCTCCGCAACAGACTCGATGGTGTCCGTGTCGTGCCCGAGCGTAAACGCAGCCCATGTCTGCAAGTGATGTTTACGCAGGACCTCGACCTGCCTGGCGTATCGATCCCAGCCCTTGAATTTCTTGCTCAGGTTGCAGGCTTTTCGCATGCCGCGAACGCTGGTCGGCTGGACAGACTCGAAGCCGATGACAAAACCCTGGCACCCACTGGCTTCGATGAGATCCATGAGCTCCGGGTCCTCCGTCATGTCGATGGAGCCCTGCGACACCCAACGAATCTTCAGCGGGATCAGCGCCCGCAGCAACTCCTTTGCTGACTCATGATCTGACACGAGGTTGTCGTCCACGAAGAAGACGAGGTTTTTATCCTGCTCCTCGATCTCCGCGACAACGTCCTGAATCGGCCGCACACATTGTTTGCGTTTGAAGAAAGTCGAAATGGCACAGAAGTCGCAGGCAAAGCGGCACCCCCGGCCGAATTGAACGAGGCTGATCGGCAGGTACCCCTTGCCTTCGTACAGATCTCGACGCGTCAGGATGCCGCGCGGCTGCGGATAATCTGTTGACCCTGCGTACCTGCGCTTCAGGTTACCGTTACGCGCGTCGTTGACGACCTGCGGCCAGATTATCTCGGCATCTCCCGTAACGATTGTATCGGCGTGCTGCAGGCATTCGTCAGGTACGAGCGTTGGGTGAAAGCCGCCCATGACAACCGGCACGCCGCGCTTGCGGTATTCCGCCGCGATTTCATAGGCACGACGTGAGTTGTAAATCTCCGCCGTTATTGCAGCCAGGTCGGTCGGCTCGTCGAACGGAATATCTTCCATGCGATCGTCGTAAAGCACGCAATCGACATCCCTGGGTGTATACGCGGCAAGCACGCCGAGCGTTAACGGTTCCATCCGACCCTCGTCAATATACGGGCCATTCTCCAGCCTGCCGATGTTGGGCCTGAGAAACGTGACTTTCATGCGTGCCGCTCCGGCTGAGTTGCGGGCTTGGTCGAACCGAGCTTGCGTCCTTGCTTGCGATGAATCTCGCGGCGTGACATGAGGTTCGCCGCCAGGTAGATGCCTGCGCTGTAAGGCGTGCGAAAATTTGCATGCGTATCGAACATGCGGCGCACAATTGAATTCGCAGTATTGAATTTCTTTCTCGCAGAAAAGCACCCGGCCGTTAGCTCATCCGCCAACATGCCTCGCGGCTCGAATGTTGCGTCACCGTAACCGAAGTCCGGATCCAGCCACCATCGGTCATGCAACAACCGCCCTTCCTTTTTCATCTTGTCGAAGAGTGGCGCGCCGGGTGTGGGAGTTAGCGGATTGAAGTTGGCCAGCAGGAATTTGTTGCGGAGGGCGAACTCTACTGACTTGTCGAATGAGTCCGCCGTGTCGTTATCGCAACCAAACACAAACGTGCCATACAACATGATGCCCGCATCCCTGAATACCTTGATGGCGTCATCATAAGATTGCCACTTGGTGTTCCAGTGTTTCTTCAGTTCCCTGAGGTTATCGATATCGAGCGACTCAAAGCCAATCAGCGCACTAATGCAGCCACTGCGGCGCATCAAGCGTACGAGATCCGTGTCCCTCGCAATGTCGATTGATACCTGGCACGACCAGCTGATATTGAGCGGGACCAAAGCTTCGAACAACGTCCGAGTCGTCTCGATGTCCACGAAGAGATTATCGTCAACGAGAAAGATATGTTTCCGTCCGGATCGCCGGATGTCTTCGACAACATCTTCCACAGGCCGCTGCCGGAGACTGTTGCCATAGAACGCGCGAATTGAGCAAAAAGAACAATTGAACCTGCAGCCGCGGCTGAACTGCACCAATCCCATGGGCGCATACTTCTTGCCCGCGAAGATAGTGCGATCCGGCATGCAACGATCCAGGGAAGGGAATTCGGCGCTCTCGTAGATGCGTTGCAATGCTCCGTTGCGGGCATCCTCAACGACTCGTCCCCAGATGTTCTCCGCATCGCCCCTGACGACAGCGTCCGCGTGCTCCAGCGCCTCATCCGGCAGGAACGTTGGATGATATCCGCCCATCACGACCGGAATCCCTCGCCTTCGAAAGTGATCAGCTATCTCGTAGGCGCGCCTGGCGGTGTAGGTTTCTACCGTCATCGCGACGAGGTCGGTGGAATGATCGAGCGGAATGTCTTCGAGCCGCTCGTCAAACAGCGCGACTTCGATGTCCGGTGGCGTCAGCGACTTCAGGATTGCGAAACACAAGGGCTCCATCGCGTCCGAAGAACGATCGTCGTACATGTTCGGGCGGATAAAACTTATTTTCATTCTTGCTGCCAAAATGCTCGTGGTAAGCTGGGGCCCTGCGTCTAGCTATACCAATTCGATGGCTAATAATAGCAGGTATCAATTAGGGCCATTCCGCGGAGCAACGCAATGCTTAGAATAGCTCTCCTGTCGCCGAAGGGACCTTTGTATCGTCACCGTGGCGGCATTTTTCGCAAGTCACTGCGCTATGCGCCTTTGACGCTCCCGACGCTTGCGGCCCTGATACCTGAGGAAATAGAACACGAACTGTCCTTGTTCGACGAAGGCATTGAGGATATCCCCGAAGACCTCGATGTAGATCTCATTGGCATCACCGTCATTACGGGCACTGCCAAGCGCTCCTACGAACTGGCCCGGCATTTTCGCGATCGCGGCATTGCGGTCGTCATGGGTGGGCCACACATAACACTCGTGCCCGATGATGCAGCCCCGCACGCGGATGCGATCGTTGTCGGCTACTCTGAGGACACCTGGCCGGAATTGTTGCGCGACTTTGTGGCAGGTCGGATGCAAGAGCGGTACACGCAGGCACCGGACCTGAGCCTCGCCAACCGCCCGCGTGCACGGCGCGACCTGATCCCGGGTGGCAAACACGTCAAGACTGCCGTATTCGAAGCCACGCGAGGCTGTAATCATCGTTGCGACTTTTGTGTCGTGCCATTTGCCTGGGGCCGCAAGCCGTACCAGAAACCCGTCGATGAAGTCATCGACGAGATTCGTTCTACGGGAGCGAAGCGTGCGATCTTCATTGACCTGAACCTGATCGCTGACAGGGCGTACGCAGCCGAACTATTCACCGCACTGATTCCGCTACGTATCCAATGGGGCGGCCTTGCTACCAGCCTGCTCGCACGCGACGAAGAACTGCTCGACCTGTGCGCACGCAGCGGCTGCATGGCACTGCTCGTTGGCTTCGAGTCCATTTCACCGGCAGCACTCAAAGACGTCAGCAAGAGTTTCAACTCGCCGGAACTCTACGCCGAATGGATTCGCCGCTTCCACGACCACGGCATTGCTCTCAACGGCACTTTCGTATTCGGACTCGACAGCGATTCGCCTGACGTCTTTGAGGAAACGGCGCAATTCGTTATCGACAATCGCATCGACTTGCCACGATTCGCGATATTGACGCCTTTCCCCGGCACCGGGCTCCACGAACGCCTGGACAAAGAAGATCGCATTCTGACGAAGGACTGGGAGCTCTATGACGGTCAGCATGTTGTGTTTCAGCCCGCGAAAATGAGCGTTGCGGAACTGGAACAGGGCAACATGCGGACATGGCGGCAGGTCTACAGTTATTCGTCTATTGCCAGGCGCATGCGGTCAACGCCCATAGCGAAAGCCTTGTATCTTGGCGCGAATCTCGGCTATCGGTTCTACGGCCGGCGCCTCGACAGGTTTTACACCTGTGACTGGCAACTGGTGCAACCTGAAACCACGCCACTCCGGACGCAGAAGATCTTGTGAGTGAACCACTTAAACATCTGCGCCTCACACTTATCCACCCCTGCGTCGGACGGTGGGCAGGCGACCAGAAATATATTCGTAGCTGGCAAATGGAGCCGCTCGCGCCCGCCTCTATTGCCGGACTGACTCCGGGCGATGTCGATATCCGCTTCTACGACGACAGGCTCGAGGTCATCCCGTTTGACGAAGCCACCGACCTGGTCGCGATCAGTATCGAAACATACACGGCGCGGCGCGCCTACCAGATCGCGACGGAATACCGGCAGCGCGGCGTCAAGGTTGTGTTGGGCGGCTTTCATGCGACGCTTTGTCCTGAGGAGGCCTCACTGTATGCGGACTCGGTCGTCATTGGCGAAGCTGAAGGGCAATGGGAAAGTGTTATCGACGATGCCCGGCACGGCACCCTGCAGACATTTTACCGCCAGAACGACAGGCCAAACCTGAACCTGGCTCGCATTGACCGGAGCATTTTTGCGGGCAAGCGATACGTCCCCGTAACGCTGATCGAAGCAGGCCGCGGCTGCCACTTCCGTTGCGAGTTCTGCGCCGTACAAAGTTACTTTGGTGCGACGCAGACGCGGCGACCGGTTGATCACATCCTTGAAGAAGTAGAACAGGCAAGAAAGCGCAACAGCTTTTATTTTTTCGTTGACGACAACATCACGTCCAACTTCGAGGAAGGCAAAGACCTGTACCGGGAACTTGCGCGGCTCAAGATTCGCTGGGTCTCACAGGCCAGCATCAACGCCGCGCATGACGAGGAGTTTCTTGACCTGATAGCACGTAGCGGTTGCCAGGGCCTTCTGATCGGCTTCGAAAGCCTGGAACGCGAAACGCTGCGCATGATGAAGAAGAAATTTAACACCATGGGCGGCGGCTACGAAGTAGCCCTCGAAAAACTGCGCCGCTATAACATTCGCCTCTATGCCACTTTCGTCTTCGGCTATAACCACGACACCGCGGACACCTTCACAGAAACCGTGAAGTTCGCGAATGAGCACCGCTTCTACATGGCTGCTTTCAACCATCTGACGCCATTTCCGGGCACACCGCTGTATGCGCGCCTTAAAGAAGAAGGCCGCCTGTTGTATGACTCCTGGTGGCTGGATCCGAACTACACCTACAACAAGATTCCATTCAAACCGGAATTGCTCGAGCCAGAGGAGCTGCAGGAACTCTGCATCAAGGCCCGCGCGGAGTTCTACTCAGTGCCGAATATCCTGAGGCGTTTCGCAGATCCGGTAAACCGCTCCAATGCATTCATGGCGCGACAGTTCCCCCTTATCAACTTCATGATGCGACGTGAGGTTCAACAACGAAACGACCTGCCGCTCGGCGACGAGGGCTGGTCCGGGCGCCTTGAGCCTGCACACGAATTCACCTGATCAGACAAGAAGCATGTCAACGGAATTGACATTTGAGGCCGCGACCGAGGCCACAGAATCGCAGCTGCGACAGCTGCTCAGAAACAATCCGCTCACCGGTGATATTCGTGTGTCCCTGGAGCGGGAACCTGACGCATTTCTTGCGGCTGGCATTTCCGGCGATGACTTTCAGATGATGCTCGCTTTTGGCGGCGAGCCGCAGCGACTGATCGCGTCGGGCGGACGATTCGAGCTTGAGACGTACATCAATGGTGTCGAGCAGCGTATTGGCTACTTCGGTGAACTCCGGGCGCAAGGTGGGTTGAAGGCGCGCCGCAAACTACTGCTGGGGTCGTACCAGGCCATGCGGCGTTTCCACGAGGCCGGCGATGTCTCGTTCTACCTGACAACCATCATCGAGGATAACCACCGCGCCAGGCGTCTTCTCGAGGCCGGCCTGGGTGACATGCCCACGTACCAGCCGCTGGAGACAATGGTCACGATGACGATACCGGCGAAGCTCGGTGCACGCCGCCGGTCTTCGCTACGGATTGTGCCGGGTCATGATCAACGGTTGATCGATATTGCCGCTAAACTCGCAGAACACGGGACCAGCTACCAGTTTCACCCCGTCTGGAGCGAGGAGACGTTGCGCTCTCCAGTTCGTTGTCGCGGCCTCGCGCCCGGCGACTTTCTCATTTGTCAGCGCGGTGACCGCGTGCGTGGCTGTCTCGCACTGTGGGATCAGCGAGCCTTCAAGCAAACGGTAATCCGCGGGTACTCCCCCAGGCTCAGCAGAGTGCGACCGCTGCTAAACATCATCGCACCGGTCATCGGTCGGCCACGCTTGCCGGCTCCGGGCGCAAGACTCGAAAGCGCTTTCCTGTCACACGTCGCAGTCGACGAGGATGACGAAGAAACACTGATCGCTCTCGTTGCCAGCAGCTGCGAACAGGCCATGAAGAAAGGCATTGATTACGTCATGATTTCCTTTGCAACAAGAAACCCCCTGGCCAAAGTCGTTCGCAAGCGGTTTCCCTGCCACGAATACGTTAGCGTAATCTATGTTGTCTACTGGGAGGATGGCGCACAAGCCGTGAGCCAGCTGGACGACCGTATTCCGCACCCGGAGGTGGCTATCCTGTGAAGGGACACGTTGTAAAACGCGAAGAGATTGACCCGAGGGTCAGGGCTTCAATGTATGACCTGTTTTGCCAGCAATTCGATGGCGTTTCGTTTGATGTCTTCGCCAAAGATCTCGAACAAAAAAACTGGGTACTCCTGCTGCAGGATGAAGATGGCGTGCTGTGCGGGTTTTCGAGCATGGACATCTACGACATCGAAGTCGATGGCCAGGTCGTTTCCGTGGTGTACTCCGGCGACACGGTCGTCAACAGCGAGACCTGGGGCGACTCGGCGCTCAGCTACTACTGGATGGGTGCCATCGACTATCTGCGGCGCCTGTATCGAAAGGAACGTCTTTACTGGTTCCTGCTCGTATCCGGCTACCGCACCTATCGATTTCTGCCCGTGTACAGCACGACCTTCTACCCGCGCCATGATGAGCCAACCCCCGACAATGTCCAGGCCATCATGGACACCGTGGCGAGCGCACGATTCGGTGCCAACTACAACGCAGAAACCGGCATCGTGCGTCTCGATGCCCCGGCAAAACTCAAAGGCGGCTACCGCGGAATCCCCGAAAACCGGCTGTCGGATCCGCATATCGCCTTCTTCGCCGAACGCAACCCGGATCATGAGCAAGGTGACGAGCTCGTGTGCTTTGCCATTCTTGCTGAAGACGAACTGACACGCCTCGGACGCCGCATGTGGAAGAAGGGGCGCAGGCTGTTTCCAGAAATTGACGACGAGTGAAGCTCGGAGCCGCCATTGCCAACAACATCTGGTTTGCCGCAAGCCTGCCGGAGTGGCTGCGCTTCAAACGCGCGGCAACGCGGGTTGAGGCAACTCAGCGCCAGTTGCTGGCGCGCTATCTCAAGAACAACGCTAAAACCGACTTCGGTCGAAGCCACGAGTTCGCGAAAATACATTGCTGGGAAGAGTATGCCGAGCAGGTGCCCGTGCGCCCCTATGAGGACTTTGATCCCTGGATCGGGCAGATCGCCTCTGGCGCAGCAGATGTACTGACCGCCGAACCCGTCAACTTGCTCGAGCCATCGAGCGGATCTTCGGGCGCAGAAAAGTGGATTCCCTACACCGATAGCCTGCAGACAGAATTCCGCCGTGCGGTGGCTGTGTGGGTAACAGGCGTGTTCCTGGAGACACCCGGTCTGGCAGCAGGACGCGCCTACTGGAGCCTCACGCCGCCGGCACAACGTGACCGCAGCAAAGAAGCCAGCGTACCGATTGGATTTGATGAAGACAGTGCGTACCTGGGCAGCGTGGCCCGGCACCTGGTCAACCTGGCGCTGGCGACGCCTCCGCAACTCCGCAGCGTGACCGACATGGACTTGTTCTGGCGCCTCACTCTGTTGTCGTTGCTGAAGTGCCGCGATTTGCGACTGATATCGGCATGGCACCCTTCTTTCATTCTGTTGCTGCTGCGCTACCTGCGGGATAACTGGTCAAGTTTGCTCGACGATCTGGCATCCGGATTGAGCACGCCGACAGTCAGCACCAGGAAGGACGTGTCTCGCAGCCGCGAACTTGCTCGTCTCGGCCCCGACAACGCAACCGCCCTGTGGCCTGACCTTGCTTTGATCAGTTGCTGGGGTGATGCGCATGCCGCAAATTACCTGCCCGACCTGCGTGCCGAGTTCCCTGGCGTTCGCCTGCAGCCCAAAGGACTCGTGGCAACCGAGGCCTTTGTAACGCTGCCGCTGGCTGACCACCGACCGCTGGCGATTCGCAGTCATTTTTTCGAGTTCCAGGACGAAAATGGCAACATCCATCCGACCTGGTCACTGC
>Ga0316201_10000516_pt1 | contig 22347 bp, 26 predicted proteins | sample CS6wburrow_MG_FD_204516 | JGI IMG/M metagenome (GOLD analysis project Ga0316201, IMG submission 204516) | Coastal sediment microbial communities from Delaware Bay, Delaware, United States - CS-6 worm burrow | ecosystem: Environmental > Aquatic > Marine > Coastal > Sediment | place: USA... | reverse complement strand
CAAGCCGCTAGGCAGGGCGATCACTCGTGAAGTTACAACTTCAAGTTCGCATACATCTCTTCCTGGGGTTCCTGATGGTGATTATGTCGTTGTTGTACTTTCCACCAGCTATGAACACAAAAGATCCGCAACTGAAACGGTCACCGTGAGCAAAGTGGGAGATGATTGGCGTGCAGTTGGATACTTCATCAAATAGCACACATAACAAAGCGTTAAAGTACGTTCCGCCAGCAAGCTGGCTTCACCGGACGCAGTTCCGCTGCGCCGCTTAGCTCAAACGTTATGCATATTTGTGATTGCAAAAGGCACACAATGTGCTAAATTAGGGCCATGCGTCACTTTGTTTGGAATTCAGAAAAGAATGCCCAGTTGATACGGGAACGCGGGATATCATTTGAGCGTGTAATTTTTCACATTGAACGAGATGAAATCTTAGATGTTGTCAAACACCCAAACTCATCCAAATATCCAAACCAACGCATGTTTATATTGGACATAGGTAACTATGCATACCTGGTTCCATTTGTTGAAATTGAAACTGAGATATTTCTAAAAACCATTATTCCGAGCCGCAAGGCCACTAGAAAATATCTCGAGGTGAAATTGTAATGAGTAACAAGCTAAATAAAGAAGAGAAAGAAATCCTTGAGTCTTATGAAAAAGACGAATGGGTCTCTGTCTCAAAACCGGCAGATATTGCGAAATATAAGGCGGCAGCTAAGGCCACTTTTAAAAAAGACAAACGAGTTAACATTCGCATATCAGAATTGGACTTGGTGTTATTGCAAGAAAGGGCTCTAATTGAAGGGCTACCCTATCAAACGCTCATGTCCAGTGTTCTGCACAAGTATGTAACGGGTCGTTTTGCGGAGAAAAATGCATAACAAATCGTTCAAGCCGACCTGGCTTCGCCAGTCGGCTTAACTCAGACGTTAGCTTCACTAGTGCTTGCATCAAACAAAGTGCTACTTTAGTATCACATTATGAGAACTGAACTTGTAACAACTTTAAAACGAAAAGCTACGGAATTGCTCTCTGAACTCTCTCGTGACAAAGAGCCAATTCTAATTACACAGCACGGTCTTCCCTCTGCTTACCTGGTCGATGTGGATAGTTTTGAAAACCTCAAAGGAAGACTGAAGCTTCTTGAAGGCATAGCCCGAGGTGAGCGTGCAGTTGAAGATGGTCGGACTCTTTCACATGAAGAAGCGAAATCTAGAATGTCACGATGGTTGAAATAGTCTGGACCGAACCGGCACTTTCCGATCTTGATGCTATTGCAGATTATATTGCCTTGGAAAATCCTATTGCTGCACAGAAATTGGTGCGTAGAGTTTTTCAGCATGTTGAGCAACTCAAAGATCACCCTAATAGCGGTTCCAAACCAGTTGAGCTTGAAGGTCGGAACTATCGTCAGATAATCGAACCGCCCTGTCGTGTTTTTTATCGCCGCGATGATAAACGTGCCTACATTCTTCACGTAATGAGAAGCGAGCAAAAACTTCACGCAAGCAAACTAAAGAGAAGTGGTGGACGTGAGAGCTAACAAAACGTTCAAGTTCGTTCCGGCCCTGCGGGCCTCCACCGGACGTAAAAATGCTACGCATTTCTACGCCGCTTAACTAAGACGTTATGCAGCTATGAGAGTTGATCTGTGAATTTCAAGATTGTTGGCAAGATCGAACAAGAGAGAACCTTTGCTGCCGGTAGTAAGATTAGGGAAATAGCCAGACTGCGAAAGGTCTATGGCCAAGGTCGATGGCGAAAGCGAAAGGGCATTGCCAAGATTCAGTTCCAGGATGGAACCACACGAACTGCGGAGGTACACTGGTACGAGGCAACAGGTATCGGTCGCAAGGAATACAAGATTAAGTACATTGTGGATTAAGTTATGAAAGACTCAAAATTTGTCATTTGCATCGACAACTCAGATTATCCAGCTTCGCTAGAGAAGCGAAAAATCTATGAGGTTCTTCCAGACAAAGATGCTGAGAAAATCGAGCATATTCGCGTAATAGACGAGTCGGGAGAGGACTATTTATATCCTGCCTCCTGCTTTATTGATGCAAATCTCTCCAAAGAAACCCGAGAAGCGGTTTCAAAAGCAGCATAACAGGGCGTTCAAGCACGTTCCGGCCCTGCGGGCCTCCACCGGACGTAAGAATGCTGCGCATTTCCACGCCGCATAACTAAAACGTTATAGTGCAATAGCGGCATGTAGCCACGTTGCATATACTCTGAAAAGATATTCACTATATAGGAGAACGTAAGTGAAACTGAGTGATGCCGCAAAATGGGCCGAAGTCGTATCTGCTGTAGCCATAGTAGTTTCACTTATTTATGTAGGCATCCAGGTAACAGATAATACGACTGCGACACGCTCGGCCACTGCAAACCATGCCAATACCGAATTTATTGATTGGTATGAACATATTTCCGCAGACCCTGAAATAGTAGACGTTTGGTACCGAGGGGTAAGAGAACCAGAAAACCTTACAGATCAGGAATTTCTAAGATTTGTTTTTCTTTGTCATATCGTCATGCTCCAGTTCCAGAATAATTTCTACCTGGTGGAAGAAGGCACACTAGATGAGAAAGTTCTTGAGTCCATTACTTTAACGCTTACGACTATAAAGGGTACGGCTGGCTTTGATAGATATTGGGCTCTGCGAAAGCAGCTTTTTTACCCGGAATATCGAATGTTTATTGAAGAACTTATGTACAACTCTCAACACAAACCAAGCCCGACATACACTAAATAGATTGATTACAAGGGATGTCAGCAGATGCACTATAACAAGTTGCTCAAGTTCACTCCGGGCCTCCAGCCCTCCGCGGGACGACCTACCGCGCCCCCCTTAGTAAGGCGTTATGTTGACTAAGGTCCAAACTCGAATCGGTTCAGTCAACGACGCGGAGACGATCAGCGACTTCGTTTCGGAATTGGCCAAGCGTCATATCGCGGTGACGTTGGAGCGTGACGGACTTGAGTCACTTCTCACCAGTATGAGCACAAAGGCCACGCGAGTCCGACTTTGCAGCGATTACCACCATATCCTTGCCGAAGTGGAGGATAAGCTTGTTGGGCTGGTCACGATCCGCAACCCATCTCATTTGTATCAACTGTTTGTTGAGACCAATCATCAGCGCAAAGGTCTTGGCCGACAATTGTTTGAATACGCCCAAGATCATGTCTATCGCACTACAGGTTCGAAATCAATGACGGTAAACTCATCGTTAAATTCCACGGAGAAGTACCGCTGTCTTGGGTTCACAATTGTGGGCGATGTCCAAACGACTGATGGAGTGCGATACCAACCAATGCGGTGGGGCAATGCAACATAACAAAACGTTCAAGTACGTTCCGCCAGCAAGCTGGCTCCACCGGGCGCAGCTCCGCTGCGCCGCTTAACTAAGACGTTATGCGGCATTCAATTGTACACTCGTAGACCTATAGCAAGTATCAAGATCAATACCTAGGGAGAGAGCACCGTGACCATGAATTCCATCGGAAAGAACGTCTTGGCAATAGTCGGCGGCGTTGTCGTAGGCAGTGTCGTCAATATGGTTTTCGTCAACATAGGCCCTACAGTGATACCTCTTCCCGAGGGCGCTGACGTTTCAACTATGGAAAACCTGCGCGACAGCATGAAGCTGTTCACTCCGGCCAATTTCATTTTCCCTTTCTTGGCTCACGCACTCGGAACGCTTGTCGGAGCCTTCATTGCTGCCAAGTTCGCGGCAAACCATCATTTGAAGTTCGCTATGTTCATTAGCGTGGTATTCCTACTCGGGGGAATTGCTGCGGTCAATATGCTCGGAGGTCCAATGTGGTTCAACGTCGCGGACCTTCTATTGGCATATATTCCAATGGGTTTCCTCGGTGCGACCCTTGCCGGTAGGGGGCGATCTGGAGCGGCGTTACAAGGCGCCTAGATAGAGCTGCAAGGGACCTCTCACCATTCCATGGCAATGTCTGCCGGCTTCGCTGTGGAACTGCAAGGGTCTTTGGTGAGTGGCTGCGAACTTGATCTTTGGGCTCAGATACGGGCATTATGTTGGAATTGCAGTTTATTCGTTGATTGGAACTCCGTGCCGCCTAACAAATCATTCAACCGGACGCGGGATAGTGTCGCGACGCGTGACCGCAGATACTTCAATCCACGCGCCGGTTAATTCAGACGTTATGCAATTGCGAATTGAGGTACGACATGAAAAGAATTCTTCTAGCAGGAGCAACAGGATACTTAGGCGGATATATTGCTAAAGAACTGCTGAAAAAGTCTTGTCCCGTTAGAGTGCTCGCGCGCAATCCAGAAAAACTGAAACAAAACATCATAGAGATAGCTGAGATACTTCAAACAGAACTAACTCAACCAGATTCTATTAAGGGCTGTTGCAAGAACATTGATGTCGTTATTTCATCAGTTGGTATCACGAGGCAAAAAGATGGTCTCACCTATATGGATGTCGACTATCAGGCAAATCTGAATCTTTTACTGGAAGCAAAACTAAACGGAGTAAGGAAGTTTATTTATGTTTCTGTATTAAATGGGGAGAATCTCAGACATCTGAAAATGTGCGATGCGAAAGAGTTATTCGTAGAACAGTTAATGAAGTCTGGTCTGGAGTATTGCATTGTTCGTCCAAATGGGTTTTTTTCAGACATGACCGAATTTTATATGATGGCAAAAAAAGGACGAGTCTATCTGTTCGGTGATGGTGAGTTGAAAACGAACCCTATACATGGCGAGGATGTGGCATATGTCTGTGTAGACGCTATTGATAAGCATGATCAAGAGATAAAGATAGGTGGGCCTGAAACTCTAACTCATAATGAAATAGCGGCGGTAGCCTTTGAGGCTTTGGGAATTAGTCCGAAAATAACTCATATTCCAAACTGGGTACGCGTTGCCATTCTGAAATTGGTTAGATTGTTTTCAGGAAGCAAGGTTTATGGACCAATAGAATTCTTCATGACGGTCATGGCAATGGATATGGTCGCTCCTGAGTATGGAAGACATACATTAAGAGAGTATTTCACTGGTATGGAAACATAAAAATGCATAATAAAGCGTTCAAATACGCTCCGGCGCTGCGCGCCTCCATCGGACCCAAAAAGGCTACGCCCTTTTGGGCCGCTTAACTAAGGCGTTAGCTTTTCAGAGTGCAAACGGCACACGTTGCGCTAGAATTGGTATATGAAAACGATCTCCTGGAGCCCTGAAAAGAACGCTCTATTAAAAGCTGATAGAAACGTTTCGTTTGAAGATGTGGTGTTTCATATCATGGCGGGTGACATCCTCGACACGATCGAATATCCGAATCAGGTGCGTTACCCCGACCAACAGATTCACATGATTGTTATTGAGGGTTATGTTTATCTTGTTCCGTTTATCGAGTCGGAGGAAGAGGTCTTTTTAAAGACAATCATTCCAAGCCGAAAGGCAACCAAAGCATACCAAGGTGCTGAGAAATGAGTAAGTTAAATCAGGAAGAAAGTGAAGTTTTAAAGGCATTCGAAGCGGGCGAGTTAAAGTCAGTTAAGGACGCACCCGATATTCGTAAGAGACATCAGCAATATGCCGAAGCGATGTTTAAGAAAGATGCCAGAATTAATATTCGGCTTCCTTCAAAGGACCTTCGAGGGTTGCAGAAAAAGGCACTTGCTGAAGGCATCCCTTATCAAACGCTGGTTGCCAGTATCCTTCACAAATATGTAGAAGGTCGTTTGCATGAGAACAACAGCTAACAAAACGCTAAAGTGTGTTCCGGCCCTTCGGGTCTCAACCGGACGTAAAAATGCTGCGCATTTTTACGTCGCTTAACTAAGACGTTATGCATCTGCGAATAGCAGAAATATTTTCACTCGCGCGATTCATTGCCTACATTGGACAGGAACGTCGCTTGAGGTGATACTTCAGATTGAACGATCATCATGCTCATGGAGCATAGTCATGCCGCCAGGTTGATGATCGAAGACACCTAGCCCCAAAAGGAGGTTCCGATGATTGGATATGTAGTTCTTGGTACAAATGACCTCGCTCGCGCCGCGGCGTTTTACGACACACTATTGGCTGAAATGGGTGTCACCCGCATGATGGAGTTTGGCGACCGCGGCTATGCATGGGCCGCTGCAATGGACAAACCGATGCTCTGCATAATGAAACCCTATGACGGTCAACCGGCTACGGTGGGGAACGGCGTGATGGCCGGCATTGGAGCCGATTCCCGCGACCAGGTCGATCGAATCTATAAGAAGGCACTTGAACTCGGCGGCTCCGACGAAGGCCCGCCCGGTTTGCGTGCTGCAGGTGGCGACGGCTTCTACGCGGCCTACTTCCGTGACTTGGATGGCAACAAACTTGATGTGTTCAGCTATGGCTGAAATGTTGTGCGTGAATATGAGGCAAAAACATAACAAGGCGTTCAAGTATGTTCCGCCAGCAAGCTGGCTCAACCGGACGCAGCTCCGCTGCGCCGCTTAACTAAAACGCTATGTGTCAAATAGGATGATGTTGTGAAACAGATCTTGGCAATTACAATTTTATGGTTTGGGCTGTCTGGTCCATCATTCCCGGTTCAGGGTTTAAAAGAGGAGACAGTGATGTCGGCAAATGGAACATTCGAAGTAGATCTAACACAAAAAGAAGATGTCGAATCTCCAGCGGGACGGATGCTAATTAACAAAACCTACCTGGGTGACATGAAGGGCACCGGCACCGGTCAGATGATTAGTAAAAGGACCGAGAATGGAATAGCCGTATACTATGCGATTGAGGAATTTTCTGGTTCAGTTAAGGGTAAAAACGGTGGCTTTACGCTTGTTCACAACGGCTACATGAGCGAAAAGTCTCAGTCACTCGAGATCACCGTTCTAGAAAGTTCAGGCACTGGTGAACTCCAAGACATATCCGGTTCTATGCTTATTGTGCAGGATGCAAGCGGACACAGATATGAGCTTAAGTACAAGTTGTAGAACACATAACAAATCATTCAAATCCGTTCGCTTAGCTCACCGGACGCCACTCTGCTGCACCGCTCAACTAAAACGTTATGTTGAAAACTTAGGTGCAAAAGCGCAATCGGGCATAGGGTGGATTTTGTTGATAATTGGAGGGGCAATAGCAAATATACTTGCTTAAGAAATCAATACAAAAAGGCAACAAGGCGGGCGCCTGAAGGCGCTGACTCAAGACGTAAAACGAACGAAAATCCTCGGGAGCTACAAATGCTTTTAGAAATCAACGAGAAAGTGCACGTCGTTATAAGAAGAACCTTTGAAACAGATTTAAGGCGCCATTTTGTAGGTGAAATCAAGCTGGCCATTGGTTCAATTGCGAGAATTGAAGGTTACTTTGTTATTTTTGATAAAAACAAGAACACGTTCATCAAAAAACCCAGCCAACGGGTAACGATAATGGATTTATCGAGCAGTGGCTATTGGGTAAATATTATTCCTAAAGATGTTCAACTTGCGGACTTGAAATACCACTACAACAATAATAATAATTTAACAATTACCGATGGAAAATTATTTGAGCTAGACATAAATGAGTTTGGACCGCTTAGATAAGGACCGAAATGCATACAATGAACTCATAACCGGGCGTGAAGGCTGATAAATCTTCAAACAGGGGCAAATCCTTTTGAAAATCTGGGTAGATGCAGACGCCTGTCCGGTTGTCATCAAAGACATCCTGTTCAAAGCGGCAGAGCGCACCGGTATACAATTGATATTGGTCGCGAATCAGGCAATCCGCGTACCCCCATCGCGTTTTATCAGTGCTGTCCAGGTATCTTCAGGCTTTGATGTTGCCGACAACGAGATTGTGAAAAGACTGGAGGCTGGTGATCTTGTCATCACCGGTGACATTCCGTTAGCCGCTGATGTGATCGAAAAAGGTGGTGATGCCCTCAGTCCGCGCGGGGAAAGGTATACTGCCGACAATATTAAGGCGCGTCTGAATATCAGGGATTTTTTAGATACCTTGCGCGGTAGCGGAATAGATACAGGCGGTCCACCCGCATTAAACCAGGGCGACCGGAAAGCCTTTGCGGATCACCTGGATAGAATACTGGCCAAACATGCCGGAAAGGATTAAATAGAATGGCCAGTGACAGTTTTTCATCTCTCCCGATATCACCCTCACAGCTGACAAACCTCGAGGGGCTCGGCTATCTGAAAATGACACCCGTGCAGGCGCAGAGCCTGCCACATGTACTTAAGGGTAGGGATCTGATCGCCCAGGCCAAGACAGGCAGCGGTAAAACAGCGGCTTTTGGCATTGGCTTGTTAGAACAGATTAATCCGCGTTTCTTTGGAGTGCAGGCCCTGGTTTTGTGCCCGACCCGCGAACTGGCCGACCAGGTTGGCAAGGAACTCCGCAGGCTCGCGCGCAGCACACCCAATATCAAGCTGGTTTTGTTATGCGGTGGTAAGCCGTTTGGGCCACAAAAGGGCTCGCTTGAACATGGGGCGCATATTGCTGTTGGAACACCCGGGCGTATCCAGGACCACTTACGTAAAGAAACCTTGAAGCTGGATGGTTTGAAGACACTGGTGTTGGATGAAGCGGACCGGATGCTGGACATGGGTTTTTTTGATGTCATGACCGAGATCATCGCGCAGACACCAAAAAATCGTCAAACATTATTGTTTTCAGCAACCTATTCGAATCAAATTAAAAAGATGTGTCGCTCCATTCAACGCGACCCGGTGACGGTCACGGTTGAAGCCGAACACAAGCCCGGAGTGATCGAGCAGATATTTTACGAAGTTAAAAAACATGAGCGCAATAACACGCTGCTGGCCCTGTTTGAACATTACAAACCCGAAACCACCCTGGTCTTTTGCCATACCAAGAAGCAATGTGACGAAGTTGCCCGGTTTCTTAGCGGTCACAATATCGAGGCCCTCGCCATTCATGGTGACCTGGAGCAACGCGAACGAGACCAGGTGCTGGTGCAATTCTCCAATTACAGTTGTTCGGTACTGGTCGCCACCGATGTCGCCGCCCGTGGTCTGGATATCAAGTCATTGGCGGCAGTCATCAATTATGAATTACCCCGTGACCCCGAGATCTATGTGCATCGCATTGGCCGCACCGGTCGGGCAGGTGAAAAAGGCATCGCACTGAGCATTTTCACCGAATCGGAACAGTTTCGTGTCAAATCGATTGAGCAGCATCTGAAAAAGCCGTGTATATGTGATGTTTACGCATCACTTGATCGTAACCCGGAGTTTTCCCTCAAATCCCCCATGGTGACAATTCAACTCGATGCAGGACGGAAAAACAAAATGCGACCCGGTGATATTCTGGGTGCCCTGACGGGTGAGGCCGGCTTAGCCGGATCTCAGATTGGTAAGATCGATATTTTTGATATGTCCAGTTATGTCGCACTGGAACGTTCCGCCCTTCGCCAGGCGCTCAATTACCTGGCTACCGGTAAAGTCAAAGGGCGTAATATTCGCGCCCGTAGAGTTTGAAACGACATAAAGACCAGTACGCGACAACAGTTTTATGGATACAACACATTACTATCCACCGCTGGAAGAAAAGACCAATATTATTTCTCACGCCATTGGTCTCATTCTCAGTATCGTTGCCTTGCTGCTCATGCTTGTTCGAGCCAGTGGGTCCGGCGACGTACTGCATATTATTGGTGCCGGTATTTTCGGTATCAGTTTAATCGCGCTGTATGCCGCATCGACTTTGTATCACAGCGCAAAAGACCCGAAAGCAAGAGCCCGGTTAAGAGTCAATGATCACGCGACGATCTACATCCTTATCGCAGGAACCTACACTCCGTTTACCCTTATCACACTCCATGGCTGGGTGGGTTGGACGATTTTCGGTATTTCCTGGGGTATGGCAATCGCCGGGGTAATTTTGAAGCTGTTTTTCACCGGGAGATTCAATATTCTTTCCACCCTGATGTATGTGTTCATGGGCTGGATCATTATTTTCGCGGTAAAACCACTGATAAATAGTTTGTCACCCGAAGGTCTGTTCTGGCTGGTCGCCGGCGGTATCGCCTATACCACCGGTGCCGTTATATACAGTATTAAGAAAATACAATTCAACCACGCCATCTTCCACCTGTTTGTATTGCTTGGCAGTTTTTGCCATTTTGTCTCCGTTTATTTCTATGTCCTGCAATAACCTGCTTGTGATTACGGCTTGCAGACATTAGCCCTCCAAATTGAATCCCCGGTTCTTTTGCAGCAGTTCAATTTTGACGATACCGGAACAATAAAGCCCGCTTAGTTGCTGTTGATAGGGCGCCAGCGATTCCCGCGCTTTGCCAAGGGGTCCATTGGGCCAGGGTGATGGGTGCGAGCCATCTTGCAAAGCTTCAATTTCCAACTCCAAATTTCTTTCCAGATCAGGGTCGGTGGGATTTAATTCGCTCGATTGCAGGGCCAGTAATTGATTGGTAAGTATTTGTGCAAATTCCTTACGGGCCCGGTCACTGATATAGGCCTCCTCCATGCCCGAGAAGCTTGAGGTCGGTTCATTGGCAAGTTGTTCACCATAAGTTGTAAGGTAAATATAGAGGTATTCGCCAAGACCCATATCCTCGTTCAGTAGCGCCTGGTTACGGGTCGTTGAAAAACTCACCATTCGTGGACCGGCGCTAAATATGCTTTTAAAGCTCTCGAAGCCGGTAGAGGCGGCATCAGATGCTGAAACTTCCTTATCAGACTCAAGTTCATCGAGACGATTAATGCTGATCAGGACGGCCTGGTATTCAGCGCAATCAGACTGCACGGCTTCGCGTACACGAATAAAAGCCTCGATCCGACGAGGATCAATCGAACCGTCAATTGAAGGGGTGTAATGCTCAGCCCAATCAAAACGGTCAACCAGGATTTGCTCAATGCGTTTGGCGTCGCGTATACCTGTTGTCAGGAAGTAGATTCCAGAGAGGATCACAAAAACTATGACCAGGCCGGCCACGAGGTACCCTTTGCGCTTGGTTCTACTCTTTACTGGTGAGCGTTTTAACATTCTGATTATCATTTCGACTGGTTTGCTATGCATGGAAAGTTAACACGTTTTGATGGCGTTTGTCGGGCCGGATTGATTACCCGGGAACGTCCCATCGGGGTGTATAAGGAGGCGATGTACTGGTCGAACTGGCGAGTCTATGGGGAAATAGGGATGACCGGTAAATCACTTTCGGTATGTCAAATGCCTATAAATAGCAACATCCGTGCTACACTGCTCACTTTTACGGCTCTAAAAAAGCTACGTGAAGAAGAAAAATGGCAATTTGCGCTTTTTTGAGCATGTAATTGTTATTGAAGATTCCTGCCAAAAGGCAGGATGCAAGGATAGAAAATAGTTATTTAATTTATTAAGGAATCAAGGTTATGAGTACAGGTACAGTAAAGTGGTTTGATGCGGGCAAAGGCTACGGATTCATCACACCAGAAGATGGCAGCAAAGATTTGTTTGTTCACCATTCAGAAATCCAAACTGATGGTTATGCAACATTGAATGACGGCCAGCAAGTAGAATACGAAGTAGGACAAGGCCAGAAAGGCCCATGCGCAACCAAGGTTGTTGCTCTCTGATCGTATAATACAGATTAGTCAAAAACGGGCACCAGCCAGTCTGGTGCCCGTTTTTTTTTGGAGCGGATAAAAGCGCTATTCCCCATTATTCCCAAGCACCGGCGGGGTGGTCATGGATGTCCATCCGGGATTCTGAGCGTAAGCCTTTATGAATGTCCCGTTACCGGCGATATAGAAATCATACTTATCCATATCAACCGTTTTGATATTCAAAAGCTTTAGAATTGATGGGGTACTAATTTTTGCGTCACCCAAATCGGCATCTACAGGCAGGTAATCAAAGTTATCGAAAGCATCCTGCCACGATCTGCACAGGTTGTCCTGATAACGATCACTTTTACTGCGGGCCATCCATACCAACCGCATGCTGTTGGCTTTTTCCAGGGACATGGCATGTTCGATGAGGCTTCTGACAGGTGCAAAACCTGTGTGCCAGGCGATGAAAATCAATGAACGCGGCGAGTTTTCATTAAGAACAAAACCTCCCTGGGGACCATCAATGTTAATCGCATCGCCTTTTTTGAGGTGGTTAAAGATATGATCTGAAAACTCGTTGCTGGTAAGCCTGGGAATTTGAAAATGCAGGTTCATATCATCACAGGGGCAACTGCTGATGGGAAGAGTGGCTGTAGGTAACAAATCGCCACCTAGTTTTACCTGTTGACCCGCCAGGAAACGCAAACGCTGGCTGCGTGGTGTTTTCAGGTGGAGCAGTGCGACATCGTTGTTGACGATTTCGATGCTTTTCACCTTCGCAGTGATCTGTTGACGTGGTATTTCTTTGCTGCTTTGAGCCTCCGAAGCCTCCAGGACCACATCGGTGACTGCGCTGTTACAGCACATCAGTACATGGCCGCTGATACTTTTTTCCTCGTTTATCATGTAATCGTGGTGGCGGACCTTGCGTACTTCACCCGAGACAATTTTTGCAACGCACTCCCCGCAATTACCGTTACTACAACCATATCCCAGTGCGAGGCCCGAGTGCAGACCGGCCTCGAGAAGGGTTGAATTACGCTCGGAAGGGAAGCTGCGACCGCTGGGTAGTATTGTTATTTTGGCAGGCATTGGTCTTTTGCATACTCGAATATTGGCTGACGTGCTATTGGTGATACTAGCGCGGATTGCTGCGTTATGACTGATTGTGCACAATAAATTACGCTCCCTACAGAATGCAAGCTGCGACTATGGCCGTCTGTTTCTAGGTTTTTTCTTTGGTTTATCATCTCTCTTTTTGCGGCTTTTGCCTTTTGGCAGGGAGAGTTTGTGTTTGCTTTTTGGTGAAGATGGTTTTGAGGACTCGCTGTGTTTTTGTTTATCTGCGAGGCGCGAAATACCCAGTTTTTGACCTGCCACCCAGATTTTTCTCAGAGCATTGAGGGTATCGTTCGGCATACCGGCGGGCAGGTCAATCAAGCTGTAATCATCGTAGATACTAATGCGGCCGATGTTTTTACCGGTGATGTCTGCCTCATTGGCGATGGCGCCGACAATGTTACCGGGCATGACCCCATGATCATGACCCACAGCAAGACGGTAACGCTCCATGCCTTCGGAGGGTGGTCCATCATTTCTATCTTTTTGTGATGGTCTTCGTTTTGAAGAGGTCTCTCTTTTCCGCCGGTCAGAATAGGCTCCGTCTTTTTTAGAACCATCGCTACGACCTTTGCTGTCGCGTCTTGGTGTGCTTTCTCTATCCCAACTCTTGTTTGCAGTCTGATGCGGATTGTTCTGCAACAGGAAAGGGGCATCTCCCTGGAGTAATTGGGCCAGTGCTGCAGCAATTTGCAGCGGAGGGACGTCGTTGTCCTTTTGGTATTGTTCGATCATCCTGGTAAACAGGCTGAGATCCACACCTTCGAGAGTTTCGGTAATACGTTGTTTAAACTTGTCGATACGTTTGTTGTTGATGACATCGGTTGAAGGCAGATCCATGATCTCGATCTTCTTCCTGGTGGCATTCTCAATGGCATATAACATACGTTTTTCACGCGGCGTGACAAACAATATGGCATCGCCTTCACGACCGGCCCGACCGGTACGGCCAATACGATGCACATAGGACTCGGTATCCGCTGGAATGTCGTAATTAACAACATGGCTGATACGATTCACATCGAGACCACGTGCAGCTACATCGGTGGCGACAACAATATCCAGCTTGCCGTTTTTCAGTCGTTCGACGGTGCGCTCACGCTGTTTTTGCTGAATGTCACCATTGAGTGGTGCCGAGGCATAACCACGGGCTTCGAGTTTTTCAGACAAATCAATGGTAGAGAGTTTGGTGCGCACAAAAATCAGCATGGCATCGAAGGGTTCGGCTTCGAGGATGCGGGTTAAGGCATCCAGCTTATGAAACCCCTGTACCGGCCAGAAACGCTGACGAATGGTTTCAGCCGTGGTGGTCTTGACCTTGACGGTGACATGTACCGGATTGTTCAGGTGACGCGTGGCAATGCGTCGAATCTGTTGCGGCATGGTGGCTGAGAACAAGGCGATTTGACGATTTTTTGGTGTTTGTTCGAGTATCCATTCCACGTCGTCAATGAAACCCATACGCAGCATTTCATCACCTTCATCCAGCACCAGCGTGGAAAGTTTGTCCAGCACCAGGGTACCGCGGCGAATGTGATCCATCACACGCCCGGGTGTACCTACGATCACATGCACACCTCGCTGCAGTGCCCGAATTTGTACACTGTAGTCCTGGCCGCCATAGATGGGTAACACGTGAAAACCCTTCATGTGATGTGCGTATTTTTGAAAGGCTTCTGATACCTGGATAGCCAGTTCACGGGTAGGCGCAAGCACCAGTATTTGCGGGTCTTTTTGTTGTAAATCGAGGCGGGATAATAGCGGTAGAGCGAAAGCCGCCGTTTTACCGGTACCGGTCTGAGCCTGGCCGACGACATCCTTACCTTCCAGTATCAGCGGAATGGTTTGTGCCTGGATGGCCGAAGGGGTTTCGTAACCCACTTCATCGAGAACTTTGAGAAGTGATTTCTGTAGTCCTAGTTGGTCAAACGAGATTATTGTATCGGCATTCATGTACGGAGTCCGGATGGGCAGATTTGCGTCGGGGTGTGGGTATGCGCCTTATATCTGGCTCACACTTAACTACCAAACAGTTTATCTGATTTTGAACATCAGGACCGGTAAAAACATTGTCTGGATTTTACAGAGGTGAACGTTGTATTCACCTCCGCGCACGACTCGACCGGCGGATTTAAAAATCCGCCGAATACGAGTACCTTGCGTCTAGTAGGTTGCTGGGGTGGTTGATACGCGGGCTTCGTCAAGGGCGGATCTCAGAGCCTTGGCCCAGGTCGTCATCATACGCCTGGCGTCCGAGCGGTTGCTGACACTGGTGCGCCATTCCATGTATCCGCGCCTGTAATCGCGTTTCCTGTCCGTTGCCTTGGCAATCTTATCATTGGTTATGGAATCATAGAGCTCAAGGTTGAGTGTCATTTCACCGGCAGATTCACTAAAACTCCTGGTGAGTGTTGAGCTTTGAATATCCGGCGCCGCAACATCAAGGTCGACGATAGCGGGTTTTACCAGGAGTACATCTTCACCCGCTTCGTCCGCCATTGCATAACCGCCGTCGACCAATTCCTTGGTGAAAACTTCACGGAATATTGCCGCAACCTCTTCCTGGATTTTCACCATGTCACGGTCCTTTACCCTCAGAGGGTCGCCGCGGTTCTGGTCACGTTTCCAGTTTTTCTTGAATGCAACAGTGGCGTCGAGCAGCATGACGCGATTGTAGATGCTCAAATCTGCGCCCGGGTCGGCATAGACGGTGGCTAAATCGGAGTCTTTTACGAGTTCCATGCCCTCATCATTAACAGCTGGCAAGTCTTTCTTTGCCCATGCGGGCGAAACTGCAACCATAAAGAAAAGCAATGTGAAAATGGTACGAAAAACCCGGTTTGTGTTCATGCTTGTTACTCCTGTTGATGCTTTCCACGGGCAGTGACCTAAGGGTCCGACTCCCAGGGAATTGTAAAACAAAACACCATTAGAGTTATTGACTACGCGGAATCGGGCTAGTTCCGTGACTGTGATTCAAGTTGATTGCCTGACACTTTCTTTTAATGTGAACGAATAAGTAACGGCTTGATATAATTAACCGTTCAGTTTTTAGGGCGTGGCCATGTCTGAAAGAAAAGCACATTGGGAAAATGTTTACCTGAATAAATCACCTCACGTTGTGAGTTGGTACCAGCAGGAACCCACCCTGTCCCTATTGCTTATCGCCAGTGCTCCACTTCCACTGGATGCACCGATTATTGATGTCGGCGGTGGTGCTTCCACGCTGGTGGATAAGCTATTTGACGAAGGCTATACCAACATCAGCGTTTTGGATGTGTCTGCAAATGCACTTGCCCACGCCAAGAGCAGGCTGGGTGACAGGGCGGGTGCCGTTCAGTGGTTTGAAGAAGATGTAACCTGTTTTAAACCGCCACACCGGTTTGCTCTTTGGCATGACAGGGCAGTGTTTCATTTTTTGACCAACAGGGCTGAAAGAGAAGAGTATATTAATGTTCTTAAGCAATCACTGGAACCGGGCGGGCATCTTATTATCATGACTTTTGCAATCGACGGGCCAGGCAAATGCAGCGGACTTGATGTTGTTCAATATGATGCGGAGAAACTGACCGGAGAGTTAGGGCCAGGTTTCGAACCTGTAGAAACAGGTCATGAAGTTCATATTACCCCTGCGGGCCGTCATCAAAAATTCGCATATTTTCGTTTTCATTTTATCCCGGAGTCTGTCTGAATAATGTTTTCGGGATCAGTAAATTCGATACGATCACTTTTAGCCCCATTGCGTGTGCTTGGCTTTTTGCTGTTGTTGTTGAGCCTGTCCCGCTTGCTACTGCTAGGGTGGTATTGGGATCGTGTAGCACCCACAGGTGGCAGTTGGTTTATCCTTTCGCAGGGTGTGCGGTTTGATATGGTCCTGATGGGTATGCTGGTAGGTCCGGCTTTACTGGCAGCGCCATGGTTGTCTGGGCGTAAATTCGGAGGGTCATTGCTACGGTATTACCTGGCCGCGATGACTTTCTTCGTGGTGTGGCTGGAACTGGGTACGATTCCTTACATTGATCAATACGACGCGCGGCCGAATTTTATCTATGTTGAATACCTGAAATACCCCCGCGAGGTTTTTTCCATGTTGCTGACCTCATATGGCCTGCTGATGGTCATCGTGGCTTTGGTGACGCTGGCATCCGCAATGGTGGCCTGGCGGTTAACAGCAGGTGCCTCCCGGGTTTCATCGTATCGACGCTTTCCCGGTGCCTTGCTTTTGATGCCGGTGATTGCGGTTCTGATGTTCGCCATGATTCGTTCAACGTTGGATCATCATCCGGTCAATCCGAGTACCGTGGCTTTTACCACGGATTCGATGGTCAATCAGTTACCACTGAATTCACCTTATACCCTGATATATGCAATTTATGAGCAATACCGTGATGCCAAAGGTGGTGCCGCAAATTACGGCAAGATGGATGAAAACGAGGCCCTTCGCATCGTGGTCGAGTACGCCGGGCTCGAAGGAAAGGTCGATTTACAAAGTAGCTCGCCCACGATGCATGACCAGGTTGCAACACGGCGTTTGGATCGGCCATTGAACCTCGTGATCATCCTGGAGGAAAGCCTGGGTGCCGAGTTTGTCGGTTCCCTGGGCGGTAAAGACCTGACTCCGAACCTGGACGCACTCGCTGATGAAGGTATCTGGTTCGAACGACTGTATGCAACGGGCACCCGTTCGGTGCGTGGTATCGAAGCGATTGTTTCCGGCTTTCCACCCACTTCAAAACGCAGCGTGGTCAAGCTGACCGATACGCAGAAGGACTTTTTTACCATTGCAAATGTTCTGCAGAATCAGAATTTCCAGACCAGTTTTATCTATGGCGGGTCAGCCCATTTTGACAATATGCGGCGTTTCTTTCTGAACAATGGCTTTCAGACGGTAATCGATCAAAAAGATTTTGAAAATCCCCAGTTCGTGTCCACCTGGGGTGTTTCAGATGAGGACCTGTTTCTCAAGGCCCATGAATATTTAAGCAACCAGGGCGAGCAGCCATTTTTTAGCCTGGTATTCTCATCCAGCAATCACAAACCATTTGAGATTCCGGCAGGCAAGGTAGAAACCCGCACCGGTCCAGAAGGTCCGCGTGAAATGGCCGTGGCCTATGCCGATTACGCGTTGGGCAGGTTTCTGGAGTTGGCACGGGCATCCAATTACTGGGAAAACACGGTGTTTCTGGTTGTCTCGGATCACAACTCCCGGGTCAAGGGTGCTCATCTGATCCCCATCGAGCGTTTTCATGTTCCCGGTGTCATTTTGGGCGATGGTATTGAACCTCGTCGTGTACCGGGTATCACCAGTCAAATTGACCTGTTACCTACCTTGCTCTCACTGATGGGTGTGGATAGCCGGCACCCTGCTATTGGTCGTGACCTGACCCGACCGGAGTATTACCAGGGAGGAGGCCGGGCGCAGCTGCAATACCATGGCATACAGGGCTGGCTGGTCGACGGTAAGGTGGTTATCATGCAACGTAAATTACCCAGGAAATCCTATTTGTATACACCTGGCAGTAATCTCACGCTGGACCCGACCCCCGATCATACGCTGGAACAACAGGCGTTGGCGCATGCCTTGTGGCCGGTCATGATGATTAGAAAAAAGGCTTATCACCCATAGAGTTCTGGATCAAGACACCACTTCCCCTCGGCTACGATAATGCTATCCATCAGGTATGTCATCGGCGTGTCATGGCAATCACTAGCCACCCTGGCTCCCCACCGACAAATTATGTGGGACAGCAATGGTGTTAATATGCTTAATACCTCAAAATAGCGAACAAAACCTACTACCCACAGGTGTATATCAGGGTCCGTGGATAGCATGCAGGGAGAACCATGAGTACATTACCAAAAAGAATTCTGATTACCGGTGGAGCAGGCTTTCTTGGGTCCCATCTGTCCGAACGGCTTTTGAAAGAAGGCAATGATGTCCTTTGTGTAGATAACTTTTACACCAGCACACGTCGTAACATCGTGCACCTATTAGAACACCCGAATTTCGAACTGATGCGACATGACATAACCTTCCCCCTTTACGTTGAAGTTGACCAGATCTACAACATGGCTTGCCCGGCATCGCCCATCCACTACCAGCGTGATCCGGTACAAACCACTAAAACCAGCGTACATGGCACGATTAACATGTTAGGTCTCGCCAAGCGCATCGGCGCGCAGATCTTGCAGGCTTCAACCTCCGAGGTGTATGGCGACCCCGAGATACACCCGCAAACTGAAGATTACTGGGGCAATGTCAACCCCATCGGTATCCGTTCCTGCTATGACGAGGGCAAACGCTGTGCCGAAACCCTGTTTTTTGATTACCGCCGCCAGCACAACACAAGAATAAAGGTGGCCCGGATCTTCAACACCTACGGCCCCAAAATGCTACCCGATGACGGACGCGTCGTGTCCAACTTTATCATGCAGGCACTGCAGGGCAATGACATCACCATCTATGGTGATGGTAACCAGTCCCGTTCTTTCTGCTATGTGGATGACCTGGTAGAAGGCCTGATAAGGCTAATGAACTCAAAAGAAGAGCTAACCGGCCCGGTTAACCTGGGCAACCCCAATGAATTCTCCATTAAAGAACTCGCTGAAAAGGTCATAAAAATGACCGGTTCCGCTTCTGGAATAATATACGGGTCTCTACCCCAGGACGACCCGACACAAAGACAGCCGGACATCACCCAGGCACGAACGGAACTCGGATGGGAACCCGGCATTACCCTTGATACCGGCTTAAAGCCAACCATAGATTACTTCCGGATGTTTACATCCTGAATGATTGAAGGGGAAAGTATGTCGATACCATTTCGCGTCCTGATCATTGGTGATAGCAGCACAGAACCTTCGCTTATCGAGAGGTATCTGTGTAAGCGCTGGCCTGCGCTGCTGTTGGAGCGCGTGGAGAACCTGAAGGGTCTGCAGGCAGCTTTGAAAAATCAGGGCTGGGATTGTGTTCTTTGTGACATGCCAACACCCGGATTCGATGCGTTGGATGCGTTGAGTGTGTTAAAGAAGACGACGCTTGAAGTGCCGTTTCTCATTATTTCAGACATTGAAAATTTTGAAAATTCAATCACCCTGTTGAAGAACGGGGCTGATGATTTTATACGCAGGGACAATCTCGAACGGCTCGTCCCGGCCTTGGAAAAGGTTCTGAATGATATAAAAAGTACCAACCCGCGATCCAAATCCATGGTTGAACTCCAGGAGAGGGAACATCGGTTTGGACAGGCTCAGTGGCACGCATTAATCGATACGTTACCTGATCTGGTCTGGTTGAAAGACCGTCCAGGTGTCTACCTCGCCTGCAACCACAGGTTTGAAAGGTATCTGGGTGCTAGCGAGGACGAGATTATCGGCAAGACCGATTATGACTTTCTGGATAAGCAACAGGCGGACGCCCATCGGGAGCAGGATCAGCAGGCGATGTCCAGCGGCCAACGTTGTATCAGCGAAGAACAAATTTGTTTTGCCAACGATGGACATGAAGAGCAGCTTGAGACCATCAGGGTACCCATGTACCAACCCGATGGTGATCTTATGGGTGTATTGGGGGTTGGCCGTGATATTACCCAACGAAAGTTAAACGATGAATTTATGCTGCTACAGACACACCGCGCTGAAGCGATGCAGAAATTGTCGTTGATCGCCGAGGAAAAGGACGAAAACGCCTTTATTAAAGCAGGTCTGGATCTCGTTGAGGACCTCACATACAGCGGTATCTCTTTTTTACATTTTTACGAAGGTGAAGATAGAAGTACTACATTGACCATTTGGTCGGATCGCACGCTGGAAGATTATTTTGAAGCTACGGGTAGTGAACACTTCCCGGTCGATGAAGCAGGCATTTTCTCAGATGTGCAGCAACAACTTACCACGGTCATGTTCAATAATTATGCCGAGTATGGCCATCAACATGGTCTGCCTGAGGGAAACACTGAACTAAAACGTCTGATCTGCGTACCGGTTATCGACGATGGCCAGCTTGTTTTGCTTGTTGGGATTGGTAACAGGGACAGCGACTATTCCGGTATTGAAAAAGAAACCGTGCAACTGATTGCCAATGAGATGTGGCGTATTATCCAGCGTCGTCGTCTTGAGATCAGATCAGCACGTTTTAGCCGGGTGCTCGAAAATAGCTTGAATGAAATTCTGATTTTTGACAGCCAGACATTGTGTTTTGTTGATGTGAACAAGGAGGCACAATCTAATTTAGGTTACTCAATGGAAGAATTGCGGTGTATGACACCCGCGGACATCCAACCGCAATTCACAACTGAATCGTTCGCTGAATTGATCGAGCCGCTGAGTACCGGACAACAACCGGAATTGATGCTCACAACCGTTCATCGTCGTAAAGACCAGACCATGTACCCCGTTGAAATTCACCTCCAGTACATGGACGAGCATCCGCCTGTTTATGTGGCGGTGGTACGGGACATTGATGCCCGATTACGTATGGAGAGTGAACTGCGAAAACTGGCCCAGGCAGTGGAGCAAAGCCCGGAGAGCATTGTCATCACCAATCTCGACGCTGAGATCGAGTATGTCAACGAGGCTTTTTTGGAGGCGACGGACTATACCCGGGAAGAGGTCATTGGAAAGAACCCGCGTATTCTGAACTCAGGCAAAACACCACCGGAAACTTTCCGGTCTTTGTGGGATGCTTTGAACAGGGGTCATACCTGGCAAGGTGAACTGTTCAATCAAAGCAAATATGGCAAGGAGTACATCGAACACGCAATTATCTCCCCGATTCGCAGTCCGAATGGGACAGTCACGCATTACGTAGCTGTCAAGGATGATATTACCGAGAAAAAACAACTCACGCAGGAACTCGATGCGCACCGCCATCACCTCGAGGAACTGGTAAAAGAACGCACTGCACAACTGGCCGAGGCCGGTGAAAAAGCTGAGGCGGCCAACAAGGCCAAAAGTGTATTCCTTGCTAATATGAGCCACGAGATCCGTACACCCATGAACGCTATTATCGGGCTCACGCATCTGTTGCAGCGGGCCAGTCCAACAGAGGATCAGGCCTCTCGTTTGACTAAGATCGAAGCCTCCGCAGGACATCTGCTGTCGATTATCAATGACATCCTTGATCTCTCAAAGATCGAAGCCGGAAAGCTGACCCTGGAAAAATCCAACTTTAATCTCAGAGATGTCTTTGAACATCTCCAGTCGTTGTTCCGCGAGGAACTGATAGCCAAGGGATTAGCTATTGAAGTGGACCTGGGTGATACGCCGGTCTGGCTCAGGGGTGATGCAACCCGTCTGCGTCAGGCCTTGTTAAATTATGTTGGAAACGCAATCAAGTTCACCGAGCAAGGCGCGCTCTGTCTGCGTGCTCAATTAGTAGAAGAGACTGACAATGACGTTCTGGTGCGTTTCGAAGTGGAAGATACGGGTATTGGCGTCGCAGCCGATATGCTTCCCGGTCTGTTCGAAGCGTTTGAGCAGGGCGATGCCACCACCACGCGAGTCCATGGCGGTACCGGACTGGGTTTGGTAATTACCCGGCGCCTGGTTGCCATGATGGGTGGTGAGGTGGGTGCTGAAAGTGAGTTGGGCCGAGGCAGTACTTTCTGGTTTACTGCCCGGTTTGGTCGTGGCCAGGGTCAAATGTCTTTCAACTCAGCCGGCCTTAT
>Ga0316201_10000515_pt1 | contig 22351 bp, 15 predicted proteins | sample CS6wburrow_MG_FD_204516 | JGI IMG/M metagenome (GOLD analysis project Ga0316201, IMG submission 204516) | Coastal sediment microbial communities from Delaware Bay, Delaware, United States - CS-6 worm burrow | ecosystem: Environmental > Aquatic > Marine > Coastal > Sediment | place: USA... | reverse complement strand
TTCGGCCGCCGCAGGAATCAGCTCGCCGTTCGCTGTATAGCCGGTCAGCCCTTCGCTCAGGTCGCGCAGGACTTCCGCAGCCTGGGTGCTGCGCGCCTTGTGGTGATCCAGTGTTTCGGGATCAGAAGGCAGCCCGCGCTGCAGGGTGTTCAACGTGGTATCGGGACCCGCTTCGCCACCGCATGCCGCGAGCATCGCAAGTACGGCGCACAGGCCGAGAATTCGTAAGGACTTCATGCGCGAAGCATACCTGAGTGGGGTCAGTTTTCGCTCGATATTGCAGCCTTAGATGGTATGGTCGGCGCTCGCCTGCAAGCGCTAGGCTGACTTTCTCAGCTGCCGTTTCTTGAGATGAATCAGGATCAGCGACACGGCTGACGGCGTCATGCCCTCGAGTCGCGACGCCTGGCCGAGCGTGGTCGGGCGAGCAGCTATGAGCTTCTGTCGGGCTTCGTTCGAAAGGCCATCGACAGCGGTGTAGTCAAGGTCTTCCGGCAAGCGCAGTGATTCCTGTTTCGCGTGTTTCGCGACCTCGCGCTCCTGGCGGTCGATGTAGCCAGCGTACTTCGCGCGCACTTCGAGTTGCTGCTCAAGCTGTTCTTGCTGTTCGTCGGTGGCAAGCGCGCTCCCGTTGCCGACCTCTGCGAGCGCGACAACGTCACGGTAACCGAGCTCGGGCCTCTTGAGCATTGCAGCAGCGGTAGTGCCGGCGGATTTGACGTACACGGCCTCGAGGCGTGCCTGCTCTTTCTCGACCGCTTCGCATTTTGTGTTGTAAACGTCCCAGCGCTCATCATCGACGAGACCAAGCTCACGACCTTTCGGTGTAAGCCGCAGGTCCGCATTGTCCTCACGCAGCATCAGCCGGTACTCGGCGCGGCTCGTGAACATGCGATACGGCTCCGACACGCCGCGCGTGATCAGGTCATCGATGAGCACGCCCAGGTACGCCTCGTGGCGTTCCGGAAACCACTCTTCCTGCTCGTTCGCCTTGCGCGCCGCATTGATGCCCGCAAGCAGGCCTTGCGCGCCGGCCTCCTCGTAACCTGTCGTGCCGTTGATTTGCCCGGCGAAGTACAGGTTGTCGATGTGTTTCGTCTCTAGCGTGGGCCTGAGGTCGCGCGGGTCGAAGTAGTCGTACTCGATCGCATAACCGGGCTGCGTGATCACGGCATTTTCGAAGCCAATGATCGAATGTACGAAACGCTCCTGCACCTCAAGCGGCATGCTCGTCGAGATACCGTTCGGGTAGACCACGTCAGTGCTCAGTCCCTCGGGCTCGACGAAAATCTGGTGCGAGGCCTTGTCCGCAAAACGCACGACCTTGTCTTCGATCGACGGACAATAACGCGGACCCACTCCCTCGATCATTCCTGAATACATCGGCGACTCGTCAAGCGAGCCACGGATGATTTCGTGCGTCTCTTCCGTCGTCTTCGTGATGAAGCAGGATATCTGTTGCGGATGATCGCGACGCTTGCCGAGGAACGAGAACACGGGCACCGGATCGTCGCCGGGCTGCTCCTGCATGATGTCGTAATTTAGCGTGGTGCCGTCGAGGCGCGGCGGCGTGCCGGTCTTCAGGCGGGCCACATTGAACGGCAGCTCGCGAAGCCGCGCGGCCAGCTTGTTCGACGGCGCATCACCGACGCGACCGCCGGCCTTCTCCGTCTTGCCGATGAGTATGCGGCCACCGAGGAACGTGCCAACGGTCAGCACCACCGTCTTCGAAAGGTAACTGGACCCTTTTGCGGTGAGGATGCCGGTAACGCGATCGCCCTCAACGAGCAGGTCATCGACCGAACCCTCGACTACCTCGAGGTTCGGCTGGCCCAGGATGATGCCCCGAATAGCGTCCCGGTAAAGCACGCGGTCGGCCTGCGCGCGGGTCGCGCGTACAGCCGGCCCTTTCGATGCGTTCAGGGTGCGAAACTGGATGCCGGCGCGATCGATCGCCTGAGCCATGGCCCCTCCGAGCGCGTCAATCTCCTTGGTCAGGTGGCCCTTGCCAATGCCGCCGATGGCCGGGTTGCAGCTCATCTGCCCGAGCGTCTCGATCCTGTGCGTCACAAGTAACGTACGCGCACCCGCGCGCGCGGCAGCCAGGGAGGCTTCCGTACCGGCGTGGCCGCCGCCAATCACTATGACGTCGAATTCTGGCATTGGTTAAATTTTAAGCAGTTTTTGGTAAGCGGGTGCGGGATTCTAGTCGCTGACCCTGAGCGTTGCCACTGGAACTTTACTATCTATGGGCGTTTGTCCAAGATAGCGCGTTCGCTAGCTTAACGGGCCGACAATGACAAGAATTCCCGTTCATTACCTCTTGATCTCTCTCGCACTGCTGGCGCTGGCCGGCACGGCAGAAGCACAAACCCTCACGCTCGAAGAGTGTCGCATCAGCGCCGGGCCGGGCCACCCCAGCATCAAGGCGCGCTGCGGCACGATGTTGCGCCCGGAAAACCCGGCTGATCCCGAATCCCCCGAGATAGAGGTTTACGTTGCGGTCGTCGCTGCGCTTAATCTCAGCCCACAAACCGATGCGGTCGTCCCAATCGCCGGTGGTCCCGGGCAGAGCTCAATAGAGTTCTACTCAATGGTGTCGGGTGCGTTCGAGGACCTGCGCCGGAATCGCGACATTCTGCTCGTCGACCAGCGCGGCACGGGCGCTTCGTCACGCATGGACTGCGTGATCGACGACGGTGCGATTTTGTTCGAGGACCAGTACTCGCTCGACGACACCGTCAAGTTCATCAACGAATGTCTCGAAGCGCTGCCACACGACCCGCGCTACTTCACGACGAGCATTGCCGTGACCGACCTCGAAGCGATTCGCAAGGCGCTCGGTTATACATCCCTCAACCTGTATGGCGTTTCCTACGGATCACGCGTCGCCCAGCACTTCGCGCGCCGCTACCCCGAGTCAACGCGCACCGTGATTATCGACGGCGTCGTGCCGCCGCAGATTTCACTGGGCCCGGAGATCGCAACGGAAAGCCAGCGCGCTGTCGACAATATCCTCGCGCGCTGCGCAGAGGGTGCGGCCTGTAGCGAGAGCTTCCCCGACATCGCGGCAACATTCGCGCGCGTGGTAGCGGAGCTGCGCGAGTCACCTGTACAGGTTCTCGTGCCGCACCCCAGTACGGGGCGAATCGAGGAAGTGTCCTTCGGCGCCGGCCAGCTTGCAGGCGCGGTTCGTCTCCTCGCCTACAATCCCAACACGATTGCGCTGCTGCCGCTGATGATTCACGAAGCGGGTGAAGGCAACTTTGTGCCGCTCACTTCGCAGTTCATGTTGACGGCGGTTGCCATGAGCGACACGCTCGCCCTCGGCATGCACAACTCCATCATGTGCACCGAGGATCTGCCATTTCTCGACCAGACAACCATCGACCACGAAGGCATCGAGGCGAGCTATATGGGCTCTTTCCAGCTGGAGACGCTCGAGGCGATTTGCGCCTCGTGGCCCGCCGGCCCGATCGACCCTGAGTTCAAAGTGCCGCTCGCAACTGACCTTCCGTTCCTGCTGCTGTCGGGAGATGCCGACCCGATCACACCGCCCCGTTATGCCGAAATGGCGGCTGTCGATCTCACGAATGCGACGCACCTGATTGGCAAACACCAGGGACACGGTCAGCTGGTGGTTGGCTGTATGGACCGCATTGTTGCCGACTTCGTCGACTCGGCAGATCCTGCGTCGCTTGACGCCACATGCATGGAGCGCAGTTTCGTCATGCCCTTCTTTGTTGGTTTCTCGGGGCCTTCGCCATGATCAAGGTCGACGGCATACATAAATCATTCGGCAAGGTTCGCGCCATACGCGGCGTCAGCTTTGATGCGCCGGACGGAAAAATCACCGGCCTCCTCGGACCCAATGGTGCGGGCAAGTCGACGACGCTGCGTATCTTGTACACGGTACTGAAGCCCGATCAGGGCAACGCCACGATTGATGGCTTCGACGTTGTCCAGGACAGCCTTGCTGCGCGGAAATGTATTGGGGCATTGCCGCACGGCGCGGGCCTTTACCCGCAGCTGACCGCCCGCGAAAACATCGCGTACTTTGCCAGGCTCTGCGGCCTCGACAAGGCCGAGATCGACGATCGCGTCGACCGGATCGTGAAGCTGCTCGACATCGGCGACTTCGCGGAACGCCGCACCAAGGGGTTCTCACAAGGCCAACGTACCAAGGTGTCCCTCGCGCGCGCCTTGGTGCACGACCCGCAGAACATCCTGCTCGATGAGCCGTCGAACGGTCTCGACGTCATGGCCACACGATCGCTGCGCGAGATCATCCTGAAACTCAAAGACGATGGCCGTTGCGTTTTGTTCTCGAGTCACGTCATGCAGGAGGTTGCCGCGCTTTGCGATGACATTTGTATCATCGCGAATGGCCAGGTGGCGATCGATGACTCGATCGATGGCATCCGTCAGCGCACAGGTTGCGATGACATCGAAGATGCTTTCGTCGAGGCGATACACATGGTGGAGCCGGAATAATGGGTACAACGATTACGGTTTTCCTCAAAGAGGTCATCGACAACATCCGCGACCGCCGTACGCTGGCGTCGGCGTTGATCATGGGGCCCATCTTCGGGCCGGTGTTGTTTTCGTTCGTCATCAACCTTTCGGTCGAGCGCTCGCTCGAAAGCGCCGAGAAAACGCTGGAGCTACCGGTCATTGGCCAGGAGTACGCGCCAAACCTCGTCACTTATCTCAACAGCAAAAATATCGATGCTGTCGATGGTCCTGACGACATGGCTGCGGCGATGGCTGCCGTGAAAACCGGCGAACACGACGTCGTACTCGTGATTCCCGGCGAGTTCGGCGAACAGCTGGCGGACATGGTGCCGGCCAAGGTCGAAATCGTAGCCGACCAGGCAAACAGCGATGCCGACCGTGACGCGCGACGCGTGCGAAGTGCCTTGCGCTCCTACAACCAGCAGCTGGCCGGCCTGCGCGTCATCGCTCGCGGCGTTAACCCGATGGCCCTGCAACCGCTGAATATCGACGAGGTAGATGTCTCAACGCCGAGCGGGCGCTCGGCAATGCTGCTGGGCATGATGAGTTACTTTTTCATATTTGCCGCGCTCATGGGTGGCATGTATCTCGCAATCGACACGACGGCGGGCGAGCGCGAGCGCGGCTCTCTCGAGCCCCTCTTGTCGCTACCCGTGACGCGAGATCAGTTGATTCTCGGCAAGATCGCAGCGACCTGCCTGTTCATGACGCTGTCGCTGTCGCTCAGTCTCATCGCGTTCTATTTCGCGCTCGGCTTCATGCCGCTTGAGCAGCTCGGCATGACGCCGAACTTTGGTCCCGGCGTCGTGCTCGCCGCGCTCGCGATTTTCCTGCCTTTCATTCTCGTCGGTAGCGCGCTGATGACGCTGGTCGCGTCTTTCACCAAGAGCTATCGCGAAGCGCAAACCTGGCTGAGTGTGGTCCTGATTGCCCCGACAATGCCGATCCTTATCGTCAGCATCCTGATGCTGCGCCCACGCACGGAGTTCATGTTTATCCCCAGCCTCAGCCAGCATTTGCTGCTTGTGGACCTGGTCAAGAACGAACCAGTCAACGCACTGCACGTGGCCATTTCGGTCGTAAGCACGCTTATCATCGGCATCCTCCTGACCTGGGTATGTGCGCGCCTGTATCGCCGAGAGGGCCTGCTCGGCTAGAATAATCGCCATGTCTCTATTCTCAGAGCTCAGGCGCCGCAACGTCATCAAGGTTGCGCTGCTGTACGCGGTAGCAAGCTGGCTGATCGTGTGGCTCATCAGCCATGCTGTTGGCGCGCTTGGGCTGTCGCCGTGGGTCAGCGACTACATGTTGTTGCTGCTTGCGATCGGCTTCCCCGTCGCGCTGATCTTCGCGTGGGTTTACGAAATCACGCCTGCCGGGATCAAGAAGGGCGTTGATGTCGATCAGACACAATCGATCGTTTACAAGACGGGGCAGAAACTCAACGCCGCCGTAGCCGTTCTCGCCGTGCTTGGCGTTGCTGCGGTCATTGGCGAAAAACTGCTTCCCGAGTTCGTCCGGCCCGTGCCGGTTGCTATCGAGGAAATTCCGCTCAAGCCTGTTTTTGATTTTTCGGCGAAGGCGGCGGTGCCGCGGGAAATAACCTCGTTTGACTTGCCCAACGGCCTCAAGATCATCGTCTGGCCAGACCACGACATTCCGAATGTCGCCATGTACTACTTCGTGCGCGCGGGCGGGCGCAATGAGTACCCCGGCATCACGGGCATTGCACACTTCTTTGAGCACATGATGTTCAATGGCACGAAGTCTCGCCCCCAGGGTGAGTTCGATCGCACCATGGAGGCCGCGGGCGGCGCCAACAACGCCGGCACAAGCAACGATATAACGGTATACATGGACTGGTTCCCGCGCTCCGCGCTCGAGACGATCTTCGAGCTCGAGGCTGACCGCCTGATGAACCTCGCCATCGATCCGGACGTTGTGGAAACCGAGCGCGGCGCGGTGTCTTCGGAGCGGCGCCTCCGTGTGGACAACGACAACGAAGGCCGCTTGTTTGAGCAGATGATGGCAACTGCCTATGTCGCGCACCCTTACCAGAACCCGGTTATCGGCTGGCCGTCCGACATCGAGAACTGGACGCAGCAGGACCTCGAGGCGTTCTTCAAGACCTATTACGCGCCGAACAACATTACGATGGTGTTCGTGGGGGACGTCACCCCGGAGGAAATCTACCTGCTCTCCGATCAGTACCTGTCTGCGATACCGCGGCAACACCCGCCGCCCGAAATCACGACGGTCGAACCCGCACAACAGGGCGCGCGTCGCATTGTGATCGAGGCCGCCGCTCAATCGCCTCTGCTCCACGTCGCCTTCCACGCCGGCGCTACGGGTGACCCGGAAACTCTGCATATGGACTTGCTGCTTGCGCTCCTTGCCGAAGGCGATTCGTCGCGGCTGCATCGTGTGCTGGTCGAGGAAGAACAATTGGCCATCAGTATCAGTGGCATGCAAACCGATGGCTTCGATCCCGGCCTCGTATATTTCTACATGACCTTGCCGCCAGGTGGTGACGTGGCCGCTGCCGAGGCTCGCCTGCTGGCGGAGCTCGACCGCATCGTCAAGGACGGTGTTACGACCGCTGAGTTGCAAAAAGCGCGCAACCTTCGCATCGCGTCTTTCTGGCGCGGCCTGCAAACGATCAACGGCAAGGCCTCATCCCTTGGGAGCTTTGAAGTATTTACGGGTGACCATGAAAACCTGTTTGCCATTCCCGAGCAGCTGACCGCAATTACGCCGGCCGAGCTGCAGGCAGTTGCGGCGAAGGTGTTCCGCACAAACAACATGACCGTCGGCACTCTGCGCTCGCCGACGGAAGGTGCCGCTGAATGAGGCGCGCTCTTTTCACGGCCCTGACGTTGTTGATCGGCACGACCGCCTGGTCGGCGGGCGTCACTTTGCCCGACTACGAGCGCGTCGAGCTCGACAACGGTACCGTACTGTTGCTTAGCGAAAAGCACGATGTCCCGCTTACCGGCATGCGGGCCGTCATTCGTGGCGGTAGCTCCGCTGATCCTGCGGAGCGCGCCGGGCTGGCCGAGCTTCTCGCCAACGTCATGCAAAAAGGCGCGGGTGGGCGTGACGCAGCCGGCTTCGCCGAAGCGGCAGCCAGCGTCGGTGGATCAATTTCAGTCAGCGCCAATCTCGAGTCCATTGCTGTATCGGCGGAGTTCCTGTCACGAGATGTTGAACTCATGATCGAGCTCGTCGCCGACGTGCTCTTGCGCCCAACCCTGGACAAGGACGAGTTTGCGAAAGAGCGCGATCGCAGCATCGCGATGATCCAGGCGGCCAAGGGTTCGGATCCATCGGGCCTGATGCCCGCCTATGCCAACGCGTTCATTTTCGGTGCTCACGCATACGGCAATCCATCCGGCGGCAGCGAAGCAACGCTGGCCGAACTGGCGCATGAGGACATCAGGCAATACTACGAGGCCTTTTTCGGTGGAGACCGCCTGATCATTGCGGTGGTTGGCGACTTTGATCTCCAGGCGATGAAGGCGAAGCTGACATCGGTGTTTGGCGGCTGGGCGCCGGCCACCGAGGAATTGCCAGTGCTGGCGGCACCCACTCCGAGTCCGGCCCCGCGCGTATTACTTGTCGACAAGCCGGGTGTCTCGCAGACGTACTTCTGGATCGGCAATACGGGTGTCGCCGTTGACTATCCGCGGCGCGCTGAGCTCAATCTCGCCAACACGGTCTTTGGGGGGCGTTTCACGTCCATGCTCATGACCGCCCTGCGCGTAGAAAGCGGGCTGACCTACAGCGCCCGGTCAGTTGTGGAGCGCTTTGCCCAGCGAGGAACCGTCACTGTCCGCTCGTTCACGGAAACCAGCACGACCGTCGAGGCGATTGACATGGCGATCAAGATGCTCGATCGCCTGCACATCAGAGGCATGAACGAAGCGATGATCGCATCGGCCCGCAACTACATCATGGGCCAGTTTCCACCAACGCTGGAAACCGCCTCATCGCTGGCCCGCATGTTAGCTTACCTGGAACAGAACGGCCTTGATCGCGCCTACGTCGATGAGTACGGCGCCGCCCTCGCCGCAGCAACTCCGGTGACCATCAGCAATACGATCGCCGAGGTTTACCCTACCCCGGACGACCTGGTGTTCATCCTCATCGGCGACGCCGAGAGCATTCGCGAGGATGTGGCGAAGTACGGCCCGGTGACGGAAATGTCGATTAACGAGCCACGATTCCGGCCTTAACGTCGTTGCCCGGGCTGCGGTCGCTCCTCCTACTTGCCTATGCAGAACTCGGAGAAGATTTTTCCGAGCAGGTCATCGGCAGTGAACGCACCTGTTATTTCGCCAAGCGCTTGCTGACTCAGGCGTAGCTCCTCAGCCAGCAGTTCACCTGCTTTGGTTTCCTCAAGCGCTCGCCGCCCGGCATCGAAGTGCGCCGCCGCACGTTGCAATGCCCTGATATGTCGGCGCCTCGCCGTGAATGCACCCTCGCCCTGGTTCTCGTAGCCCGCCAGCTCACGGATTCGTTGCCGCAGCGCGCCAATTCCTTTTCCTGTTTCTGCCGACAAGTACACCTCGCCGTCAACAACGCCCGGCGCGTCTCCGCTGAGGTCTATCTTGTTATGCACCACCGTGACCGGAATGCCGTCCGGCAGGTTTTCCCTGGGCTCGTCCTGTTCTCTGTCAGTGACATCCTGAATCCAGAGCGCGGCGTCGGCGCTCTTCAGCGCCTCGCGTGCGCGGCGCATGCCCTCGGCCTCAATGCGGTCGGGGTCGTTACGCAGCCCGGCCGTATCGACGAGCTCCACGGCGAGGCCATCAACATCGATTTGCTCTCGAATTACGTCGCGCGTCGTGCCCGCCACCTCGGTAACGATAGCTGCCTCCTGACCGCTCAGGAGGTTCAGCAGACTCGACTTGCCCGCGTTGGGTTTGCCGACGATGACCACCTGAAAGCCATCACGCAGCACGCGCCCCTGTTTCGCTTCCGCCTGCAGCGCGGCGAAAGCGTCGGCGCAATCTTTGATGCGCCTGAGGAGGGCCTTGTCGGAGAGGAAATCGATTTCCTCTTCGGGAAAGTCGATCGCAGCCTCAACGTGCATGCGCAGGCGCACCAGCTGCTCGGCCAGTCCGTCCACGGCCCTTGAGAAGGCCCCCGATAGCGACCGCAAGGCGGCGCGCGCGGCCTGTGCCGTGCCGCTCCCAATCAGGTCGGCAATTGCCTCCGCCTGAACAAGGTCCAGCTTGTCGTTGATAAAAGCGCGCTTGGAAAACTCACCCGGCTCGGCAGGTCGCGCGCCGAGGCCCACGACCGCGTCAACCAGCAACGAAATGACCACGGGGCCCCCGTGACCATGCAGCTCGAGTACCGACTCGCCGGTGAATGACGCTGGTGCGGGAAAATACAACGCGAGCCCCACATCGACACGCTCGCCGGCAGCGTTGCGGAAGCTGCGATACGTCGCCGTGCGTGGTTCGGGCAGACTGCCGAGCATCGCGCGTGCGATGCGCTCGACGTCGTCACCTGAAATTCGAACAATGCCGACACCGCCGGTACCCGGTGGCGTCGCCGCTGCGACTATCGTCTCCATCTCGGTAGAAAATGACAAAGGTGCCCTGCTAGCTCGCCTTCTTGCCGCCCTTCGGTGCTTTCATTTCAGCCTCGACGACCTTGTTGACCTTCCACTGCTGAGCGATGGAGAGCAGCGTGTTCGTCACCCAGTACAGCACGAGACCCGACGGGAAGAACGCAAAGAACACCGTGAACATGATCGGCATGATCTGCATCACCTTGGCCTGCACCGGATCGGCCGGAGCGGGGTTCAGCTTTTGCTGCGTGAACATCGCTACGCCCATGATGAGCGGCAGGATGAAATACGGGTCGCGCGTTGAGAGGTCGGTGATCCACAGCGCAAACGGCGCCTGGCGCATCTCGACGCTCTCGAGCAACACCCAGTAGAACGCCAGGAAGAACGGCATCTGGATCAGGATGGGGAGACAGCCCGCAGCCGGGTTTACCTTCTCCCGCTTGTACATATCCATCATTGCCTGGCTCAGCGCCGGCTTATCGTCCTTGTACCGATCCTGTAGCGCTTTCATCCGCGGCTGCAGATTCCGCATCTTGGCCATCGAACGGCCACTCGACTCGGTCAGCTTGTAGAACGCAAGCTTGATAAGGAATGTAACGAGGATAATCGCAACGCCCCAGTTCGCAACAAAGCCGTGCACAAAGCTCAACAGCCAGAACAGCGGCTGCGAAATGATAGTCAGCCAACCATAGTCGACGGTCAGCTTGAGGGTCTTATCGATCGCCTCCAGCTGCTTCTGCAATTTCGGCCCGACGAAAAGTGTCGTGGAAAATGTCTCGCTGTTGCCCGGCGAAATAGCGATGAGACCGCGGCGAATCGCGCTGCTGGTTGCGACCTCGCCGGTAATGCCAACGTCGTACTTGTAGTCGATGCCTGGCGTCGGCACGACGGCGCGCAGGAAATGATGCTGGATGGAACCAAACCAGCCCTGCTGCGCGCTGAACTCGTACTTGCCATCCTCAAGCAGGTCGTCGCGTTTGAGTTTTTCGGACTTGTCGCCGTTATAAACAATGGGTCCGTCGAAGGAATAGGAGTCGACGTTAAACATCGAGCGCTCGACCTCGTGCGAGTGACGCTTGATGCGCACGTACTCGGCGCCTCGCCACTCTGCGGCGGAACCGTTTGTCACAACCTGCTCAAGACCGATCGCGTAGCCACCCCGCGTAAATCGATAGCGCTTCTCAACCGTAAGGCCGCTTGCATCTGTCCATGTCAGCGGGACAACAAGCTCGTCCGCATCGCCCAGCTCGTAGCTCGACCGAGCGGCTGTGAACATGGCAAGGTGCGTCGCCTCCGCGGCGCCGCCAGCTGCCCGTACGCCGGACTCGATCGACGCAAAGGAGCGGCCTTCGGTGTCGAGCAGACGCACGACCTCATCCGGACGGTCTTTCGCTACCGGATATCTGCTGAGCGCCGCGCTCTGCAGCGTGCCGCCCTGCGTGCTGATTTCAATGTTCAGGACATCGGTGGTGACCCTGATGGTCGGAGCGGTCGGCATCGTGGGCTGCTCGCCGACCACGCCGGGCGTCGTTGGCAGCCCTTCGGCCCCGGCTGTGCCCGTTGCGTCGCTTATCGCGGGCAGGTCCTCTTCGGGCGCGGTAGCGCCTGGCGCGCTCAGCGCTTCGCCGGTTTGCTCGGCCACAGGTTGCGCGGGCTTGGGCGCGTAGTCCTGCACCCAGGTCTGGTACGTAATCCAGACCATCATTGCGAAGAAGACCCAAATAAGGAGGCGTTGGTTATCCATCGATGGTTATCCGTCTGTCTCTGGTGCTCGAGGTCTGGCCTTGCTGCAGCGCTGCCAGTGGTTCTCGAGGCTGTCCGAGATCTGCTGACTGGTCGCCGCCGTGGCGCCCGGCTGATTGATCACGACAACGTCGAGGCCCGACAACAACACCTGCTGTTGGCGAAACGACTCTCGAATAATTCTTTTCATCCGATTACGTGCTATTGCGCGGCGACAGTGTTTCTTGGAGATTGCCAGACCCAGCCTCGCAATGCTTTGGTTATTGCGCCTGCATAACACGGTAAATAGTTTATCGCGGCTACGGGTGGCCTTATCAAACACGCGGCCGAAAGCAGCCGCGTCAAGGAGCCGGTTATTTTTTGTGAACCGGTTGCCTTGGCTGCTCGTCAATCCTGGATTGTTGCTCGTCGTCGCTGCGGACGTTGTGCGGGTTACGGCGTCAACCGTACGCGGCCTTTTGCGCGGCGGCGCTTCAAGACGAGACGCCCGGCTTTCGTTGCCATGCGGGCACGGAAACCATGCGTGCGTGCGCGCTTGATCTTGCTGGGCTGATATGTGCGTTTCATAACCTTTCCCGGAACCCCTAAAAGAGGTATGTATTCGGATCAAAAACCGGCCCGCTACAGGCCGTGCTTTAGGAAGGGCGGCAAGGGTACGCAGATGCTCAGACAGTGTCAATAGACCAGTGTAAACAAAGGGTTTTCGGGCCGATTTGGCCTGTGGATAACCGCATCTGGCGGCACCACAAAATACGGTATAGACTGCCCGATCGTTCATCAATTTAACGCTTTTCGGTGCATTCTGCGCCGCCCGGGGAATTTCTTGTCTGCTGAATCGACGCTTTGGAACCAGTGCATCCGCGTCCTGCAGGCTGAGCTGCCGGAACAGCAATTCAATACCTGGCTTCGGCCGCTGCAGGCCGTCGATGACGGCTCCGTACTGCGCCTGCTCGCGCCCAACCGCTTTGTCATTGACTGGGTCAAGCAGCACTACATGGAGCGAATTCTACAGCTTGTTGAGGACAGTAACGCGAATACCGAGGTAGTTCTCGAGGTCGGTTCGCGCGAGGCAGCTGCCGCACAACCTGTCGGCGCCCGGCCGAAACCAATGGCGATCAAGACGAGTGGTCACGCGCCCGTTGTTTCACGACTAAACCCGACGTTCACGTTCGAGCTTTTCGTTGAGGGCAAGAGCAACCAGCTCGCGCGCGCCGCAGCAAGCCAAGTTAGTGAGAACCCCGGCAAGTCATATAACCCGCTCTTCATCTACGGAGGGGTTGGCCTCGGCAAGACCCACCTGATGCACGCCATCGGCAACGCCATGCTGAAGAATGACCCAAAGGCGCGGGTCAGCTACGTCCATTCCGAGCGTTTCGTCAGCGACATGGTCAAGGGCCTGCAGCACAACACGATTTCGGAGTTCAAGCGAGCCTACCGATCGCTGGATGCGTTACTCATTGATGACATTCAGTTTTTTGCTGGAAAGGAGCGCTCCCAGGAAGAGTTTTTCCATACTTTCAACGCCCTCCTCGAAGGTCAGCGCCAGATCATTCTGACCTGCGACCGTTACCCGAAAGAGGTTAACGGTCTTGAGGAAAGACTGAAGTCGCGGTTTGGCTGGGGCCTGACTGTGGCGATTGAGCCGCCCGAGCTTGAGACATCAGTAGCTATTCTTATCAGCAAGGCGACTGCCGAAGGTGTCGAGCTTCCTGACGAGGTCGCGTTCTTTATCGCCAAACGAATTCGCTCCAACGTACGTGAGCTCGAGGGTGCGCTGCGCCGGGTCATCGCCAATTATCGATTCACGGGTCGGGCGATCAACCTCGACTTCGCCAAGGAGGCTTTACGTGATTTACTCGCGCTTCAGGATCGGCTCGTTTCCATCGAAAACATTCAGAAAACGGTCGCGGACTACTTTAAGATTCGCGTCGGGGATTTATTATCCAAAAAACGCACTCGCTCTATCGCCAGGCCCAGGCAGTTCGCGATGGCGCTAGCGAAGGAGTTAACCAATCATAGCTTGCCCGAAATCGGGGATGCTTTTGGCGGCCGGGATCATACGACAGTGTTGCACGGTTGCCGTAGAATCGAGTCGCTCAGGGAGACAGATAAGCGCATGGATGACGATTATTTGAATTTGTTGAGAACTCTGACAGGATAGTGTGGATAAGCCGTGGAAAACTTTGTTACTTATTTTTGTCCACAGGCTGTACACAGGTGGCCTACCGTTAATGATTCATTTGTTAGGCCAATATTTCGTGCGTAAGTAATTGATATTGTTAGTGTTAAAAAAGTTATACACAGGCATTTGCTTGCTTAATAATAACAATAAACTATAATTTTCCAATATTTATTAACAGGTGGAACCTATGAAGTTTACCGCATCTCGGGAAGCTCTGTTGAAACCATTGCAGGCTGTAATCGGCGTTGTGGAACGGCGGCAAACGATGCCGATCCTGTCGAACGTACTCATGATCGCCCGAGACGGACAGCTTTCCGTTACAGCGACTGACCTCGAAGTAGAGCTGGTTGCACAGGCGGATGTAGAAACGGAGTCTGGTGGCGAAATCACGGTGTCAGGTCGCAAACTCCTGGACATCTGTCGCGCGTTGCCGGAAGGCGCCGATATCGTTATCAGCGTTAGCGGCGAGAAGCTGGCGGTGAAAGCCGGGCGAAGCAAGTTCAGTCTGGCTACGCTACCCGCGGCCGAGTTTCCTGTGGTTGAAGACATCAAGGCGGGGCAGTCATTGTCTGTATCGCAAGAGTCACTTGGCAGACTTATTGAGAAAACCCACTTCTCAATGGCGCAACAGGATGTTCGTTATTACCTGAACGGAATGTTGCTGGAGACCGGCGGGGGCTATCTTCGGGCAGTAGCGACGGACGGGCATCGGCTGGCGCTGAGCCAGGCTGCGCTCGAAGGAAAGGTTGATGAGCAGCAAGTGATCGTGCCGCGGAAAGGTGTTCTTGAACTTCAGCGCCTGATGACGGGTGAGGGTGACTTGAATATTGAGCTGGGTGCCAACCACATTCGCATTCAGCTTGAAGGCATCCGATTCACGTCGAAACTTATTGATGGGCGTTTTCCTGAATATGAGCGGGTAATCCCGAAAGAGTCATCCAACGAACTGAAAGCAGACAAGGGCGCATTCAAGGGCGCGCTGCAGCGTACGGCGATCCTGTCGAACGAGAAATATCGTGGGATTCGCCTTGTTATCAGAGACAGTGGGGTTGTATTGCAGGCGCATAATCCGGAGCAGGAAGAAGCAGAGGAAGAGCTGGAAGTCGAGTACAGCGGTGAAGACATCGAAATTGGTTTTAACGTGAATTATCTTCTTGATGCTTTGGGCGCGGTAGAAGGTGACGAAGTCACGCTCTCTGTCCAGGACAGCAATTCCAGCTGCCTGATTCGCCAGCCTGGCAAAGATGACTGTACGTTTGTCGTCATGCCGATGCGGCTGTAGATCGGTCTCGGACGGGGTTGCGGCGTATCGATGATTCGTCGATTCAAAGTCAGCAACTTCCGTTGCCTGGAAAGCGTTGATCTTAAGCTTAGCCCCGATTTCAACTTAATTTACGGCCCGAACGCCTCCGGTAAGACGAGTCTTCTGGAGGCGTTGGCGTATCTGGGCCGTGGAAAGTCGTTTCGAGGCGCGCCGACGTCAAACCTGGTACGGCACGGTGAAACGGAATTTGTGCTGTTTGGGGAGACGGAGGCAAACGGGCTCAAGCACAGACTCGGGGTCCGGAACAGCAAAGACGGGCTTGAGGTTCGCGTGGACGGAAGTGGTGATGGCGGGGTGGCCGCGCTGGCCGGCGCGCTGCCACTCCAGGTTATCGATCCGGAGGTTCATAGCCTTGTCGCAGGGGGGCCGGAGCTCCGGAGGCGCTTCATCGATTGGGTGGCGTTCCACGTGGAACACGACCATCTGCAAACCTGGCGCCGTTTCCGCCGTGCGCTCAAACAGAGAAACGCCGCCCTCCGGACCAAATCGTCGCCCGCAGCAATTCGCAGCTGGAACGCAGAGTTTGTTGAGCTGAGTGTGCTGTTGGATGAATCGCGACGCCGCGCGCTGGATGTCGCAATCGATAGCCTGCTTGAGCACGGGTTGGGGCTCCTCGGAACGGAGCTTGGCTTCGAGTATCAACAGGGCTGGAGCAGGGACAAGCCGCTGGAGCAGTCACTGGAAGAGGGCCTCGACCGGGATTTGCAACAAGGCTCGACCCAGCATGGGCCCCACAGGGCGGACCTCAGGGTCAGCTACGATGAACGACAAGCCCGGAAACTCGTTTCGCGCGGACAGCAGAAGCTGCTGGCCAGCGCGATGATCCTGGCGGCCACCGAAACGGCGCAAACCGCGCTCGAGCGGCCATTGTTATTATTGCTTGATGATCCGGCTGCCGAGCTTGACGGGGAGTCGCTTGCCCGCCTGCTGGACGCGGTGGGTGCCTTGGGGTGTCAGGTCGTGGCAACCAGCCTGGAAAAAGACGTGCTCTCGACACCGCCCGGTGCGGGGACGTTCCACGTGGAACACGGCGTGCTCTCACCCGATGCGGACGCATAGCGGGGCGACTATTCTGCCCCCTCGAAAACAGCCAAAATACCTTAAAAAATAGTGCTTTGAGGCCCCTTTCAGGGCCCCGTTTTGATACAATGCGCCGGTTAATCGCAGAGGACCCCGGATGACCGATCCAGCAGAATATACTTCCAGTAATATCAAGGTATTAAAGGGCCTCGAGGCCGTTCGAAAACGGCCGGGAATGTACATCGGCGACACGGACGATGGCACCGGCCTGCACCACATGGTCTTCGAGGTTGTCGACAACTCCATCGATGAGGCGTTGGCCGGTCACTGCGACACGATCACGGTTACGATTCATGCCGACGAGTCGGTTACGGTCAGCGATGACGGCCGCGGCATTCCCGTGGATTTGCACCCGGAAGAGGGCCGCTCTGCCGCAGAAGTCATCATGACTATCTTGCACGCGGGCGGTAAGTTCGACGACAACTCCTACAAAGTCTCGGGCGGCCTGCATGGCGTCGGCGTCTCGGTCGTGAACGCCCTGTCAGAGCACCTGGTCCTGACAATTCATCGCGACGGCAAGACCCACCAGCAGGAATATGTGCACGGTGAGCCACAGGAGCCCCTGGCTGTCGTCGGCGACACGGACCGCACTGGCACCACGCTGCGCTTCAAGCCCAGCCCCGAAACATTCACAAACATCAAATTCCATTACGACATCCTGGCGCGCCGGCTCCGCGAACTCTCGTTCCTGAACTCGGGCGTGCGCATTCGTCTCGTTGATGAACGCGAGGAGGACAAGGAAGACCTGTTCGAATACGAAGGCGGCATCAAGGCGTTCGTAGAGCACCTCAATCGGAATAAGACACCAATCCACAATACGGTCTTTCACTTCTCGGTAATGAAGAACGACGTTGGTGTCGAGGCTTCGATGCAGTGGAACGATGGCTACCAGGAAAACATGTTCTGCTACACGAACAATATTCCGCAGCGCGATGGCGGCACCCACCTGGCCGGTTTTCGGTCGGCGCTGACCAGAACAATGAATGGCTACATCGAGAAAGAGCTGTCGAGCCGCAAGGACAAGTTCACGCCGAGCGGCGATGATGCGCGCGAAGGCTTGACCGCGGTCCTGTCGGTCAAGGTTCCGGACCCGAAGTTCTCGTCCCAGACCAAAGACAAATTAGTTTCATCTGAAATTAAAGGCATTGTGGAACAGGCAATGGCTGCGCGCCTCGAGGAGTTCCTGCTCGAGAGCCCGCAGGAAGCCAAGGCAATCGTTTCAAAAATTGTTGATGCCGCCCGCGCTCGGGAAGCCGCCCGCAAAGCGCGCGAGATGACCCGCCGCAAAGGCGCGCTCGATATCGCAGGGCTGCCGGGCAAGCTGGCGGACTGCCAGGAAAAGGACCCGGCGCTGTCCGAGCTGTTCCTGGTCGAGGGCGACTCCGCCGGCGGTTCCGCCAAGCAGGGCCGCGATCGACGCACGCAGGCGATATTGCCGCTGAAGGGCAAAATCCTGAACGTGGAAAAGGCGCGCTTCGACAAGATGCTTTCATCCGTCGAGGTTGGCACGCTGATCACGGCACTCGGCACGGGTATCGGTCGAGATGACTTCGATCCCGACAAGCTGCGTTATCACCGCATCATTATCATGACCGACGCCGACGTCGACGGCTCGCACATCCGCACGCTGTTGCTGACATTTTTCTATCGGCAAATGCACGAGCTCATCGAGCGCGGCCACGTCTACATCGCACAACCGCCGTTGTATAAAATCAAGCGCGGCAAGCAGGAGGTATACGTCAAGGATGATGCGGAGCTCGACGCTTACCTGTTGAACGCCGCGATGGATAATGCCGCCCTGTACGTCAACGCGGAGGCGCCGGCGCTGACGGGCGTGGGCCTGGAAACGCTGGCGCAGGAATTCATCGCCGTGGAGAACATCTTTGCTCGGCTGTCCAGACGATATGACGAGGTCGTTCTTCGGACAATGGAGGGCCTTGCGGACGTAGCCGCGGAAACAGCAGACGACCTTGACGCGCTTGACGCTTGGGCCGAGACGCTGAGCGCGGCGCTCCCCAAACACACGGGCGATCGCGCAGAGAGTGGCGGTGGCGGCAGCTATTCTGCAAGCCTCGACCGTGGTGATGAAGACGGAGAGGGTGTGCGCATCGCCATAACCAAGTTACAGCACGGGCTTGGGACGACGCGCTATCTGCCACGAGAGTTCTTCGGCACGAACGAGTATCGCCACATCATGGATCTTGCGGCGAAGCTCAATGACCTGCTGTCGGATGGCGCTTTCATCAGGCGCGGGGACCGCGAGTCCCCGGTCGAATCTTTTGCGGAAGCGGTCGAGTGGCTAATGAGCGAGGCGCGGCGGGGACAGTCAATCCAGCGCTACAAGGGCCTCGGAGAAATGAACCCGGACCAGCTTTGGGACACGACGGTAAACCCGGAGACCCGCCGTCTGCTGCAGGTAAAAATCGAGGACGCCGTCAAGGCGGACGAGATCTTCACGACGCTCATGGGCGACCAGGTTGAGCCGCGTCGCGAGTTCATTGAGAAAAACGCACTGACTGTCGAAAACCTGGATGTTTGAAAGCGGTTGTGGGTGAATTTTTCCCCCCGCAACATGTCTGAATATATGGACCCACGAAAGCCCGGTGCAGGCCGGGATCATAAGACCTTTGAAGGGGATAAACAGTGAACAAACTACTGATCGGCGCAACGGCGCTGCTCATGATGGCTGCTTGCGGCCAGGAGCCCGAACAGCCTGCAGCTGAGCAGCCAGCAGCAGACCAGCCAAAAGCACTTGTCTCCGGCATCGATGTTGCCGGTATGGATTCCAGCGCCCGTCCAGGCGACGACTTTTTCAGGTACGTCAATGGCACCTGGGTCGATACCACGGAAATGCCGGCGGACAAGTCTCGTTATGGCCTGTTCGACAGGCTGCGCGATGAATCTCAGGAACACGTCAAGGCCATCATCGAGAAGTCTGCCACCGGTGATTTCCCCAAAGGTAGCGATGAGCAAAAAGTCGGCGACCTCTACAACTCTTTTCTAGACTGGGATGTGCGCAACGCGCGCGGTATCGAGCCGCTGCAGCCGGAGCTCGATCGTATCGATGCGATTTCGAACTACGATGATTTGGCCGTTTACTTTGCGAGCAGAACGACGCGCGGCTTCGATGCGCCATTTGCCGCCCAGCAGCTGACCGACTTTCTCGACCCAAATCACTACGCGATCCTCATCGCGCAGAGCGGTCTCGGCCTGCCTGATCGCGAGTACTACTTCAAGGAAGACGAGAAGTCGGTGGAAATCCGCGCCAAGTATGTGGGCCACATCGAAAAGATGTTCGACCTCGCCGGGCTCGAGAATGGTGCTGACGCAGCCAAGACGAGCATGGCCCTCGAAACCCGTCTCGCCGCCGAAAACATGACGAAGGAACAGCTGCGCGACTATATGGGCAACTACCAGAAGTATGCGTTGGCGGATCTGCCCAGCCTGATGCCGAATTACAACTGGGAGGGGTGGTTGAATGAGCTCGGTATCAATGAGCTCGAAGAGATCGTGGTCTTTACCGAAGACTACATCAAGGCGCTCGATGGCATCATCACAGATACCGACCTCGACACCTGGAAGACCTATCTCAAGTGGAGCGCACTCAATGCCGCGGCCAGCCGCTTGACGCGCGAGCTTGACGCGCAGAACTTCGAGTTCTACGGCAAGACGCTTTCCGGCACCGAAGAACAGCGGGCCGACTGGCGCCGCGCCGTAAACACTGTCGACGGCGTGTTGGGTGAAATCGTCGGCAAGGTCTACGTCAAAGAGTATTTCCCGCCCGAGGCCAAAGAGCGGATGCTGGAGCTTGTCGGCAACCTCGTCAAAGCCTACGAAAAAAGCATCAAAGAGCTCGACTGGATGGGTGAGGAGACCAAGGTCGAGGCCCTCGACAAGCTGTCGAAGTTCACGCCGATGATCGGCTATCCGGACAAGTGGCGTGACTATTCGGCGCTCGAGATGGAGGCTGGCGATTACTACGGCAACATCGAGCGAGCCGCGTATGCCGAATACAAGCGGCAACTTGATCGACAGGGTGGCCCGGTGGATCGCCAGGAGTGGGGCATGAACCCGCAAACGGTGAACGCCTATTACAACCCGCCGCTGAACCAGGTCGTATTCCCGGCTGCCATCCTGCAGCCGCCGTTCTTCAACCTCGAGGCCGATGACGCTGTTAATTACGGCGCGATCGGCGCGGTTATCGGTCACGAGATCGGTCATGGCTTCGACGACAAGGGCAGCACCTTTGACGGCAATGGCGTCTTGCGGAACTGGTGGACAGATGAAGACCGCACTGAGTTCGAGAAACGCACCGGAGCGCTGATCGCTCAGTACGATGCGTTCAAGCCGTTCGAGGACCTGGCTGTAAACGGTGAGTTCACCCTGGGTGAAAACATCGGCGACCTCGGCGGCATCACGATTGGCCTGCTCGCTTACCAGATGTCGCTCGATGGCAAGGAGCCGCCGGTGATCGACGGGTTCACGGGCATGCAGCGCGTATTCCTGGGCTTCGGCCAGGTCTGGCGCGGCATCATCCGTGACGAGGAGCTGCGCCGGCGCATCGCGACCGACCCGCACTCGCCATCCATCTATCGCGCGAACGGACCGGTTCGTAACGTACCCGAGTGGTACGAAGCGTTTGAAGTTGCAGAAACCGATGCGCTGTACCTGCCGCCCGAAGAGCGCGTGAAGATCTGGTAAGCGAGTGACCGACAAGCGCAAAGCGATCTTCGCGATTATCGTTTTTCTCGCGCCGGTCGTCGTTGCGTGGTACGGACTTTCAGTAACGGCAGCAGCGGGTATCGTTATCCTGCTGCTGCTGTGCCGCTGGCTGATAACACTGAGCGGTATCCTGGCCCCGGAAAAAGCGCCGGAGCTTGTGCTGGCGACGATATCGGCGAGCCACTTCGTTGAAAAGGTGCGCTGGAGCATGGATCGCCTGGGTGTCGACTATGTCGAGCAAACATCCGGCGGCACGCTGGGGGCGTATTTTCGCGGCCGCACTGTCCCGCAGCTCAAAGTTCGAACGGGTATCGTGCGCTCGGTGATCGGCAACTCACCGGACATCCTGCGCTATCTCTATGGCCGCTACCTGCATGAGGACCCGAAGCGCGCGGCATTTCTCGAACCGACGGCTGAGCGCGTGAAATTCGAGCGGAGGCTTGACGCGTACGGCGTCAGCCTGCAGGTGTGGATCTACTATCATTTGTTGCATGAACGCGACCTCACGCTGCACGCGTGGGGTGCCGACAGTCCAAAGACGCCGGCCTGGCAGCGGGTGGCGCTGCGCGCGCTGTTTCCGTTCCTTGCGCGCATGATTCGGCTTTCATTCAAGATCAACGACACTAACTTTGCTCGCGCTGTCGCGCGCATCGAAGAGCTGCTTGCCGACATGGATGCGGACCTGAAAGACGGGCGCCAGTCGTTACTCGGTGGAAACGAAACCAATTACACGGACTTGGCGTTCGCTGCTTTCACCGGGGTCTGGCTAATGCCTGATGGCTACGGTGGTGGCAAGGCCGAAGCGGTACGCATTGAGCGCGATCGAGCGCCCGCCGGAATGCGCGCGGATATCGAGCGCTGGAGCGCCGCGTTCCCGCGCGCGGTATCCTACGTTGAGAGCCTTTACCAAGGCCGGCGGGAGACATCATGAAACGATATGCAGCTTTACTCGTACTGTCGTTGCTGGCCGCCTGTGCGAGCACCGGCCAGGAAGAACGAATCAACGCGGTGAAGGACTTCATCGAGGTCAGCGAGCTTCCTAAGACCGACGTGATCCGGACGTTCGATCGACGACTGAAGCAGGAGGTGCTTAACGATCGCTACGTGATCGTCAGCACGCGCAGGGAACAGTACCTCCTCGAGTACGCCTATACCTGCAGGGAGGACCCCTTCAGCAACCAGATGAAGCCCGACGTACGCAGGG
>Ga0316201_10000514_pt1 | contig 22352 bp, 17 predicted proteins | sample CS6wburrow_MG_FD_204516 | JGI IMG/M metagenome (GOLD analysis project Ga0316201, IMG submission 204516) | Coastal sediment microbial communities from Delaware Bay, Delaware, United States - CS-6 worm burrow | ecosystem: Environmental > Aquatic > Marine > Coastal > Sediment | place: USA... | reverse complement strand
CGGATAGAACACGTCGCGTCAGACGATACGACCAAGGTGCTGCGCGACAAGGTGCCTGTACTGGCCCGTGAAGTAGTCGATTCGAGCGTCATGAGCTGCGCTGCACTGCGTGACTTTTTTGACCGGCAGATCGAATCCGCCAAGGACGCAGGCGTTTTGCTGTCGTTGCATCTGAAGGCCACGATGATGAAAGTGTCAGATCCGATCATGTTCGGCCACGCCGTCAAAGCCTACTACGGCGATGTCTTCGAGAAACATGCCGAAGTATTCGAGCAACTGGGCGTTGATCCGAACAACGGCATTGGGGATGCCTATGCCAAGATCGCCGGCCTGCCGGAAGCGCAGCGCGCGACCATCGAAGCCGACCTCAATGCCGTTTACGAGACGCGCCCGGCACAGGCAATGGTTGATTCGGACAAGGGCATTACTAACCTGCACGTACCCAGTAACGTCATTATCGATGCTTCCATGCCGGCGGCAATCCGCACGTCCGGCAAGATGTGGGGACCGGACGGCAAGCTGCACGATATGAAAGCCGTCATACCGGACCGCAGTTATGCCGGAATTTATCAGGAGGTCATCGACTTCTGCCGCGACAACGGCGCCTTCGACGTAACGACCATGGGCAATGTCTGCAATGTCGGCCTGATGGCACAGAAAGCAGAAGAGTACGGCTCGCACGACAAGACGTTCGAAATCAGCGCTGCAGGCGAGGTCCGCGTTGTTGACGAAGCCGGTGACGTCGTCATGCAACACGCGGTTGAAAAAGGAGACATCTGGCGCATGTGCCAGACGAAGGACCTGCCAATTCGCGACTGGGTAAAGCTCGCAGTAACGCGTGCGCGGGCGACAAATTCTGCAGCCTTCTTCTGGCTCGACGAAAACCGTGCACACGATCGCAACCTCATCGAGAAAGTCACCGCCTACCTGAGAGAGCATGATACGACCGATCTTGATATTCGTATCATGACGCCAGCTGCCGCGATGCGTGAAACGCTGAAACGCGTCAAACGAGGCGAAGATACGATTTCGGTGACGGGCAATGTGCTGCGTGACTACCTCACTGACCTGTTCCCGATTCTCGAACTCGGGACGAGCGCCAAGATGCTTTCAATAGTTCCACTGCTGGCGGGCGGAGGGCTGTATGAAACCGGTGCTGGCGGTTCTGCGCCGAAGCACGTGCAACAGTTCCTGAAAGAGGGACACTTGCGCTGGGACTCTCTTGGCGAGTTTCTTGCGCTCGCAGTTTCGATTGAAGACCTTGCGGAGAAAACAGACAGCGCGCGAGCCCGCATCATCGCCGCGGCGCTGAATACTGCGAACGGTCGGTACCTCGAAGAAAACAAGGCGCCGTCGCGTAAGGTTGGTGAGATCGACAATCGCGGCAGCCACTACTACGTTGCGCTCTACTGGGCACAAGCGGTCGCCGCCAACTCCAGTGACATCGAACTGGCTGAGCGTTTCGAACCGGCGGCGCGGGCACTTGCCGAAAACGAAAAGAAGATCCTTGCCGAACTCGACGCGGCACAAGGTAAGGCGGTCGATATTGGTGGCTATTTCCAGCCGGACGAAGCGCTGGCGACTGCAGCAATGCGCCCCAGCCCGACGTTGAATGCGATCATCGATTCTATCTAGTGTCCTGCTTGATTGATTCGCAGGATATCAATCAAAAAGAACACTGGGAACTCAAGGCCGAAACGGCAGGGCTGTGTCAGCCTTGATTTCCTTCAGGACGATATTGGAACGCACCTGTGAGACACCGGGGAGCTTGAAAATAAACTCGTCCAGGAACCTGTTATAGGCATCAATATCCTCAACAACGACGCGAAGGTGAAAATCCGACTCTCCGCTCGTCGCGAAGCACTCCAGGATCTCGGGGTGACGCAAAACCTCTCGAACAAATCGATCGACGTTCTCCTGCTCGTGCCGGGCCAGGGATACGTGCACGACTGACGACAGACCGAAGCCCGCCTTGCGGGTGTTCACGATTACGGCATAACGGTCGATGATCCCGGCTTCTTCGAGGCTCTTGACGCGCCGCCAGCAAGCCGAGCTCGACATTCCAACGCGCTCGCCGAGCTCCTGCATTGTCAGACGGCTGTCGCGCTGCAGCTCAACGAGTATTTGCTGATCCTTTCGCTCGAGCATGGTTTCCCTGCTATTAACGCCAATCCGACATAGTTTACCGTTTTTTCTCTAATTTCGGGTATTTTCTCCGTATTGGCGCTGATAATCGGCATGATTGGTATCACCTCGCGCAGCAAATCTGCGACACTTTAGTGTTCCACCTGCTAACCGGATTGACATGCCGAACGCCGCCCTGACGAACCCGCACTACCCACTCGACAACTACGAGCTCGTCGATCGATATCGACGCGAATCCGGTCGTGTCCTGTTGACCGGCACCCAGGCACTCGTCCGAATTCCGCTGATGCAGCGCACCCTGGATAAGGCTGGCGGCTTGAACACAGCAGGCTTCGTCAGCGGCTACCGCGGCTCGCCACTCGGTATGGTTGACCAGGAGCTTTGGCGGGCGAAGCGCTTCCTGGACGAAAGCAACATCGAGTTCCTGCCCGCGGTAAACGAAGACCTCGCAGCAACGGCGATACTGGGATCGCAGCAGGTGGAAACGGATCCGAGCCGCACAGTCGATGGCGTATTCGGCATCTGGTACGGCAAGGGGCCCGGTGTCGATCGCGCAGGCGATGCATTGAAACATGGCAACGCCTATGGAAGCTCTCCGCACGGTGGCGTACTGGTCGTAGCTGGCGACGATCACGGCTGCATATCCTCATCGATGCCGCATCAATCCGATGTCGCGTTCCTGACTTTCATGATGCCGCACCTGAATCCGGCCAGCGTCGCCGAATTCCTCAGCTTTGGCCTCTACGGTATTGCGCTGTCGCGATTCTCCGGGATGTGGGTCGGCTTCAAGGCAATTACCGAGACCGTCGAATCTGCCATGTCAGTGGAGCTGCCACCCTATCCGCAATTCAGGATGCCGGAAGACTTCACACCACCTGCCACCGGCCTGCACTACCGCTGGCCGGACTTTCCCGGCCCGCAGATCGAGGAACGCCTGGAAGCCAAGAAAGCCGCAACGCTCGCATTTGCCGCCGCCAACCCTATCGACCGAAAAATCTTCGACGTAAAAGGCGCACGTTACGGCATCGTCACGACCGGCAAGGGACACCTCGATCTAATGGAATCGCTGCGGCTGCTGGGCATCGATGCGGCCGAAGCACGACGCATCGGGATCGACATTTACAAAGTCGGCATGGTGTGGCCGCTGGAACCGCAAGGCGCACTTGATTTCGTGCAAAACAAGAATGAAGTGCTGGTCGTCGAAGAAAAACGCGGCATCATCGAGAGCCAGTTCAAGGAATATTTCTATGATTATCCCGGTCGCAAGCCGCAACGAATGGTGGGCAAAGCGGACGAGAATGGCGAGCGACTGGTACCCTGGGTAGGCGAACTCTCACCGCTGCAACTTGCGCCGATCATCGCAAAGCGACTCGACCGCGAGTTCGGCGGACAGCGCTTCAGCAAGCGCGCAGAGCAGCTCCAGCAGCAACACGGCAACGTAATTGAAATTGGCGGCGCAAAGCGTATCCCCTACTTCTGCTCGGGCTGCCCGCACAACACCTCGACCCGGGTTCCCGAAGGCTCCCGTGCCCTTGCCGGCATTGGCTGTCATTTCATGGCCAGCTGGATGGACCGCGATACCGACGGCCTGATCCAGATGGGCGGCGAAGGCGTCAACTGGATCCCGCGATCCAGGTTCAATGGTAATCAGCATGTGTTCCAGAACCTCGGCGACGGTACCTTCTACCACTCAGGGTCTCTCGCGATTCGCCAGGCGGTGGCCGCAAAGACCAATATTACTTACAAGATTCTCTACAACGATGCGGTTGCGATGACGGGCGGACAGCCTGTCGACGGCCCCGTTTCCGTTCAGTCGATCGCCCACACCGTGCGCGCTGAGGGCGTGCAGCGAATTGCGCTGGTTTCCGACGAGCCCGAGCTGTTCGATCGATCTGACTTTCCTTCCGGAACAACGATCTCGCACCGTCGCGATATGGACGCTCTGCAGCGCGAGCTTCGCGACATTGCTGGCGTCACGGTGCTCATCTACGCACAAACCTGCGCGACAGAGAAACGACGACGGCGCAAGCGCGGCAAGATGGCTGAGCCAAAGAAGCGGGTCATCATTAACGACCTGGTTTGCGAAGGTTGCGGCGACTGCTCCGTGGAATCAAACTGCTTGTCCGTCGTACCCAGGGAAACAGCGTTTGGCCGCAAACGGCAGATTGACCAGAACAGTTGCAACAAGGACTTCTCATGCCTGAATGGGTTTTGCCCGAGCTTCGTTACTATCGAGGGAGAAGACGCACGTCATCACGCCGACAGCATAGACAACGCCGCGTTTGAGTCATTGGCCGCAGCGCTGCCGGACCCCCAGATACCACAGCTGGACGAATGCTTTGACGTCCTGGTGACGGGCGTCGGCGGCACCGGCGTCATTACGGTTGGTGCACTGATTACGATGGCCGCCCACCTCGAAGGCAAAGGCGCATCGGAGCTCGACTTCATGGGTTTTGCACAGAAATTTGGCCCGGTACTCAGCTATCTGCGTATCGCCCGCGAACCGGCCGGCATCAACCAGGTGCGCATAGAACCGGCGCAGGCCGATGCGCTGATCGGTTGCGACCTCGTTGTGAGTTCCTCGCCAAAAGCGTCAATCACCTACCAGAGAAACAAGACACGAGCTATCGTCAATTCTTCCGAAATGATGACGGGTGACTTCGTCAAGCATCGCGATGCGAACCTGCGCGGTAACGATCGCATCGCGGCGATAAGCCAGGCCATCGGAGAAGAAAACTTTGCGGCAATCGACGCAAATGCGCTCGCTGAAGAACTCATGGGCGACACAATCTTCGCGAACGTACTCATGCTCGGCGCCGCCTGGCAGTCCGGCCTCGTACCTGTTTCATTGCAGGCGCTGTTACGTGCGATCGAACTGAATGGCATCAAGATCGAGGAGAATGGCAGAGCTTTTTCCTGGGGCCGGATCGCGGTCGCAAATCCGGCTGCCGTTGACCGCCTGAGCAAGGACGCTGAGGAGAATGGCAATGAGACACTGGATGAAATCATCGAGCGACGGCGCCTGTTCCTGAAGGGCTATCAGGACGACAAGCTGGCCGAGCGCTACGTATCCCTGGTCGAGAAAGTCAGAACGTTGGAAACCGGCCTTTCCGAGGCTGGCAGTCTTACAGACGCCGTAGCCAGGAGTTATTTCAAACTGCTGAGCTACAAGGATGAATACGAGGTGGCTCGGCTGCACACACAGACGTCATTCCTGGCGTCGACTCGGAAGAACTTTGGCCACAAGGCGAAACTTCGCTTCCATCTTGCGCCGCCGTTTCTGAACACCGGCAAAGATGCGCGCGGCCGACCACGCAAGAAGGAGTTCGGCAGCTGGATACTGCCCTTGTTTCGGTTGATAGCCAGGATGCGGGGCCTGCGCGGTACAGCATTCGATGTATTCGGCCACACCGCCGAGCGTCGCATGGAACGCGCATTGATCGTCGAATTCGAGCAACTCGTGAACGACTTGCTGCCGGTTGTCGGCGCGACCAACCTCGCCGCGGCAAGCGAGCTAATACGGTGCTTTATGGACATTCGAGGTTACGGGCCAGTGAAGGAAGAATCTGTTCACCTCGTCCGTGCAGCGGTCGCAGCACGGATGCAGGAGCTGCTCGGTGAAGACAGGATAGCTGCCTAATGGGCCACCCTCTATGAAACAGATCCAATACGAGTTTGAGTCTCGGCCAGAGCAAGGCGAAACCATGGTCATAGCTGACGGCGTCGTCTGGCTGCGCATGCCACTGCCGTTCTCGCTCAAGCACATCAACCTCTGGCTGCTGCGCGACGAAGCAGGCTGGGTCATCGTCGACACAGGTGTCGATACGCGCACGAGTCGCGGCGTCTGGCAAAAGACCTTCAAGGGAGCTATGCGCGGCGACCCGGCCAGTCATGTTGTCGCGACTCATCTGCACCCCGACCACGTTGGTTGCGCCGGATGGCTCGTGGACCATTTTGGCGTCGACCTGTGGATGACCCGTGACGAATACATGCTGTGTCGCATTCTGGTCGCGGACACGGGCCGTAGTGCTCCGGAGGAAGGCATTCGATTCTATGCCAGTGCCGGATTCACGAATGAGCAGGTTGACACCTACAGGAGCAATTTCGGCATGTTCGGCAAATTTGTGCATCCGCTCCCGGAGGCCTACAAGCGCATGGCCGATGGCGATGTACTGGAGTTTGCCGGCGCAGACTGGGAGGTGATCGTCGGCAGCGGCCATTCGCCGGAGCACGCCTGCCTGTACGATGAGCAAAGGAACATCCTGATTGCCGGCGACCAGCTGTTGCCAACGATTTCATCGAACGTCAGCGTCTGGCCAACTGAGCCGCTGGCGGATCCGCTGCAGGACTGGTTTAACTCGCTACAGAAACTTGAGCAACGACTCCCCGAAGACGTTCTGGTGCTGCCGGCGCACGGCAAGCCGTTTCGCGGCGCGCACGTCCGGCTGCGTGAGCTTGCAAGGGACCATGAGGACAGGCTCGCCAGCCTGCTGGAAATCTGCGTGGCACCGAAACGAGTCGTGGACCTCTTTGCATCGCTGTACCGCACCACTATTGATGATAACAACCGCATCATGGCCACGGGCGAGGCTATCTCGCATCTCAATTATCTTTGCGCCAAAGGCGACATGATCACCGAGACCGATGCCTCCGATGTGAACTGGTATTGCCGCAGCTAGCGCCGGATCCGAGCCAGGATTGCTCTAGAAACCGGCCCCCTCCCCGAGGTGCATCGACAGCACGAGGAACACGGCGCACAGCGCGAAGATCTTTAACAACAGCGGCATAACGAACTTGAACCACGCGCCGTAAGGCACTTTGCCCAGCGCCAGCGCACCCATTACCAACGCACTGGTTGGTACGATCATATTGGTAAAGCCATCGCCGAATTGATAAGCGAGCACCGCTGTTTGCTGCGGCACGTCGGTCAGGGTGGCCAGCGGCGACATGATCGGCATCGTTACGAACGCCTGGCCACTGCCCGATGGGATGAAGAAGTTGCAGATCGCCTGCACGACGAGCATGCCGATAGCAGATGCTTCGGCAGGCAGGCCTTCGAGTACGCCGGCAATTGAGTGCACGATCGTGTCGATGATCTGGCCGTCCGTCAGTACGACCTCGATCGTGCGCGCAAAGCCGACCAGCAGCGCGGCGGGCGTCATCGCCGCGGCGCCCTCGATGAATATGCGGCTGGTCTCGGCAGCTGGAATCCGCGAAATGATAGCGGCAACAATGCCGATCATGAGGAAGATGGCATTCAGTTCTGCGATGTACCAGTGAAACGCGGAAACGCCATAGACGAAGCCCGCGAGGCCGAGAAGAAAGACGGCGAGCACGGCGATACGCCGCCCGCTCATGGAGACGTCTGCCGGTGTCTCGAAGCCAACGCTGTAGTCTATGTGCGCCACGAGGCTGGACGACGGATCTTTTTGCACGCGCATGGCGTAGCGGTAAATGTGGTGAAAGGCGACGGCAAGAAACACGAACATGATTGCCAGGCGAAAACCCCATCCGGATGTCAGTGGCACATTCGCGATGTTCTGCGCAATCAGCACGCCGAACGGATTGATACCCGCACAGCCCCAGCCGATTCCGTACGGAATCCAGACCATACCCATAGCGACAATGGCATCCATGCGCATGGCAAGGCTCATCGTCACGATAATCGGTACCAGCGGCACATACTCCTCGCCCATGCCGATCGTGAACGAACCAATGCTGAATAACAGCAGGCAACCGCCAATCAACAACCAAGGGGTCTTGCCGAGTTTTTCGACGGCACCGTGCAGAGCCGCATCGATCGCGCCGGAATGACGCAATACCCCGATTACGCCGCCGACCAGAAATATAAGGAAGATGATGCCCTGGGCAGATTCAAGCCCTTCAGTGATCGCCATCAGGAAGTGCCAGGGCGGCAGGACGACACTGTCGGTATCGGCCAGCAACGTATAGGTCCCTGCGACCACAACGCTGCGACTGGGATCGTCCTGCGCAGGAACGCGTTCGAAGCTGCCGTGCGGGATCGCGTACGACAGTAACTGCGCCACGACAATGAACGAGAATATCAGGACGAGTGAGTCGATCGACCAACCGCGCTTGGACATGAATCTGTAGCCTGCTTGCCTGTGGCGTTGGACGAAGCCTAACGGAGGCGCATCCCATGCGCAAAAAAGCCGGCGGCAAGAAACTCACCGCCGGCCGGTGTTACCACCTGCTATTTGCCGGTGCGTCGCTGCTGACGACGATCGACGCGGTTGCTGACATGCTGACCACGGCGGTCGAGTCGACGGTCCACTCGCTGGCCCTTGTTATCGAGCCGACGGTCAATCTTGTCACCCTTGCGATCCAGCCTGCGATCGGCACGGTCGCCTTTGCGATCAAGCTTGTTGTCGACTCGATCGCCTTTGCGATCCAGTCGCTCGGCTAACCGATCTCTGCCGGCTGCCTCAGCGCGGTCCGACTTGCGATCGAGGCGCGCATCAATACGGTCGCCTTTGTTATCCAGCCGTTGGTCGATGCGATCGCCCTTGTTGTCGAGGCGTTGATCGACGCGGTCACCCTTGTTATCGAGACGCTGCTCGATACGATCGCCGCGCTTGTCCAGGCGCTGCTCAACCCGGTCGCCAACATCCGCAACAGCGGTTCCGCACAGCATCAGCGCTGCAGTTACAGTAAAAAACGTGTTTCTTGAATCCATGGTGAATCTCCCAGTGTCCATACTATTAGTACCGTTTCAGTACCAAGAACGGCTCAACCGGAAATCGGTTGACGGAAGATTCGCGCTTAATTGTTTATTGTCAAGTCAGAGGGGGGGTCAGGCGAGCGCAAGGTCGGAGTCTGGCGGCGCGCTCAGGCTGGAATGCCTGCCAGCAGCCGCCAGCTCCTCAGCCTGGCATCAGGACTGGTCGTCCAAGTTCGCGCCGGGTGCGCACTCGGCAACGCTCTTCATGCCATTTCTGCAACCGGAATCAGACGCATAGCTTTGGCTGGTGCCAACAGTCTGGCCGTTTGTAGAAGTCAGATTGAAGCGGAACTTGCCGGACGGTGTCGTCTTTTTCGTGAATCGATCAGGATTCTGCGAGTTTTTCTTGACTGACTCAACACCGTTCATACAGGACGCTTTCGTCTTATAACCTTCGCTGCTCAGGATATTCTGTCCGTTGGCAGCTTTCAGGCGGAAACGGAATTCTCCACCCTTGTCTTTGTACACTTCAAATTTTCCCGGCATTTCTTATCTCCTGCGGATTGTTGTAGAAATTTTATTGAGCAAATGCTTAATATTATTTGACGATAAAGGTCACTTTCATCGTTACGCGATAGGCCGTTACCTCAGCCTTGTCCACGACGACCTTCTGCTCCTTGACCCACGCGCCTTCAATATTCTTGACGGTTTCGCTCATTTTGCTGATCCCTTTCCGGATCGCATCTTCGAAGCTTTTCGATGATGACGCCGTAATCTCCGAAGTCTTTGCAACACTCATGGTTATTTCTCCTCTCTGGTTTGTGAGGGTGTTTATATCATTGTTCAATCGGCAACTCACAACCTAATGTGCTCCATTCCCGGGCGCCGATAGATCTGGCCTGCCTCCGGCGCCACTGGCTCATCATGCCCGGCACGCAACACGGCTTTCTGCCCGCCGCGGCTCCCGCCCGAGGCTCGGTAAATTCGCCGGAACATTGCACATATTTGCCGTGCAGGTGATAGAATCGCCGCACAGTGCGGGGGCAGTGTCATTGGCATCTTCGTGCTTACTCGAGACACGCAATTTATTGCTGTAATCCTACGCCTCGTCACAGCCTGGGGCGTAAGGGATTAAACCTATGGAGCTAAATGTTATGAGAATTTCAACCTGCGTTGTCACTGCGATCTGTTTCGCCTCTTTTGGCGCCGGCAATGCACTTGCCGATGCCGAACCCGGGCAAGGCTATTTCTCCGCAATGGGATCGTACGTCGACGATGACACCGCACGCGGCGTCGAAGACGACATCACAACGGGCCAGTTCGGCTTCGGTTACGCCTTGAACGAGGCCCTGAATATTGAAGCCGTGCTATCCGCTGGCTGGGCAGACGGCGACAGCCCTAACCCAAGCCAGGAACAGCTGGGAATCGGTATTGACCTGCAGCGCGTATTCCGACGGGCAGAGCGCTTTAGCCCGTACCTGCATGGTGGCATAGGCCATATTACGGTCGACCCATCCTTTGGCTCGAATTCCGTCGACGGCGCCATGTACTCGGTTGGCGCAGGCTTCCTGCTTGACATGTTTGACTCCAATATCGCCGTGCGCGGTGAATACCGTCATCGCATGGACCGCTCTACCGATGTCAACTTTAACGACAACATGTTCAGCCTTGGTTTCCAGATCCCGTTCGGTGCGGGAACGCCGAAGTTCATCGATTCTGACGGCGATGGCGTTGCGGACGGCTCGGATCGTTGCCCCAATACGCCTGCTGGCACACGCGTCGATGCCTACGGCTGCGAAGTCGACAGTGACGGCGATGGCGTCAAGGACTCGATGGACAAGTGCCCGGGCACGCCTCGCGGCGTAGCGGTCAATGCGGACGGTTGCCCGATGGACAGCGATGGCGACGGTGTCAGCGATGACAAAGACAAGTGCCCGAACACGGTTCGCGGTGCGAAAGTCGGCCCTGACGGTTGTGAGCTGGATGGCGACAAAGACGGCGTGGTCGACCGGCTCGACGAATGCCCCGACAGCGCGCCGGGCGTGCAGGTCGATATCAAGGGCTGCGAGATCAAGGGCGAGATTCGGTTGCCGGGCGTTAATTTCGAGAGCAACTCTGACCGCTTGTTGCCGGGTGCAACCAGCGTACTCGATGATGCTGTAGCAACGCTCAAGAAGAATCCGACGATCACCTTCGAAGTAGCAGGCCACACAGACAGTGACGGTGCGGCCGAGTACAACGAAGGCCTGTCGGCACGCCGCGCCACCACGGTGCGCGACTACCTGGCATCGAACGGCATTGCGGAAGGCCGCATGACCGTGCGGGGCTACGGTGAGGCTCAGCCGATTGCTGATAACGGCACCCGTGAGGGCAAGGCGCAAAACCGCCGCGTCGTATTGCGCATTATCGAGCGCTAGAAGCAGTCTGGAAATTGCGGGCAGCCTGGCTGCCCAATGCAACAGGAAAGCGCGCTCAGCCTTCGGGCTGAGCGCGTTTTTTTTGCCTACCGTATTGCGATTAACGCTATTGCAAAGGGCGAAAGTTGCGAGCTTGTGGTACTTTACCGAGCGTCTTCTCTGAGCTCTTACGAGTCATTCGATGCCACTATTCAAACGAACGCTGAGCGAGTTCATCTTTCGTCGCTTCATGCTGAAACACTATGCGTCTAACCTGCTGGTCGATATGAACCTGGAGGCGAAGAAAAGTACGCTTGAATACATCAAGGCCAACATGGTCGATGCGCCGTATTTCGAAAAGCACCCTGCGCTGGTGAAATACGCCCTGAGTCGCGTCGACAAGGCCGGTCTTACGCTGGAGTTCGGTGTGGGCCGTGGTAAGTCGATGCGCTGGATTGCCCCAACTGTGCAGGGCACGGTACACGGCTTTGACTCGTTCGAGGGGATACAGGAACACTGGAATGGCAACCCGATTGGCGCTTTCGCACAAAAGAAGATGCCGAAGGTGCCGGACAACGTCGAATTCCACGTCGGCTACTTCGATGCAACGCTACCGGGATTCCTGGAGAAGCACAGCGATCCGATCGCATTCCTGCACGTCGACTGCGACCTGTATTCATCGACCGTCACGATCTTTGAGGCCCTCGGCAGCCGGCTGCAGCCCGGCGCTATCGTTCTGTTTGACGAGTACTACAATTTTCATCGCTGGCAACAGCATGAGTTTCGTGCCTTCCAGGAATTCGTGGAGCAAGCCGGCGTTAAGTACGAGTACATTGCCTTCTCGGTGACCGGCCAGCAGGTTGCCGTCCGCATTCTCGAAAACCCTTCCTACCCAGGGTAAGCGCGGCGCGTGGCAATTCGGTCTCTATGTGTCACAGAAAGCGCTGACCGCCCAACGGTTGCAAGCTTCATCGGCCTGCACAATGCCGGTATCGAGATAACCGTCGTTTGTCCGTCGGATCACCCGAATCACAAGACGCTTCGCGACGCGGGCGTGCCTACCGTCGATATACGATTACCCCGGAATTTCGACAAGGCCGGCATAGCCGCACTGCGCGAGGAGCTCCTGCGTGGCCGTTATCACATCATGCACACCTTCAATAACAAGGCGGTCAGCAACGGGCTGCGAGCCTGCAAGGGCCTGCCGGTCAAGATCGTTTGCTACCGCGGAATCGTCGGCGCAGTCGGCTTCCTCGACCCGATGTCCTGGATGCGCTACCTGAACCCACGCATCGACCGGATTGTTTGCGTGGCGGACGCGATTCGCCGCCACTTCCTCGAGATGCAGCCCGCATTTCTGCGTATGCCAACGACCCGGCCGGTGACAATCCACAAGGGACACAAGCTGGAGTGGTATGACGCGACCCCTGCCGACCTGACCGCCTTCGGCATCCCCGAGGATGCGTTTGTCGTGGGTTGTACCGCCAACTACCGGCCACGTAAGGGCATCGACTTTCTCATCGATGCAATCGAGGCGCTGCCTGATGACGTGCCTGTTCACCTGCTGCTTGTCGGGCATATGGATGCCGCCAAGCTCAGCCAGCGCATCGCGCGCAGCCCGATTGGTGAGCGTGTACACCGCGTTGGCTTTCGCGATGACGCGCCGGCGCTCAGCGCCGCCTGCGACGTATTCTGCCTGCCGTCGACCAAGCGCGAGGGACTCGCACGCTCGGTGATCGAGGCGATGGCCTATCGAGTACCCGCGGTCGTGACCGACAGCGGTGGCAGCCCGGAGCTGGTGGTCGACGGAGTATCCGGTTTCGTTGTGCCACCAAGGGATGCACAGGCGATCGCCGATGCCATCGAGGCTCTTTATCGGGACCCGGCACTGCGCGAACGCATGGGTGAGGCGGCGCGCGAGCGAATCGCGACTGATTTTCGCAATGAAGATACGGTCAGGAAGACGATCGCGCTATACCAGGAGCTGGTGCCAAACCCTGACTAAGCCGCAGTTGCCAGACCCCCGCAAATACACGATTATGTTTGTGAAATAAGTATAAACGGGGGGAACCAGCGATGACGGACGTCGATCAATCCGATTTCAATCGCGATGAAATGCCTTTCGTCGCGGGCTGCACGAAGCTCTCGCCCTGGGCGCCGTTCCGGTGGCTGAAGCTCGGCTTCTCCGACCTGCTGCGAGCACCACAACAAAGCCTGGCCTATGGCCTGGTGGTAGCCCTTCTCATTGCTGTCGTTTGCCTCCTGGCCTGGTTCAGGGGCAGTCAATGGATCATGTTCGCGATGCTCGGCGGGTTCGTCTTCCTGGCTCCCTTAACCTGCATCGGTCTGTACGCAATCAGCGCCCAGCTCGAGCGCGGCCAGGAGCCGCTGATGGCTCGCAGTCTGCGAGCGGCATTCAAGCGCCACTTCGGCAACGAGATGATATTTGCGCTTGCGCTGCTCGTTGTGTTCCTGTTGTGGGCACGCTCGGCCGTCATGGTGACCGTATTTTTCCCAACCGATGGCGAGGCTACTGCTGCCGAACTTGCCACCTACCTCGGCTTCGGGTCCATGATCGGCGCGGTTTTTGCGACCATCACTTTTTCGGCCAGCGCCTTTTCATTACCCATGATCATGCATCGTGATGTCGACAGCATCACGGCGATCGTAACGTCGATCAATGCCGTACTCCGCAACAAGCGGGCCATGATGGTATGGCTGACGATCATCGTCGCCTCACTGCTAATCGGCGTCGCGACGGCGTTCATCGGGCTTGTCGTGATTGTGCCGGTCATCGGCTACGCTGCATGGCACGGCTATCTGGAGACGATCAACGCGGAGCCATTCCCGCGACATGCAGAAGGGATTACGTCGACGCCGCGGGCCGAAACGGATACCCAGGCCTAGGCATCAAGATTCAGAACGGCGTAAGCGGCACCAAGCAGGCCAGGCTGATCATAGGTGATCAATCGCGTCGGCGTACGCTCCATCAGCGCGCGACGCCTGCCCTTACCTTCGAATGCGCTACGGAATCGGCTTTTTTCGAGCAGCTCCGGGTAACGTTTCGCGATGCCACCGGCTATATAGACCCCGTCGATAGCCCCAAGGGTCAGCGCAACATCGCCGGCGACCTGCCCGAGCAGTTCGAAAAATACGTCAACCGCTTCAGCGGCCAGGTTTCCGGGTTGACGCTCTGCGAATATCTGTGCGGCGGAAAGCTGCGGGCCCGACTCCCGGCGAATAGTCCTTAGCGCAAGATAGATGTTTTCGAGACCGGACCCGGCGATCAGTCGCTCGGCAGATACACGATCGAACTGGTTGCGCAGTACTTTCAGAATCTCGAGCTGCTGCTCGGTCTCCGGCGCGAAACCGACGTGCCCACCTTCGCCCGTGATTGGTACTACAGAATTGTCGCGACGACAAAGCCCGGCCACGCCAAGGCCTGTCCCAGGGCCCAGTATTGCAACGCTGAAGTTGCCTTTTGGTAGCCAGTCGTGATCATGACGGCCAATCGAGCGAACTTCGGTTTCGGTCAACAAGGGGATCGAATGGGCGATCGCAGTAAAATCGTTGAGTAGAAGTACATTCTCGATGCCGAAATCCTCGCGCGTTTCGGCCGCCGAAATATCCCAGTGGTTGTTTGTGATTTTCACCGTATCGTCGACAATGGGACCAGCCGCGGCCAGACAGACCGCATCAGGAGAATCCGCCTTGGTCGTCGTGAGGTAGTGACTGATAGCGTCATCGGCAGTCGCGAAATCTTCGCACCGCAGCTCGAGCACGCTATGGAAACCCGGCCGATCCGGCGTTGCCAACGCAAAACGTGCGTTCGTCCCGCCAATATCACCGATCAGAAGACAGCGATCACTCACCAGCCGTCACCATGAAAAACTGCCTTCACTCTCGCTAGCGCCCCGGGTCGTCAAACATGGCCGATATGCTCTCACAAGCAGGCGTCAGACGCAGCCCTGGCTTCAGCGCTCGCCGAATAGACTCGCGCCTTGCTCGGCGCCGGTCGCGCGTTCGCGAAACGCCGCAAAAAGTTCTCGGCCCATGCCGGTCTGCGCTGCGGGGTCACATTCTTGCGCTTTTTGCACGTCGGGCAGCGCATCGCTATCGACACTGAGTTCACCGCCGTCCGCATCGATAGTGATGATGTCCTCGTCGCGAATTCCGGCGATCAGACCGCCATCGACCGCCTCCGGTGTCACCTGGATCGCTGCCAGGACTTTCCCTGATGCCCCGGACATGCGCCCGTCGGTGAGCAACGCCACCTTGAATCCGCGATTCTGCAGAACGCCGAGGTATGGAGTGAGCTTGTGTAATTCAGGCATGCCATTAGCACGCGGCCCCTGGTGAGTGACCACCGCTACGAAGTCGCGCTCGAGTTCACCATTATTGAACGCATCGACGAAAGCCTGCTGGGATCGGAAAACGAGTGCCGGAGCCTTAATCGAATGATGCGCTGCATCGACGGCCGATACTTTCACGATCGCCCTGCCGACGTTGCCGCTTACCAGTCGCAAGCCGCCTTCCGGGCTGAACGGATTGGCGCAAGGTCGCAGTATTTCGTCATCGAGCGACTCGCCTTGCACATCGGACCAGTGCAGGACTCCATCGTCAATATGAGGTTCACGACAATAATGCCGGAGGCCGGGCCCCAGGATGGTGTTCACGTCCTCATGCAAAAAGCCGTTGTCGAGCATATCCGAGATGATAAAGCCGAGGCCGCCTGCTGCGTGAAAATGATTTACATCCGCTGTGCCGTTTGGATACACGCGCGATAGCTGTGGTACAACGCCAGAGAGCTCAGAGAAATCCTGCCAGTCAATCTGGATACCGGCCGCCGCTGCGATCGCTACAAGATGAATCGTATGATTGGTTGATCCACCGGTGGCAAGCAGGCCGGCGATACCGTTCACAATAGCCTTCTCGTCGATCATCTCGGCCAGCGGGCGGTAATCGTCACCGAGATGCGTCGCCTGCAAAACGGTTTTTACCGCGTCTCGCGTCAGCAGCTCACGAAGCTCCGTGCCTGGATTCACGAACGATCCGCCCGGCAGCTGCAGCCCCATGAACTCCATCAGCATCTGGTTGGTGTTGGCGGTGCCGTAAAACGTGCAGGTACCGGGTGCATGGTAGGCCGCAGACTCGGCTTCAAGAAGTTCATCCCGGCCGATCTTTCCGGCGGCATATTCCTCACGAATGCGCGCCTTCTCCTTGTTGCCCAGGCCTGAGACCATCGGCCCTGCTGGCACAAATACCACTGGCAGCTGGCCGAATGACAACGCTCCAATCAATAGCCCCGGGACAATCTTGTCGCAGATGCCAAGGCACAGCACGGCATCGAACATGTTGTGTGACAGCGAAACCGCAGTCGACAGTGCGATCACGTCGCGACTAAACAGTGACAGGTCCATGCCATCGGTGCCCTGCGTGACACCGTCACACATCGCGGGCACCCCGCCGGCAAATTGCGCTACGGCACCGCTCTCAGCGGCGGCCGCGCGGATTACCGCGGGGTAGGTTTCGAAAGGCTGATGAGCGCTGAGCATGTCGTTGTAAGCCGAGACTATGCCGACGTTCGGCACAACATGGCCTTTCAACGCCTGTTTTTCAGCCGAACCACAAGCTGCAAACCCATGGGCGAGATTGCTGCAAGCCAAGCCGCCGCGAACCGGGCCGTCACTTGCCGCCGCCTGCATACGTGCAAGATAGTCAGCTCGCGACGCTGCACTACGCGCGACGATTCGATCGGTAACTCGTTGAATAGTTGGATTCACTACGTGCTATCTCCCATCAGGGTGCCCAAAAAAGACGCACAGGTGCGCGCTTCTGACGAAGAAGCCGCGACACTGGCAAGCCGTTTGCCGACTCGACCGCCTCCTTGTAGACGTCCAGCTTCTCCTCGCCGAAAAACAACAGGGCAATTTCGTCACTACGCGATATCCCTGCCAGGGTCATGCTGATACGCGGGTGCGGGCTGGCTGCCGTTGTAACCGGTATGTAGAGACGACCGCTCTCGACGTCCATGCCAAGCGCGAGCTGTTCTGCGTCCGGGAAAAGAGATGCGAAATGTCCGTCGGCGCCCATGCCGATAAGAGAGCAGGAAAACGGCAGCGCGGGCAACGGATTCTGCAACGCCTCGCAGCGTTCCTCGGGAGAGACGTCCGCTGCGTAAACCGGCAACAGCTCTGCGGCAGCCGCCTCGTCGACCAGCAACGTCTCACGCACGAGTTTTTCGTTGCTGTCCTCGTGGTCGGCAGGAACCCAGCGTTCGTCGCTCAGCACAACCTGCACCCGCTGCCAGTCCAGCGGCATCTTAGCCAATGCCGCAAGGCATTGTCCTGGCGATGTTCCGCCGCTGACAATTATTGATGCCTTCGACTGGCTAGTCAGTCTATTGGTAAGCAGTTCGGCAATGCGTTTTGCCGCTGCCTCCGAGGCTTCGAGCCTCGTCGAGAAAAAATGTTCGTTCATAGTCTATTCATCCGGATACCAACCACGTCCATCGCGATCCAGGAGAACAGAAGACGCCGTCGGTCCCCAGGATCCCGCTACGTAGGATTCTACTTTTTGCTCTGTCGCCGCCCAACCGTCGATGATTCCATCGATCCAGTGCCACGCTGCTTCAACTTCATCGCGGCGCATAAACAGCGCCGGATTGCCGCGCAGCACCTCCATTAGCAGCCGTTCGTACGCGTCGGGGTAGTTAATGCCGAACGTCTCCGCGAAACTCAGGTCCAGCCCGACCGGCCTGAGGTTAAAGCCGCCCGGTCCGGGCTCCTTGGCCATGACTGAAAGCTGCACGCCCTCATCGGGCTGCAGACGAATTCGCAACAGGTTCGGCGATACCTTGTACTTCTGGTCGGTGAAGATAGAGTGCGGCACATCCTGGAACTGCACAACGATTTCGGAATGCTTGCCGGCCAGGCGCTTACCTGTTCTGAGATAGAACGGCACATTCGACCAGCGCCAGTTTTCTATTTCCAGCTTGAGCGCGACAAAGGTTTCCGTCGTGCTCTTCTTGCCACCAAGCTCGTCCAGATAACCGGTCACCGTCGACTTGTCGATCGCCCCAGCTGTGTAGTGGCCACGCACGGTATTGGCGCGAACCTCATCTGCGGAAATCGGCTTGAGCGAGCGCAGCACCTTTATCTTTTCATCTCGCACCGCATCGTGATGCAGGCTCGACGGCGGCTCCATGGCAAACAGGCACACCAGTTGCAGGATATGATTCTGCACCATGTCGCGCAGGGCGCCGACACGATCGTAAAACTCTATTCGCCCGCCTACGCCAAGATCTTCCGCTACGGTAATCTGTACATGATCGATCGTGCTGCGACGCCACAGCGGCTCGAACAGCGAGTTTGCGAAGCGCAATGCCAACAAGTTCTGCACCGTCTCTTTGCCGAGATAGTGATCGATGCGGTAAATCTGATTCTCTTCGAAACACTGACCCACGGCGTTGTTAATTTCACACGCTGACTCGTAATCCCGGCCCAGCGGCTTCTCCAGCACGATACGGCTACGGTCGGTGATCAGGTCATTGCTCTTCAGGCCCTGTGCGATCACTCCAAACAAGCTCGGCGCTGTCGCAAGGTAGGCAACCCTGATGCGATCCTCGACGCCTGCCAGAATCTCGCGCAGAGCACCCCATTCATCATGTTTGAATGCATCCGCCTGCACGTAATGGATGCGCTTGCTGAACGACTGCCAGTGCGTCTCGTCGAAGTCACCTTCCTTGAGCTTCTCGCGCAGGGACGCCTCTACCATCGCGACGTAATCGGCTCGCGGCAGCTCACCGCGACTGGCCGCGATGATACGGCTTTCGCCGGTCACCTGGCCGTCTCGGTCGCGATGATAGAGCGCGGGCAATAACTTCCGCATTGCCAGGTCGCCGGTACCACCGAAAATTATCAGGTCGAAAGTGTCGACCGGAATCAGCTTAGCCATGAGGCTTCCTCTGTGATTTCCGTAATTTTACTACGTTTTTCCCAATAAAAAGGGGTTTATTGGTGATTTTTACTCAATTATTGTGTAATTTCACTACATGCTCTCAACCATCACGACCGCCCTCCCGCACCTGAGTCCGTCTCAACAGCGCGTCGGTCAGTGGATCCTGGACCATCCCAGGGAAGCAGCCGGTATCACGCTCGCACGCCTCGCCGCAGAGTGCCAGACCAGCGAACCCACAGTGGTGCGCTTTTGCCGGCATGTAGGACTCGGCGGATTTCGCGAGCTTGCGATTCGACTGACCGAAGCGCTGAGCAGCCCCGCCGCCTTCGTGCATCGCGATGTCGGGGCGGATGACTCGACGTTTGACGCCGTGACCAAGGTCATGGATGCATCGATTCAGTCGCTGATCGAAATGCGCGCACAGCTGTCTTCGATGCCGATCGATGATGCCGTTCTCGCTATGCAATCTGCACGGCAGATCGCTTTTGCCGGACTGGGTGCATCAGGCCACGTCGCCAGAGATGCCAGCCACAAGTTTTTCCGGCTGGGTATTCCCTGCACGTCGTTACGCGACACCACCATGATTCTGCAATTTGCCGCTATCGCTCAGCCGAATGACGTGATGGTCCTGCTGTCTCACACCGGCCGGTGGCCGGAGTTTGCAGTTGCGGCACGACTGGCTCGCGAGCGCGGCGCAACGGTGATTGCACTGACAAATCCCGATTCCGAAATGGCCGCAGAAGCGGGCCTGCTCTTTCCCTGCCGACTCATTGAAGATACCAGCGTATATACCCCAATGAGCTCGAGGCTCGCACAACTCGCCCTGCTCGACGCTATACAGGTTGCGCTCGCGCTGGCACAGGGTGACGTGGCAAGCGATAACCTGCGCCGCAGCAAAAACGCTCTCGGCGGCACTTTTTCCTGATATTCCAGGGCGTTAGCGCGGATTCTACTGTCCGAACAGGGTGCCTGGTCCCGGCCGGCTGACGTGCCCTTGTTGCTGTAACTGTCGGTTTCCGCGGATTCGGTGAGCCCGAATTTGTGATACAAGGGTTATCCTGTTTTGGAGCGCTGAATCGACTCGACATAATGAAGGTCGTGAACCCTACTTCGCGCGACATCGCGCACCTCGCCGGCGTATCCCAGGCGACGGTCTCACGCGCTTTAAGGAACTCGCCCCTGGTCCGCGAGGAAACGCGAAAGCGTATCCAGGAAATAGCGCGCGACCTCAACTACTTCGTCAATCGTAATGCTGCCGGGCTGCGAACCCATCAGAGCAACACGATCGCACTGTTGTTGTTCGATGAGACCGACGGCGCCGATGCGCAGATCAATCCGTTCTTTCTGTCGATGCTGGGCTACATCACACGCGCGGCGGCCAGCCTAGGCTATGACGTGCTGATATCCCTGCAACAACTAACAGACGATTGGCACATCGAGTACCAGGCGAGCAACCGGGCGGACGGGCTGATATTGCTTGGCTACGGCGACTACCGCACCTACAGAGAGAAGCTGGCGGCCCTCGCTGCCGCAAATACTCGCTTCATGATCTGGGGACCCGCCATCATGGACCAGCCTGGCCACTGGTTTGGCTGCGACAACGAAACCGGTGGCTACAAGGCGACAAAACATCTGCTTGATCTGGGTCGGCGGAATATCGCTTTCCTCGGCATTACGTCCCGCCGCTGTCCCGAGTTCGCCGATCGTTATGAGGGCTACTGCCGGGCTCATCGGGACGCCGGGATGACACCCCAAGAAGAGCTGAGGGTTAACGCAGATAATAAAGAAGCCCACGGCTACAGGGCGATCGAGGGACTCCTCGCGCAGGGACAAGAATTCGATGCCGTTTTTGCTGCGACTGATGTCATGGCAATCGGCGCGATGCGCGCGCTTCAGGCCAACGGACTCAACGTTCCACAAGATGTCGCGGTGGTTGGCTTCGACGATTTCCCGCTCGCCGCCCATGTGACACCGGCACTGACCACGGTGCGGCAGGATATGCGAGAGGCAGGTGAAGGGCTGGTCGCAAGTATCGCGGGACTGATCGAAGGACGCCCGGTGAAGTCCTCCCTGATGGCGCCTGACCTGATTATCCGCGAATCCTGCGGCGGCTAGCCTTTCGCTGTTGCCAGGGGGCCTTCGGCTCCGAGCGACATTCCAGAGACCACGCGCTACCGCCTGGCGGTACCTGCCTGGAGTTGCGACAGTTCGCCGATGAATGCCGCATTGTTGACGGGGGCATCAAACAGCAGCACCCGGACACTATGCGCAGGAACCGCGGTCGCGATTGCCGGTGACTCGGCATCGATCGCAAAAACCTCTCCCGTAACCGCGTCGCGCCAGAGACCGTTACTCAATCCCTTCGACACCTCGAGTGTCGCAGCTGCATCGCCCTTGTTTAGCAACACCAGCGCAGTTTGATTCAGCCCGCCCTTCTGGTACACCCGATAGAAGGCGGCCGTGTCCTGGCCGAATTCGAGGTTGAACTGCAGGCCGCGCTGCAGCGCAATCGAATTCCTGCGAATCGCCGCTATACGCGACAGTGCTGCGTGGATAGGATGCGATTTGGCCAGCTCGACATTCTCCTGGCCGAAATAGTCCCGATTGCCCGCATGCTGATCCGCACCCGCACGAAATCCAATCTCGGATCCGTAGTACACGACCGGAATACCACGACTTGTGAACAGCCAGTTGTTGGCGTCAATGAAGCCTTGCTGGTCCGCGTCGATACGCGTCATGTCGTGATTATCATAGAACGTCATCAGTTCATAAGGGCTTTGGTAAACGCCGGAGTCGAGCTGCAGATAATCGAGCAGATTACTGTAGGGCCCGTCCTGCTCCCCAAACACGCTCACCATGGCTTCGCGGCCGGGAAAGTCCAGCACGCTGATGCCGCCATTCTCGGGATACGTGTACTCGGCCAGGAAGTCGGCGTCGAAGGACCACGCTTCGGCGAACATGAAAAGACCTGGGTGCCGTAGCCGGAGTCGATCGGAGAACGCTTTCCAGAAAGCGTGCGGCATGTGCTTGATCGTATCGATGCGAATCGCTGAGGCGCCTTGACCAATCCATTGGGAGTGTGCCCGGACAAAATAGTCGAGCACATCGGGATTGTCGTAGTCCATGTCCGACAGCTCGGCGAGATCCCGCTCGTTCCTGTAAAACGCATG
>Ga0316201_10000513_pt1 | contig 22365 bp, 16 predicted proteins | sample CS6wburrow_MG_FD_204516 | JGI IMG/M metagenome (GOLD analysis project Ga0316201, IMG submission 204516) | Coastal sediment microbial communities from Delaware Bay, Delaware, United States - CS-6 worm burrow | ecosystem: Environmental > Aquatic > Marine > Coastal > Sediment | place: USA... | reverse complement strand
AGGAGATCGAGTTCCGATGCGGCTTCGAGGACATCGGGATCACCGTCCGGGACCAGGGCACCCCCGCTCTGCGTGTAGCCCGAGGGCGGGACCGCGACCCCGGCGACGTCCGGCTTCGGGGAGTTTGGACAGTTCGGGTCTCCGGCCGGCGCCTGGTCGGCCCCGGAGATCGTGCCCGCATTCCCGGTCTTCAGAAGCCCCTTGCCCGCCGCAAACGCCCCCTTTGCGACGATCGAGCCTTCGTTGTACATGGCGAGCCGCGAGATCGTTCGGGAGGCGGTTCCGCCCTCGGGCGGGGTATACGTCGACACGGACCGCACCCTGTACAGAACCCGTTCGTCGGGCAGGTCCAGGATCTTCTCACCCTGTACGATGGCGGAGCCGACGGCGTACGTGAAGGTGTCCGTGCTCGTGGCATGTTCCTTCGTTCCGAGGTACTGCTGCAGCCCCGCGTCCGCCACGTAGAACGCGCTCGTGCCGGCTTCGTGGTTCTCGCTGGCCCGCAACTCCGTCTCGGTCATGACCATTCCGGCGGCCGCGAGCGCAGTGAGGCCGACGAGCGCAACGAGCACGATCATCAACGTCGATCCTCGCTCGTTTCGAACGGCTCCCCGCGTGTGCGTCATTCTGTATGGCGTCATCTTGTCCTCACACTCCTCTAGACCTTGTCGCGTGCCCGCGAGACGCAACTCACCGACGCATACCGTTGCAACCTCGAGGCCAAAAGGAGTTCGCAACTGCCGAAGTTCGTAACTCTATGAGCCGAAGTCTCTTGAGAGATTCATCTTCGTGAGGTATGTGGGGCTCGCGCGACAGTCTTGACGGCAGGAATCATCCTGATTTGCCACGTTTTGCATGAGTTGCGCGTGTGCAACCATTGGCCAGTAATCGACTCTGCGGATACGTTGGCGGCCTTCCGGGTATGCGAGTGGGGCGCATGTCGCCGCGCCTGGGCGCGAGCGCGGGACCAGGACGGAATCTGTATCATTGCGAGGATCAGATATGAACCGAAGGACGCTCGTGTTCGGCGCGATGGCCTGGATCACGATCACGTTGGCGACCATGACCGCGACACCTGCGAATGCGCAGGAGTCTGCCGCAGAGCCCGGTTCGTGGCGCGTGCTTCCGCTTCCGCACGTGGATCTGTGGTACCACGGCCTTGCCGTGACCGGCTTCGATGGCTCGGGTCCCGATCCGCTGTATGATCCGTCGTATCGGGCACGCATTCGCGAGCTGAAGGAGAGCCTGGGCGTCTATCCGTCGGCCCTGGATCGAGGGTCGCCGGGATTCGCGGCGGCCTTTCAGGCGGACAGCGCGTTCGAGCTCCTGCACTTCGTGCCGCTCTACTTCGCGTCGGCCGGACCGGACCGAATGTTGAGTGCCCTGGCCCAGGTCGCTGAGACAGGCAACGCCACGGTGGACGATCCGGCAGCCCAGTTCGGCGCCGGGATCGTGGCACAGCTCCTTCCCGAGGCGAGGCAGCTCGATGTTCTCCTCGAGTTCACTCGTGCCCTGTCCGAGGAGTGGACGACATGGTTCGAGGACGCTTGGACCCGATCCGTGCTGGATCGCAGAGTGGATCTGGCAGCCTTGCAGTCGGTGTGGGACCAGCGCTTTGCCGGGCCTCTGAGGCCCTACCTGAAACGCCATCAGCTGGACCAGGGAGCCCTGATCGTGTCACCGCAGGTTGGGCTGGAAGGCCGGGTCTTCGCAGGCTCTCCGGCGGACCGGACGGACAATCTGGTGGTCGTGCACTTTCCACCACCGGGGGACCGACTGGAAGCTACCCTTCACTACGCCGTGCGAGAGCTTTGTTTCCCTTCTGCTCGCCTGGCGATGGACGCGGCGGGGCCGATGCCCATGGATCGACTCGCTGCCTCGGCTCGCTCGACCCGTGCCGCTGTCCGGTGCGGGGATCTGCTCCTCGAGCATATGGCGCCAAACGAGGCAGCGGCCTACCGGCGCTCGTTCGTTCCTGCGACGGCTGCGGCATCCGACGACGCGACTCGAGAGGCGTTCTACCGGGCGTATCCACTGGATGCGGGGCTCGAGGCCTCCCTGCGCGCCGAAATCCGGTCGATCGACATGAACTGAGGTCGTTCCCGCAGTCAAAGTCTGTCGCGAGACAATTTGTCCCGGACAAACTGCTTCTCTCGCCCGCTGATCGAGACAGGCCGACTCGATCCGCCCTCTGAAACGTTGTGTTTCCGTCCTGTAACCTTCTGCAACGAAACGTACTAGGACTTTCATACCCTTGGGTCCGCCGCGGTGCCAAACCTGCAATCCGCGTGCTGATACACGCCCGCCTGAGAGTTTCAGGCGGGCCTTGTGGCCGCGGTTTCAAGGACCGGTGGGACTCGCTTCTCTCGCAAGACAAGCTTCGGTCCCGCAAAGCCGCAGCACCAGTGAACCAGGCGGATGCCCCGCCATGGATGGAGGATCCAAAATGATGCGTCGCGTGTTTGCGGGACTGCTGGTGAGCGGCGTCCTGCTGTTCGCCGGAGTGACCCCGGCCCGGGCGACGGACGGCCACTTCCTGCACGGAGTGGGCGCTGTCAACAACGCCATGGGTGGTGCGGGCGTAGCCGCACCGGTCAGCATTCTCGGCACGTTCTATCTGAACCCCGCGGGCCTCATCGCCTTCGATGGTCTGCGCGTCGAGTTCAGCTTCGAGATGTTCAAGCCGGATCGCACCGTGGCCAGCGAGATTCCGGGCTTCGGGTCGGGCTCGACGGTCAGCAAGAGCGAGTTTACGCCCATCCCGGCCATGGGTTTCAGCTACAAGATCAACGACAAGTGGGCCGTCGGTCTGGGCGGACTCGGCATCGGCGGCTTCGGCGTCGACTATCCGCAGGACAACACGAATCCCGTGCTCGGGCCACGCCCGCTCGGATTCGGCCAGGTGTTCAGCAGCTACTCACTGCTGAAGTTCACGCCGGCCGTCGCTTTCGCTCCGTCCGAGAATGTCTCGTTCGGCCTGTCAGCCAACGTCGCATGGGCCACCCTGACCGTGGATCCGGCACCATTCGCGTCACCCGCGATCAGCAACCCCGGCCCGCCGCCTGACGCGTACTACTCGCGCGCCACGGGCACCGACGGCTCCTTCGGCTTCGGCTTCCAGGCCGGTCTGCTGTGGAAGGTGATGGACAACTTCTCGCTCGGCGCTTCCTACTCGAGTGCTCTCAAGTTCGACGACTTCAAGTGGAACTCGATGTGGGAGAACCCTAGCCTCCCAACTTTCGGTACGTTTCGTGAATTGCAGTTCGGCCTCGACATGCCCGGGTGGGGCAGCGTCGGTCTCGGCTGGAACCCCGTGCCGGCCCTGACGGTGGCGGCGGACTTCCGCTACTACTGGTACGAGAGCACTGCGGGCTTCAAGCTCGACAATCCCGAGCAGCCTTTCGACCAGTTCGGTGCGGTCCAGGGCTTCGGGTGGGAGAACATCTGGGCTCTCGCAACCGGCCTCCAGTACGAGCTGAACGACAACTGGACTATCCGGGGTGGCTACAACTACGCGCAGAACCCCGTGCCCGACGGGCTCAGCTTCATCAACATTCCGGCGCCGGCGATCGTGCAGCACCACGCCACGCTGGGACTGAGCGTCTGGGTGACCGAGTCGATCGCGCTCGACTTCTCGTACTACAAGGCCTTCGAGAACAGTGGGACGGGCCCGTTGTTCGGCGCGCCGGACGGCTCCACGGCCACGAACACGCTGTCCGAGGATGCGTTCTCACTGGGCTTCACGTTCGACACGAAGTAGTTGCATGGCGAGGCCGGTGGCCCGTACTACGGTTCGGCTGCCGGTCCGCCCTGTCAGTAAGCGGTAATAGATCGGCAACGCGGGGGGCGCTGAGTCGGAGCCGTCCAGGCTTCGGACCCCCGCGTTTTGCTTGCCAGATAGAGCGGGAGCGATCCCGCGACCCGGACTCAAGGAGCAGGTCATGTATGGAAGATTTTCCAGCGCTGTCCTCGGCGGCCTGTTGGCCTTTGCGATGGCATCGGCCACGGCCGGCCCGCAGACGGCAATCGCGCAGGAAGGCGAATACGGGGTGTACCTGAAGCTGGTGGAGAACGCTCCCGGCGGGTTCGACCAGGTGGTCGAGACCCTGCGTGAGAGCGTGGAGGCCGCTGGCTGGACTGTTCTCAGCGACTACGAGCTGGGAGTTCCCGAGAAGAACTGCTCGTACCGTGCTCACGGCATAGCCGCCGTCAGTGACGCGTACGTCAGGCAGGTTCTGTCGTACGGATCCCGCGCGGCCTTCGCCCTGCCCATCAGGTTCGGAGTATACGAGGATGAAGCGGGCGTCCACGTGGCCGCCTTCAACCCGTTGTCTCTCAATCGCACGATCATTTCGGAAACGGACTTCGCCGAGGGTTCCGCTGTCGCGGTGGCGGCGCTGCAGGAAGTCGTGGCCCCGTTCGATGGCTATCTCGTCGATTCGCAGTACGGGCAGATGCGAGACGAAGGGCTGATCAAGAAGACCATGGGCCTGATCGCCGGCGGTGCCTTCGACGGAAAGATCGAGGAAGCGGCGTCCGTGGATGTCGAAGAGTACGGTGGCCTTCTCGCGACAGCCGAGCACCTGTACGCCGGCCTCGAGGACGCGGCGGATGACTACGATTGGCAAATGCGCCCGATGTACCTGCTCGATCTGAGCGACCAGGGCGTGGTGCTGATCGGAATGACTTCCTCGGCGATGGAGGCGAAGGCGTTCGACATCGTCAAGGAAGGCGCGGACGAGACTCGCGAGGACTTCTCCTGCCCCGGAATCGCCTACGCCGCGGCCTTCCCGCTCGAACTGGTGCTCGTGGAAGAGGACGGCGAGGTCAAGGTCCTGATCATCGACGCCATGTTCCGCATGAAGATGTACTTCGAGGATGCCGGAAAGATGAAGTTCGCCGCGAACATGAAGATGCCGCCGTCCCTCGAGGGAGAGATGCGCGACAAGATCGAAGACAGCCTTTACTGAGCCTGGCGGAGGAACGCATGCGTATACATAGAACCATCCCGATGCTGGTCCTGGCCGCCGCCGTCCTGCTGACGGGGGCCACCCGGGCCCAGGCTCAGAACGGTCACTTCCGGCAGGGAGTGGGCGCGGTCAACTCGGCCATGGGGGGCGCGGGCACCGCGACGACCCAGAGCCTTCTGGGGACGCTGTATCTGAATCCGGCTGCGCTGGTCGGTTACGACGGCACACGCGCAGAATTCAGCATCGATTTCCTCAGGCCCAGCCACACGGTCGAGACGAGCGGCAGCAGCGTCGAAGGTGCTGACGTGAGGGCCATGTTCCCTTCCGTCGCTGTAGCCTCGCCGGTCAGCGACCGGGTATCCCTCGGGCTTGGGGCGTACCAGGTGGGCGGATTTCAGACGAGCTACGCGGGTACGCTGAACGGTGAATCGTTCGTCGCAGCCTCCGATTACAGCGCCATTCGGATCACTCCCAGCGTCGCGTTCGCGGTGACGGACGCGATCTGGCTGGGCGGCTCGCTGCTGTTCGACTGCACGTCCTTCATGCAGGATCCGGTGCTCGTGGGTGAGCCGACCGGCGGTTCGTATCCAAACGCCGTGGGAGGCAACAGCCAGCCCGGCTTTGGATTCCAGGCGGGCCTGGTGTGGAACGTGAACGACTTCGTGGCTCTCGGGGCGTCGTACGCTTCGAAGACGGGAGTGAGCGAGTACACGCTGCCGTCCGCCGTCGCCGATCCGGGCTCTCCGTCGCACGGGGACCTGCAGGAGGTGAGCTTCACGCTGGAGACTCCAGCCATGCTGGCCGCGGGCCTGTCGATGACGCCGCTGCCCAGCCTGCTGCTCGCGGCAGACGTGCGGTATCTGTTCTATGAGGACGCGGCGGGATTCAAAGCGGGCGATACGACGTTTGATTCCAGTGACGCCCTGGCTGGATTTGGGTGGCAGAACGTCTTCGTCTTCAACATCGGCGCCGAATACTCGGCGAGCGACAAGGTGGCCCTTCGGGTCGGATACAACCACGGCGACTCGGCGGTTACGGATGAGCTGGCGTCGGTCAATCTGACGACACCGGGCATCGTGCAGGATCACGTGTCGTTCGGCATCGGGTGGCAGCCGACGCGCCGGTTCCGAATCGATGCCGGATACACCGTGGGCTTCGAGAACTCGGTCACCGGACCGGTGCTGACGCCCGGTGGCGCCCTGCCGGAAAGTGTGACCCTGAAGTCGGGCAGCAACGCCTTCCAACTGGCCTTCGCGCTGGGGACGCGCGGCTTCTGAGCTCAACCCCCTCCGCGGCCGCCAAACCGCGGGGGGGGGGGGGGCGTAAGTCCCGGCGTGCCAGTTCTTTGAAAATGTGTCGATTTGGTGCGACGAACTGTGGCTCTTGCGCCACAGTTGGCAGGGCCTCGTGGACCCGGTACCATCGAGACAATTGCCTGTTACGACAGCGGTAGTTCGTGGGGATGCCCGATCTGTCTGACTAGCGCATTTCCCGCATCTCCTCGACCTCTGTTCGTGACCACCCAGCCCAGTCTGACCGATCTCCAGACAGGGCTGGATTACTCGAGTCCAGGAGGGTTCACATGAGAGGCTACAAGGTCCTTGCACTTGGCCTGTCAGCCGTCGTCGCCTTCACGTTCACGGCGTGCGACGAGCAGCCGACCGAGCCGGAGCAGCAGGCGACGTTCGCCAAGAAGAGCCCGGTCGTGAACAACGGAGCGCCGAGCGGAGCGCACTACACACTCAACATCATCGGCATGTCCAAGAACAAGTCCGCCGACATGAACAACAACAACGGGCACAGGATCTTCGTCAAGCTATGGGGTTCGGATACGAAGATCATGCTGGCCGAAGGGGACTTCAAAGTACTGGACGCGAACGGCACCGATGGGGAAGCCTCGTTCCAGCTGCCAAATCCCGACGAGAACTGCGACGGCACTACAGAATACTCGGTCTTCGTGCGGGCTCTCGGCAAGCCGGGTGGAAGCGCGAAGATGCAGACGTGCTACGAAAACACCGACGGGACGTGGTGCGCGGTCGACGTGGCCGGCGGAGTAAGTCAGATCGACATCGAGCGCCGTAACGGCAAGTCAGTCTTCCGAAACGAGAGCAAGGACTTGCTTTACGTGGATTACTGTGCCGATTTCAACACAGACACGCAGATGTGCGATCGGTGGGCCGTCTCTCCTCTCTTTGGGGATGATGGTGCCAGCTACTGGTGGGACTACGATAACAGTGGGTTGAAGGTCGCCCAGCTGCGATTCTACAACGTTGAGACGCAGGCTTGGGATCCCGAAGAGGTCTTCTGTCCGGAACCGTAGGACACACAGTTAACCGCGGGACTGTCAGCGACCGCGAAGGGCCGCCGGACTATCCGGTGGCCCTTCGGCGCTCCAGGCGTGCCCAGTAGATCCTCAATCCTTCTCACCGCGCTTCCACCCCCGCCACAGCCAACGCCGAGTAGTCGTCGCTGTCCAGCGCCATCTCGTCCATTGGCGGGCAGAAGCAGTCCCGCACCATTTCATCGTCCGTCATGTGCAGTTCCCACCACTTCGCGGCCCGGGCGCGGGTCCAGGGAGCGCCGTCGGGCACGGCGCGAAGGGCATCCTCGAGTTCGACGACGGTCTGGAAACGGTCGTCCGGGTCCTTCTCGAGGCACTTCATCACCACGTCATCCAGTTCGGCCGGAATCGGGACTTCGCAGATCTCCGACGGGCGGGGCGGCACGGTCTTCACGTGATCGATCATCAGCGCGACGGCTGAATCGGCGCTGAACGGAGGTCGCCCCGTCAGCATCCAGTAGGCCACCGCGCCGAACGCATAGATGTCCGAGCGCGGTCCGACGCCCGCGGTCCCGTACACCGTCTCCGGGGCCAGGAAGCGCGGCGTCCCGAATACCACGCCCGTCTTGGTGAGGTCGGAGGGCGTGTCGGCTCCCTCGATACGCTTGGCGAGCCCGAAGTCCAGCACTTTCACGAAGTCGTACAATCCTCCACGCATGGTGAGGAAGACGTTCGAGGGCTTGAGGTCCCGGTGAACGATGGCCCGTGAGTGCGCCTCGGCCAGAGAGCCGGTGACCTGGAGCAGAAGGAAGAGCACCCTGCTGGCGGGAATCGGGCCGAACCGCTGGACGAACCGCTCCAGGTCCATGCCTTCCAGATACTCCATCGCGTAGTAGAACGTGTCTTCGGCCGCCCGCCCGAAGTCGAATATCGTGATGGTGTTGGGGTGTGAGAGGCTCGACGACAGCCGCACCTCGCGCTCGAACCGGGCCAGGGAGGTCTGGTCCACGCCACCGGACGCCTTCAGGACCTTCACCGCACTCGGTCGGCACATGAGGGCGTGCTCCGCCACGAACACCCTTCCCATGCCTCCTTCACCGATCTCCTTGTGGAGCACGTAATTGCCCAGGCGCTGCGCCCGGAATGCGGTTTTGCGAAGCCCGTACAGCGTCCGGGTCACGAATACGGACGTGGCCCCCAGGAGCAGCGTGCCTACGCCGTTCATGAGGAGTTGCTGGCCGAAACCACGTGCCGCGTCGACGTTCCAGAATTCCTGGATCGCGGGGACGGACACGTAGCTGATCACGGGAACGGTCACAGCTGCCACGAGGGTCACCACCGCGAGCGCCACCTGGTACCTGAGGCGCCACGGAATGAAAGCCGCCGGCATGAACAGAGCCAGCCCGATGCCGAAACCCGAAATCATGTCCGGCTCGGAGAACGAGATCTGCACCAGCGAAGCGATGACGTTGGCCGCGATCACGAGAAACGCGGCGGTCTGAAGTCCTGAGATGCCGGGCCGTGCGGCGTAGATATAGCCCAGACCGACGGCGAAGGAGACCGGATACAGCAGGTCCAGCCAGTTCTTCCACGCCCAGGCGCCGTACTCGGTGACAGGCTCGCCGAGCGGGACGAACAGCGTGAGCATCACCCAGATCAGGGCATTGGCCAGCCCGATACCGAGGACCAGCCTCGTCCGTCGCCACAGCAGGTCCCGATGCTCCCGTTCAAACGCTGAACCGAGTTGGGTGGTGCGCAGTCCCAGCGAGCGGCCGATGCGAAGATCGGAGTTGTCGCTGGCCGAAGACTCGCCCGTCCCAGGCTGTGGTCGGTCCGTCTCTATCTCCGCCAAGATGTGCCTCCGATTCATGGATCCCACGAATGTATATTGGGTAACGTTCAAAGCGGCTACGGCCACCCGGTCATCCCATTGGGCATTTCGTGTGTCAAACAGAAAGAGGGTGGTGCGCGTGACGGGGCTTGCTGCTGGTCATTCGCCGCCCCACTGGAATAACTTGGAGCTGCCAGGGCTCTAATTCCCGGTGGCAACTCACAACCGTCTGGTATCGATGAGCTGGTTCGAACGACTGCGTGACAGGCACATCTTCAGGACCGCCTTCATCTACCTGGGCGGGGCCTGGGCCTCGATGGAAGCCATCGGCTTCTTCGTGGACAACTACGGCTGGTCCAGGACGGTGCTGGACGTGGCGGTGCTCCTCATCGTGCTCGGTTTTCCCGCCGCCCTGATCATTGCCTGGTACCACGGCGAAAGTGGAAGACAGCAGGTTCAGCGCACGGAAGCCTCGCTTCTCCTCACTCTGGCCGTGCTGGCTGCGATCGGCACGTTCCGGCTGAGCACGGCCGCCGTGAATCCCGCGAGTCAAATGAACCCGGTGGGCTCGGACGCGATCCCGGCGACGACCGTTGACCTGGGCGAACGATCGGTGGCGGTGCTGCCCTTCGTGAACAGTACCGGCGTGGACAGTCTCGACTGGCTCGGTCCGGGCATGTCGGACATGCTCACCACGAACCTGGCGCAGACGGGCGCCCTGCGAGTCGTGAGTCCACAGCGTCTGTTCGAGTTGCTCAGGCAGCAGGGACACGCGGAGACCGACGAAATCCCGCAGGAACGAGCCATGGACATCGCGGCTCGATCCGGTGCCAGGACCATGGTGCACGGATCCTTACTGGGTACGGCCGACAACCTGGCGCTGGACGCTCAGCTCATCGACCTGAGTGACGGGACGATCATCGCCGCCGAACGGGCCCGGGGCTCGGACGTCTTCGCCCTGGCGGATACGGTCGCCGAGCGCCTCGCCAGCAGCCTCACGCGCGGAGTGGAGTACCAACTGGCGACGGACATTGAGAAGTCTCCCATCGAGCTCACCGGCGACATGGACAAGTTCCGCGAGTACCAGGCCGGGGTCCGCACGGCGTGGGACCAGCTCGACAGCGACAGCCTGGAGATCCGCTACCAGCTCGTGGACATGCTGGAGATGATGCCGGGTCGGGAAGACGAAGCCCGAAAGGTGCTCGAGGAGATCATCCACATCGCGCCCGACGAAGCGAGGGCTGTGGGACACCTTGCCCGAATCGCGATCGTTCAGGGAGATGAGGTGGCGGCTGACAGTCTGATCGTGCGCTACGTGGACCTGGAGAAAGACGAGTTCAAGGTGCACGCGGGCTCTGGCCAGTTGTTCGAGCGAGCCGCCCGATTCGAAGAAGCCCGGGATTCATACCGCCAGGCACTGCGGCTCGAGCCTGACAACACGGTCCTCTTGGACCTTCTCGCCCGGACCTATCTGCGCGCCAACGATCCAGCGGGAGCTAGGGCTGAGCTGGAAAACTTCACGTCCAGCTCGATAGCGGCCATCGAAGCCGAGGCGCACCTTCTGACCGGGGATGCCTGGGCGTGGCAGGGACAGTTCGCGGAGGCCCGGGCCGCCTACGCACGAGCGGCCGACGTGGGCGTGCGTGAGGGGCTTCCCGATCTCGAAGCCGCAGGCCGAGAGAGCAGCCTGTGGGTGGACGCTCTGCTCGATCCTGATGTCGGGGTGACGCGGATCAACAACTCCGTGTGGACCCTGCTCGATCTGGGTCGCGGCGAGACGGCCCTGAACCTCGTCGAAGCCGCGGACCGGCTCTACGTGCGTGACTCGGACCGACTCTATCCGGTCGAGTTCCACACCATTCAGTACCTGAAGGGCAGGGTGTACGAGCTTCTCGGAAAGCCCCGGGCCGCCATGGCCGCCTATGGCCGGCTCCTGAAGAGCTGGGGTGACGCCCTGGACGAGATTCCGCGTCTGTCGGACGCGGCGGAGAGAATGTCGGCCATCCAGGCGGAGTGGGTGGACAAGGGCGGCCGTCCACCGCCGCCTCCGCGCGGCTCCAGGTCCGATTCCAGGCCGTAGGTTGTGACCGCCTGCCCTATCAACCGGCGGCCGATTCCCTCGTCATCTTGCCTATCTAGTGAGATTCCATTGCCTGCACAATGAAGTGGTTGCGCAGACAACGGCCCCCGTCGACCTTTCGGGTATGGCGAAATCGAAGAAGCCAAAGAAGGCAATCGGAGCGGGTCTGCTTCAAACCGGTCGATCGGACGACGCACCGGCGTGGCTGATCCAGCGGACGGCGCGCCTTCTCAGGGTCCTGTTTCTGCGGCTGGTTCAAGACCAGGGTGGAGTGGATCTGACCCCCGAGATGTGGACGGTCCTGACCCGGCTCGTGGCCCGGGATGGCCAGTACCAGTCCGAATTGGCAGCGGCCACCTACCGCGACCGTCCCAACATGAGCCGGATATTGGCGGGAATGGAGCAGAGGGACCTGGTTTTCAGGCGTCCTGATGCCGAGGATCGGCGGAAGACCCGTATCTACCTGACTCCGAAGGCCCGAGAGGTGGTGGCTGCGACCGCGCCGCTGGCGATGCGCACGCGCGACCGGCTGTACGCGGGTCTGAAGAAGAAAGAACTGAAGGCCCTGCGCCGTGCCCTGCGGATCGTGGAAGCCAACACGCTGTCCGTGCTGGACGATCTCGAAAAAGAAGCGCCGCCCGAGTAGGGCGGCGCCAGTCATGCACTTCACAAAGCCGGTTCCCCGGGCGGCGTGATCCGCGGCGGAGTCAGCCTCCGCTCTTCAGATGGATCGAGCCGTTCACGGTCTCCATCTGGAGTTCGCGTCCGCCGTTTCCGATCGTCCCCTTCATGTTCTTCATGGAAAACTTGCCCTGCACGGTCAGCGGGAAGTCGGTGTTCATGCTTCCGTTGACCGTGGATGCCGACACATCCGTGCTGGCATTGTCCGGCAGCTTCACCGTGATGCTTCCGTTCACGGTGTTGAAGTGCGTGGTGCCGCTCCAATCGGCGCGTCCCATCGAGGCCTGGATCGAGCCGTTCACGGTCGTGGCGCGTGCCAGGCCGGACGTGGAGACGTTCACGTCACCGTTGACGGTCGTGGCCCTGACATCCGCACCGAGCCCGCCGGCCTCGATCTCTCCGTTGACGGTCGACGCCACGAAGCGCACACCCGCCGGTACCTGCACGGTAAATGCGACGCTCACGTCATTGTCCTCGCTGGACAGCCGGCCTCCATCCCCTGGGGCGCACTCGTTCTTCTTGCCCTTCGCGTCGGGGTAGACGGCGCAGATCGTCACCCCGCCAGAGTGCTCAACGACGTCGATCCGCACATCCGCCGGATCGTTCTTCCTGCCCTTCTTGACGGCCGTCACAGTGACCTGGCTGCCGGATGAGCCCGAGGCCTTGATGGCGCCGTTGATTCCCTTGATCTCGATCGCGTCTCCCCGATCCACCGTGCCCTGCCAGTCCCAGTCCTGTGCCTGCTGCATACCGGGAGTCGCCTCGAAGAGGTCTCCCACGACGGGCGTCTCGAGCGAGCCCGTCACCACCACCAGTCCCGCTGCCGCGAGAGCCAATGCCCCTATCGTCTTCATCATCAAACCCCCTGTCTACTCTTGCCTGAGCGAGATCGTGCCGTCGAACGCCGACAGCTCGACCAGAGCCTTACCGGTTCCAACGGTGAACGAGATCCGCTTCTTGCCGAAGTCGCCCTCGAGCTCGACCGCGAAGTCGGTGTCCAGTTCGCCGCTGAACGTGTCGATCGAGATCCGTGCGTTCGCGCCGCTCGGAATGAGCACGTCCAGGTCGCCGTCGTGCGTCGAGAGCACGTAGCGCCCACCATCGGCGATCGTTCCGACGTAGCCGATGTCACCGTCCACGGAGTTCACGCTCACGTTGTCCGAGGTGATGCCCTCGAGGGTGACGTCGCCATCGACGGCCGTCACGGCGATGGCTCCGTCCGACTCCGAGACCGAGACGTCACCATTCACGGCGTTGATGGCGATCTTGCCCGATGCGCCTGCCACGGTCACCGGACCATCCACGGCGTTCAGAGCGACGTTCCCCGCCCCGCCCACGAGCACGATCTCACCTTCGGCCGTACTCACCGACACGGACCCGGCCGGTCCTTCGATGCCGACATCGAGCGAAACACCGGTGATCTCCAGGGCTATGCCGCGAGGCACGGAGAGATCGAGCTCCCCGTACACCGGCTCTCCCCACTCACCCTTCGTGGACACGTGGATGATGCCACCGGACTGCCGGATATCCAGGCGCCCTTCGTCTTCGTCGTAGGCTGCCTGCACCCGCATCTCGTTGCGGTCCCAGCCCGTGATGCTGATGGTCCCTTCCAGCTGGGTCACTTCGAGCCGGCTCGCTTCCACGGCGAACGTGGTGTCGGCCTGTTGCGCGGGTGCCAGTGCGGCCAGCATTACCGCTGTCATATGCGCTATCATGATCCCTCCCCTTCTTCCCCGTTCATCGTTCCCGCGGACCGCCCGCCCACGGGTTCGCTCAATTCACAGCTCTATGAGCGTGCCAGCCGCGCCGCCTGCTGAAGCACCTGGAGCTTCCGCGTCCGGGCATCGGCCAGGTGCCGATTCAAGTAGACGCTCGCCGGATCCGCCTCCAGGGCCTCCTGAGCGCGCGCGATGGCACGGTCGATCGTGGCGAGACTTCCCTCCAGCGCTGCCACCGTCCTGGGGTCCAGCCGATCGCGTCCCACCTGCAACTGCTCCTCGAGGTCCTGGATCGTCGCTTCGTACGAGAAAGTCGATCCCTCCCCGGGGGCTGATACGAACCCGGCCTCGGGACTCGGAGCCACGGCGATCGGGCTTCCGCTCTCCAGTCCACCCGCGCCGGAACTCATCGCCATCCAGACACTCGCACTGCCCAGCACGAGCAGTGCAACGGCCGCGGCCGCGAGCTGCGGGATGGTGAAGGAAAAACGGCGGCGAGTGAGTCCGGCGCTCGACAGAGGCACCAGGTCGACCAGCCGGTCGGCCTCGATACGTGCCTCGATGCCGGACCACAGGTCGGACTGCGGGGCATGCTGCGGTAACGAGGCCGCTGTGTCCTTTACCGCCCGGAGCTCTTCCAGGACGCCACGCAGCTCGGCATCCCCCTGCAGGGCGGCCTCGAGCTTCGCCAGCTCGTCCCCGGACAGGTCTCCGTCCAGGTAGTCCGAGAGCTGTTCGGTCCAGTCGGTCATGGTATTCTCGTCTCTGCGTCCCGTGCTATGTCATCTGTGCGGACTCTTGCCGCATACGATTCGATCATCAGAGGGGCTGGAAGGTTGAAAGCCCCCGGCGGCGGTTTACTCAGGGGCTCAGGTACTTCCTCATCAACATGCGGGCCCGGTGCAGCTGCGCCTTGGTGGTTCCCATCGTCACGCCGAGCATCTCGGCGACCTCGCGATGCTTGAACCCCTCGACGTCGTGCAGGATGAAGACCTCGCGAGCACGCTCCGGAAGATGTCGCATGCCGGCCTCGAACTCGGCCCCGATCGCGGCTCTCGGCTCGGTCCCGGATGTGCGGTCGAGCACCGCTTCCGCATCCGGGTGATAGCGTTCGCGCCGGATGCCGAGCTTCTTTCGCTTTCCGAGAACGAGATTCACGGTCACCCGGTGGAGCCAGGTGCTGAATGCCGCGTCGCCCCGGAACGTGCCGAGTTTGGCCCATACGCGGACGAATACGTCCTGAGTGACCTCGTCGGCCAACTCGGGTTCCAGCATTCGGGAAACGAGCGAATGAACCCGCGCTACGTGCCTGCGGTACAGGCGCTCGAACGCGGCCACGTCGCCGCCGGCCGCAAGCCGGACGTCGTCGAGGTCGTGGTTCGCGGCGCTTCCACCATCGCCGGGTTTCATGGCCAGAGCGCTACTCGCGTTCATCAGGAGGATTGGACGGTCCCAGAAAAGGAATGGTTGAAAGGGTCGAGTTGCGCAATGTGCGCCCGATCGGCATAACGTCCGGCTACTCCTGCAGGAAATGTGAATGACGATTTCGGTCTGGTATCACACCTTCGGCTGCAAGGCCAACCAGTACGACACCGAGCGAATGCGCCAGGAGCTCGAGAGCCGCGGTGCGTCGACCAGTGACGCGCCGGAGTCGGCTACGGCCGCTGTGCTCAATACGTGCACGGTCACCGACCAGGCGGACCTTTCGGCGCGCCGCCTGATCCGGAAACTGAGTCGCCGACATCCCGACCTGCGCATCGTGGTGGTCGGGTGTTCGTCGGCCCTCAAGTCGGACGAGTACGCCACCATGCCCGAAGTGGACGGTGTGGTCGAGGGGCAGGATCCGGTGGCCGTGGCCCTGGAGGTGGCCCCGGAGTCAGCCCTCGCGGAGGGGGACCACGAGCCGATCGGCGGGGCCCTGCTCAGGACCAATCGCCGCGGCAGCCGTGGGTGGATGAAGATCCAGGACGGGTGCGATCGAAGGTGTTCCTTCTGCGCGACCCGCATCGCGCGTGGAGCCAGCCGATCCCGCCCGATCGCGGAACTGGTCGCCGAGGCCCGACTCCTGGCCGGGAGTCACTCGGAGCTGGTCCTGACAGGGATACACATCGGCCACTACGGTCTGGATCTGGCCAACGGGAGTTCTCTTTCAGCCCTGTGCCGACGCTTGCTGGACGACGTACCCGGCGTGCGGTTCCGCCTCGGCTCGATCGAGGCCACGGAGATCGACGATCCCCTGGTGGAGCTGTTCGAAGCCTCGGATGGACTCCTGGCGCCCCATCTCCACGTTCCCCTGCAGAGTGGCAGCGACCGGATTCTCCAACGAATGCGCCGGTGGCACACGCGGGAGCAGTACCGCCGCCGGGTACTCGAGATCGCCGGGCGGGTCCACACCCTCGGACTGGGAGCGGATATCATCGTCGGCTTTCCCGGCGAGACGGAGGCGGACCATTCACTCACGCGTGCGCTGGTGGAGGAGCTTCCCTACACCTACCTGCACGTGTTCCCGTATTCCGTGCGGGAAGGAACGGCCGCGGCGGATCTTGCCGACCGAGTCCCGGTCCAGCTGGCTGCTGAGAGGTCCCGGGATCTCCGCGAGATCGGGGTATCGAAGGGGGCCGCCTACACCGCCGGACGGGTGGGCACCGAGGCCCTGGTCGCGGTTGAGACGGAAACCGGGGGTCTTACGGGAGACTATCTGCGGGTAAGTGTGGCCGGTCCTGCCGCTCCGGGCACCCTGGTTCGCGTCAGGCTCTCGGGTGTCCCCTCCGACCTGCGCGCCGCGGCCGGGGCGACGGGCCGTTCCGCTCTGCCCGTGCTGGCGGCTGCCCTCGATTAGTTGACGCGATCTGCAACAGTTGCACGTCCGTGCGGCCAGGCTTCTGGCGACAGCTCTGCATTTCACCCCGCACGGAACCCGTGACGCGCGAGGGACAAGTCCCCTAACTTCAGTGACAGCATGGAATTCGAGGCCAGCGTGTCTCGAATGCCAACCTCGCCCGGGTCGAGCGACGGATCTGGCGCGACTCCTGCCCGGTTCTCTGACTGATCGTCGCCTTCCGTGCGTATGGGGGGGTCACCGCGAACAGGATCGGACCATGCCGAAGTCACCCGCTCTCACCCGCCACTCGCTCCGCTGGGGTCTCGCCTTCGGAACGGCGGTCGCTGTTCTGGCCGGGTCACCTGCGAGTCTGTCCGGCCAGGACATCTCGGAGTCCCTGAGCAGCCTGAACGAGGAGAACGGCAAGCTGTACATCGGGCCCCTGTCCACGGGATTGGCCGCGGCCCTGAATTCCGGCTTCTACCACACGGCCGCGGTGCATGACGTGCTCGGATTCGACGCGGGCTTCCGGGTAATGGGCTCGTTCGTGCCCGAGGACCTGGACACGTTCCAGCCGATTCTACCCGACACGATCACCATCGAGGGCCGCTTCTTCACGGATCCGTACGGGCCGGCCGGAAGCTCCGAGTTCTCGCCGACCGTGACGGGTGTGGGGAATGGAATCGTCCTGGCCCCCCAGGGTGAGTTTCGCGACTCTCTGGTGGCGCTGGGAGAGAACCCCGCGGACTGGAATATCCAGTTCCCCAAGGGGTTTGACATCCCCGTCGCACCGTACGCTGCGATCCAGGGAGCCATCGGCATACCGCTCGGCACGGAACTCGTGCTTCGCTTCATCCCGAGCTTCACGCCCAGCGATGATGTCGGTTCGATCAGCATGATCGGCGGGGCGATCAAGCACTCCATTGACCAGTGGATCTGGGATACGCCGCCGCTCAACCTGGCAGTCGCGTTCGGATTTCAGCACTTCAAGGTCGGTGACTATCTGGACGCCAATTCCACCCAGTTCTCGCTGATCGCCAGCAAGAAACTCTCCCTCGTCACTCTATACGGCGCGGGGACGTTGGAGAACGCGAACCTCGACATCTCGTACGAATTCGAGCCGGACATTGCCGCTGACGTGCCGGTGGAGCTTCAGAAGGTCGAGTTCACCCAGGAAACGCCGAACGACGCGACGTTCAAGCTGGGCGCGACCCTGGCCCTCGGCCCGGTCGGCCTCAACGCCGAGTACACGGTCGCCTCGCGGGATGTGTTCACCGCGTCCTTGATTCTCGGCACCTTCTAGCGCCCGGCAGTAGATTTCATCGCTCGCCACAGACTCGCGCTGGTCCTGCGGCCGGAGGCGACCCGATGAAAGCGATGGTTCTCGAGCGGATCTCCCCGGTGGCCGAAAGGCCCCTGCGGCTGATCGACACGCCCGACCCGGTTCCGGGTCCAGGCGAAATCAGGGTACGGGTGCGCGCCTGTGGCGTGTGCCGCACGGACCTGCACGTCGTCGAGGGCGACCTCCCCGAGCACACGCTGCCCATCATCCCGGGACACCAGATCGTGGGGGACGTGGACGCGCTCGGTTCGGGAGCCACCGCCTTCTCGCCCGGAGACCGCGTCGGAGTGGCCTGGCTGCGTGGCACCTGCGGCGCTTGCGAGTACTGCCGCCGTGCTGACGAGAACCTGTGTCCCGACTCCCGCTACACCGGCTATCACGAGAACGGCGGGTACGCGGAGCTTGCGGTCGTGCCCGAGGAGTACGCGTATCGCATACCCGATCGGTTCGACGAGTCGCAGGCGGCCCCACTTCTCTGCGCAGGAATCATCGGATACCGGGCCCTTCGGCGCGCAGAGGTCCCCGCTGGCGGCCGGCTGGCCCTGTACGGATTCGGGTCCTCCGCGAGCGTGGTCATCCAGATCGCCCTCCACCGCGGTTACGAGGTTCACGTGGTCACGCGAGGCGAGAGTCACCGCCAGCTGGCGCGCGACATGGGAGCGCACTGGGTGGGCCGCGCCGGCGACACTCCTCCGGTGTCCGTCGACAGCGCGATCATCTTCGCCCCAGCGGGCGAGGTCGTCCCCGAGGCCCTGCGAGCAGTGCGGAAGGGTGGGACGGTGGCGATGGCCGGCATCTACATGAGCCCCATTCCCGAGCTCGACTACGAGGTCCACCTGTTCCACGAGAAGAACCTGCGCAGCGTGGAGGCCAACACGAGGGAAGACGGGCGGAATCTTCTCGAGGAGGCGGCGCAGGTCCCGGTACGGGCCAGGGTGACGACGTTCCCGCTCGAGGAGGCCAATGAAGCCCTCCTCCGGTTGAAGAACGACCAGATCGATGGAAGCGCCGTCCTCGTGATGGACTGACGCGACGCCGGGAGTCGGCGCCTCAGGCTACTCGGTTTCGCCGCTCGCCCCTTCCGCCGCCAGCCGCGCCTCCCAGATGATGCGGCTGACATCGGAGGCGGCCGCCCGCGTCACCGTTTCGTCTTCCACGCCGCTCGTGAGGATCACCAGGACGTAGGGGGTGCGGCCCGCGGGCATCACGATCCCGCCGTCGTGATCGACGGCGGTGATCCACCCGGTCTTGTGTGCCACGGGCGTTCCCTCGGGCAGACCCGCGGGAATGGCGTCGTCGAACTCCTGCCGCAGAAGAGCCTCGATCATCTCCGACGTAGCCTTCGGCGTGGCAGCCTGTCCGAGCGCTATAGCGCTGAACAGTTCCAGCAATCCGCGGGCGGTCGTGGTGTTGTTGAGCCCTCTCTCATAGGCGGGTATGTCCTCCACGCCGCGCAGTACCGTCATCCCGTCCGCGCGGAGACTGGCCAGCATCGGCGCGATCGAATCAGGGTCCGCGATCTCGATCAGGATGTTGGTGGCCAGGTTGGACGACCGGCTGATCATTCGGTCGATGAGGTCACGAATCGTGACTTCCGAACCGATCAGGGAGTACAGGGTGGAATCGCTGTCGTCGTCCGCCGTAAGCGAGTAGCTGCTGCCGTCGTAGATGCTCGTGAATTCGTTTCTTACCTCGATCGCAGAGTCGAGGTCGAGCTGGCGGCGGTCCGCCATCCGGTGGAGCCGTAGCATCACCGGCACCTTCATCATGCTCGCGGCATGGAATTCGGCGTCGGGATTGATCAGAAGCTCGTCACGGGTCTGAAGGTCACGGTACGCGACGGCGAACTCGGCGCCCGTTTCGGCCATCCGCTCCGAGATGGCGCGGGCGAGGTCGCTTTCGGTTCCGGCCTCGGAACGCGCATCGACGTCATCCGTGGAGGGAGCGTCAGACGCGCAGCCGACGTTGAGCGCGAGGACTCCAAGGAGCATGGCCATCCAGATTCTCATCGAACCTCCAGTCGCGGACCTGCCTCGGGCGAGCCGTGTATTCTCACCGGCGTTCGCACGGTTGCCGTTTGCCAAAATGCGCGATGCCGACAATACTCCGAATCGCATTTACGACACGCCGTGGACTTACGGGAGTACAGACTTGGCACCAGGGGCGGACATTAGAGGGCCAGCGACATCCTCGCCAATGGCGGCTCGTCGTGCGTTGTCCCTGTTCTTCGTCTCCCTGCTATGGCTCGGGTTCGCCGCCTCGGCGACACACAATCACGACGGCGGAGCGAAACCGGCTTCCTGCGCGGTGTGCCACGTCGGCGCGGAAACCGCGCTCGATGCCCCAGCCGAGGCACTGCTGCCCGAGACCTCTCCGCAGGTCTCGGCTTCCCCGCTTCCCCTGCCGGCGAGGCCATTCGACCATCGGCGTCCCGGGGCCGTTCTCGGGCCGCGCGCTCCGCCCGCCTGATCTCATTCCAGAACGCGTGATATCCGTGCCGGCCGTGGCTCAGGCCCCGCCGCGCGCGATGCACTATTCTACGGAAGAGACTCAGGAGATCCAGATGCAGTTCAGTAAGAAGGTAGTCCGAGCGGGCGCCTCCCTGGCCGCCGTGTTTCTGGCGCTGGCAAGCAGCGCCCCGAATGCCGCGGGTCAGCAGCCCACGGCGACGATCAAGGGAGTAGTAGTCACTCCCTCCGGAGCCCCGGCGGCCGATGTTGTCGTACGCGTGCCGGGCCTCGGGCGGCATTATCATACGGACCAGCAGGGCCAGTTCGAGATCACTGCGCCGCCGGGCAGCTATGCCATCGAGATTACGAGCATGCAGTTCGGCCAGGCGACCCGTCGCGTGCAAGTAGAGTCGGGTGACGAGCTGGAGCTGACGATCGAGCTGGAGCCGGCGTTCCACGCTGAGCCTCTCATCGCCAGCGTCGGACCGGAGGGCCGGACACAGACGGAGCTCTATCAGCCCACGGACGTGGTGGCCGGGCGGGAGCTCATGGAACTGGGAAGGAACAGCCTCGGGGAGACCCTCTCTGAGCGGCCCGGAATCAACTCCACCTATTACGGACCCGGATCCAGCCGGCCCGTAATCCGAGGTCTCCAGGGTGATCGGGTGCGCACCCTTCAGTCAGGCGTGAGCACGGGAGACGTCTCGGCCAGCGGCCCGGATCACGCAGTGGCCACCGAGCCACTTCTCGCCGGCCAGATCGAGATCCTGCGTGGGCCCTCGACGTTGCTGTACGGCAGTTCTGCTATCGGGGGCGCGATCAACTCCATCGATCCCCGCATCCCGCGCGAGAGGTCGCCGCACGCCATAAGCGGCTTCGCCCAGGTGCAGGGTGCCAGCGTGAGCGACGAGCTGAACGGCGCGGCATCCCTCACCGGGTCCTTCGGAGCCATTGGCTGGCACGCGAGCGGCCTCGCTCGAGAGACCTCCGACTACTCGATTCCAGGCTTCGCGGAGGTAAACCCGGAGCCCGGCGAGGAGCAGGGCACGCTGGAGAACAGCGCGCTCGAGACGTTGACCGGCTCCCTGGGGGCTTCGTGGGTCGGCTCGGCAGGATACATCGGGGCGGCCTTCACCGGGTACGGGACGAAGTACGGCATCCCGGGACACGAACACGAGGAGGGCGAGGAAGAGGGGGAAGAGGGACACGCCGAAGAAGAGGGAGGCGTGCAGCTCGATCTCGATCAGACGCGGTTCGATGTCGAGGGCCGGTGGAACTTCGGGGGCGGCGTGATCCGACAGACGAAGCTACGGGCCGGGTATGCCGACTACACCCACCAGGAGCTCGAGGGCGCCGAGATCGGCACTCGTTTCGACACCGACGAGTTCGAAGGCCGGCTCGAGGCCACGCACGCCCCCCTCGGGTCGATCACGGGCACCTGGGGCATCCAGTACGGCAACCGCAACCTCAAGGCCGAGGGAGAGGAAGCCTTCATCCCGGAAACCGACACCAACGCGTTCGCGGCGTTCCTGTACGAGGAAATCCCCATCAACGGCCTCAAGTTCGGCGTCGGAGCCCGCTGGGAAACGGCGGACAATCAGACAGTGGAGGGCCTGCAGCGCACCAACAGCGGTTTCTCGGGATCGCTGGGCCTCAACTGGGCCGCCTCGGAAGCCGTCACGCTGACGGCGACGGGCTCCCGGTCGACGAAGCTCCCCTCAGCCGAAGAGCTGTTCTCGGACGGCCCGCACGTGGCCACCCGCCTGTACGAGATCGGTGACCCCGATCTCGAGAACGAGATCGGCTACAGCGGCGACGCTGCGGTCATCGTCACGCAGGGGCCCGTCACGGGACAGGTGGCGGGCTTTGTGAATTCCTTCGACAACTTCATCTTCCTGATGCCGACGGACTCCGTGGAGGACGGCCTCACGGTCGCCATGTTCGAGCAGGCCGACGCCCTGTTCTACGGGTTCGAACTGAGCCTCCAGGTCTCGCTCGTGCACCAGCCGAACCACCACCTCGCCCTGACGGGCTTCAGCGACTACGTCTGGGCCGAAGAACGGCAGGCAGAGGGGCCCTTGCCATTCATCCCGCCCCTTCGTTGGGGCGCCGGAGCACTCTGGGAGTTCGATCGCTGGCGCGCCACGCTGGACGTGCGCCGCACCGAGGAGCAAGACCGCGTCGCCGAGTT
>Ga0316201_10000512_pt1 | contig 22366 bp, 16 predicted proteins | sample CS6wburrow_MG_FD_204516 | JGI IMG/M metagenome (GOLD analysis project Ga0316201, IMG submission 204516) | Coastal sediment microbial communities from Delaware Bay, Delaware, United States - CS-6 worm burrow | ecosystem: Environmental > Aquatic > Marine > Coastal > Sediment | place: USA... | reverse complement strand
ACGCCCTGAAGGGGTTGGCCCACCTGCTGGGACGGGTGGCGCCGGTCTTCATCATGGCCGATCCGTCCGATCTGCACGCCACGGCCATGGTCCGGTCGCCGTTCACGGGCCGGCCGACCCTCTACCTTTACGACGCGTTTCCGGGTGGCGTCGGTTTTGCCCGCCGGATCTTCGAACAGTTCGAGGAGATCGCTCTGTCGGCGTGGCGACACCTGAAACAGTGTCCGTGTGAGAACGGGTGTCCTTCATGTGTGGGTGCTGCCGTCGAGTCCGGGGGGACTGCCCGGACCGGCGCAACGTGGCTGCTCGAACGTTGTGTTCAGGCAGCCGGCGAGTCCTGACCGTGGACCTCAAGAAGAGACTGGCCCAGCTCGACCGACTGTCCCGCCGCCCGGGACCGGGGACTCCCACCGGCGACGAAACCGCGACTGTCGCAGCGCCCGCTACCGTCCTGGCGGATCTCGGGCTGACCGAACAGGCGGTTCCCGGCGGTCGGATATGGTGGCGCGAGTACCGCGACCGCCTGCCTGCCGTGCCCGCGACCGTGCCCGATCTCGGCCATTTTTTCCCCCGCTTCACGGTGCCGGCGCCGCCGGCCGCATCGATCCTGTTCCTGGATACCGAAACCACGGGCCTGGCCGGCGGGACCGGCACGATCCCCTTCCTGATCGGACTGTCCTGGCTGGAGGGACGCACGCTCGTGACCCGCCAGCTCTTTCTGCCCGGTCCGGGTCATGAGACGGCCATGTTGCGGTACCTGGGCGATCTGAGCGGCCGATTCGCGGTGGTGGTGACGTTCAACGGCGCTTCATTCGATCTGCCCCTGTTGCGGACCCGGGCGCGCCTCAACCGTCTGGAAGATCCTCTGGAGAAACTCGTCTCCTGGGACCTGCTGGTCCCGTGCCGGCGGCTGTGGGGCCGGGATCTGGAAAACTGTCGGCAGCAGACCCTCGAAACGGCGGTCTGTGGCATCGAACGGCTGGCCGGGGACATCGACGGAGCGCGTATTCCACAGGCCTGGTTCGATTTTCTGCACGACGGCGGTCCGGGGCTGCTGCCGCGCGTTCTGTGCCACAACCACCGCGACATGGTGGGCATGGGACAAATCTTCGGCTGTGTCCTGCGGTTGGCCGGGTCGCTGGACCGGCGCGCCGCTGTTGACCCGGGCACCTGGCGGCTGGCCTGGAGTCTGGGCCGGATCTGCGAGATGCGGAAGGATCAGTCGGGAGCCGCGGCGTGGATCGAACACGCCATCGACCGCGCCGGCGACCGTGGGGAAACGGCGCTGGCGCAGCCGCGCTTCCTCGCTGACGCCATCCGGATCACCAAACGGCAGGGCGACTGGCAGCGTGTCGAGACGATCATCCGGGCCGGTCTGGCCGCGGGGATCAACGACGCCTGGCTGCACCGTGAAGCGGCCATCCTCTACGAACACCGTCTGGTGCGCCCGCGCATTGCGCTTGATCACGCGGCGCTGGCGGGTGAAGATCGGCGGGTCCGGCGGCTCGAACGTCGACTCGCCGGTGCTTGGAACATCGAAACCGGAGGCGAACTTTGATCACGATGACGCGCCAGGAGGGACACCTGGTGGTGGCCGGCATCCGCGTCCTGAGCCACCTGCAGGAACGTTCGCCGACCCCGGAGGAACTTGCCGAATTCCTGGAAATGTCGGCCAGCGCGGTGCGTCTGCAGCTGGCTTTCCTGGACGACCTGGGGGCGGTCGCTCTGGTCAAGTCGGCTTTTGCCGATCATGCCGAGGTCCGGGACCATCTCCAGGTCGACACCCTGCCGGAAACGGGGGGGCCGGAGATCTCGCGGGATCTGGAGGATTTCGACCGGCGCAAGCAGGAAGAGGCGGAGAAGATGTCCAACCTCTTCGAGACGGGTGAGCATGAGAAGAAGCGCCAGGACAAGCTCGAACGGATGGCCGATGAGCTGAAGGACTTCCGCCGGAAGAAGCCGTCGAATCCCTTCGGGGACGACTGACCCCGCGCTGCGGATGGCAAAAAAGCCCGGGGCGTCGGCCCCGGGCTTTGCCATGCGTCCGGTCGCGTCAGGGAGCGACGAACCGCTGGTCCTTGATCTCGGCGCGGGCCAGGCGGTCGTCGTACCATTCCTGCAGGATCGTGTTCTGGGCGCGTCCGAGCAGGGCCGCACGGATGCCGCCGGAGCGCGTCGCGAAGTCCTCCGCATCGAATTCCTGGATCCACAGCGGGATCGCGGCGTAGAGCCCGCGGTTGGTCTCGATCTCGGGAATGAGTTCGCCGACCGTGCCGGAGATCACGTCCAGGTTGAAGACGGTACCGTAGCCGATTTCCGGAACGTTCCCGTTCACGGTGAAGGTGTCGGTGACCGCATGGGCCAGGCCGTTCGCCGCGGCCACCTCGGCCAGGGTCCGTCCCATCTGCACCTCGCCGACCGCCGGTCCCAGCAGGGCCCGGGCCGCGGCGATCTGTTTTTCCTTGCGCAGGGCGAGCGTCACCTGGCCGCGGACCTCTTCGAGGGGCGCCAGGCCGGCCGGCGTGATGCCTTCGTTCAGGACGATATAGAAATTGTCCCGGTTCTCGAAGACGGGGCTCACGTCCCCGGCCGCGGAATTGAACGTCCAGTTCGACCCCCGCACCGACAGGGCGATGCCGGGAATGTCGCGACCCTCGATGAAGGCGGGCGGACTGACCAGGTCCATGGCTTCGGCTTCGGCCGTCAGAGCGAAATTGGATTCGTTCACGCGAGCGCGGAAGGCCTCGGCGGATTCCTGGAGGAGATCCAGCGTATCGGGACCCGGGGTGACCTTGAGCAGGATGTGGCGCGCCTCGACCTCGTAGACCTCGCCGGTATCCTTGTCGACGCTCTGCTTGAGGACCTCGATGAGGTGGAAACCGAACTTGGTCTCGACCGGCTGGCTGACTTCGCCGACGGGGAGAGCGAAAGCCGCCTCGGTGAACGGGGCGACCATGCGGTTGCGGTCGAAGATACCGAGATCGCCGCCGCGGGCGCTGCTGCTCGTGTCGTCGCTGTACTCGATGGCGGCGGTCGCGAATTCCGTCTGACCCGAAACGATTTCTTCGCGGATCTCGAGGATGAAGTTGCGGATTTCCTGCTTGTCCGCGTCGCTGGGCAGCTTGGCGAAGCGGACGGCCTTGACCTGGGCCTTGGCCGGAGCCTGATAGTCGTCCGGATGGCCGTTGTACCAGGCTGTGATCTCCTCTTCGGTCGGCTCGAAGTCTTCGGCGAGATCGGCGAAAACGACACCCATGTACTCGGCGGCCGCGCGCCCGGTCTGACGGACGTATTCCTCGCGGATCTCCTCGTCGGTGACGATGGCACCGGCCGAGATCGTCTCGGTCAGCTTCTGCCAGGGAAGGACCTGCCGCAGATACGCTTCCTGGGCGGACCAGTCAACCTCGGGGTTCTGGAGGTCGGCGTAATAGCGATTGATGTCGACGTTACCCTCGGCGTCGCGGTACTGCGCCAGCAGTTCCGGGGGCGGGTTGTTCTCGAAGACCGAGAGGATTTCCTCGTCGGAAACCTCGATGTTCATCTCCTCGATGGCCTGCTGGAAGATCATGGCCTGCACCAGTCCGTCCCAGGCCGACTGCTCGGCCTGCGCGTACTGGTTCGAGTTGAGGTCGCGGTTGGGCGCCTGCTGACGCATCTGCGCCGTCTGCTGGCTCACGGCCATCTGGTAGGCCTGGCGGGAGATCTTGTCACCGTTGACGGTGCCCGCCACGCCGGCGTCGAACTGCCGGGATCCGTCCGGACTGCAGCCGCGGCCGGAAGTCATTCCGCCGAGGAACAGGAATAGAATGAACGTGGCGGCAATAACCCAGTAGAAAACCTTGGCCTGGGAACGCAGGAACTGGAACATTTTCGACATCCTTGCTGACTTGGGTGCAGACCCACCGGGACCAACGACTCCGGGCCGGGTCGCTTTTCCCGGCTGCGTGCGGATTTGGAAGCAATAAAATGGTAGAAAACGGTGGAATTCTCAAGTTGCACGTTGATAGAGACCCGAATTCTGGTAGATTGTGGCCGCATCAGGCTGATACACCGTTATGCCGCAACGTACTTGAAATCATCCGGACCCGTGCGGCGGCAGGCTTGCGGGGGAAAAGGCGGCAATCGATGCTCAATCCGGGGATCCTCGCCCTGATCAGCGGTCTTGCGGCCCAGGCGGCCAAGGTCATCCTGGAGCTGGCCTTCCGCCGCCGCTGGCGGCCGACACTGTTCTTCGAGAACGGCGGCATGCCCAGCTCCCACACGGCGACCGTGACGACCCTGGCGCTGATCGTGGGCCGGATCGAAGGCTACGGATCATCGCTCTTCGGCCTGGTGCTGGTTTTCAGTTTTTTCGTCATCTTCGAAGCCACCGGGCTCCGTCAGGAAATCGGCAAGCAGGCCCAGCTGATCAACGATCTGGTGGACAGCGCCCTTGCGGGCCAGCGCGTGCCGGGCTCGCGTCTGCGCGAACTGATGGGGCATACCTGGGGGGAAGTCCTGGGTGGCCTGGTATTCGGCGTCCTGATGTACCTGCTGCTCAGGGGCCTGCTGCCGCCGGCCTGACGGCCCTCCCCGGATTCTGCGGATATTCTTGTGATTGACAGCCCACCCTGCGGCGGTATGCTCGGCACAAAGGCGGGCGGTTCGGTCGGCCCGCCGGCCTGCGGCGCCCGGATGTCCGACGATCCGGCAGCAGGCTGTGCCTACGACGCTTCATCGAAAGGATTCGATATGAGAGTCGTCGCCTTGGCCAACCAGAAAGGCGGATGCGGAAAGACAACGACCGCCACGAACCTCGCCGCCGCGCTGGCGGAGCTCGGCAAGCAGGTCCTCCTGGTCGACAATGACCCGCAGGGCCACGCCACCCTCACTTTCGGCAACCACGAACGCGACTTTTCCCTCAGTACCTACGATCTGTATCTCTCCACCGATGTCCGGGTGGAGGATGCGATCCTCCCGGTGGCGCCCAACCTGGATCTGGTTCCAGCCGGCATCGAGCTCAGCGGCGTGGAGCCGTCGCTGGCCCAGGAGCCGGCCCGGGAATATCGTCTGCGCGACAAGTTCCTGGCCAGCGCCATGCCGTACGATTATGTCCTGATCGACTGCCCGCCGGCGGTCGGCCTGCTGACCTTCAACGCCCTGCTGGCGGCGGGGGAAGTGGTGATCCCCGTCGACGCCAGCAGCTACAGCCTACAGGCCGTGCGGAAGATGCGGGAAACCCTGGGTCTGCTGCGCGAACGCAAGGGACACGACCTGATGCCCCACATCGTGATGTGCGATTTCGACACCCGCCCGCGGTTCGTGCGCATGATCATGGCGGAGCTGGACGAGATCTACGATCGCGAACTCCTGGAGACGATCGTCCACCACACGGTGCGTTTCCGTGAGGCGGTGGGTTCGGGTCAGCCCGTCGTCACGTTCGATCCGGCTTCGCGCGGCGCGCATGACTACCGGTCCCTGGCTGCGGAACTGGTCGCGCAGGAGACCGACGTCGCGGTCGTCGCCCGGGAGCAGTGGCCGCAGCAGGCCGGCGGCCCCGCGGTCTCCCAGGCCGGTGTCCGCTTCGAAGCCGATTTCCCGGCGGCGGCGGCGGTCCGGATCTCTGGTTCCTTCTGCGACTGGTCGGACAAGGGATTGCCTCTCAACCGTCGGGAAGACGGCCTATGGGAATGCCACCTCGACCTGGTGGAAGGGGAACACGAATACCGGTTCATCGTCGACGGCTCCTGGATACCCGATCCGCACAACAGCCAGACCGTGCCCAATGAATTCGGTGGGGCCAACAGCAAGGTCGTCGTCACCTGATGCGGCGGTACCGTACGGAGCGGCCGCGGATCGGGGAAGGCCTGGAGAACAGAAAGCAGCCATGGTGAAAGCGGAAGCCGCAGGCAAGGATGGGTCTTTACCCTCGGAGGATGAAGCGGTCGCATCGGCCCGCCGGGCCGGACCGGGCAGGGGCGGACACCGTCCACAGCACATTTCCGCCGTGGCCCACCTGTTTTTTCAGAGTCGGAGCGGTCCGGCGGCGCGGCCCGCAGCCGGCAGCTGCCGTGACATCGCCGTCGGGTCGCCCGGTTGTTCGGCCGTGGCGGCGTTTGCCGCCGCCGGTCTGGCCGCCGGCACGCGGGTCGGTGGTTCCGACCGGCTGAACTCCGACGATGTATACCTACAGGAAGACCGCGCCCGACTCTTCAGTGCAGCCTCGTATCTGGAGCCCACAGAGCTGGAGGAGCAGCCCGCGGCCGACCAGACGCGATCGTGGCGGCTGGTCGACAGTGGTACCGGGCAGGGGCACCGCGGTGCGACGCCTGGCAGCCGCGTGGTCTGGCGGCATCTGGGTCCCGTGGGATCCGCCGCGCTGGCCAGGATGTCGTTGCTGATCACCGACCGGTCCCTGGCGGATCTGGAAACGGGGGGCGGGGACGGACTGGTCTGGTGTCTCCTGGAGAACGAGGCCGCTTCCTTGCGCAGCGCCATGCTGCTCGGATCGCTCGTCTGTCTGCTGCAGCCCACCAGAGTCGAGATACTCGTGTTTCGCGGTTTTGCCGACGGACCGCCGGATCACACACGACCGTCAGTGGCGAGGATCGTCCCACAACCGGCGCGCCGCTGTCTCGAAATCGCGCGTCGCGCGTGCGGGGAGCTGCCGCTGGCGGCCACGTTGGTCGATCTCGACGCAACGGTCGCCGCGTCCGCGGCAGGTTCGGGGACGGGTCCGCTGGCGGCGGTCCGGGACCGGTTGCTGGGTACCGGGCATCCGGGGACCGAGCCGGTTTGAAGATCTCGCGCGTCATGGGCGGCATCCTGGTGATGTCGGTGTTTTTGCTGGAAGGTGCCGCGGCCGGGCAAACCGTGCTGGGGCGTCCAGGCTATTTGATCCTGGAGGCGGCCCGGGACACCACCGGGGAATTCCGCTGGGACGCGGCGGGCGTCCACCGGGGACGGACCCTGTCCTGGACGCAAGGCCGGCTGGCGTTGCCCGATTCTGCGCTGGTGGAGAATTTTTCCCGAACCGATCTGGGCGTCCCTGTCGGCTCGGCTTTTGCCGGTCGGAGTGACGGGGCCACATTGCAGTGGCAGGACGGGATTTTTCCCGTCACCGGGGAGGTGACGTTGACTGACGGCACCGTCACCTGTGTGCTGTGGGGCGGTGAGCTTGAGATCAGCGGCCCGATGGTCCGCTACCGGACCGAAGTGACCGCCGCCGACCCCGCTTCCTGGAAGGCGGGCCTGGCGTTCCTGGCGGGAATGGCCCTGCTGGTGTGGACCCTTCTGCGGCGTTCGCGGCGCCAGTGGCAGGACAAGGGCATGGCGTCATGACGGGCCGCATCAACAAACTGTTTTACGGTGCGGCCCTGTTCACGCTGCCCTGGATCGGGCTGGGCGTGTTGCAGATCCTGACGGGCCGCGACTGGGGCGGCGGTCTGCAGCCATCGTGGCTGTTGCTGGCCCTGGCCATGTTGACCGCCGCCGGGACGATGTTCCGCGTCCGCATTCCCGACCCGTGGCTGTGGTCAGGCGGCGCGGTCGCCGTGGCGATTGTCCTGTCCGTCAGCGGTATCTGGGCGGCCACCGGTAGCGGCACCGTCGCCGAGGCGCTGGGGAAGTATGTCAAACAGGTCATCCAACTGGGCATCATGGGGGCGTTTGTCGTGTGGCCGGCGCTGTGGACGCGAGGGCGCGAGCGTTGGCGCTGGACCGTCGTGCTGCTGGCGTCGGGAGCGGCGTTCCAGGCGGGGTACGGCCTCCTGCAACTGGTCGAGTACTACCGGCCGCTGGGCATCCTGGCGCCGCTGGAGCGGCTTTTCACCAGCAACCCCGCCATTCTCTCGGGGTCGAGTGAACTCTACCTCGGCGATACCTTCCGCCACGTCCCGCGACTGCGCGGAACCGCCTGCGAACCGCTCTATCTGGGAAACTTCCTCTTGCTGGCGATCCCCCTGACCCTGTCCCTGGGCACCGACCGTCTGCGCCGCTGGGCTCCGGCGGCGGTGTTCGGGCTGCTCCTGCTGCTGACCTGGTCCCGTGGCGCGTGGCTCGGTTTTCTGTTCCAGTGCCTGCTGACATGCGGACTCTTCTGGCGGCTGAATGCGGCCGGCGCAAAGCGGACGAGGCTACCGCAGGCGCGGACGATCGCGGCCGCAGGGGCGGGATTGCTACTGGTGCCCGCGCTGGTCGGCCTGCTGGGCGCAACCCTCGGCTGGGACGGTCTGCTGTACCCCTGGCAGCGCCTGCTCCAGACCTTCAGCAATCAGGACTGGTCGAACCTGACCCGTCTCTACAGCATGGAGGCCGCCTGGAAGGCTTTTCTTTCCAGTCCCGTCGTCGGTGTGGGCTGGGGGCAGTTCGGTTGGCACTTTCCCCTGCTGGTCGACCCCATGGGTCTGCAGAGCCAGTTCACGTGGCCGGTGGTGAACAACTTCTATCTCCAGGTGCTCTGCGAAACCGGACTGGTGGGGTTCCTGGTGATGTCGGCTCTGGGGCTGGGCCTGCTGCGCGGAGTGTGGCGACGGCTGGGAACTCCCGGCGGGAATTCCGGATGGACGGACCAGCTTCTGGTCTGGACCACCGTAGCCTTCGCCGGCGTCTGGCTGCAGATGGTGTCCTTCTCCCAGTACAACCTGCCGCATATCTGGGTGGCGCTGGGATTGCTGCTGGCGGCCACGAGGGAGTGGGACAGCAACGCTTCGAGCCGGCAAGCTTCTCTGCGAGGCGATCATGAGTGAACGCGTCGGCACCCGGCCGGTGGTGGTACTCGAGGCGCTCCAGGTCCGGGAACGACCGGCAGGGGTGGCCGCCGGCATCCTCGACCTGTGCCGCGCCCTGGCCACCGCGGACCGGGGCTTCGCTTTCACCGTTCTGGCCTCGGAACCGAGAATGTTCGCCGAGCTGACTGGGGTCCCGCAGTGGACCGTGCTCGCCTGCCCCGGTGCCCGGGGGGGCAACCTGCGCAAATCGCTGTTCACGCAGTTCAAGATCGCCGGTCTTTGCCGCGACCTGGGAGCGGATCTGCTGCACAGTCTGCAGTTTCTGGTGCCCCTGAACTGCCCCTGCCCGGCGGTGGCCACGGTCCACGACCTGGCGTGGCTTGATTTCCCGGAGACCATCGACCGGTTGCGCCGCACCTTCTACCGGCTCGTCGTGCCGCGCTCCCTGGAACGGGCGGCCGCGGTGATCACCAACAGCGAGGCGACGAGCGCTGACGTCCGCCGGCATTTCCCGCAGCTTGCGGGAAAGATCACGACCGCCCCGCACGGTACGCCGAGCTGGGCGTTGCGGTGTGCCCGTGAGGACACCGGTCCCCACCCGGCACCGGAGCGCCCGTTTTTTCTGTTCGTCGGGACGCTGGAGCCCAGGAAGAACCTGTCCCGCCTGCTGGAGGCGTACGGACTGTTCCTGGACGCGGCCGTCGCCGAGGGATGGGCCCCGGCAACGATCCCGGACCTGGTTCTGGTCGGGGCCCGGGGGTGGAATCTCTCGGCGCTGAATACCGACATCGCGGAGTTCCAGCGCAGAGGGCGTCTGCGGGTTTGCGGCTACGTACCCGCAGAAAAGCTGTGGCGGCTCTACCGGACGGCCCGGGCCCTGACATTTCCCTCGCTGGGCGAAGGCTTCGGCCTGCCGCTGCTCGAGGCCATGGCGGCCGGTCTTCCGGTCATGACGTCACGCCGTGGCGGAATGGCCGAAGTCGCGGGTGCGGCGGCCAGGTACGTGGACCCCCTCGATCCCGCGGACATGGCACGGGCCTTGCGTGATCTGGCGGCCGATGATGACCTCTGTGCGGATCTCGTCAACAGGGGGCGGGACCGGCTGGCGGTGTGGGATTGGGCACGGACGGCGGACCGTACGGTCGAGATCTACCGGAGGGTTCTGGGCGGCGGCGTGGCGAAATAATGATTGCCCGTGTCGATTCCATGGGGTAATTTCCCTGTAATCATGAATTAGCATCATTACCCGGCAGGAAAGCTTCAAGGAGGAATCGTGGACCTCGGGATTATTGCTGCGCTTGGATTTGTGGCCGCGTTCCTCATGTCGTGGCTGGTCCAGCCCCATTTCCGCAATCTCGGTTTTCTGACCGAGATCGTGGATCATCCCGGCTACCGGCGTCCGCACCGCGAGCCCGTGCCCCGCACTGGGGGCATGGCGATTTTCATTTCTTTCTTCTGCGCGCTGTTCTTCCTTGAAAACGTGATTCTGCGCACGCCCCTGCCGTGGTCCTGGCTGGGGATCCTCATCGGAGCCGGAGTGGCGATCCTGGCCCTTGGCGTCGGCGACGATCGTTTCGGTATCCATGCCGAAAAGAAGCTCTACGGTCAGCTCGTGGTCATCATGGGCCTCATGCTCTTCGGCCAGCGCCTCGACCTGGTGACCCTGCCCCTGGTCGGTACGATCGAGCTGGGCGGATGGGCCTGGCCGTTTACCATGTTCTGGTATCTGGGGTTCATCAATTCCATGAACCTGATCGACGGCCTGGACGGCCTGGCCAGCGGCATCAGCATTCTCGCCTCGCTGACGCTCGTGGCCATCTCGTGGGCCGTTGGCGAGATGTATTCGACCCTGTTTGCGGCGACCCTGTGCGGCGCCACGGTGGCTTTCTTCTACTGGAATGTCAGCAAACGGAAGATCTTCCTCGGCGATTCCGGCAGCATGTGGATGGGCCTGGTGCTGGCCAGCCTTCTGCTGAACCTCAGCCAGAAGGTTCCGATTCCGCTGCCGGTGATGATCGCGCCGATGATCGTCCCGATCTGGGACACCGGCACCACCATCGTCCGTCGCTATCGGCGGCGCTCCTCGATCTTCCTGGCCGACGATTTCCATCTGCACCACCGCTTGCTCCGTCTGGGCTTCTCGCCGGCGGGGGCCGTGGCGTGCCTGCTGCTGGTGACCGTGGGCACGACCCTGTTCGCCCTCAGCGATTTTCTCGACCTGGCCTGGCTGGGACTGCCGGCCATGGGCACCTGGATGTGGGCGGCCCAGCTGGGAGCCATGCGCCACCTCGAGAACCGGCGTCATGGCCTGGACCTGTTCACGGAGCTCTTCTACGCGTTGGGCTTCGACGACCGCCTGGACAAGCTGGCCGACCATGCGGGGCAGGATGTGGCCGACATCATCGACCTGCAGGCCGAACGCCAGAAGGTCGCCCAAGCCCGGAAAATTCTCCTCGACGGTACCACCGGGGAAGAAGCCGAGGTGGAGGAGGCTACCGATGCCGTTCATCCCTCTACCGAAAAACTTCACTGATCTTTGTACTTCCGGTCAGTTCGAGCCGTCCCGCTCCGTGGAGCTGGGGTGCGGTGACGGACGTTTCCTGAATATCCTCCGCGATAGCGGATTCACGGTCTGGGGGCTGGACCGGATTCCGCCGGCCGGCGGCTCGGCGGCCGATATCGTCGCCGACGCCCTGAGTCCTCCTTTGGCCGCCGGTTCCCTGGATCTGGTGGTGGCCTCCAACCTGGTCCGCCACCTGGCCGTCCGCCACGAAGGCCTGCCCTTTTTGGACACCTGGCTGGGCTTGCTTCAGCCCGGCGGTTCCCTGTACATTTTCGAGGACGAACCGGGAGACTCACCCGCCGGCACGGCGAACTTCCGGGATCTACACGCCTTTCTCGCGCGGTTGATGCCCGTCACCCGGGGGCCGCTCCTGCCGCTGGACAAGTTCCGGGCCGCCGTGGACCGTTCGGCGTGTCCGGCCTGCTGGGACTACGGGCGCGTGAAGAACGAGTACCAGCTGGACGCCGGCGCGGCGATGCGCATGCTGCGCGGCCAGGGCGCGACCCCGCAGGGCGAGGCGTCCCGGCTCATCCGCGCCATCGGCCGCCGGGGCCTCGACGCGGGTTGGTACTGGTGGGCCAGGGCGATTCGCCCATGAAGAGGATGGAACGATGAGCCAGGGGAAATGGATCCGGTGGATGGGCGGGAGCGCCCTGGCGTTGCTCCTGTTCGCGTTCGTGGTCGCCGGCGGCCAGCGTGGGGCCGTCGATTGGTCGGACTTGCGGGCCGTGGCCTTCGAGAGTGACGACTGGGGGCTGGCGGGATTTGTCCCGGACGCGGGCGCCTGGGAGGGGCTGGAACGGCAGGCGCTGGGGACCGGTCGGTTCCCGGAGGTCTACTGGCAGTCGACCCTGGAGGACAGCGCCATGGTCGCCGACCTGTGCGGCCTGCTGCGTGCCCACGTGGGACGCGATGGTCGTGGTGCCGTGCTGCAGCCGAACTATGTCGTCTCCTCGCTGGGCTACCGAGGGCGCCCTCCCCAGGGCCGCTGGATCAGTTTCGACTGGCCGCAGGTGCCGCCGGAGTACCGCCGCCCGGGTTTGGACGAAGCCGTGAAGTCCGCCATCGCCACGGGGTGCTGGTACCCCGAATTCCACGGCCGCTATCACTACGATCCCGCCCGGAGGCTGGCCGACGCCTTTGCCGATTCCCTGGCCGCGGCCGCGACTCTCAGGGGGATCATGCTGTTTCCCGGAAGTGAGCGTGCGCGTGAACTGGGAAGCTGGCGTTCCACGGGCGAACTCGAGGACGAGCTGGACCAGGCCCTCGGTGTCTTTCGCCGCGTCTTCGGCAGGAGCCCGGGTTCGGTCATCGCCCCGGACTACACCTGGAACGGCAGGATCGAAGATATCTGGCAATCGCGTGGACTGAACGTAATCCAGGGCAAGCGCGAACAGATCAATCCGGACTGGCTGCCGGGACGACCGGGGCGGGCCCAGAAATTTCTCGCGCGTCAGCTGTCACGCCTGACGCATCCCGGCCGGACCTACCTCGAACGCAACTGTCGTTTCGAGCCGGTCCAGTTCGATGATCCCCGGGAGCCGGTGGCATCCTGCCTGGCGGAGATCCGGCACGCCTGGCGATCGGGCCGTCCGGCCATCGTCGAGACCCACCGGATCAACTTCGTCCACACCGACCCGGCAGTGGTCCGCGCCGGGCGTGAGGCGTTCGCCCTGCTGCTGACGCAGGTGGGGGAGCTGCCGGGCGACGGACCGCTGTATCTGACCGACCATGAGATCGCCCAGCTGGACCGGGGCGGGGCGAGCTGGAGCGTCCGGGGCGGGCGGATCGTCCTGCGCAACCACAGCCGCTCGAGAAAAGTCGTGGCCGTTCCGGTCGCCGCTTTCAATCTGGCCGCGGCCTTGGCCGGCTCCGACGCGCGCGCGACGGCGCCCCTGCTGCTGGCCCTGGCGCCCGGCGGTTCGATCGATCTTGTTCCCGGACAAGAGGTTGGTATTCAGAAGATCAAAAGATAAGCCATTGTCGGTTTGTGCTTGGATGGGTATTTTGGCGCGTACGTATCAATTTCCACCATATAAGGTCCACTTTTGCTGCATTGACCCTTGGAGGGGTTTGTGGTATAGTAACCCGTCAATGCTGGCCGTCGAACCAGTTTGCACTTTTCAGGATCATCCAACGCGCTACCGGGAGGTCGTCGCAGACACCCACCGCTAACGAGCAGCAGAACCGTTGACCGCGTTCACGCCGGTTAACGGGCAGATTAGACAGCTTTAGAGAAGACGATCCTGAGGTTCAGAGCAGTTCAGATCCTCGCCAATCTTGTCATCGGTTGTGACTGCGGACTGTGTCGTCCGCCTAGCGACCGGTCGTTCTGGAGGCCCTGCATGCAAGCGTTCGGAATTCGCCCCGTTCTCAATATTGCTTCCCGATCCATTCTTCTTGTTACCCTGATGTTGTCCGTTGCCGGTGTCGCCGGAATCTCAGCAACCGCTTCAGCGGCGGACGGACAGGTCATCTTCGAAGGTTCGTTCGATCCGGCGGACCTGACCTGGGACGCCGCGACGAACGGGAAGCTCTTCCCGGTTCTCAACGGCGGACGTCACCTCGAGGAACCGGGGCTGCCGAAGCTGCCGGTCCATCCCATGATTTTTCTGATCCCCATGGATCGTACCGTCACCGGCATCACGGTCGAACCCCTGGGCGTTCGCACGGAGATTCTCCCCGGACCGCTGGCGGTTTCACCGGCCCATCTCACCGACGGCGGCGAGAGGGTCCTGACAACGTCCCTGCCGAGCGACGGCCCGGCCTTTCCCACGACCTGGGGGCGCTTCGGCGGGACCCACGTGTGGCGCGGTTACCGCCTGCTGGCGGTGGATGTCTATCCGGTCCGCGAGATCCAGACCGACGCCGGCGTGCGTCTGGAATACCTGAATGATTTTGCCGTGCGCGTCCAGTACGGCGCCGCGGCGCCGGCGGCGGATTATGCCGTTCGGCAGCGGCTGGTCGCCGGTGAGATCGGCGAAAACATGGCGACGCTGCAGAGCCTGGTGGACAATCCGGAGATGCTGTCCGGTTACCCGCGCGAGAACGGTCAGCCGATCCAGGACAAGTCCATCGGCTTCCAGCCCACGGCCGTCCCCAGCCTGACCGGCAGCGCGGTCGAATACCTGATCATCACCAACGCGGCCATGGCGGCCGAGTTCCAGGTGCTGGCCGACCACAAGACGGCGCAGGGCATCCCCACGGTCGTGGCGACCCGGGAATACATCGCTGCCAATTTCCGCAACGGTGCCGACATCCAGGAGACCATCCGGATGTTCATCACCGAGGCCTACCAGAAGTGGGGCATCAGCTACGTGCTGCTGGGCGGAGACTCGGACATCCTGCCGCCGCGCTACGTGAAAAACACCTTCTACCCGACGGTCGGCTACACTTCGATCCCGTCGGATCTGTATTTCGCCTGTCTCGACGGCAACTGGAACGCCAACGCCAATTCGGATTTCGGCGAACCGGCCATTACCGGCGATCCCGGCGATGACGCCGATTTCGCCGAAGAGGTCTACGTCGGCCGCGCGACGGTGAGCACGCCGGCCGCGGCGACCCTTTTCGTCAACAAGGTCATGACCTACGAGACGACCGCTGCGGGGGCCGAATGGCCCAACCGCGCCCTGTTCGCGGCCGAGGTTCTGTTCCCCGATGATTGGCCGGTGGGCAACTACATCATTCTCGATGGCGCCCAGTATGTCGACCAGCAGGTCAACGAGCACATCGTTCCCTGCACGAACATGGAATACACGCGCATGTTCCAGACCGACAGTCTGTTCACCTCGGACGCTCAGCTGTCGCGGGAAGCGCTCATCGACACCTTGAATACCGGCCGCTACGGCATATTCAATCAGATCGGTCACGGTTACTACTTCAACATGTCCGTCGGCAACGCCAACTTCGTGACCACCGATGCCGACCAGCTGACCAACGGCGACAACCTGTTCATGATCTACGCGCTGAATTGCGCGTCCGGTGCGTTCGACAACTCGTGCCTGCTCGAGCGCTTCGTGCAGAACCCCAACGGCGGGTCCGTCTGCTCGGTGGGTTCGGCGCGTGCGGCCTTCCCCAACAACTCGAACAACTACCAGCAGGTGTTCTTCAACAATCTCTACTGCTCGGTCGAGAACCGGGTCGGCCGCCTGGTGGCCCTGAGCCGCTACCCCTTCATCGGGGCCACGGATGACAACTACGTGGACCGGTGGACGTTCGAGAACTACACGCTGCTCGGCGACCCGACACTGGCGATCTGGACCGCTTCGCCGCGGGCCATGAACATCGCCGGGCCGTCGGGCCTGAATATCGGACCGCAGACAGTGAACTTCACCATCACCGACAGTCAGGGACCGGTGGTCAGCGCCCTCGTTTGCCTGGCCATGGAAGGCGGGGACTACGTCTACGGGACCACGAATATCATTGGCCAGATCACGCTCGATTTCCTGGCCGTCTCGACCGGCAATGCGGTCCTGACGGTGACCGGCCGCGATCAGGAACTCACGACCGTGAATCTTCCGGTCAGTTCCGGCGACTCCTACCTGAAGGTCTATGCCATGTCCGCCGAGGACGACGGCACCGCCGGCAGCAGCGGCAACGGCAATGGGGCCGTCGAGGCCGGCGAGACGATTGCCCTGACGGCGGTGCTCGAGGAGACCGGCGGCGCCGGCACCCCGACGCGGACCGGCGTCCTGACCACGACGACCCCCGGCGTCAATATCGTGTCCGGCTCGGCCAGCTTCCCCGGGACGAGCGCGGGCGGTTTCAGTACCGCGACGACTCCCTTCCTGGTCAGCATCGATCCGACGGTTGCCGACGGCACACCGGTCGAATTCCAGGTCGACGTGGCCGACGGGCCGGCGAACTATCTGTCGGAGTGGACGCTGACCGTCAACGCTCCCGAACTCGAGGTGTTTGCCCTCGACTGGGAAGATGACACCTACGGCGACGGCAACGGGATCGTCAGCAACGGCGAACGTATCAACGTGACGTTCGAGGTGAAGAACTTCGGCGTCGGTGAGGCCAATACCCTGGCCGGCAGGCTGCGGACCTTCAACGGCAACGTCGTTCTCTATGATTCGCTGACGGCCCTGCCGGATCTGGCGTTCCTCGAAACCGGCGCCAGCACGGCGGTGGTTTCCCTGTCGATCAACGACGTGACCAAGCACTTTTCCAGCTACCTGAACGTGGTTGACGGCATGGGGCGCGAGACCTTGCACACGTTTGCGCTGACGCGGCCGACCGCACCACTGAACATCTCGACCGACACGTCGCTGGGCGCGGATGTCATCGCACTGAGCTGGGAACCGCCCTTCGGCACGAACATCTACGGTTACAATGTCTACCGCAGTGACGCGGAATTCGGGACCTACGTGAAGGTCAACGCGGATGTCATAGCCGGAACGGCGTACTTCCGCGATGAAGGGCTGAACCAGCTGACCCGCTACTACTACAAGGTGGCGGCGGTGGACTCCTCGCGGGTTTCCAGTCCCCAGTCGCTGGTGGTGGAGCAGGCGACCGCTCCGGCCGAGCGCGAAGGATTTCCCGTGCCCTTCCAGAACGAGACGAGCGGCCACCTCGCCGTCGGCGATGTCGACGGTGACGGTGACAAGGAAGTGGTCCTGGCCAGTGGTCAGGTCTACGTCTGGCATCACGACGGCTCGGAGCTGCTGGACGGCGACGGCGATTCGCAGACCCTCGGCAACTTCACCGATTTCCCCGAGGGTTACATCCTGCAGCCGGCGGGCATCACCCTGGCCAACCTCGACGGTCTCGGCGGTCAGGAGATGATCGTCAGCGAGCGGGCCCCGGGCATCAAGATCCACGTCTTCAAGAAGGACGGAACGGAAATGGCCGGGTGGCCGCAGACGATCGCCAACAAGGCCGGCACCGACTGGAACTGGGCCTCGCCCGCGGTCGGTGATGTCGACGGTGACGGGGACATGGAAATCGTGGTCAACGGCCTGAACGGGTGGGTGCATGTCTGGCATCACGACGGCACCGAGCTGGCTGACGGCGACGGCACGCCGTCGACCATCGGACCCTTCTTCTTCCGCCCCGGAGCCGAATTCGAATGGTCCCGCAGCGGTCCGGCCCTCTACGACCTGGATGGCGACGGGGCCAAGGACATCATCTTCGGCACGCGGAACGACGCCACCGGGCTGAAGCGCCTGATGGCGATCCGGTACGACGGCACCGACGTGCCCGGATTCCCGTATACGGCCACCGGGGCGATCGCCTGCGATCCGGCCGTGGCTGATCTGGACAACAACGGGGTCATGGAGATCGTCTTCTTTTCCTCGGCGAAGTGGCTGTATGCCGTCCAGGAGGACGGGACCAACTATCCCGGGTTCCCGGTCTATATGAACATCACGACGGATCTCAACTGGGTGGGCAGCCCCGCGGTCGGCAATATGGACGGTGATCCGTTCCTGGAGATCATATACGCGCCGAGTCTTTCGGGTCTGCAGAGCAAGATCGTGGTCGTCGACACCGACTACGGCAGCGGGACCGCCGGCCAGATCCAGGCCGGCTTCCCGGTCACCCTGCCCGGCAGCTCCGAAGGCAGTCCCGTGGTGGGCGACATCAATGGCGACACGGTGCCCGACATCCTGCACGGGATCGGTGGCGGCGACGAGAGTTCGCCCTACAACCTCTATGCCTACGAGGCCGACGGCGACCCCGTCGACGGCTTCCCCATCACCTTGACCGGACCGCTGATGCCGTCGGTCGTCATCACCGATATCGACGCCGACTCGGACGTCGACATCGTCTACGGCGGCTGGGACTTCCTGACCCACGTCTGGGACATGCCGTTCGCGTACGACCGGACCAACGTGCCGTGGCCCACCTTCGGCGGCGGCACCAAGCGGGACGGCGTGTACTTCTCCATGGATCTCGTGCCGGTCGAAGACCCGCGCGATCTGCCTGTCCGGGATTTCCTGGTGCAGCAGCCGTACCCCAACCCGTTCAACCCCTCGACGGCCATCCGGCTGAACATTCCCCGCGACGGGGATCTGGGCCTGGCGGTTTTCGACATCAAGGGGCGCAAGATCAGGACCCTCTACACGGGTCGGATCTCGGCGGGCTGGCATACGCTGGTGTGGGACGGCCGCGACGATAGCGGTCGCGGCTCGGCCAGCGGCGTCTACTTCATGCAGGCGGTACATTCGGGCGAGGTGCTGACCCGCAAGATGACCCTGGTGAAGTAGCAGGATTGACGGCTTTCGGGCCTGACGGTACCTTGCAGGGGTGCGGATCGAGAGATCCGCACCCCTGGTTTTTGTTGTGGCCGCAGTGACGGCCGATTGTCCTTCGGCCATGAAGGAGCTGCCTGTGTCGGTTCGGATTGCCCGCTCGCCGCTGTACCGCTGCAACCGGTTGTCGGTGCTGCTGCCGCTGTTGTTCCTGGCGAATGCCTGCGGTGAGCAGCAGGAGGCCGGTGTGGGGGAGGCGGGTGTGCCCCGGCAGGGCGGTACTGCTGTCGTGGCGCTCAACTCGGAGCCCGACGCGCTCAATCCGCTGATCAGCACCTCGTCGAACGCCGGATATATCTACGCCGAACTTCATGACGGTCTGACCGAGATGTCCAATGAGCTGAGCTACGAGCCCAGAATCGCCGCGTCCTGGGATCTGGCCCCCGACCGGCTCTCGATCACCTACCACCTGCAAGACTGGCTCTGGTCCGACGGTGAGCCGTTGACGGCCTACGACGTGGTATCGTCGTTCGCCCTCTTCAAGGATGAACGCGTCGCCAGCCCCCGGCGGGGCACCTACCGCGATGTCCTGGACGCGACGGCCCTGGACTCGGTGACGGTGAAGTACACCCTGGCCCGCCCCCTGCCCGATCCATTGCGGCGCACCTGGCACCATATCCTGCCGCGCCACCTGACGACTTTGTTGGCGCCGGGGGAGGTCAGGAACTGGCCCCTGAATCGCGCGCCGCTTTCTTCCGGGGAGTTCGTGCTCGAGGACTGGGCGCACAATCGGTCACTGTCCCTGGCGCGCAACGGGTTCTATTCGGGCCGGCCCGCGTTGCTCGACAGGGTGGTCTTTCGGATCCTGCCGGAAGAGGGCGCCAGGACCGTGGCCCTGGAAACCGGCGAGGTCGACCTCGTCTTCGGTTTGTCCCCGGATACGGCCAGGCGGCTGGAAAAGCGTCAGGACATCCGGATCGAAGCGGTCGGCAGCCGCAGCTTCTACTATCTCCAATGGAATTTTGCCAATCCGTTGTTCGCCGATCAGGCCACCCGCAAGGCGCTGTCGCACGCCCTGGACCGCGCGCGGATGATCGACACGCTCCTGCTGGGATTCGGACGTGCCGGCGTGGGCCCGATACCGCCGGCCCTGTGGAATTTCCACGGTGAACTGGCCGCCGACGACTTCGACCCCGAACACGCGCGGACGCTGCTGGCCGCCGCGGGCTGGCGCGACTCGGACGGCGACGGCGTGCTGGAAAGGGACGGCCGTGATTTCCGTTTCGAGATCCTCACCCGCCAGGGCGATCCCATCCGTGAAAACGGTGCGGTCATCATCCGTGAGAATCTCAGAGCGGTCGGCGTGGCGGTCGACCTGAGGGTACTCGAACTCGCCACGGGCCTCGAGCGGCTGCGGTCCGGGGAGTTCGACGCCTATTTCGGCCTGTTGAACGCCAACCTCCACGGCGATCCCTCCGGTTACGTGCATTCCGCTGCCGTCGGGGAATTCAACAGCGGGCACTACGCCAACGCCCAGGTCGATTCGCTGCTCGAACTGGCGCTCGGCATGACCGCTGCGGAACAGGCGCTACCGGTGTGGTTCGAGCTCCAGGAAGTCCTGGCGGCCGACCCCCCGGCGGCCTACCTCTTCTACCGGCGAACCCTGGTGGGGATCAGCCGCCGCCTGCAGAACGTCCAGCCCCACCTGCTGTCGCCGATCAATAACCTGGCCGAGTGGTGGATTCTGCCGGCAGACAGGAAATATCGCTCCGAATAGCCGGTAGCCGGGATCAGCCGGGATCAATCGGCGGCCGTCTATTGTGGGTCGGAGCCGGTCTTCGTAGATTGAGGCAACCATGAAGAACACCTCCTGGAAATACAAGGACACGCCGCGCAGGAAACACGGCCAGCAGCTAGGGATTGTGATCCTTCCGCTGTTCCTGGCCGCAGTCCTGGGTTGGGTCGGTTGTTCGAGCAGCACCGATCCCGGCGGCGGCGGCGGCGGCGGAACCGAGCCCGAATTCGTTTTCACACCGTCGGCGAGGGCCCAGCAGATTTTTCTCAGCGACTCCCTCGACTTCAGGGCCGTTGTCGACCCGGCGGGCTCCCTGGACGTGACCTGGCGGCGTCGGGGTGACATCGTCAGCAACACGCCGGACTACCGCTACCGGCCGCAGGCCGTGGGCCCGGACACCGTCTCGGTCAAGGCCTTGTCGGGGGCCTACGACGACTCCACCTACTGGGTCGTGCAGGTCCGGGAGGATCCGAGCCTGATCCCGCCGCAGGTTCCGAGCGTGAACGCCGGCCCCGGTCCGCAACCGGCGGATGTGGAGGTGGTCTGGAACCGGGTGCCGACCTCGGCCTTCCCCATTGTCGCCTACGTGGTGGCCGTCAGTTTCGCCGGGCCCATCAGCGAGGCCAACTGGGACGCGGCCCGCATCCTGGGCACTTACGCAGCGGTCCCGGGGCAGGTCGGTTACGGCAAGCTTTACACCGAAAGCGACGACGGCATGCTGCCCGGGCAGACGGGCTGGTTCGCGGTGCGCGCCATCGATACGTTCGACCAGATGTCGTCCCTGGATTACTCGGTTTCCCACGAGATCACGTACCCGTGGTTCATCGAAGGGACCGTGAGCGACGATCGCGACAACAATCTGCTGGGTATCATCGTCGCTTCGGTGTCGCCAGAGATCTCCGACAACACCGACGGCACGGGATTCTACCGCCTGGGCCCGTTCCGCAACATCGACACGGTCCGGGTCTACACCACCTCCCGCAACGAGGATCTGCCCGGCGAACCGTTGACCTCGTGGTACGATTTCCAGTCGGAACCGCTGACCTACGAAGCTCCCGGACAGGATATCGTGCTGATCAGCCGCTACGTGACCGACGAGATCTGCTGGTCCACGAATCCGGCCGGACTGTTCCTGCCTTTCCTACGGTCCATGACGCGGACCGACGACGACCCCCTGGATGAAAACCGTTCCATCCTCTACCGGTGGGACACCTACCCCCTGACGGTTTACGTGCCGGAAGTGACCAACCAGGATCTGGTGCGGATGGACCTCGCGGTCGACGCGGCGCTGGAATTCTGGAACATCGCCATGGGGGAGGAGTATTTCGTTCGCACCGCGGACGCCGAGGCCGCCGATCTGAATTTCCTCTTCAACAACGAGCAGACGGACTACGGCGAGGTCACGCTGCTGCTGCCGAGCGGACCGGATATCGAGTTCGGCCGCGTGGTTCCGCAGAAGATGCAGGTGTTCATCAACACGGTCCTGAGCACGCCCAAGCTCGTGACCGAGGTCACGCTTCACGAACTGGGGCACGCGCTCGGTCATGTCGCGCACAACCCCTGCGGGCTGGCCGACTTCCTGATGTTCACCGGGGGAGGCACCGGGGCGCTGGACAATCTCGATCCCATCCACATCGACGAGCGCCGTCTCGTCAACGTCATCCGGCGCCTGCCGCAGGCCGTCGACATGAACAACTATCGCCTGAATTGAACCGGGGCGCCGTCAACCAGGCGGCCAAGCCAAGGCGCGTCCGCCGAGGACGTGCAGATGCAGGTGGCCCACGCTCTGACCTCCGTCCTTGCCGCAGTTGATGACGAACCGGTAGCCGGCCTCGTCCAGGCCCTCGGCCCGGGCGATACCGGTCGCCACGATCAGGAGGCCGCCGGCGAGGTCGCGGTCGTCTGCGCCGAGGTCGGTCAGGCTGGCGATGTGGCGACGGGGAATCACCAGGATGTGGGTCGGGGCCTGGGGCCCGATGTCCCGGAAGGCCAGATAGTCGGGATCGGTATAGACTTCCTCACAGGGAATCTTCCCCGCGACGATGTCGCAGAATAGACAGGAACCCATGGTGGACCTTTCGGTAGACGGCCGTGCTAGGATGGG
>Ga0316201_10000511_pt1 | contig 22369 bp, 17 predicted proteins | sample CS6wburrow_MG_FD_204516 | JGI IMG/M metagenome (GOLD analysis project Ga0316201, IMG submission 204516) | Coastal sediment microbial communities from Delaware Bay, Delaware, United States - CS-6 worm burrow | ecosystem: Environmental > Aquatic > Marine > Coastal > Sediment | place: USA... | reverse complement strand
TTAGCTTGATTCCTGAAGTGCGTATTGTTGGAGATGATATTCAAACGTATTAAACCTAATGTGGGTATAGTACAACGAATTAGGAAATAAACGAATAACTTGGGAGAGTATAATGACTTGGGGTAGCTTCGATAAGTTTAATTCCAACAAGGCACTAACGTTCTTTCGGCATGAATCACTTGTCACTACAGAGAACGAAAAGGCGAGCAGTATAAATAAAAACAGCTTGCCCACTCGACATCATAATATAATTGATAATTGATAATTTGATTAAAAATGAGTACAGAATTGGGTAAAGTAGCGGTGTTGATGGGGGGAAATTCGGCCGAACGAGAAATTTCCCTTTTAAGTGGACAAGCCATATTAACGGCCTTATTGCGTCAAGGTGTTGATGCTGTCGGCATAGATACTGCTGAGCGGCCGGTTATTGAACAACTTTCTGAAAAGCACATTGATCGCGTTTTTATCGCTTTGCATGGACGAGGTGGTGAAGATGGTACGATACAAGGATTACTTGATGTGATGGGGTTACCTTATACTGGCAGTGGCGTGTTAGGTTCGGCATTAGCCATGGATAAATACCGTACTAAACAAGTGTGGCAAGGCTTAGGTTTGCCAACACCAGCGTGTACGCTGATTAATGATAGCCATTTATCTGTCGTTATTGAACAGCTTGGCTTGCCGCTGATGCTTAAACCAGTCTTAGAAGGTTCTAGTGTTGGGATAACTAAAGTCTCTAATCTGGATGAATTAGCATTAGCTTATGAAGCTGCTTCTCAATTTGATTGTCCGGTTATGGCGGAAAGCTATATAACTGGAATAGAATATACGGCCGCTATTTTGGGTGAGACAGTATTACCCTTAATACGATTGGAAACGCCCCGGGCATTTTACGACTATACCGCTAAATATAGCGATGAGGCTAAAACGGCTTATATTTGCCCTTGTGGTTTGCCCGCAGCCCAAGAAAAGGCATTACAAGATTTAGCATTACAGGCCTTTTTAGCTGTTGGGGCCCAGGGTTGGGGGCGTGTCGATTTCTTATGTGATAAATCTTTAAGGCCTTGGTTGATAGAAGTGAATACGGTACCAGGGATGACGATGGATCACAGCTTAGTGCCTATGGCTGCTAAAGTAGTCGGTATCAGCTTTGACGATTTGGTATTGCGAATTTTAAATAGAAATAAAAAATGAAAAATGAATTTTGGGGTTAAAGCATTAAAAGATTTGGGTTAAAGCATTAAAGACAGTATAATCTATGAAATCATGTCAATTCAATGCGTTATGAAAATAATACCATTCTAAAATTAATAAAATAAGCGATTTTTGTATCAAAAAAATCGAACATGACATAAATAGAATGAGAATGTTTTGTTGAGTAAACAATTGATGGCCATTATATTTACCGGCTTACTTTTAATAAGTTTATTGAGTACTTTGTGGCTTTGGATTTTAGACCCCCGCACTCTGCCAATAAAGGCCGTGCATATTGAAGGTGAACTTCAAAATACTGATCCTCACGTTTTGCAAGCGATGGTTTTCAAAACAGCGAAGGGTGGTTTTTTTAATATCAACCTGACAGCGGTGCGTTCTACTATCTTGAGCAATCCTTGGATAAAAAACGTGCAAGTCAAGCGCCTGTGGCCAGACACACTACTGATACATGTACAAGAACATACTGCTGTGGCACAATGGTTAGATAAAGCATTAATAGATAATGAGGGTAATCTGCTGAATCTACCTGATACAAAGTTCATAAGTTTAAAAAGTCATCAAACGAAAATGGATTTACCCCGGTTTGCAGGGCCACTGGGATCAGCAGGTGAAATCTTAAAACATTACAACCAGCTAGCACCGCGGGTAGCTTTGGTAGGTTTACAGATCCGAGAATTTGGCTGCAACGCCCAATCAAGATGGTATATGGTGTTGAACAACGGTATGAAACTTAGGCTAGGACGCGGTGACATTGAAATCCGTCTGCAACGCTTTCTCAAAGTCTATAAAAGCAGAGTAACGCAATCACTTATAACCTCTGTGGGAAAGTCCCTCGTGCAGATTGACCTGCGTTATACCAATGGCATTGCGGTACAAAGCACATTGGCAAAGTGAGGAAAAAGATGTCACCTAGAGAAAAAAACAATTTAATCGTAGGCCTTGATATTGGTACTTCCAAAGTCGTCGCTATTGTCGGTGAAGTTTCTGCGGAGGGAGATAAAGTCGAAATCATTGGGATAGGACAACATCCTTCGCGAGGCCTCAAAAAAGGCGTGATTGTCAATATCGAATCCACGACTAATTCAATTCAACGTGCTGTGGAAGAAGCGGAATTAATGTCAGGATGTGAAATTAATTCTGTTTATACGGGCATTGCTGGCAGTCATATTCGCAGCATGAATTCACACGGCATCGTAGCGATTCGTGACAATGAAGTGATGCAAGATGATATTGATCGCGTCATTGATGCGGCTCGCGCCGTCGCGATTCCGGCAGATCAAAAAATTATTCACATTCTGCCACAAGAATTTGTGATTGATAATCAAGAAGGTATTCGAGAACCCATCGGCATGTCTGGGGTTCGATTAGAAGCGAAAGTCCACATGGTAACAGGTGCCGCGAGTGCGGCACAAAACATTATTAAATGTGTGCGACTGTGTGGATTAGAAGTTGATGATATGATCTTAGAACAACTCGCTTCCAGTGCTTCCGTGTTAACGGAAGATGAAAAAGACTTGGGTGTTTGTTTAGTCGATATTGGCGGTGGAACGACCGATATTGCTATCTTTAGCGAAGGCGCAATACGCCATACGGCTGTGATACCCATAGCGGGTGATCAAGTTACCAATGATATTGCTGTTGCCCTGCGTACACCTACCCAGTATGCCGAAGAAATTAAAAAAAAATATGCTTGTGCCTTGACCCAATTGGCGAATGCAGAAGAGATGATAGAAGTGCCGAGTGTCGGTGCCCGTCCACCTCGTCAGTTGGCAAGGCAAACCTTGGCTGATGTGGTAGAACCCCGTTATGAAGAATTATTTACCCTCGTACAAGGGGTGTTGCGACGTAGTGGTTATGAAGATTTAATTGCCGCCGGCGTTGTATTGACGGGGGGAAGTTCCCAAATGGATGGTGTTATAGAACTGGCAGAAGAAGTGTTTCATATGCCAGTGCGAATTGGGTACCCTAAATACGTGACAGGATTGATTGATGTTGTCCGTAATCCTATTCATGCTACTGGGGTAGGTTTACTCTTATTTGGTTACCAACATCGCCATGAAAGAATATCGGATATTGCCCGGTCAAGTGTGGGTGTCAAAAATGTATTGGGTCGCGTGAGAACTTGGTTTCATGGTAATTTCTAAAAAACCTAAAAAACAGATTGGCTTTAGAATTTTAAGGCTTATAAAAACCCGCTTTCTATGACGCTTTCATAGAAAGCTTTCGTCATAAGCGTATTAGATTTGATGTCGTATGTTAACAGGAAAATCAGGATTGCATAATGTTCTGTTATCAAAGTCTTATCCGTGTGCAAAAAAGAGAGGACGCAGATGAGGCTGATTTTCAGGATTGAAGCGGATTAAATTTTAACTAAAGCGAACATTTTATTTCCCACTATTGAAGAATTGATAATTGACTGATAACTGTACACTTCTCACTGAAATGAGGTTAATCAAGTGTTTGAATTAATGGATACCTACAGCCAAAATGCTGTTATTAAAGTTGTTGGTGTTGGTGGTGGAGGAGGCAATGCAGTTGAGCATATGCTCCAAGGTAATATTGAAGGGGTTGAATTTATTTGTGCTAATACCGATGCACAAGCCCTTAAAAATTCTTCTGCTCGAACGATTTTACAATTGGGAACCGATGTGACTAAAGGTTTGGGTGCAGGCGCTAATCCCGAAGTCGGTCAACAAGCAGCCTTAGAAGATCGTGAACGCATTATGGCCGTTCTTGAAGGCACCGACATGGTTTTTATCACCGCAGGGATGGGAGGCGGCACGGGTACTGGGGCTGCTCCAATTGTGGCCCAAGTGTCTAAAGAACTTGGCATTTTGACGGTAGCCGTCGTTACCCGTCCATTTCCGTTTGAGGGTAGGAAACGCGCTTTGATCGCCGAAGAAGGGATTAAAGAATTAAGTCAACATGTTGACTCATTGATTATTATTCCCAATGAAAAACTGCTGAGCGTCTTAGGCCGAGATACCTCTTTATTGGATGCTTTCAAGGCTGCTAATGGTGTTTTATTCAGTGCCGTGCAAGGTATTTCTGAATTGATCACACGTCCCGGCTTAATTAATGTGGATTTCGCTGATGTCACCACGGTTATGCAAGATCAGGGTCTGGCCATGATGGGTTCAGGTTATGCTAAAGGTGAAGGTCGCGCCCGTAAGGCGGGTATTGAAGCCATTTCTAGTCCCCTATTAGAAGACATCGACTTGTCAGGTGCCCGCGGTATTTTGGTCAACATGACAGCCGGGATGGATTTAAGTATTGGCGAATTTGAAGAAATGGGCGATGTTGTTGAGGAATTTGCCTCTGAAAATGCCACGGTAGTGGTGGGAACAGTGCTTGACACTGAAATGGACGATGAATTGCGTGTGACCGTGATTGCAACTGGGGTAGGTCCTATCACTAAACAACAAGAACGTCCACAAATGAAAGTGGTCTCGAAGACTGCTCCCCTTACTGTTGAAAAGCCGAGTAAAATGGCTGATTATAAAGAGTTTGACAAGCCCACTGTGACACGTTTGCAAACCGCTAGTAATAATGATAATCCTCTTGTTGAGGATCATGAGGTTCATGAGACGCAATCTGGGGATTATTTAGATATTCCCGCTTTTTTACGTCGGCAAGCAAGCTGATTAAATGAATAATCTCATCAACTAAATAAGTCACGAACCAGAAATAAGTCAACACTAAATCTTATGATGGGTTGAACAAAAATAATAGGTTAGTCATTGAGAGTTTTTATTCCTTTCTTGAGATTGATAGTATCAAAAGCATGAACCTGATTTTGGAATAAGCTGTCGTGATCAAAAATTTTCCAACTTCATCACACAAGACTTTTGAAATGATTACGCCTTTTTGGGCAGGGTCTGAGTTTTATTGAAAAATGAGACTAAACATGAAAATATATCAATAAATTATTGTTTTTAAAGGATTGTCATTATTGAATATTTTTAGCGACTTGATATTCGCAATTTGTCTTTTTACGTTTGCGACATTGGCACCGTTATCTATCAGGCTTAATTAGAACGGTCATTTTTTTTGAGTTTATACAAAATTTAATCAATATAATGTCTATAAAGTCATTGTATAGGCACACGAAAAAAACGACCGTTTCAATTAAACATTCAATAACGTGAATATTTGAAAAGCAACTTTATACAGTCTGTCAGAAAAATTATGACGGGTTAGGGCAGATACACTGGTCTGCCCCAACGCCACCTTTACCAGTCAGAATAAAAATGACAAAGTCTTATAGCCTTTTTCATACGACTTGATACTGTTTTTAAGCAGACAATGTTTTCAGATCGTTCATTAATAATTTACCCAGTCAGACGAAAAGGACTATCGATTCTTAAATCACCAAGACAATGCTTTGCTTATCAGCCGTTAGGTCAATTTATTGAATGACAAAGATTAATTTTCATTATAAGAATGAGCCTATTTAAAGCGTTCACACCTCACGCCTTCAGATTGCAAAAAGAAATTAAAAGGAAAATGTGGCAATGAATTGATTTAGCAAGTGTTTTAAAAGTTCAAAACTCAGTTTTTTCACGTTGATTGATCATAAGCATCAATTTACCCAGATAATGCTAGAAATAAAAAGGGTGTGCCCTGAAAAGGGCTACTTGATACCACAAGGGGAAAAGCGAAAGCTTAGTTTACATTAATTCTACTTTATCACATTTAACCTATCTCACGCCTTATAAATCGTCATATTTTTGTTTTAATATTAACGAACGATGCGTTCTTAGCGCGAAGCGTGATTATACTGTCCACCGTTATAAGGTCGCGATTACGCTCACTCGAAAATTTTGGGTATTTAGTCACCACCACCTGACTTGAGCTTTCAAACAACTTATGGCCGCTGTTGGCTGTTAAATAGGTCGCTATTATATGACAATGCTAAGTATATTTAAATGAATCTGACAAAGTAGAATTAAGCAAAACAACTAATATTTTCTGTCAAACACGAGAGAGTTTCCGTCATCTAAAGCGTTTTCGGGAGGTAGGTACAACAAGAAGGATTTGAAATGACCTTATCGTCGTTGCGGTTTGAATCTAAAAAGATTGAAAAAACACTTTTCCACGCAAACGTTTTTGCGTGGAATGGAATCTTGACTCTAAAAATCATTTTAGATTTGTGGGTCACATAATAACAAAGAGAATGTCGTTTTTTTAATTCTTGTGCTTCTGACAACCCCTTTGAATGAAAAGATAGCTCTACTGTAGAGAAATAGGTTTTCATACCAAAAAAATCAAGCGGTCAAGGAGGTAATCTATTAATTAGATTTATCCATCAATTATATTATTGATTTTATTTATAATAAATAATTAATTATTAGTCTATTAATGGAAAAATATAGTGTTTAAAATTATTGGTGAGGCATCATCACTTATCTGCAAAATCACCAAGCTTTAAACTCATTTTCACGCAAAATTTGTTGCGCGCAACAAATTTTGCGTGAAAAAATGTATATATATGATGGTTTTGAAGGTAATCTTATTTTGGTTGAGGGCCTTAAGTGACAAGACTAAAGGCATCAAAACTTCACAATTTGGTTTAATCTCTCAAAAGTGTTGCGCTCAAGGTTTTTTTTCTCTGGACAACCCTATTTTTTTTACCTGAGTTTTCAGCTCAATCACAACAGCTTTCGATGTTCAAATTTTTAACATTGAACATCGAAAAGTCAATTATGAGCCGACTGCCTTCAGATGACGGATGGAGAGATACTTTCCATGATAAAGCAGCGTACCTTAAAAAATGTGATTAGTGCCACCGGTGTTGGTCTACACACCGGTGAGAAAGTTTATTTAACCTTAAGACCTGCACCAATAGGCCGTGGGATTATTTTTAGGCGAGTTGATTTAGAAGTGCCAGTCGAAATCGCAGCGCATGCCAAAAATGTCGGTGACACAAGGTTATCGACGACTTTAGTTAAGGGCAATATCAAAATATCAACAGTTGAACATTTATTATCGGCCTTAGCAGGTTTAGGTATAGATAATGCTTATATTGATGTCAGTGCCCCTGAAGTCCCTATTATGGATGGTAGTGCGGGACCGTTTGTTTTTTTAATTCAATCGGCTGGGATAGAAGAACAAAATGCGCCTAAGCGGTATATTCGTATTAAACGTGCGGTACAAGTCGTTAAAGACGACAAATGGGCACGTTTTGAACCCTTTAACGGTTTTAAAGTTTGTTTTCGGATAGATTTTGACCATCCCGTGTTTAGGCGAAGTTCGCCTTACGCTGAAATTGATTTTTCAAAAACCGCTTTTGTCAAAGAAGTCAGTCGTGCGCGTACCTTTGGTTTCATGCGCGATTTTGAGTTATTACGCGACAATCAACTCGCCTTAGGCGGTAGTCTTGATAATGCCATCGTGATGGATGACTATCGTATTTTGAATGAAGATGGGTTGCGTTATGAAGACGAATTTGTCAGACACAAAGTACTTGATGCCGTTGGAGATTTATATTTATTAGGACATGGTCTCATAGGCGCATTCTGTGGACATAAATCGGGACATGAACTGAACAATACCTTATTGCGTACCTTATTAACAAATAAGCAGGCGTGGGATATTGTGCGCTGTGATGAGAACATCACCGTACCGAGCTTATCTTATCTTCAACCTCTTGTTGTGTCTTGAAAGGATTGTTTATCAGTTATCAGGCATTTGGCCCTTAGCCTTTCGCTGTCATTATTCCTAACTCCTAACTCCTGGACGTACCCTAACAAGTACTTGGTCAATGGTAGGCATGGCTCTATCGCGTTGCCATTGCTGCATCAGGGAAGGTGTCATATAACGTAATCGAGTTGCCCAAAGAGAAGAATCCGTATGTACCACTAAAATCGTTTCTCGTAGATTAACCACATGACAATGTTGGTTTAAAGGTATAGGCACACTGGCCTTAAATAGTTTATCAAGTCGTTTGAGCATTTGACCATGTTGATAAAGACGACTTAAAACGCCTGATGGCTTTGCCATCAACTGACTAAAGGATTTCATAGAAAGACTTTTTAACCTCAACCAAAGGAAAACATTATGGACGTTATCCTTATCAGAAAAAATGTTGTAAAAAGCGGTCACACCCACTTCCGTCGATCCGTTTTCGTGCCAGTTGCCTTCGTTTCGATGTTATCAGTGGCGAGTGTTGCTTTTTCAGCTTATTATCACTATGGGGGGCAAGGTAATCACGCCACATCAACAACCTTAACTGCCCAGGTATCAACTTCAAAAGGGTCTTTGACCAGCACATTCCAACAGGATAATTTTGAAGAGTTGGCCCTACGTGTTAATGCTTTGCATCAACAAGCGAGTCAATTAAATCATTTGGGTAATCAATTGGTCAAGAGAGACAATGCTTCTCGATCCCATTTTAGTCTCTCTTGGAATAAGATTGTTTCAAAAAATGCTTCTCAACATAACACGACATCACAGTATTCTAGTAACACCTCACGGCGAATACCGCGAAAATCGTCAGTTTCTGAAGTGAAGCGTTCAATAAAGATGGTATCGAAAAGGTTATTGAGAAAGTATCGCGCTCACACTAAAAGTTTACCGGACGGTTGGCCGTTAAAACAAGGTCGTGTTTCTTCAAAATTTGGATGGCGTGGTAGACGTATGCATAAGGGCATTGATATTGCCGCGTCAAGGGGAACACCTATTTATGCTGTGGAAGATGGGATTGTAGTAAGCTCTAAATATGCGCGTGGTTATGGGCGTTTGATTGAAATTAAACACAGCGATATGTACACCACTCGTTATGCCCATAACCATATCAACTTAGTGGAAGTAGGCGAGTTCGTTTACAAGGGTGAGATGATTGGAGAAGTAGGCTCAACAGGGCGTTCCACTGGCCCTCATGTTCACTTTGAAGTACGGCAATCAGGTCTCGCTATCAACCCCGTCAAGTATTTAGGTGCTATGGACAGCTTTACTTTGCTATCAGAAAATATTAAATTGTCAGAATACGTGAAATTGTCACAAAAATAGGCTAGGAACTGTTATCTATTTAATCAATTCGTGATTCGTGATTCGTTATCAGTTTTAAATGGCCAGTGTTGACTGATAACTGATGACAACATGGGAGCAAATTAATCGTTTTTTCTTTTTTCTTATCAATTATTAATTATCAATTTTCAATGTTCAATTTATAAGTTTAGTAATAAGTTCTTAGAGTTGTCCCTTAATCAAGCTAAGTTATTGATGAAAGCGTCTTATACGTCAATGGTTTACGGGATGAAGGGACAAGTCTATTAAAACTTTCATAATTCAGCCTTGTAGTTTGTGATCGAATGTGATCATCGTCTACTTCTCCGTTCACAGAACACCGTCCAGAGGAAATCGCTTGGTTTTCGCTCGGTTAATCCCCATAGTGGAGACCAGATTTTCCAGTGGCGAGCCAAGCCAACCTAGGCCCCTCACGACATTTTCCCCTATCAAGTTCCACAAAATTTTTAGCTTGGAAATCAGTTCATCGCGAAAGTGTTTTTGTACGCAAAAACAGCAAGCCTGGAACTGATAAGTTCGCTCAGGGCAACAAAAACCCGTTGCCCACCTGACATAAAATCGGTGGGCAACCACGTTGCCCACCCTACAACTGACAACTGACAACTGATATGTTCCGCAATTTTTTTACAAAAATTTTTGGCAGCCGCAATGATCGGCTCATAAAAAGCCTATATAAGGTAGTGAACCAAATCAGCGCCTTAGAATCCACTTTCGCTGACTTGACTGAAGAACAGCTCAAAAACAAAACCGTCGAATATCGTCAACGTCTTCATGACGGGGCTTCATTAGATGATTTACTCCCTGAAGCTTTCGCCACTGTCCGTGAAGCCGGTAAACGTACCTTAAATATGCGTCATTTTGACGTACAACTCATTGGCGGCATGGTACTGCATCAAGGCAAAATTGCCGAAATGCGTACTGGTGAAGGTAAAACCCTAGTCGCCACCCTAGCGGCCTATCTGAATGCCTTATCAGGCAAAGGGGTTCATATTATCACAGTCAACGACTATCTCGCACGCCGTGATGCCGACTGGATGGGACAGATTTATCATTATTTAGGCATGACTGTCGGTGTCAGTCTCTCAGGGATGTCACCCGAAGAAAAACGCAATGCTTATGCTGCCGACATCACTTATGGCACCAATAACGAATTTGGCTTTGATTATCTGCGCGATAATATGGCCTTTGGCGCGGATGATCGTGTCCAACGGGAACTGAATTTTGCCATCGTCGATGAAGTCGATTCTATTTTAATTGATGAAGCACGTACTCCCCTGATTATTTCAGGGCCCACTGATGACAATTCCGACTTATACAAACGCATCAACGTCATTACCCCCCGTTTGAAGCCCCAAGAACGAGAACCTCATAAAGATGACGAGGTTGAAGTACCCGGCGACTACTATGTTGATGAAAAACATAAACAAGTCACACTCAGTGATGAAGGCCATCAACATATCGAAGAAGCTTTAATCAAAGAAGGCATACTCAAAGAAGGCGAGAGTTTATATGATGCCGCCAATATAACCCTCATGCATCATGTTCAGGCAGCTCTTCGTGCCCATACCTTATTTCAACGTGATATTGACTACATGGTCATAGACAATCAAGTTGTCATTGTCGATGAATTTACCGGGCGACAAATGCCAGGACGACGCTGGTCTGATGGATTACATCAAGCTGTCGAAGCTAAGGAAAACGCCCTGATTCAAAACGAAAATCAAACCCTCGCCTCCATCACCTTTCAAAACCTGTTTCGCTTATACGACAAATTGTCAGGGATGACGGGCACCGCCGATACAGAAGCATACGAATTTCAACAAATCTATAGTCTAGAAGTCATCGTCATTCCCACCAATGAAGCGATGATTCGTGATGATAGAGGCGACTTGGTTTATCTCACAACGGAGGAAAAATACCTAGCCATTATCGAAGACATTCAAGCCTGTCAAGCTTCTGAACAACCCGTACTCGTCGGCACCACTTCCATTGAAAATTCTGAATTACTCGCAAAGCGGCTGCAAAAAGACAAAATTAAACACCAAGTGTTAAATGCCCGTTTTCATGAACAAGAAGCGCAAATTATCACACAAGCTGGCAGGCCGGGTGCGGTTACCATTGCAACCAATATGGCCGGGCGCGGAACCGATATTGTATTAGGCGGCAATGTCGAAGCTGAAATTAAAGCACTCGGTTCCGAACTCAATCAAGCCGAAGTAGACAAATTACGTCAAGAATGGCAAGAACGCCATGATGCAGTCATTAAAAGTGGCGGCTTACACATTATCGGCACAGAGCGCCATGAATCTAGGCGTATTGACAACCAATTGCGAGGCCGTTCTGGACGACAAGGTGATCCCGGTTCCAGCCGCTTTTACCTCTCCCTAGAAGACAACCTGATGCGCATTTTTGCCTCAGAGCGCGTCGCCAGTTTAATGCAAAAACTCGGCATGGAAAAAGGCGAAGCCATTGAACATCCCTGGGTGACCAAAGCCATTGAAAATGCCCAACGTAAAGTAGAAGGGCGTAACTTCGACATTCGTAAGCAACTGCTTGAATATGACGACATCGCCAACGATCAACGTAAGGAAGTCTACCAACTTCGCAACGAACTCATGGAGTTTGAATCCATTGAAGAACTGATCCAAAGCATTCGTAAAAAAGTCTTAAACGACTTGATAGACAACTTTATTCCGCAGAAAAGTTTGTCTGAATTATGGAACATAGGCGGCCTTGAAGAAACCATTCACCAAAGCTTCGGCCTCACCTTGCCAATCGCACAATGGTTGGAAGAAGATCATGATTTACATGAAGAACCCTTACGCGAAAAGATAGAAGAAGCCATTCTTGCCGCCTACACCGAGAAAGAAAAACAGGTCGGTACTCAAGTGGTACGTCATTTTGAAAAAGCCGTCATGTTGCAAGTCTTGGACAGCCATTGGAAAGAACATCTCGCCGCAATGGATCATCTACGTCAAGGTATCCACCTACAAGGCTACGCCCAGAAGAATCCCAAGCACGAATACAAACGTCTCGCATTTGAAATGTTCTCCAACATGCTAGAACAAATCAAACGAGAAGTCATCAGCATCTTGTCCAAGGTACAAATTCGTGCAGAATCTGATGTCGCAGCAGTAGAAGAACAACGGCGGCAAAAACGGCAAATGCAATTTAGACATGCCAATGTAGAAGGACTCGCCAACGAATTGGCAGAAGGGGAAGCGGCACCACAACAAGCGGTATCGAAACGCCCCTTTGTGCGACAAGAGCGAAAAGTAGGCCGTAACGAACCTTGTTCCTGTGGTTCCGGTAAAAAATACAAACACTGTCATGGTAAAATTACCAATTGATGTTGGCTAAGATTGACATTATCAGTTAATTCCAAATTGAGTTTGTCGTCTAGCTCGGAGTACAAACACCCTCAAAAAATAACAAAAATAACGCTAAAGACGCTAAAGACGCTAAAGGAACGCTGGTTTGAAAAATATCTTTTGCGTCTTTTTGCGTCTTTCGCGTTTATTTTCCGGTTTTCATCACAGAAAAATATTAATCGTTCCTTGAAAAAACCTATTCTTCTTGACCGTCTATTATTGTTAATTACAAACTATTTCTAATAAAAACGCCGCATTTGTCTGATAAATGTCGGATAAATCGTGTAAATGTAGGATAAAATATTTAATAGCAAACGTAGGGGGTTTTTGCTCCATTAATTTGCATTGTTATTCTGGTTGGCCTTTTTATCCACATTTTTCCAATTATTTTGGTCAATACGCTCAATTATTCTGTAAACTATGGCAAAATGCTTGTCAGGTTAACGGTTGCTATGGCTTTAGGAATAGTGAGAGGTGTTACTGTCAGAAGGGCCAGACAAAAAAATAGATATTTCATTATTGATATGCCGTAGTTTCAAAACCTCCTTATTATGTTGCCGGTATTCGTGCCGGATGCTGAGCAACCCTTAATTCCGCTGCTCAAAAACATCATCTGAGAAATATTCTAATGACTTCTTATTTTAAAGATATAAAAACGGTTATAGAAGTTTTCGATAAAGAGGATGTTGTCTGTAAATGGCGAATACTCCTGCTTATCTCTGCTTTTTAGATAATTTTTTTCAAAAGTTCGCCCTCAGTGTTCGCCCTCAAATTATTTTTCTTTCTGAAAAAAACAAATCAACGTTAAAACACTCTCCTGATGCCTTTCGCGCCGAAACGATTGAGAGCCATGCCTATTTTTCCGCTACTTTTATAACAACAATAACGACAATAATTGCTCATGAAAGGATTGGTACGTGATGAGATTGGGTTCGTTATGTGATTGTCTAAAAAAATACAATAACGCTTTATTGATACCTACCCACCCGACAAGTGACTCTTAGTCACATTCCAAATTTCGCGAGAAAAGAGTTTATTATCGAAATCAGACATCTGAGCAAAATCCTTTATTTTTATAACAAACTATATGCTATAAATAGATAAGATAAAATCTTATATTTTAATATGTTTTAATATTATAATTCACTAATATTCTATTTTGTTTTTGTTTTTTGCTTGAATGCTCATTATAATGAAAACTTTGATTGATGAACGCTCATGAGGTAATATTTTCTAACTCATTGTTTTTAAATGAGTCTATACCCATACCTTCAGTTTTTTTTGATTTGAATGAACTAATAAGAATAATGCAAAAGTATTGCTTTCAAGTCGATTGTATATCAATGGTGGTGATGATTTATGGTAAAAAGTATTGACAAAAATGGATAAATGGCCCATTACCTATTACCCACAACATTAAGGAGGAACTTAGCCTATGTTAACATACGATGTTCTAATCGTGGGTTCCGGGGGAGCGGGGTTGTATGCTGCTCTGAAATCTAGGATGGAGGAGGACTTACAGGTTGCGGTACTGACCAAAGTGTATCCAACTCGCTCTCACACTAGCGCGGCCCAAGGAGGCGTGAATGCCGCTTTAGGCAATAAAGATGCTACGGATACTTGGCAAGATCATTGGTTCGATACGGTTAAAGGTTCGGATTATCTGGCTGATCAAGATGCGGCTGAATTGATGTGTCGAGAAGCGCCAGAAGTGATACGGGAGATGGAGCATTGGGGGTGTCCTTTTGATCGTACTGAGGAGGGCAAAATTGCTCAGCGGCCTTTTGGTGGGGCCTCTAAAATTCGGGCCTGTTATGCGGCCGATAAGATTGGGCATGTGATGTTACATACGCTTTATGAACAAGGAATACGTCATGGGGTGAATTATTTTAATGAATGGATGACGCTTTCTTTGTTACATGATGGGCAACGTTGCTTAGGGGTCAATGCTTTGGATATTCGCTCTGGTAAGCTTCATACTATCCAAGCGAAAGCGGTGATTCTCGCCACGGGGGGGTATGGACGTGTTTATTGGAATAGAACTTCTAATGCTTATGGTAATACGGGTGATGGCGTGGCTCTCGCTTATCGAGCGGGATTGCCGCTTAAAGATATAGAATTTGTACAATTTCACCCTACTGGCTTGCGACGGACGGGTATTTTGATGAGTGAAGGGGCGCGGGGTGAAGGAGGTTATTTGCTCAATGCCTTGGGGGAACGATTTATGGATCGTTATGCTCCGGAAAAGATGGAACTTGGCCCTCGCGATCTGGTTTCACGCGCTATTGAAACTGAGGTACGCGAAGGTAGAGGTGGCCCTGATGGTGAAGTCTTTTTAGATGTGGTTCATTTGGGTAAAGAGCGGATTTTGGAACGTTTACCCCAGATTCGTGATCTGTGTTGCGGTTTTGAGGGCGTTGATCCCCTCAAAGAACCTATCCCGATTAAACCAACAGCACATTATTCTATGGGGGGGATTTCTACCGATATCAATGGTTTAACGCCCATAGAAGGGGTTTACGCCGCGGGCGAAACGGGTTGTGTCTCCGTCCATGGTGCTAACCGGTTGGGCGGTAATTCACTGTTGGATATTCTGGTATTTGGTCGTCGAGCTGGCAACCATGCCACGGAATATGCACGTCAGACTCATATTCAACCGATGCTTCAAAATCCTCTTGCACCCGCTGAAACCTGTATCAAGGCATTGATGGACGGCGAGAGTTCCGAAAGCATAGCGGATATCCGTCGAGACTTGGGCAATTTGATGTCGAAAAAGGCGGGAATTTACCGAAACGCGGTTGATTTGACAGAGGCACAAGCGGGTTTAGCTGAACTCAAGGCACGTTATAAACGCCTGAAAATTAAGGATAAAAGTCCTATTTTTAATACGGAGTTAACCACGGCTTTGGAATTGGGCAACTTGCTGGATTTAGCCGAGATTGTTGTTGAAGGGGCACTGGTACGCCAAGAATCCAGAGGTTCGCATTATCGGGAAGATTTTCCACAACGCAATGATGAGGATTGGTTGGTTCATACGGTAGCTTTGATCGGCAGTGATGAGCATCCTGTTCTGCATTTTGAACCGGTGAAGATTACTCAGTTTCAACCGGAAGCACGGACTTACTAATGGGAGTTTCTTATGACTGAAAAAATCACCCCAAAACGGGAAAAACTGCTTGCCAATCTCCGTGTTCAACGTTATACACCAGGCAAGGATCGAGTGCCTTATTTTGATAATTTCAAAATGGACGTTGAAACCGGTATGACGGTTTTGGAGGCCTTACGTTATATTAAGGATACTCAAGATGGTTCATTGACTTTCCGCGCTTTCTGTCGTTCTGCCATTTGTGGTTCCTGTACAGTCGTTGTCAATGGTAATCCGGTATTGGCGTGCAGTACGCAATTGATGCCTATTTTGAAAGATTTTGGCAAAGCCTCTGTGACGATAACGCCGTTACAAAGGCTGCCTATTTTGCGGGATTTGGTGGTCGATATCGATCCGGTTATTGAGAAACTCGCTAAAATGCACCCTTACCTGATGGAAAACCGTGATCGTATTCCTGAAACTCTAGAACAGGAATCGCTCATGTCTCAGAAAGAAATGGCAGAGTTTAACTACATCACCGACTGTATTTTATGTTCTGCCTGTTTTTCAGCTTGTTCTACTGTTAAAGTTGATGACAATTATGCTGGCCCGTTGACTATCGCTAAGGCCTACCGTTTTTCCGTTGATGCGCGTGACAGTTTCCGCGGGATGCGTATTCAGGCCGCTATGGATCAAGGATTATGGTCCTGTGTTCAGTGTCGTAAGTGTATCAACGTTTGTCCTAAAGATACTCGTCCGGCCGATTCCATTCGGCACATGCGCCGTATTGCGATAGATGATGGTATCCACGATACGCCAGGTTCGCGCCGCGCTAAGGCCTATACGGATGATGTGGAAAAAATCGGTCAAGTCAATAAACCGATGCTGCCAGTGATCGTTCATGGTACCAAAGGTTGGGCTGCGATTGAATCGGCCGAAGCCGCTTTAGCAAAACACGGGCTTGAACCGACTAGAGAAGTGTGTACTTTGCCCGGTCAGGAAGGGGCTGCCAAAATCTACGCCAAGGTGCGTGAAATAGAAAAACAGAATAAGGAGAAAGCATGACAGAGCAACAACAATACAATGACGGTAAACTGCATTATGCATTCTATTCAGGCTGCTGTTTTCAGGGTACCGATGCGCGGTTTTTTGACATCCTGCAACAAGTTTTTGATAAGGTTGATGTCGAACTCCATCTGATCCCTGATGCGGTGTGTTGTGGTGCTGGGGTGATTGAAGAACGTTCTGAATTGACTTCTTTGTCAATCAATGCCCGCAATATGGCCAGTGCTGAAAAAATGGGCTTGCCTTTTTATACGCCCTGTTCCACCTGTTTCAATGTCATCTCCAATGTGCAAAAGCGGCTAGGGGAAGATGCTAAACTCTTTGATCAGGTTAATGAGATTCTGGCTGAGGATGGTATCGAATATAAAGGCGATTGCAAACTCACTCATACGTTGTGGATGTTGGCTCAAGATGTGGGGCTTTCAAAACTTCGTTCGCGCATCACAAACCCGCTGAACGGTATCAGAGTCGCTTCCTATTATGGTTGTCATACTCGTAATCCGGCGGATATTCAACAGTATGAATCCTCACAAAACCCGACTTCTTTGGAAGATATTTTAAAAGTGTTAGGGGTAGAAATTGTCGATTATGAGACACGCGATGATTGCTGTGGTTATCATATTAATTGGCCTAACAAGCAACTGGCTCAAAAAATGACGGGTTCAGTCCTTCAAGGGGCCCATAAACAGAATGTTGATTTAATGGTCACCTCCTGTCCGTTGTGTTTCAAGAACCTAGATGGTGTACAACCCAAAGCATTGGCAGCGGCAGGGCAAGATTTCCAACTGCCTGTTTTGTTTTTACCCGAATTGGTTGGATTAGCTTGTGGCATGTCTTCTAGTGATATGAAATTGGATTTTCATAGTGTGCCGGTGAATGTGCGGTTGTAAAACAAGCTGATTGTCATGATTTAGTAGAGACGCACGGCCGTGCGTCTCTACAGACGTGCGTCTCTACAGCCGTTTTGCGTGCAAAAACGGGAGGCAAAAATTGTTTTTTATGATTGATTCGCCTTTGTACTTCATTAAATCTAAAAAACGCTATAGTGCTATAATTGACAACTCGCTTTAGACATCACTCAATATCAAGAATAGCGATGTTTTGATAACTGTTCATTGATAACTGATAACTAATAACTGATAACTAATAATTGATAATTGTTCATTGATAGATGAAAACCATACGTGAACAAATTATAGAACGGGTGATTGCCCAGCTTGAGAATATTAATACTGCTCATGGTTATCACAATGACATTGGTGTAGGCCGTGTTTATCGTCAAGAATCTGTTTTTGAAAAAGGCTTGGCACCGGCATTGTCAGTGTGGGAATTATCAGAAAGCCGCGAGCGTAATAGCTATGGCGGTACTGTGCGGCAGTTGATTATTAAAGTCGAAGGGCTTGTACTGGTTAATGGGCATAAACATCAGGCAAAGGCCAGTAATGAACTCTTGGGAGATATAGAAAAAGCACTGATTATGGGCGATACCAGCTTAGATGAATTGATTGAAGATATTCAGGATATAGCCGCTGAGATTATTCAATTGCCCCTGAACAAATCACTTCCTTACTTAGCATTGGACACAAGTACTGACATTGCCCATTTGCCTATAGAGAGGAAATTAGCAGGGGCTGCAATAGATTTTGAGATTCAGTACACCACTGAATGGGGCGATCCTTATATGCAATGAAATCGGCATTAATATAAATAGCTAAAAACGTTGTAGGGTGGGCAACGTTGCAGCCCACCATAGTCGTGGTGGGGAAGAAAAACAGCCACCCTACATCTATGGATTTATTCTTAACTTAATGGCATTGATATATATAAATAATGAGGGTCAATAATTTCAATCAGTAACGCCTGAACGCCTATAACGCCTGTAACGCCTGCAACTCCTATAACGCCTGCAACGCCTTCACAAATGACTCCTAAAATGACAAAACAAAATTGGCCAACTTGGACAGTGTTCAGTGGCTTATGGCTCGTACTCCTACTCATTCCCCTTTTAAATCGCACCGTCTTACCTGTTGACGAAACACGTTATCTTGCCGTCGCTTGGGAAATGTGGAACCGAGGAGATTGGTTAGTGCCTTATCTGAATGGTGAAGCTTACCATCATAAACCCCCTTTGTTATTTTGGCTGATTCATTTAGGCTGGACACTCTTTGGGGTGAATGAATGGTGGCCTCGACTCGTGCCAGGCTTCTTTTCTCTGGGCAGTTTATTCCTCAGCGCGCATTTGGCTCGCCAATTATGGCCTCAACACCCTCAGATTGCACAATGGGTACCCCTGATTTTATTAAGTTTTTTATGGTGGAGCCTATTTACCAGTGCCATTATGTTTGACTTGGTATTAGCCTTTTTTACCTTATTAGGCATGGTAGCATTGGTCAAAAAATCTTGGGGCTGGTTAGGCATCGCCATTGGTTTAGGCGTACTGACTAAAGGCCCCGTCATTTTATTACACCTACTGCCGGTTGCCTTATTGGCACCGATCTGGCAACGTACTCGCCCTTTTCCTTGGCAAACTTGGTACTTAGGCTTATTGGGCAGTATTCTATTAGGGGCACTGATTGCCTTAGCTTGGGCCATTCCGGCAGCCATCGTCGGTGGCGAAGCCTTTCGAGAGGCCATCTTTTGGGGGCAAACCGCTAACCGCTTAGTTAATTCCTTTGCCCATCAACACCCCTTCTGGTGGTATTTACCCCTATTACCCGTCATCCTATTTCCTTGGTTATTATGGTTACCTTTATGGCGTGGTTTATTACAGTTACCCCAACATATCGATAACAGCGGTATACGTTTTTGCCTCATTTGGTTTATATTGGTTTTCATCGGATTTTCCCTCGTCAGCGGCAAACAATTGCACTATCTATTGCCAACACTACCGGCCTTTGCACTACTCACCGCTTATTTGATAGTCAAATTGCCGACTGAACAACAACATCAACGTTGGGATACCGTTTTACCTGGCCTCGTGATCATATTGGCAGGGCTATTGCTATTAATAGCGCCTTATTTAGCTTCTACAGTACGTGTACCGTTTTGGATAACACAAATTTCATCGCTGCCAGCGTTCATCTTGATCCTCTTTGGTATCCTATTGATAGTCTCGACATTACCCCATATAAAATACAGGTTAATTTTACTCAGTACCACAGGCATTTTATTCAGCCTTTGTGTGCCCTTAAGCATTATTCGAGCAGCGGGGCAAGCTTATGATTTACATGATATCAGCCAATATATCAACACTTTATTTAAGCGTGGACAAACAGTCGTTCATTTTGGTGAATATCATGGACAATTTCAATTTCTCGGTCGTCTCCAGCAACCTTTACCCGTTATTGATGAATATAATCTCTGCCCGTGGCTAACTCAACATCCTGATGGTAAACTGGTTATTTACTTTTCTGGGCGATACCAAGATTTAAGTCAACAAGCAGATTACGTGCAAAATTACCGTTCCAAGCAAGTTGGTATTCTTGATGCTCACTTTATGTACAGTGCTTGCACAAAATGGATGCTATATCAATGATCAATTAGGCCATTCCAAAAAAATAAAATACCCAAAATTATGCATACAAATCTTATGTCACAAACTGTCTGCTCACGCTTCGCGCAGAGCCGCAGAGAATGAAAGAAGATTGATTAAAGGTGTGGGTATTTTAATTTTTTGGAGTTACCTTATCAATCAATTATCTGATTGTTGTAGGGTGGGCAAGGTTGTTGCCCACCCTTTTTCAAAATACTATAATCATTAATATTGAAATTATTGAAGTCAAAATTCAATCAGCTTTTCACATTTCACGCGCAAAAAATTTGACGTGGCATCATAATAATCGATCTATCACGTTTGAAATCTTAGCCTAGTTCTAATCTGGGTTGACACAGTTGAATCCATGATTTGATATCCCAATAAATCAAATAAATAATTTTTATTAGCACTCTCACCTAAAGAGTGCTAAAATAGTAAAAAATAGCTGATATATATAACGAAGTCTGTGACTTTAAAGACTCGCGATGGGTCTATAAGTTTCTGAAGCGATTTAGCTTCGCTGATCGATAATTGATCATTGATATACAAAACCGGGGGAATAAAAAAAATGTCAAACGCATTAGCCTCAACTTTCAATACGCAACTCGCCGTTTCTGAACAAAGTATTGATGCTTACATACAAGCTGTCAAAGCGATTCCGGTACTCAGCGTTGAAGAGGAACAAAAAATAGCTCGCCGCCTTTATGAAGAGGATGATCTGGAAGCCGCTCGACAACTGGTGATCTCGCACTTACGGTTTGTCCTGTATATCGCTCACAGTTATCAGGGTTATGGTTTACCTTTAGCCGATTTAATTCAAGAAGGTAATATCGGTTTAATGAAGGCCGTTAAACGGTTTGACCCTAACGTAGGTGTGCGTTTAGTGTCATTCGCCGTGCATTGGATACGCGCTGAAATTCACGAGTTTATTTTACGCAACTGGCGCATCGTCAAAGTCGTGACAACCAAAGCGCAACGCAAATTGTTTTTCAACTTACGCAGTATGAAAAAACGCTTAGGTTGGTTATCGCAAGCGGAAGTTGAAAATGTGGCCAAAGATTTAGGGGTGAGTAGCAAAGACGTTTTGGAAATGGAAAAACGGATGTCGATGCAAGATGTTCCTTTTGATGGCCCAGTTGATAGTGATGATGAGGATGATGTCTTTGCACCATCGGCGTATCTGGAAGATAGCCGTTATGATCCTGCATTACTGGTAGAACAGAATGACTGGGAAGAGCATGGGCACCAACAGTTGCAACAGGCTTTTGAAAAATTGGATGCACGTAGTCAAGACATTTTGCAAAAACGGTGGTTGAGTGAAGAAAAATCCACATTACAAGAATTGGCTAATCACTACAAAGTGTCAGCTGAACGGATACGTCAGATAGAAAATAATGCGATCAAAAAGCTTCGTAAAAACATGGTATTAACCGCGTAAATGTTCGTTTGACTGGGTAGGCGATAAATAAATCGCCTACTGATTTTGCAAATGAACAAACGAACATAAGGACAAATCCGTTGTTGTTCAAAACGTCTCTCCCCTCGCCTACCTACTGGTTTTTCCAAAGGTTGACGGAACCTCAATTTGATGAACTCATCAAAGACTTAGAACAAGAGCAGCACAAAGACGATAAACCGAAAATCCTTTGTAAAGTTTGTGGACATCCAATCACATCAACCCACTACAAGATTGAAGTCAATGCACAACACCAACATTTATTTAGCAATCCAGTGGGCCTGTTTTATGAAATAGGTTGTTTTTCAAAGGCCAATGGCTGTATTAATAAAGGCAGCCCAACCTTAGAATATACTTGGTTTACAGGATATGCTTGGCGCTTTGCATTTTGCTCAAATTGTTTTATGCATTTAGGCTGGTTTTATCAATCAGAACATAACCATTTTTACGGTTTAATTCTGGAAAATTTGGATGAAGTGGTTTAATTCAGGTGGGCAACAGCCCACCCTACGGGCCTGAATTTGGGAACGTGATATAAAATCGACTCCCTTTTCCTAGCTCACTGTCAACCCATATCTTGCCCCCATGTTTTTCGACAAATTCTTGGCAGAAAA
>Ga0316201_10000510_pt1 | contig 22373 bp, 23 predicted proteins | sample CS6wburrow_MG_FD_204516 | JGI IMG/M metagenome (GOLD analysis project Ga0316201, IMG submission 204516) | Coastal sediment microbial communities from Delaware Bay, Delaware, United States - CS-6 worm burrow | ecosystem: Environmental > Aquatic > Marine > Coastal > Sediment | place: USA... | reverse complement strand
TATGCGCTGCTCGATGATGTTGACGCGGCATTCGACCACCTTGAGCTCGCCGTGGAACGTGGCTGGCGCATTATCGGCGATCCTGTAGAGTCGGTACCTGAATTTGCCAACCTGGCAGACGACCCTCGCTTCGAAGAACTCAAAGCGGCGATGCTCGCAAACGCAAATGCAGATCGAGAGTTGCTTGGTCTGCCGCTGTTTGATGAGGACTTTCAGACTCTGAATTAAAGAAACCTGCCTGGCCAGGACCCTATGATCGCAATACCAGACTCAAAAGAACTGTTGCCGAACGCTTTCCGCGTATACGGCATTGAGGAGATTGAGCATGCTTCGAAAACTACTTCCGTGTGTGTTGCTGCTGGCGAGTGCCTGGACAATGGCTGAGGATACGGCGCAAACAATTTCAGTAAGTGGTAGCGGCCTGGTCAGCGCCTTGCCCGATCACGCCACCGTGCAAATGTCTATTCACAGTCGCGCCAAAGAACTTGCGGCAGCTCAGGCGGGAGCAAGTAAAGTAACCGCTGCCGTTCTCTCGTTGACGGACAAGCTCGATATCGAGCGAAAGAAGGTGGACACCACCGGCGCGACGGTACGTCCGGACTATCGCTGGAATCGGGAAACGGAACAGCAGGAATTGCGCGGCTATATCGCCGAGCGTCAGATGGTCGTCAAAGTCGATGATCTGGAAATTCTCGGCAGGCTGGTCGAAGGTGCTGTCGGCGCCGGCGTCAACCAGGTGTCGCCACCGCAGCTCGATAGCTCGGAACGAAAGACAAAGCATCGCGAAGCGCTCGCATTGGCGGCGAAAGACGCCCGCGCAAATGCCGAGGTGTTGGCGAAGGCACTGGGCGTGAAGCTCGGCGATCCGATTTCTATTCGCGATGCGAGCACTGCAGTGCGCCCCCCTGCTCCACAGGTTCGTATGGCGGCGGCCATGGAGTCGGATGCAGCGGCCACCTACAACGCAGGTGATCTCACATTCAATGCCTCGGTATCGGCTGTCTTCGAGCTTTTAAATTGAAACTGATCAAGGCGCTCGCGCTGCTCGCAATCCTGGCTGGCTGCGCTGAAGAATCCGACACCGCCAACAGCAATGAAGGCGCCAGCCTGATACTGACGAATGCCCGCGTGTATACGCTCAATTGGGACGAGCCAGGGCTGGATGGCTCCATTAAGGCCAGCGCACCACACGACGAGAACGGCTGGCGGCCCGACGCGGAAGCGGTCGCTATCCGGGACGGTGAAATTCTGTTCGTCGGAAACGATCAGGAGGCTTTAGCGTTCAAGGACAATTCAAGCCGCGTGGTCGATCTGGCAGGTGCGACCGTAATCCCGGGCCTGGTCGATTCGCATACCCACGTGTTTGGCCTCGGCGCGCTCCTCGACAAGGTTAACCTGGTCGATGTCGCAACCGAGGAAGAGGCCGTCGCGCTGATTGTCGAACGAGCGAAGTCGGTGCCAGAAGGTGAGTGGATTGTCGGTCGCGGCTGGGATGAAGGCGCCTGGGCAAACGCGTACCCCGACAAGGCGCTTCTCTCTTCAGCCGTTCCCAACCATCCTGTGTTCATGGAGAGCCTGCACAGTTTCGCAGGTTGGGGTAACCAGGCCGCGCTGGATACGGCAGGAATCACAGCCGAATCGGAAGTGCCCGTTGGCGGCGAGATGCGTCTTGGCGCAGACGGCCAGCCTAGCGGTTTGTTCTTCAATCGCGCCGTACAGATGTTGCGCAACGTTGTTCCCAAGCCGTCACGCGAGACCCTCACCAAGCAGGCCTTGCTTGGGCTCGAGCAAATGGCGACAGATGGCTATACCGCGGTACACGATGCGGGTCTCGATGCAGAAGCAATGAGTGTTCTCGAGGAACTCGAAGCGGCCGACGAGCTACCTGTTCGGGTCTACGCAATGTTGTCCTTGCGTGACGAAGACTTGATACGAAAGTGGATCGAGAAAGGTCCGGATAGCGATACGGACAGCATGCTGGTGACGCGCGCGGTCAAAGCCTACTACGACGCCGCGCTCGGTTCCCGCGGCGCACGACTGCTCTACGACTACGCGGATAAGCCCGGGCATCGCGGTATCAGTGGCGACGGCTACGGCTTCAACCAGGCGCTAAACGCCGAGGTAATGAAAGCGGGCTTCCAGATTGCGATTCACGCCATCGGCGACGCGGGCAATCGCGAAGCCCTCGATATTCTTGAAGCTGTTTTCAAGGAAGACCCGTCAACAGCAAAGAACAGGCACCGCATCGAGCACGCACAGGTTATCAGCCCGGAAGACATTCCTCGCCTTGGCCAGTTGGGCATCATCGCGTCGATGGAACCGCCTCACGCGATGGAAGACAAAACCTGGGCCGAAGAACGATTGGGATCGGAACGCATTCTCGGCGCCTATGCATGGCGCTCACTGCGCGAAGCTGGCGCCAGCCTGACGTTCAACTCCGACAACCCCGGCTCGGACCACAGCATCTTCTACGGCTTGCATTCGGCGATTACGCGACAGGACAAGAACCAACAACCTGAAGGCGGCTGGTACGCTGAGCAGAAGATGACGGCTGACGAGGCCGTGCGTGGCTATACGACGTGGTCAGCCTACGCCAGTTTTCGTGAGGACGATGCAGGCATCATCGAGCCAGGTCGGTGGGCCGACCTGACCGTCATGAATGTGGATCCTTTCGTGCTCGCGGATGAGGGTCCCGCAGACATCCTGCGCGGACAGATCGTCATGACGATCGTCAACGGCGAGGTCGTTTACGAAAGATAGCGCCTGGTGTTCAGGGCTATTCGCAAGCAACTCTGAGCGGAAGCCGAGGCCTTACGTCGATCCCGCGCCCTGCGCCATCAGCTCGGCCCAGGTCGTCTGAATCGTCTGGTCGACATTACCGTCGCCGTCGGTATCGATTTCGATACTGACGTCAGTGTTGTTCTCGGCAATCAGCCGCAGGCTGCTCGCCGCTCCCTGAACCAGGAACTCGCCCGCATTGGGGAAGTCGCTGCCCAGACCCTGGAATGTGACCGGCGTCGAATACCGGATCACGCCCGACAGCTGCGTGCTATCCAGCGTTCCAGATGAGCTTCGCATATACGTTGGGATTTGCTGCGAGGCATCCACGGTCATTGATGAGGTGAAGTTCGTCATAACCTCAGCGCTCTGGTTGGTATCCAGCGTCATCGATTGCCCGCTGATTCCGGTAAAGAGACTCAGTGGATTCGTTGTGTCGATTGTCGCGGTCACGTCTCCGTCACTGGTGACGGTATCCTGGCCAGCGGTGACTTGCAGTAGCTCCATCGTCAGGGTCGCGGTCAGGTCGAACGCCTCGCTCGTCAGGTCGCCTGTAAATGCATCGACGTCCATGCGCATAAGGCCGTCTGTCACGTCGCCGAGACCATCGTTGCAATTGTTGTAGTCGATTTCAAAGAAGTCGCCTGCTGTAAGCGTCGGCGTAATCGGGTCCGCAATCTCGCCCGAAATCGTCACGTCGCCTGCGACTTCGCACGCTTGCGTCTGCGCGGGAATGGGGACTTGCGACTGGTTGCCGTTGCCGCCAAGCTTCGCGGACTCTGCAATCGCACCGTCGAGCTTTGAAGAACCACCCGACGTGCCGCCAATGAACAATCCGGTGCCGCTAAGATCTGCGAACTCGCTGCTGTCGAGCGCCACGGAATAAGAGACCAGCGCAACATCCATAGCATTGTTCGACGTTATGGCAACTGTCGGCCCAGGCGAGGCGACCGGGCCAGTGACTCCGCCGCCACCACCGCCGCCGCCGCCGCAACCGGCGATCAGGAAAAGTGAAGTAAATAAGGTGACAGCTTTGCGTTGCATGGCCGAACTCCGGAATTAATTCTATTGAGATGGCCATAAAGTGTACGCTGCGTCACAGTTATCGCCGTGACCTGTCTCACAAACCCGGAACTCGGCAAGATGCCTAAACTGCCGCTTTTAAAGCCTTTTCGGGGCGGATTGATCAGCCGGGCGGCAGGGCCGCTGGCCTTCAGGCGAGACCTTGCCCGGCGTGAACACGCGTAACTTTTTGTATCCACACCAGCAACTGCAAAGCTGTCGCGCTAGACTTCGCGCTGTCTGAAATACTTGGAGTTGTAGAATGGCGATAGAGTTTCCTGGCTTGCCCTATTCATCCGATGCGTTGGAGCCGCACGTTTCCGCAAGAACGCTGGAATTCCATTACGGCAAACACCACAAGGCCTATGTCGACAAGCTCAATGCAGCAATAGCCGGCACCGGCTACGAGGGCCAGTCGCTGGAGGCGATTATTGCGGCCGCGCATTCGGCCGCCGACACTGGCGTATTCAATAACGCGGCTCAGGCATGGAACCACACCTTCCTGTGGCACAGCATGGCGCCGAAGGGTGGCGGCGAACCCACGGGACCACTGGCCGATGCAATCAAGGATCGGTTCGGCAACACCACTGGGTTCCGCGATGCATTCAAGAAGTCCGCTCTCGGTCAATTCGGTAGCGGCTGGACGTGGCTCATCCGCACTGCGGAGGGCGTCGACATCGCTAACACGGGCAATGCGGAAACACCGCTCACCGACGGCGTTACACCGTTACTGACGCTCGATGTATGGGAGCACGCGTACTATCTCGATTACCAGAACAAGCGTGATACTTACGTCGACGCCTTCCTGGCCAACCTGATCAACTGGGACTTCGCCGCGAAAAATTTTGAGGCTGACCGGGCCGCAGCCTGACAGGTAGTGCGATCTCGAGGCGTTTGACGAGCAGCTTCTGAACTCAAGCCAGGCAGGCAGTCAGGGAGTATCTGCTCGTCCAAATCGCAGTGAATGGAACAACTCATTCGCTGCGATCGAGTTGGTAGATTGCCTTCAGTGGGCGTAGCTGGAACAGCAGTGACGAACACGCCGTTACCGCCGCAACGGCGCCAAGAATGATGATCATGCGGGTAAAGGGCTGGTCTAGCGCGATGCGAAGCTGCATCAGTTGGTATAGCGTGTGCAACCACTCGAGTGCGCCAAGCACGAGCGCGGCTTGCACCATCCGGGCCACCCACGGTCGGCGAACGAAAAGCAGCGCGATCAGCGCCACTGACCCGATAACACCGATTGTGTTGCCATAGCGCATGAAGTGCGCCCCGAGGACAACGAGGCTGAGGACAATGGGGAGGTAGGCCAACACTCTCTTCATAGTCCGATAATGACAGATCAAAGCGACCTTTATCTGACTTCAGAGATTGTTTCGCCCGGATCACGAGCCTGTTTACTACGCGGTTTCCTGTAGCGATCTGGTTACACTGACGCGCCATTGTGTTTCTAAACGAAACAACGCCCCGATTGCGGCCGACGGACGCCTATAATGATCCTCAAATGCTCCTCCGCCATTTTGGCGTAGCCAACACAGAGCAGTACATTCAACCAGGAGACACACCATGGCTGAGCGCACTAACGGACAAATTACTGCCGCGATCGCAATTACCATTGCGGTTGGCGCGATCATTTCCTGGGCAGGTAGCGACGGCGGTGACCGTCTCGGCAGCATTCCGGTGTTTGCTCTATGCGGTGCGCTGGCCTTCGCAATCAACTGGCTGGCCTTTATTCCCGCAGCACTGAAACAGACCGAGCATTATTACGACCTGGTTGGTGGTATTTCTTATATAAGCATCATGCTCGTTGCCGTGCTGTTGTCGGCCGAGCTCGACTTGCGTGCGGCGCTGGTGGCAGCAATGGTCCTGTTCTGGTCTTTACGACTTGCGACATTTCTGTTTCGGCGGATCTCGAAGAGCGGCGGCGACAACCGCTTTGACAAGATCAAGAATCGGCCGCTGCGCTTTTTCATGGCGTGGACCATTCAGGGCCTGTGGGTGATCTTGACCGCAGCAGCCGCGCTAGCAGTCATTACCGGCGGTGCACGTGAGCCGCTTGGGGCTGTAGGCATCGTCGGAATCGTGGTGTGGCTGATCGGCATATCCGTCGAGATTGCCGCGGATACCCAAAAGTCCAGATTCAAGAGCGATCCAGCCAACAAGGGCAAGTTCATCTACGCAGGCCTGTGGGCCTGGTCCCGTCACCCGAATTACTTCGGCGAGATCGTACTGTGGACAGGCATCGCGATCATCGCCGTGCCGGTCCTGCAGGGGTGGCAATGGGCGACTCTGATCTCACCCGTATTCGTGGCGTTCTTGCTTATCAAAGTTAGCGGCGTCCCGCTGCTCGAAGCCAAAGCGGACGAGCGCTGGGGCGGCCAGGACGACTACGAAGACTACAAGCGCAAGACGTCCGTACTGATTCCGAAGCCGCCGGCCGCTTAGCGGAGATCGGTGCGTCCCGCGCAGTCAGTCTGCGTCTAGTGCAAAACGTTTCCGCAGAAAGCGTGCGATTCCCTCGTCGTCGTGATGTCCGATCACCGCTGTGGCAGCGGACTTGATCTCGTCATTGGCATTGGCTGGCGCGTAACTCTCATCGGCTGCCTCGAACATGCTGAGGTCGTTGTCGCTATCGCCAAAACAGATGACTCGCTCGAAGCCGAGCAGGCTCTTAAGCAGCTTGATGGCACCGCCTTTGCTAGCGTCGCTGTGGTGCACGTCGAGCCAGCGCCACTTCGCACCCTCCAGCGCAATGCCGGAATAAGCCACGAGATGCGACTCATCATTAACGCTATCGAGTACCGCACGAATGGCAGCATCGGCGCCAATGGCATTTACGTGCGTGACGGTAGCATCCGGCAACAATTCGCCGAGAGCGCGCACCCTGACAGGCTCTTCGGTACCAATGCTGCGAATGAGATCACGCTCGATATCGGTTAGCACAGGCGGATGGTACACGGTGCTTTCGTTGTCTTCGTCCAGCGTGAAGACAAAAGGCGTAACACCAGCCCGAATGCAGGCATGAACAACGTTGTCCAATTCGCCGGGCGTCAGTGTCGCTCCACTCGAAAAGCGCCTGCTTTTCGGATGCCAGATCAATACACCGTTCTTGTACGCCTGGGGCAGCGAAAAGCTATGCCCATCAAGAATCGACCGTGCGCCGTGCAGAGTTCGACCCGTCGCGACGGTGTAGGCAATTTCGTGCCTGGAAAGCAGCTTCAGTGTTTCGCTCGTATAGTCCGAGATCGCGGACGCTCGATTCAGGAGTGTTCCATCAAGGTCGAAAACAACGAGTTCCATCGGCTGCAATCCGGGGCAGTGAAGACCGTTCAGTCTCGCCCTTCAGCCGGTCCGGCGCAACTGGCAGTGGCCGAAACCTTTGTAACGTTGTGTATCGGCAGGCTGTAATGTGATCCGTGCCCGGGTGGGCACTGTTAAACTAGCGGCTCTAATGAACGATGTAACACCAAAAACGTATCGGCAGTCGGCAATGGCCGTCGAGCCGTCCGGAAATCCTGATGGCAAAGGCCTCAATGGCTTCATGCTCGATTGGTACCGGACCGAGCCGCGCGCTGTGGTTGCAAAACCTCAGCGCCAGGTACTTGCAGAGTTCTTTACGTCGATGCTGGTGTTGTCAGCACAGTTTAAGTACAAGCCGGCGGTCGGCGTCGACAACTACCTTTACAGCGTTGATAACGGCTGGAACCTGAGCCTCATCGGGCCTGAGCAATGGTCGGACGAGCGCTACGCAGATTTTGTGGGCACCTGCGTGTTGCAACGAGACATGACCTGGACGATCGATCCGTCAGAGCAGCTCCTCTCGAAAGGACCACTCGCGGACGCGTTGGGGCGGTTTTTCGATGCCTTCGCTGAGACCATGGAAACGGATCTGACACTCGAGGAAATCCTGCCATTCTATGTGCGGCGCATGCCCTATTGGCAGCGACTGCACGCGAGTGCACTGAGCCGATCGATCCGCGGCTCGGTATTGCTCGGAGACCAGGCATCAACCAGCTGCCGCCATTGGAGCAGGCAGCTACCGCAATTGAAAAATGTACTGCTAGCTAACGGAGTTTGAGCGCTTGAACCTGGCACCCTTTTCGCTGTTTTTTGGACTACTGCTGATGACTGTTCCCGGCACACCGCTCGACGCCTCTGAAGAACAAGGCAACGCAACCCTGCTGCTCACCGACTTCACGCCGAATACACCCGACCTCGGCTGGTATGTAGTCAATGACAATGTAATGGGAGGGCGAAGTCAGGGCGATTTCGGCTATGAAGCTGAAATGCTGCACTTCGCGGGCCGCACGAACACGAGAGGCGGCGGATTCAGCTCCATCCGCACAAAGCCGCTGCAGCTCGATCTGTCGGAATACGACGGGATCCAGTTACGTGTAAAGGGCGATGGTCGCCAGTACACATGGCGTTTGACCAGCACCGCGCGGTGGCGAGGCAGACAGGTCAGCTACTGGGCCAATTTCGAAACCGAGAATGGTGCATGGAGCACCGCCAGAATTCCGTTCTCAAGCTTCGTTCCTCGATTCCGTGGGTTCGAACTGGATGGCCCGGCGCTCGACCCTGTGCAGATCACGGGGATGGGGCTGATGATCTATGACAATCAGGACGGGCCTTTTGAATTGGACCTGGGCAGCGTCCAGGCTTACTAATCAGCTGCCCACATCCAGCGCGCTAATAGCCCATTGCTCTCTGTGATAACCAAACGCGGTCATCTGGCAAGTCGTTGCTTAGCCGAACGCACGAATGATGACCTAGATTGCAGACCACGCTGCAATTGTTGCTACTGAAGCTCCTCTTACTCGACAAGGAATGAGCTGCTTGCCGGAGCGCTGATTCGGCGCCCGGCGACGGGCTCGGCCGAGGACCTGCAAGTCCTCGGGAGCCCGATTCTTCGTGCGGGTCTTCGCCCGCATTGGTCCGACTACGGCTGTTGGATATTAAGCACGAATCCGCCGCTGACAGTGATGACGCCGTTAGCCGGTATCGTCCATACGCCCTGACCCTCAACGGTCTCCGAGAATGTGAGGTCGAAGATCACGCCGCCCGGCTCCCCGGCGCCCAAGCCGCCAAAGCCGATGTTGAAGAGGACGCCGGTGTTGAAATCCACGGACTCGGTGTAATCCTCCAGCATTACCGTACCGTTGAGCAATTCTTCGTCGTCCTCGCTCCAACATTGGGTAAACGCCCACGCGAAATCGTCACCATTCGAGAGTTCGCCGGAGCCGAGCCAGGTTATCGTGAAGTCGCCCTGCGCGAGGACGCCTTGCGGCGGGCCACTTGTGAACATGTCGCAGAACTCTACATACGGGTTGTTGGCCGGCACTAGCTCCAGGTCATCGAGAATACCGGCGACGTTGAAAAATTGTTCGACGAGGAACTCGATCACGCCGAAGCCCAGTGATGCATGGCGTGCAAAGGGCGCGGCCTGCTCGTCGTCGAGCAGAGCCGTGAATTCCTCCCAGGTATACTGGGTCGTTCCGCTAACTGAGTTTAGCTCTACGCCGCCGGCGACTATGATCACCGAGAAGGGCAGCGAATCGGGATAGCCGAAGAAAACAGTACCGCTGGTGGGCGGCTCGCCGACCGCGGCCTCAATGTCCGTTTCGAAGCTGACATTGTACGACCCGTCCAGCGGCGACCCCTCAGGGCTCGTGACTGTCAGATCGATACTGTTACCAGCGCGGAGCAGGTATGACAGAAATGTAACGGTATTATTCGCACCGACATCGAGATCCAGGTTGCCGGCAAGCAGGCCATCGATGTCGATCGTGACCATGAACTCACCGCCGACATTTGCCGTCAATAGCTCACCGTTGTTCAGGTTGCCGAGGAAGAAATTGTAATTATCCAGTATGACCAGTGGCGCCTCGACGTCGTCGGGCCCGTCGTTACCACCGCCACCACTGCTGCCGCCCGTCGCGATGATTGACAGCGCGGCAATGAATGGGACGGGAATCAGCCATAGCGCGCGCCATGGTCTGGGGCGCTTACTTTGACGGTTCATAATTTATCTCCTTGCAGAAATATGCGGACCAGCGGATATGCGATGGTTGTCCCGAGCGCGATAGAGACGACGTCCAACGCATCGTAGGTGCCGCGAATGAAATAGTCGGAAGCGATTTCGAGGACCGGCACTCCTTCGAACCACGCTGGCCGGAGCACCACAACGTGGCCGTCGAAGGGCGCCATCTGGCCGAGTTCGAACAGGCACTCGATCCCGAACCACGTGGCGCACTGACAGGCAAAAAAATAGCAGCAAAAATGCTGCCTACCAGTCTTTTCATACGCATCGCCGTATCCTCCCTAAACTGCCTCGGCAGCCCGGCGATCTTGGGTCCTTCGGGGAGTGGACGGTGGCTACTCGGAGGAAGCGAGGACCCGTGGCTTTGCGTCACTGACTTTGGTCAGGTTTGCCTTTGTCGGGTCAAGTATGAGGCCGAGAAAAAGCCAGTCAATTCTGGGATGTACCTAACGTCTGCTTGTGCCGAAAGCGGTCATGCAATCCATCAGAAATGCACGGAACTGGCCAGCTGCTTACGGCCAAAACCAGACCTTAGTCTGACAAGAGGATAAGCAGCTCGACGAATTCTCGGAATGGCAGAAATTCGAAAAGCAGACGCTCGTCATCGACTTGAAATAGCGGCCCGACTGATTTCCTGAGCCCTCGGCCCGTATACACGTTCCACCAGGTCCCTGTACCGCAGATCGTCACGCAAGAGGTCGAAAGGGGGCCAAAACGCAAGGTAGGTCATATTGTACGAGCCATGCCCAACGGCCTGGTCCAACCAGTGCAGAGCCTCGTCGACCATTCCGGCACGGGCGAAGGTCTCCCCGATAAAGAAGGGACTCACGTAAGATTCGTGCGCCCGATCAACCAATGCCTCAGCCATGGACCGCATCGCGCCGGTCGGTCCGGCGGCGTCAAAACCCTCTTCGAGGGCCTCCAAGAGGACAATGTCGCCACGCTGCTTGAGTTCCAGTCGCTCCTCCTCCAGCGCCTCGTCGAACCGCCCCTGCTGCCAATAAACCAGCGCAAGAAACCAGTGCATCGATAACTGGCGGTTTCGCGCTTGCACGTCCTTCGCCGCGCTGATGGCCTCGTCAAAGCGGCGCGTCATAAACGAATGGGAGCACAGCGGCAAATTGTGCATGGCGTGGAAAGGACTGACTAACAGGATTTCGCGTATACGGGCGACGCTTTCGTCCAAACGCCCGTGCAGCATCAGGCAGTCGGCGTCACCATGCATCGCATAGGGGGCCGACGGGTCGAGGCGCAATGCTTCCGCGAACGATTCGCAGGCGCCCTCAAAATCTCCCTTCCACATGCTGGCCCAGCCAAGCGCAGAGTGACCAATGGCAACCTGGTCATCCGCTTCTATCGCCTTCAACGCAGCGGCCTGCCACTTTTCAATGGATTCACGTGGCTCGGCAAAACCAAACAGAGCATGCATTGCATGCGCCACCGCCAGCTGGCCCCAGGCAAGCGCGAATTTCGGCTCGATCGCAACCGCCGTCTGGAATTGACTAATGGCGGTGCGTATTCCATCCCTCGTAAACCGGTCGAGATGTGCAATGCCCAGCGCATAGGCATCGATGGCGCGTGAGTCGAGCGAGCCTATCCGGTCGTGAGTCAGTCGTTCCCCCTCCTGTGGCACGGTCGTAGTGATCTCAGCGTCGATGGCATTTGCTACCTCCGAGATCAGGTTGAAGACATGGGGAGTCTCTCGCGTATACCGCTCCGCCCAGAGGTGCTCGTCGCTCCGGCCGTCTATCAACTGGACAGTCACTTCGATCCTGTTGTCGTCCCTCAGCAGGCTGCCTTCGACGATCGCGTCCACTCCCAGTTCCCCCGCAATATCGGACGTGGGCAACTCGCTGTTGCGGTAGCGGATCGTCGACTGCCGGGATGTCACCCGTAAACCTGGAATCTGCGAGAGTTCCGTAGTCAGGATGTCCTGGAGACCGTCGACGTAGTAGTTTTGTTCAGGGTCGCCGGTCAGGTTGTTCAGCGGAAGCACGGCGAGCGAGCGGATGACTCCCACTTCCGGAGTCTCGTCTTGAAGCGTACCGGGCCAGAAGACGGCCAAGATAACCAGCGCGAGTATCGCGGCGGCGCTCGCCAGCAGGGCGCGGCGCACAGTGGTGGCACGGCCCTCCTCGGGCGACAGATCGGGCTGATTGGCGCTCTCGATCTCCTCGACATCGGCAACGAAGCGATAACCGCGTGAGCGCACCGTTTCCAGGTAGCGGTGGGTGACAGAGTCATCGCCCAGCGCCTTGCGCAACCGGGCCACGGCCTTGGTAAGCGCAGATTCGCTGATCACCGTGTCGCCCCAGACGGTGTCCATCAGCTCCTGGCGGGTCACGAGCCGCTCACGATTCTCGATGAGGTAGATAAGGAGCTTCAGAACGACCGGCTCAAGATGTATTTCTTGCCCATCCCGTGAAAGTCTCCACGTCTTCGGGTCGGCCAAGAAATCATCGAAGCGGTACACAGGCTGTTGCCCCTTTGCCTTCTATTCTACCGGTCTGGCATCTGAATGCCATGCGGTTAACCGAAAGGTAGACGCACCTCAATGGGCGCTGTCTGGATACCGCCACCTGCCCGTCACCGAACCGTCATGCTTCGACGCGGAAACCTACATACCCTATCGCTGCGGGGCGGCAGTCCCGGTGGGTTGCTGCCCGGCACCACTCAACTCAAAGGAGGAAGAAATGAATACGCTGAAACATGCGAACAAGTGTTTCGTCGCCAACCGCGCCTGCCTGCTGATTAGCCTGATCATGTCCTTTGGAGTCTGGAACTCGGCTATAGCGCAGAGCTTCCCGCAGACCATCCCATTGCCAGACGGCTTCCAGACCGAGGGAATAACCTTGGGCAACGGCCATACCGCCTATGTCGGCTCGTTGAACGGCGGCAGCATCTACGAAGTCGATCTAAGGACTGGCGCATATGCCGAATTCATACCGGGCAAGGAGCCTGGGCAAGACTTCCTGGGCCTGCCTAGCCAGATAGCAGTTGGGCTCGATTTTGACCCGCGTAGCGGCTACCTATTTGTTGCGGGTGGTATTTACGGTGACGGACGGATCTACGACACAGAGACGGGCGATTTGGTCGGTCTGCCACTCCCCCCATTGGGCACGCCGGGGGTTTCGTGGATTAATGATGTCGTCGTGACGCAGGATGCAGCCTATTTCACTGACTCGTTCTTGCCACATATCTACAAAGTCTCGTTGACTTCAAAAGGCATGCCGTCGGGCACCTGGGAAACACTAGAGTTAATTGGTGAATGGGGCCAGGTACAGGGGGCAATGATCATCAATGCGAACGGAATCGTGGCCACACCCAATGGTCGCACGCTCATAGTCGTGAACTACGTTACTGGCCGCCTATTTACAGTCGATCCCGGCACCGGGTTTGCGACCGAGATTGACCTCGGCGCAGTCAGCGTACCGGCTGGTGACGGCCTGGTTCTCAGGGGCAAAACGTTATACGTGGTTCAGAACTTCCTCCCAGAACTCTTCGAGGGTAACCAGATCTCTGTCTTCAGGATGAGTCCGGACTATTCAGCTGCGACGTTGACGCGAGTCCTTACCCACGACGATCCTTTTATTCCATTTGTGCCGTCAACGGCTGACCTCTTCGGACCCTGGTTGTATGTAGTGAATGCACGTTTCGACGCCTGCTTCCCTACGCTCGGTTGTCCTCCCGGCACCAAGTTCGAAATCGTTCGCGTTGATCAGAAATAATCGCGCACGATAGCTCAGCAGGAGCCGGCGATTCTCGATTACCGGCTCCTTCCAGATCTGAAAGACCGATGGCATCAAAGCGGCCGTTGACAAGCGATGGCGTGGACGACCGCCTCCGGCCAGTTGCGGATGTTTCCCTTCGACGACGCCGGGTCGAAGTCAGGGATGTAGCTTCGAGGGCTAACCTAGTGCAGTCCTGCTCCTGTCGGTAAAATGCGGCCTTCCGTTATCCGGGGAACTCAGCAATGACGCTAGACCCGACCGCACGGCGGTACGACCTCGACTGGCTGCGCATTATCGCGTTCGGGCTACTCATCTTTTATCACGTCGGCATGTTCTATGTGACCTGGGGATGGCACGTGAAGAGTGATTTCGCCTCGCCGTCTGCCGAACCGCTCATGAGATTGGTCAGTCCCTGGCGGTTGACGCTCTTGTTCTTTATTTCTGGTGTCGCCATCCGCTTCGCGACCGACAAGGCAGAATCGCTCGGTCGCTTCGCCTGGTCTCGGGTCACTCGGCTTGGACTGCCGCTATTGTTCGGTATCTACGTCTGGGTCATGCCACAAGCCTACTATCAAGTTCGCCAGAGCGGTGAGTTTACGGGTTCGATAGTCGCGTTCTTCCCCGACTACGTCGCACTGGAGCAAGCATTTTCGACGATTACACCTACCTGGAATCACCTTTGGTACCTGGCTTATGTTCTGGTCTACATTCTCATTGCAATTGCTGTTCTTCCCTTGCTGCGGAGAGTTCCGGAAAGCAGTGTCTGGCAATCGCTAACCTCGAGGCCGCTTGCTGTTGTTTTCGTCCTGACCTTGCCCTTTGTAGTCAATGACACCTGGTTGTTTCCGAAGTACCCGACTACGCACGAGCTAATCAACGACTGGGCACACCATGCGGAGCGGTTCATGATGTTCCTTTTCGGCTTCTTCGCTGCCAAGGACGCACGCTTCTGGCAGTCGGTGGACAGAGTCTGGAAGTTTGTGCCGATGCTCGCTGTCGCTGCATGGCTCCTGTTGCAGAACGGGCACAATATTTCCGAGCTGGCGCGGCAGTTCATGTCAGACACACAGTTACGGTTCTTCACTAATTTCGTTGCAAATATCTACGCATGGTCCTGCATTCTCACCTTACTTGGTTTTGGTCAGCGATTTCTCAATCGCGAAAGCCGGCTATTGCGCTACCTTACGGGTGCAATCTTTTGTTATTACGTGCTTCACCAGACAATCACAGTCGTCGCCGGCTACTATTTGACGGAGTATCAGCTCGGCGTCGTTGTTGAGTCGGTACTTGTGCTGGCGACTACCGTCGCGGGATGCGTATTCGGCTACGAAGTGATCCGCCGGATCCCCATTGTCGGTATCCTTTTCGGTGTACACAGCGTCTCGGGTTTCCGTTCCGGCCGCCGAAAAGAGTGACCCGCTTGAGTCATTAATAGCCAGTCACCAAGCTACCAACCCAGTGGCTACTTTCGGCCAGGTGGGGTCGCTCAAAGCAGCAGCAACAGAGAAATAGTGACCAGCGCTTTGCTCCTCGCGACAGCCGAAAAGATATTGATGCCTGGATTCAATTGATAGGGTATTTCGAGCACAACGGGCCAATCATCACGTGCCGGCTATCTGGGGCAACGCGGCTCGTTGCATGAAATCCCCGAAGCGAGCGGTGCCACGAATGGGATCGACTATGGGGTTCACCCCGAGCAGGACCAGGTCCCGGCTTCGATGTTCGAGCGCCCGGTCCAGCCACTCGAAGGTCTCTTCGTAATTTTCCGTTCCAAGGTGAGCCAGTACCCGTTGATACGGGTCGACAGGCTGGTCCCCGTCCGATGCCAGTTGTCCCGACAAGAGTTTCCTGGCTTCGAAAGTGTGGCCGACTCTGCCCAGGACGTAAGCTAATTCGCCCGGCGCATTGCGACCCCGGTTCTCTGCGGCGCAGCGGATTTCACGAACGGCGGCCTCGTCCTCGCCGAGTTTGAGCAGCGTGAAGGCAAGACCTGATCGCGCGTGGGCGAAACCCGGATCCTGCTCGAGCGCGATATCGAACCAGCGCTTTGCCTCGTCGAAACGTCGCCCCCAGTAATGGATCATCCCCATGTCACAATTCGCGATAACTGAAGACGGGTCCGCTCTCAACGCGCGTTCCATTTCGGCCAGGGCAGCCTGGTCGTGTCCACCGAGCGCCAGTGAAATGGCGCGCAGATGCCGAGCATTTGCCGACGCCGGGTTGAGTTCGATCGCGGCGTCGAAACTGCGCGCCGCCGCGCTGAGATCCCAGTCAAAAAACAGCTGCACGGCGCCCAACATATCGTGCCCTTCGGAGTCTTTCGGATCGAGTTCAATGGCGCGCTGGGCGGCCTGGCGGGCTTCTTTCGCAGCGTCCGTTGGGGCGACCTCACCGAGAATGGCCAGCGTCGACCAGGCCGCCGAACGCCATGCATGGGATGGCGCATGGTTCGGGTCAATGGCGATAGCGGCGTCGAGGTATTGAAGTGCCTGACGTAACGCTTCGGGTACCCACCTTTGCCAGCAATAGCGCGCCTTGAGGTAGAGCGGATGCGCTTCCGAATGCATCACACGCGATCTATGTCCGGGTGCACGCACCTGGTCACTCAGGCACTCGGTCACCGCGTCGGCAGCCTGTTGGGCGACCTGGTCCTGGATCGCGAACAGGTCTTTGGTGCTGGTCTCCAGCTTGCCGCTCCAGAGGTCTGCGCCGTCAGGACACGCCAGCAGGCGAGCGTTCATTCGCACCCGGTCGCCGTACTGCTGCACCGTTCCCTCCAACACCGTATCAACGTCCAGCATCTGCGCAACGACCAGCGAATCCTGCGTGGAGTCGGCGTACGGGAGCACGGCACTCAACGATCGCACGACTAAATGGGCTGCTGAGCTCAAAGACAGGATGACCGCGTCGGTAATGCCCAGTCCCAGATCCCGCATTTCGGGCTGGGACGAGAGCGCGCGGAACGGTAGCACGGCGATCGAGTTCGGGCTCGCAGAAGGAATGCTAGTTGTTAGTGACGAAACGGTTCCCTTGAAGCGATAACCGCGTCTTGGAACCGTCTCGATCCAGCTGGCATTTCGCGCCGTTTCGCCTAACGCCTGCCGCAACTCGTAAATGGTCTGGGTCAGATTGGCTTCGCCGACTTCCTGCCTGGGCCAGAGATAGTCGAGCAGTTCATCCTTACCTAGAACTCGATCAGGTTCTGCCAACAGCTTGCAAAGCAGATCGTATGCCTTGGGCTTGAGGGGAACGATCTGGCCATCGCGAAGTAGCCGTTGCAGTCGGCCTTCCAGCACGAAGCTACCGAATTTAAAGCTGTGCAACTACTGATCCCCGCGGGAACGTCGCACATGCTGATGTTCTGCTGAGAAAAGCCTGAAGTGTCGAGATTGGCGCACATGCAAGCTGTCACCGTGCCTTGTGACCACGCGAGGTGCCAGCCGATCAATCGCTACAGAAAGGAGACTAAATATGTCTATCATCAACCATCCATTCAAGACCCTGTTCAGCACACAGTTTCTGCCGGCGGTACTGGCGACAGCGCTCATACTCAGTATGGTGCCGCGGACAACGTTACAGGCGCAACCCCTTCCGGGACAACCAGGTATGCAACTTGAGTTCCCGGCCCAATCTCCCGGTGTACCGGCTTACGCTCGTCTCGAACTCCTCGTTCCCAACTTCGACGTACCGAACAACAAGCACTGGGCGGCGATCGTTTTTTATCGGGATCCCGCTTGTGTGCCTAAAGACTTTGACCTGGGCCAGTTCTTCCACTTGCCAGGACCCCAGGGACTTGGTGCATTCGCCTGCCCACTATTGATCGAAGGGCATGAAATCTGGCAGAACGGACCGGACACCGATCTCGCGCCGATTTATGTCCGTACGCGCAATGCCGTTCCAAACCTGCCCATCTGGTTCGTGGCATGGAATGAGCTACGACCGATCCTGGAGTCGGGGCAAGTGTTCATTGGCGATATTGCCGGGCTGCCGTCTCTGGTGCGCGGTAGCGCCTACTGGTACGAAGAAGCCCTGTATCCCAACGGCGTCGCAGAGACCCCAGGCATAACTTTGCGATCTACGGGCACTCTCGAGGACGGGGGCGTGTTCAGGCTGAAGTGGCATTTTACCGATCAAGGCGCCGAAGATAAGGTCACGATCCACCTGTGGCGCAAGCCAAAGTCCAAAAGATAGGCACGCGTACGGAGCGGCCGCGCGCTCAACGCCCGGCCGCTACATCGCCTTCGTATCTGCGAGACTTGGTGAGGCAAAAGGCGAAGTCTTGAGCATCGGTCCGCCTAGACCTGGTCGCTTTGCAATTGTTGGTAGAGGTCAAGAACAGCCGCTCAACGTGGCAGTCCGCTTTGCGTCAGTAGCCGTCAAACTACCTCAGGCCGGGCAACCTTCTACTTCCGGCCAGACGCAGACGCCCGGATCGTCAGAGATCTGTGTATCCGGGTCCAAACTCCCTGCACTGCTCGACCCATTCTTCGAACGGAATACCGATCAAGGCGTTCAGCATCTCTTCACGGCTCATCGACCGATTGCCCAGGGCGTTCCGAATCTCTTGCGCGTGGTTATCTACGAAATTTGCGTAGTTCTCCGGCGCCCAGACATAAGCAGAAAACACGTCAAAATCGTCTGGTAGTGGCTCTGACAGGGAGCTTCTAACCGCAAGTCCTAGAAACGAATCTGGAATCAGGCGCTTGTCAAAGATAAATGGGTGGATAACAACCAGCTCAAGGCTGCCATGGACATTGCCTAACCCTTGGACATTGAGGTGCGGGTGCTTCTTGCGAAACTCATCAGCAATTTCGCTCAAGAGTTGGTCGATGCCACTCGTATCATGTGGCGACCACTCGCGGGCAATCCGTCCACGATCCTCATCAGACAATGCGATCCACTCGTCGATCGTCATTTTCTAGCTAATCCAGCCCTTGGTTTCAGCCTGTTTCGAATACCAGATGAAAAACCCAATGACCACCACCTGGCTCAACCAACCAATCCACGCCCCGATCGGAAAACCAGCCATTCCAAGAAAAGGAACCTGTGCTACGACAGCAGCAACTAGCGCCAATACAAACACTTAAATCGCTACCGACTTCTTCAAAAGAAGGAGTAGACACCCAAGAGAACCACCGAAAACGGCTATCGCGAAAGCAGCGGTGCCCCATGCAGGTCTGCTTTCCACAATCGCGCGATACACTTCAGGCATTGACGCGACACTCTCCGCATTCATCTGTGAGATGTAATTCATGCAGCCAACCAAATTGAAGATCAGCCCAACCGCGCCGATTACCCAGAAACTCCAATGAACGCTGACAACGGTCTTTTCGTTCATCGTATCCCCTCCAGACAATTAGTATTTCGAATTTCGACAGATGCCCACTATGGGCCACAAGCAGACTGGCGACAACGATAACTTCCGGCGCTGCAACTTTTGAAATACAGGCAACGCAAGTTGCTTAGCTCATCGTCTACTCAGGTGAGATCGTCCTTTCCCTCAACCAAGAAGTGGTGACTGATCGAGCCCGCAGTTCGAGCTTTGAGATGAGGTACGTAAGCCGGATCATTCATGAACGCAACGGCAGCCTCTTTTGAGGGCCATTCTATTATGACGCGCAGCGCGCCCTCTTCGCCTTCACCCTCCAGACGTTCGTGACTGGCCGTACGCGCGAGATACTTCCCCCCGTGTTGTGCCACTAGCGAGGTAGCCGTTCCTATGTAGCCCGGAATCCAGTCCTCGTTAGTTGGCGTAACTTCAAGAATGGAATAATAGGCCATTGGTTTTCTCCGTTGATTAGCGATTCTTCGAATACTACTTTCTTGGCGCTGTTGCAGGTAAGTAGCCGTTGCCCGTGATCTTATCACTCGACCTTCTGCTTGCGGCCTTGAGCAGGGAGCAGGCGGACAATAATGTCGGTTCGCCCCCAATTCTCTGCGGCAACTCCGAATTGTCAGGCATCCGCCACGTAAGGCAACATTTCAGAAGCGTGCGGTGCAGGTACATAACCGCCTGGTACCACAGGCGCGCGACGGAGAGGACCATGAGTACAGTCAAGCTAACTTACGATTCTGATCATCACGTTACTGCAATCAAAGAGCCCCAACATAAGATAGTGTCCGTGGACTGCCCGTACACCGGTGAGGGAGCGGAGTTCTCACCGGCGAACCTGCTCAGCATTAGCCTGGGCAGTTGTATGCTGCTGTCAATTGGCGCGGTTGCTCAACGCGCCCAACTGGATCTGAGTGGCACCACCGTAACTGTGCGGTTCAAGGAACAGGCCAAACCGTTCCCACACGTTGCTGCAATTCACTACTCCATCGATATTCCACGGCAGTTCTCAGACGTCGATACGCGGCGAATCGAAAACGCCACCGAACTGTGCCCGATAAAGACGAATATCGGGGACAGCACGGAAATCACTGTGAAGTTCAATTACGCGTCAGCCGAAGCAGCCTGAACATTACTTTGCACGAAACAGCCAGGTACGCCGGGGCGTCGATCAATGAGTGGCTATGCGTGATCGGCCAGTAGCAGGCGACCGCTTCGCGTCAGAAGCGGTGTCTCAGCGCCAACCGACCGATCGCGCCCAAGCATCCATTTCTTTCTGACGCTTCTGAAAATCCCGAGGAGGTTCGTTACCTTCGGCGGCAGCTCGCTGGCGTATTTCTTCCGTCTTTTCGGACAATGGCCCAAGCCCTACAGACTTCCGAAAGTCGTCCACCCTCTCCGTATCCTGTAACGGATGAGCGCTCAGCATGCCACTTTCGTCCCAATCGAATTGGGTTCCGTAGCGTTGTGCACGTCCCTCGTAAAAACAAATCCGATCTTCAAGGCACGCATACTGGAATGACGGGATCTCCTCAATCTTCGCAGCCGCTTTGAGAAGCGGCAGGCACTTGCGCTGCAACTCGGGGTTCGCGATAGCATGTTGCAGTACTAACCAGGCGGCCTCTGCTCCTTCGTTGCCAACCAGCGAGATTCCGGGCCAGCCAAATGCCTCGACAATACGATCCAGTTTCCTGGCGTTTTGTTTGTGTACTTCGGCCATTCGTGCGTTGTACCCGTCAAACAACTCTCCAGTGGAGACCAGTTCAGCGCGCACACGATTGTCCTGTTCGACCATGGCCAGCAAATCAGCTCTCAGTGCTTCATTCACCGCAGAATCTCCGACGTCCGCTATAGCTCAGTAGCCGTTGTTCGCGATTTTAGCACTCGATCTTCTGTTGTCGGCCAGGAGCAAGAAGCAGACGGTCAATGCTGTTGGTTCGTCCCCGATTCTCTTTGGCGACGCCGCAGGGCTAGCGCTGCGAGCGTCATGGCGCCCGCGGCGAGCAGGCAATAGGCACCAATAAACGCCATCTGCGCCGGCAGCCCCATCCCCCGGTCGATCAACGTACCGGTAATACCCGGCCCTGCTGCCGTTGCCAGAACGGCTGCTGCGACAGTTACCGAGCGGACGGCACCCAGGTTCGCGAGGCCATAGACCTCGGGCCACAAGGAGCCAAAAAGCGTGGAGGAAATTCCGTAGCTGATACCCAGCAGCACCATCACAACATACAGCATCTGCTCCGGCCCGCTTTGGGCAAGCGAGAAGCAGGCCGCCGAGAGCGGCAACAGGAATGACGGTAATACCGTAATGGCGCCAAACCGATCAATCACCGCGCCCGTCAACAGAGCGCAACCAACAGTAGTCAGCGCCATGACCAGCAGCGATGTGGCGAACAGTTGCGGCGGCCAATCATGCAGTGCGGTCAGGTAGTTCTGATGATAGAAAATTGTTGTACCGATGAAAGCCGGCGCCAGGACACCGGTGAGCAACACCCAGAATATCGGATCGCGCAACACCTCCTGCCGAGTCCAGCTACGCACCTCGGGCCGCGATCCTTTTTCTGCCGACACTTGCCCGTGGGGCACACGCGGCTTTCGGTAGCACCAGTAGGCGAACGGAAGACCAATAAGTAGCAGCGCAGCCACGGCTGCACTCCAACCGATGCGATAGCCAAACGCAATCGTAATGGCCGCGAATGCCAACGGAATCGTCGCCTCGCCTCCCTGGTGTCCGAGCACAACCAACGATATTGCACGGCCCCGCTCGACGACAAACCAGCGCCCGGTGGTCGTTAACGCGATGTGCGTCATCATGCCCTGACCGAAAAGCCGCAGCAGAAAGATGGCAATGACCAGTACGGCCACCGATGTTGCGAAACCGGCCAGCAACGATGCTCCGGCAAGTACCGGTATTACGAGCGCAATCATACGATGCGCCGGGACGAGATCGACCAGTCGGCCAATAAGCGGAAGGCACAACGCGCTGGCAAGCGTAGCGAACATATACAGTCGCCCGAATTCGCCGTGGCTCAGCTCAAACGTGCTCTGCCACTCAGCGACAGACGCGGAGATGAAATACGTCTGGCCGAAACTGGAGAAGTACGTGAGCATGAATCCACCGGCGATCCAACGGAAGTTGTGCCTTATGAACTCGAACATGAATTTTCTATCTGACTGATTGGTGCGAGATAGTAACGGATGCCACGGACCTCCGCTGGATCAATTCATGGCGATTCCGCCCGGCCGATCGACGATGCCAGTCCTCAGGCTTACAGGACTTCGAGCGGAACGAAATCCACTCGAAAAAACACTCCGCGGTGGCCGTGAGTTTGGTCGTTCCCTAGAAGCGCAGTTAGAGAAGCCGGGCTGCCAGAAATCGGAGTGCTGAATTGTTACGCCAACGGTGCGTTCTTGCGAATCCAGCGCTGCT
>Ga0316201_10000509_pt1 | contig 22375 bp, 29 predicted proteins | sample CS6wburrow_MG_FD_204516 | JGI IMG/M metagenome (GOLD analysis project Ga0316201, IMG submission 204516) | Coastal sediment microbial communities from Delaware Bay, Delaware, United States - CS-6 worm burrow | ecosystem: Environmental > Aquatic > Marine > Coastal > Sediment | place: USA... | reverse complement strand
TCTCCATACAGACACGTGAGCACGTGACGACGCATCAGCGCATCCACTTCTCGCGGCACAGGACGCTCACCACGGCGCCATTTGCCGTGCAGGTTTGAATCGTACCGGGTACCAAACGCCGCGTTGATACGCGCCACCACATCCTTCGTGCGGATCTTTTTCCCGGTCTTGCGCAGCAGGATGTCGTAAACAGCCATTGTCTTCGGGCATCCAGGGGCTTCCATCTCCACATAGGCAGACGCTTCAGCGTCCAGGGCTCGCAGCAGCTCGGCGTCGGTCAATCTTCCGCAGTTACTCATCCTCTTCTCCCAGTCCGGCATCTTCGGCCGAGACCCACACCCAGGCTTGCACAAAGGCGCCGCCTTCGCCCTCTGATACCTCTGCCCCTGCGTCGATCTCAATATCGTCGCTGTAATACTGGTTCTCGGCTGCAGAACGATAGGCATCAAAACGAATCATCTCTGCCGCCTCGGAAACCATATTCTTAATTTGCTCAAGGGCCAGCTCGGCCTCTACCACGCGCCGGTAGTTTTCGGTAGCTGGTACACCATGTCTCCCAAGATCAATACCCGATAAAGAAACCATAGCTTCATCCCCACGGAAAAGGACGCATTGCCATAACAGATAGGGGTTATCGGTATCTTCAAAATCGGCATTGGTGAGACCTTCTGTCTGACCCCACTCGTAGCGGTACGTGTCATCGCTCTGGATTGTGTGCTCAGCGGCAGCTAGTTGGCGGGCACATTCTGTGTGTCCTTCTTCTTCGGTCTCGGTCTTGGGGTCGTAGCTGAAGGCCGCATGCTCATAGAAAAAATCGGCAGCTAATGTCAGTGCCACGAGTTCAAGGTTTGCTTTATTGATGCGTGATGATTCAGTCATGTTTTGCACTCCTATATGCACGTAAGCACAGCTTAGGTCAGATTGTCCCAAGTAGCAACATCATCGCAGATATTTATTCAACCGCTTCCGTCCGTATGATTCCCATGTCCCCAGTGATCCCAGCATTCGGTTGTAGAGTCTGTCGATGCGGCGATCCCGCCATGTGTTCTTATGTATGCCAACAGCCTCAGCCTTCTTGCGTCCCGAGTAGTGATACCGTCCATTGCCACCACAAGAGGGACATACCACTGGTAGCCTTGTTCCTTTGCGTTCACGCATTACCTCCCCGGTTCCTCGACAATGGGTGCATCGCCTATCGTCCATGTGCTCAGCCACAGCCAATAGACACAAAGATTCAATCTGCTCTTCATCCAGTCGATATTGCGCCGCCTGCTGATGCCATCGCTTATCCAACATCCGCAGCAACTCAGGCGTGTGCATGTCCTGACCGGCATACTTGACCAGCAGCAGCTCGACCACGTGTGTTTTGCCAAGCCACCCAAGGGCAATCAGCAAATCCTCGATAACAAAACGATCCGCATTCCCTGAGCGATTGCGCGGTCCACCCTGGGCAGCCAGCAGTGCTAGCCGCTCAAGGATGTTACTCAACCTTCCACCCAGCAACAGTAAGACCAAACTGCGCCAGCAACGCAGCCTCAGCACGATCCGCATCTTTTACCCGGACGAACAGCTCGCGCGACTCAGGCCACTTCTCCATCGCTAAAGCACGAGACGCTGACTTCTCCTTTTTCAGCAGGCCATGATACTTCTTCCATACCTGGGGTCGGACATATCGGCATGTCAAGTGATTGGCACCAACGACACCACGAAGCACACCAAACCCATCGCCAAACTTGAAGGCGCCGGCCGCTCCCTCCCCTGGGCGAACACCAACCTGCTCAATGACACACTCGACCTTATGATGGCCGGCCAACTCGCGGGCCTCGTCAACGATATCGGAAAGCAGATACGGATTGACCTCGCGTCCCTTGCCCTGCGTGCGATCAAGTGACGGCATATCCCAAACCTTCATAAGATCACTATCGGCACTTACCAGGGCGATTGCTCCATCAAGTCCTGGATCAAACCCAAGAATGACTACCATAGCTTTACCCCCATGTCCTGTAACCTCATCAGAGATACCTTCATTGCGTGGTAAAACTGTGCCCGTAGAAACTCGCGGTCGTGGTTTGTTGGGGTGCGACCATCCAGAATATCGTGACATTTAGAACAAGCCATGCAACCAATCCAATCACGACTTTTCCCGCCCATAGATTTCCCATCCCCAATAAACGGCGAATGAGCCCAAATAACTGTTTGGGGGTCGTGGTGTCCGATTCCCGGAAGCAAAAGCGTACAGGCTTGGCCGTTCGCGGCTTTGGTAATCGCACCCTTATTACTCTTCGGTTGTTTCGGGATTGACATCATCCGCCACCAAATGCTCTACAGTTTCAAAGGCGGGGTTATTGATATCGACGACGACACGGAACCCAAGAATTGACCACAGGGCTACAATGTCCTCGATACAGGTGATTTTGGTGGCGTCGATCACCCGCTGACTCTCAGTCAAAGGCGGCTGCCCCATTTGTGGCTCGCCTCCCTGCTCCAGGCTTTGCCGCTTCATATCTGCCTGTTCCTCAGCCTTAGCCGCCTCGTACCGATCTCTTGACCGACGCAGTTCCAGCTCAGCCAGTTCTAATTTAGTAATCGTCATTTACTTCTCCTGAAATCATGTTGTTGTCGCTGCTGCTCATCTAGCGCAGTGTAATATTCATCCAAGGTACTGGGTAGGATGTAACCCTCAGCGGCACAGTATTGCTGAATCGCTGTCATTGTTTCGTGCATAAGATCGGTACCTATTTCACTGATCCCCCTGCCCTGCAGAATCGGGCCATTCTTGATGTACTGGTCATAGAACTCTTCTTTATCGAGCCCGATGTCGTCTCCCATGATCCCCATCCACTTCCAGAACAGCTTTCGTTGCCCATCTGACACAGGTTCATCCATCCTTTCCAGCGTGACCAGATAATCACGGTTAGTCGGCAGCCCGCGTAGATCACGCACAAGCAAGCCAATAGCTTCATCACGATGACGGCGGAAGACATATTGTTTACGTCTCTGCATCAAATTTACGGATGGTGATATAGCCCTGGCGCAGACAATGCTGCTTCACCGACAACGTAAAGCATGCTTGCTCTACGTTTTTGATTGTCTCGTGGTCATCGGCATACCAATCCATCAGCTCCTTCTTGGCTTCTTTGTCCAGGCGCAGTCCTTGTGTAGCTTTTCTGAACTTCAGTGCAACTTCAGGCTCCATGTACTTCGTCCTCTAAGTCAACCCAATAGAAATCAAGCAAGTGTTTCATCCAAAAACGGTGAAACCAGCTTGGCTTGAATGACAGCATGAAACGAATCTCTCCACATTTTCCAAGAGCGTAATAACCGACAGGCTTTGACCAGCTCATTTTAAAAGTGGGAGGCATATTCATGTCTTGTTTACCATGTACTCCCTGCCGTGCCCAAGACGCAGTAACTCTGTGTTGAGGCAGACGTAGCCAGGGAAGTCCCCCTCGACCATCACCCAAACCCAGGCCAGGAGGCGGCCGTACTTACCCTCGGCGTCCATGAGCGTCTGCACCCAAACCTCCTTGACGCTCCCAGATACGAGAAGATGCTGGTGGTTCACATTCCTACCGCTCAGCAACAGGGTCTCGACGTACTCCTTTGCCAACAAGCCCCTCGGGCGTTCGGCTCCCCTGGTCTCCCAGGTGTTGACGCCATAAAGGCGCAGCCGTTTACGCGCCGTCATGTTGAACCCCAGATCGATATCGACATCGATGGTGTCGCCATCAACAACCCGGACCACTTTGCACCGGTAGCTGTAATCAGGCTTTGCGGGATGTGGTGCTCTCAGTCGTTCCTCAGTCATGACATCTGATCCTTTATGGTTTGGCTTTGATAAGTCCGGCCTTAATGTCGGCACGGCGTTTCTTTCGCGCCATTGAGGATGGTTCGTAGATCCCCATGCGGTTTGCCTTCTCACGGACATTCCGCAATCGGCGGCCAGTCATTCGGGCAAACTTCAGGAACCCCCCGTCCTTTTTCGCAAACTCTTTCAGATCCTCGATTTCGTCTTGGGTGTATTCATACCAGTGTCTGGATGTTGGGTATTTGTCAGTCATCTTTTTTTCTCGATGGGTCATGCTCATGGCACGTGTGTCTGTAACCACTATCAGTTGGCACCCCGCAACTCACGGAGCGAGTGCATCCAGGCTCATCACATACGGGTTCAACGCACTCAACCTGCTTGCACTTGGGGCAGCCCTGAATAACCTCTTTGCTGAAAACATCAAACGGATTTGGCGCCAACAACAAACGGCTGGTGTCCCCGATCCATCCACATTCGGCGCATCTGCTTTTATCTTGAAGGACCACGGATATCACTCCTTTTTACCTTGTATGGCACACCACTGACGCGAACCTCTTCCGACCCCCTCGCGGCGTCTAGTGCTTCGTTGATACGCAACTGGGCACCATGACCAAGCCACCCTAAGTCGTTAGCTTCGTCTACTAGTTCTTCAATTATCCCAATCAGAATTGGCCCATGCTTGCGCCACCGCTCGGCGTCTGCCAGGATGCGTCCACCGCGCTCGTTGCACTGGTTTAATTGGTGAGCAAGGTCATTGCACTCTGCCTCCAGTTCCGAGATACGCTTGTTTTGGGTTTTCTGCCAGTCAAGCGCCTCTTGTGATGTCATGTCGCTCATCACTCACCCTCCATAGCCTTATCAATCTTGCGGCGGCAGTCGCCCTTGCGGTAGCTTGCGAGTTCCTTGCGCAACCGCTCGTTCTCTTCGCGTAAACGGGTTATTTCTTCCCATGTGGCAACATTGTTATGCTCTGACAATACGGAGCATGTTGCTATATGGGCTGGCAATGTGCTGTTGCAGTGTTGACACTTGTAATTCATCACTCCCCCTCCATCGCTGCGTCTACGGCGGCTATGTCACCAGCTAGATCATGCTTTTCCTGGAAATAGGCGGAAGCATAAGCACCCCACTCGATAATCGACTCTTTAGCTATGGATAACGCTTCGTGCAGCCGCTCGATCTCTGCTGTTTGTTTAGATTTCAGCTGCTCTTTCTCAGCAGCCCGATTTCTAATTTCTTCCTCGAGAGAAGCAATAGCGTTATGCAGCTGCTCGTTCTCTTTCTTCAGTGCCTGATTCTCTGGCTTGGATAAGATCCACTTCCACGCATTCCACGCCTCGGCGTCTGGGCGTAGCCGCTCGATCTTATCCTCAAGCTCCTTGACCCGCGCATTGAGAACGTCCACTGCGTCTTTCATGGCTTAAATCCCCTCGCCTTACGCTCTTCGTACTCATGCCCGCGGTCAAACGCGAACTCGTCGGCAGCAACACGCTCAGGAGGCACGTATTCAGGATCCTCCTTAGTCCCCTTACGCAACGTGTGCTTGATGTTAGAGAGCGCGGCCTTGCCCTTGTGGATGTCTGGGGGCGGCTTGGGCAGGGCCTTTTGGAATGGTTTGTGACTGGGCTGAAGACTCGAGTCCCGGCACAACGCGCGGAACCCAGGCGCCGAAGGCGGCATGGCTGGCAGGTACTTCAGGGCCTCCCCGATCTTCTGGGGGCTCACGCCGGCCAGGGTCTTTGCCCAGACACGCATTTTTTCCTCCGTCTGTTCCGGGCTGCCAAGCTGGCTCGTCCAGACGTTCCCGTAGCACGAGGCAAAATGACCGAAAATCCCAATGACGTAGCTACGTTCCAGACCCGTCCAGTTCCTTTTGGAGTTCTGCGGCAAGGTAGTCGTGTACGTCTGCGTTGTGTTGTCGAGCTGTTTTCGGGCGATCTCCCCCGCTGAGCGAGGCTTGTTGTCCTGATCCATTGTTCTTCCTTTGCTGTTCCCAGGTTCTGATTGTGGCTTGCCAATCCTTCATCCTGGTCTTGCCCCGCTGCCACCCATTCGCTTCGTAGTGGTCGATAAATGCCTGGGGCTCGATGCCATTGTTTCGTTCTGCACAGTAGGCAGTGACCATGTCGAGGGGGGGCGGGATGATGTTTCGGTCTGCCTTCTTTTTTGGAGGCGCTTTTTTCTTTGGACTCTTCGTAGAAGAGTCTTTCTTTTCTTTTTCTTCTTCTTCTTCTTCTGGTGACGCTTTTGTTACGCTCGGAGCGTAACTTTTTGCTGATTTCTTGGCCCGCATCCGGGTCATCCTTTCCCTTGATTGCGCTCGCTTTTTTGTTGTTTCACCGTTGTGTCTGTCAAAGTTCGGAAGAAATAATTTCCCGTCTTTCTCCGACATCCACCCCACTGAAAGCAGCGCACTGCAGAAACCTGTTACGCCAACTTCACGATCTAGTAACGCTTTTGTTACGCTGAGAGCGTAACCATCGGTTGTCTGGGTATCAAACCAAATCCAGACCCGAATCATCTTTCCGAGAACCGCGTCTGGGTCGAGCTCCAGGATCTTGGCAGCCTCCCATAGCTCCGGTTTGTCAGGGGTATCGTGCTTTATCATGATCCAGTTCGCATACCCCATTTCAATGCACCGTCTTGTTTGGGGCGATTTTGATAGCGTCGGCAGGCACTACCGGCACCTCAACCTGGGCGAATAGGGCCTTGTTGAAATCAAAGGTCTGATCGTCATCAAGCAAGGGGAGCATGGCATCCAGGACCGACATCATCATGTCCTTGATGTGTTTGGGGTTCATGGCGTTCCAGTCATGCTGAGGCAGGCTGAGGGCGTTGAAAAACGCGGCTGAATAGCTGCTTGATTTTGGGTCTTCCAGGAAGGGCAGGGGCGGCGGTAGATTGCTTTCATCTGCCGTCCCAACATGAATCTCCATCGATAGCACCATGAACAGGATGCGACTGGTGTATCGGAACAGTTCATCCTGAAGGCCGCGCAAGCTGAGGTACCGCTGGATGGCGAGGAAAGCGTTGATGACTGACTCGACCTTGCACCCGTCCTCCCGTAGCTTGTTCATCATCGGGGAATAGGTGTCCTCATCATCACGCAAATACCGGGTCAGACCGCCCTGCACCCGGCTGTAAATCAAGAAACACTCGGTCAATACGGCCGGGTCAACGCCTCTTGGTTCGGCTTTTTCCATCAGACGACTCCTGCATGCTGTGCCTCTGAAAATGGATTGTCGGCGCCACGGGCTGGTACCCATGCGTCAGGCAATGGTCTCGAGCTGGCACAAATGGATCAATATAAGCGTATTTTTGATCCGGATTGGCAACCAGGGGCTGGTCACATATCGGGCAATTCATCTTCCGCCTCATCAGATCCGGGGAAATAAATGAAGCTCGCACAGTCAACCGATAACGTCCGAGGCCATCCATAGATGTCCAGGGCGCAGCCTTGAAGTCGGTAATGTTGGCAACTTAGACAGGTCACTTGCTAACTCCTTTGCTTGACAAATCATCAGTGGATAGCACCAATTTGTCAAACACATCAGAGCAAGTTCCTAATTAGGATTAATTATCCCGACCTGTTTGCTTTCTTTTTGCAATTAGCGTAAATAGTGAACCCGGAGTGTTCACAAATAGGAGAATAAGCATGGCTAGACAGCTTGCCGTGTGGGAAAAAGCCGTTACAGCGGCAAAAGATCGTTTCTTAACGATTAACTCACAGGAACGGACCCCTTTTACAAGCTGGGACAAAGAGATCATCTTCGTCAATCAGCGCATGAGGCAGAATGAAGCCCTTCAACGCTGCCCCCCGAGTTCCATTCAGACCGCGGTCATTAGCGTGGCGACTGCCGGACTATCCCTCGACCCCAACCTGAAGCTGGCATACCTCGTCCCGCGCGACGGGCAATGCACGCTCGACATCAGCTACATGGGCCTTGCCCGTCTGGCAGAGCTGTCAGGCGCCATACGGTACGTCAGGGCTGCCGTGGTACGGGAAGGGGAGAAATTCATCTGGCACGGGATGGACGAGCGGCCAGAGCACATCATTGACGACCCCTTCTCAAGCGAAGAGAAGCCCATCAAAGGCGTTTACTGCTACGTCCGGCTGACCGATGGCGGGTATTTGTCCGGATTTATGACCAAGGCCGAGATCGATAAGGTCAGGCAAACATCAAAGGCCCCCAATTCGCCGGCCTGGGTGAAGTGGTATGGGGAGATGGCGAAGAAGGCAATCATCAAGCGAGAGTCCAAGCTATGGCCCCAGGCAGCCCGTGAGAAGGTCGCTGGCGCTCTTGGCGTGCTTGAAGAGGTCGAGGGACTGAAGGACATCACCCCGGAGGATACACAGCACTACGGGGATGTGAAGCGCCGGTCGGAGCCCAAGCCTGAGCCAACCAAAGATGAACCTCTTGAAGGTGAGTTTGAGGAAGTAAAAGATACCCAGCCTGCGCGCACACGTGGTACGTCTGCGGGCGGGCCGGTCATGTCGGATTCCACCAGACACATCATCGCGCGAAAGCTGAATGCCATGCAGCTCGGGGAAGACGACCTGTTCAAAGCAATGGAGGTCGATGGCTGGCATGGACTGCAGCAGTCTGACGCCCAGGGTTGTATGGATTGGATCAGCAGCGAGGCGGGGTCATGAGGTGGAAATGCGCAATTATCGAGGACCAGGGCGGCGACATCATGATTGGAACCAACGGGGACATCTTGCGCATCCGCCGCGCGGGACTGCAGCCGATTGAACTGAAGCTGCTGGACTGTCAGAACACCCCCACGAAGAAGATGGAGCGCAGCAAGTTTGATCTGGACCCGCTCTTCCATTCGGTGGACGAGATGAAGGCATACATGGAGGCGGCCAAGAAGCAGAGCGAGCGACTGGGGAAGACCTCACTGAAGCAGACTATTCACGCCCTCTCTCATGGGCTTACGGAGAATGACAAGTGAGCAAGAAATACCCGCGATTTGACAGCATCTTCAAGACTTACAAGAGAGTTCACCCGAACGGCACCCCGCCGTGTGAACTGTGCGACAAGCCAGCCGTTGTCCGGATCTTCATGGAGGTCAACTACATGAATGGCGACGACGAGGACTTCAGGGTGTGTGATGAACACCTAAAGCTGGCGAAAGCTGACGGTGAGGGATTCTACGATCAGTTCTTCCGTTACCGGGACGGGAAGGAATCATGATGAACCGCAGAGACTTTATGAAGGGCATCCTGGCCGCAGCAATGGCGCCGGCTATCGTCAAGGCCGAGAACATCATGCGGATCAACCCACGCATCCTTACCAGGGACAACAACTGGGGAGCTGACTTTGTCCCTGATCGCTCCGTCGCTGTCTTGTATGACCAGCACAGGGACATTATCGGTTGGGCTCCAATCGACCAGAAAAAGACCTTTCATGAGATGCGTATGGCGATGCTCGACGGGAGCATAAAGCCGTCTGACCTGGAAATATCAGAGTTCAACTTCCACGCTCAAAAGTCTGGCATAGCCACCAGGATGGAATTGGTAGATAGAGCAGGAGAGAAAAAGGATCTACCGGTAAACGGTTTTTTTGATAAGCGCACCACCGAAAGCAGAATCGAGATGCTGACTACCACTATTCAGGCTCATGACTTAATCAAGTTCAGCAATATGAAATGGGGGCTGACATGACTGCAGTCAAGCGCACAAAATTGGTTGAGATCGAGTTCTGGGATTGCGGTAACCCCAACCATAACCACAAAACAAAGGCTGTTGCTAATCGCTGTATTGAGAAGCAGAAAATGATGACGGGGCACATCCGTATTTCAAAAAATCAATACACTCTGAGGAACATCAGAGTAACCAGGATGTTGATTGATGGAGCCAGCATCACAGAGGCTGCAAACTACATCGGCAAATCCAAAACGACTGCCAGAGCCTGTGTGTATAGGGCTCTCAGAGCGACCTGCGCAGCTAACGAAGAAGGATGGATATATTCGTTCAATGATGACAACCGTCCCTATTATTACGACACCATCGAGCAAATCCAAAAAGCAAAAAATTACTGGTTACCGAAACTGGATGAGTTAGAGAGGAATATCCTTATATTGGAGGCAGAGGCATGACTACAGACTGGCGCAACATGCCTGGACCCGGCGACCCAGAGACCTGGGGGCCTTGCCAGAACCACCCCAACGACCCCCGCACCCCGGACGACACAGAGCGTTTTGAGGAAACCAGAGATCGGATAATTCAAACGCGCATGATGGATGTTGGCTGGTTCCGTGAGGCGCTTGCAGAAATGGATGATGACGCCACTGGGAACCTGATGAAACTTGTCGCCGCAAATGTGTGCAAGGACGATGCCGATGTCGCCAATTTCATCAACAAAGTTGTATCCGTTTACGTCGCCCCAAACGACTGGGAGGTTGACGAACAAATTGAAATGGAGGATGAGCCCGATGACCGAGTCTAGTATCAAACCGAAAAAGCCAGTCCCACCCAGAGGGCCAGCCAAGACTTTCCCACCGTGGGAAGACCCGCATCTGTTCATTCAGGACAAGCACCGGTTCGCCCTGGCTGAGATCAAACGTCTGAACGACAGGATCAACACCCTGGCCGAGAAGTACAACCTGATGGTTGAGAAGTGCCAGAAGATGGAAGACAAAAATGCTTGAGTTTGACGAGGCCAAACATGAGTACACCAAAGACGGTCGATCAATCCCTTCTGTTACAACTGCTCTCGGAGTCCTCGACTCATACTTTGGAATCCCTGCTGCCGTCCTGCAGAAAGCCAGCGAGCGGGGCGTCAAAGTACACCGAGCGGTTGAGCTTCACCTTCAAGGCGACCTCGATGAACTCAGCCTCGACCCAGACATCGCAAATTACTTCTACAGTTATGTCCGATTTGAGCGTGAAACGGGTTTTCGTCCCGTTCACTCCGAGCTGCGCGTCTACTCAGAAAAGTTCAAGTACGCAGGAACCCTCGATCTCGCAGGCCCTGATCCAAAAGGCAGCCGAAGAGATTCAGTTATCGATATCAAGACTTCTGCACAGCTCATGCCCACTGTTGGGCCGCAGCTCGCCGGCTATGAAAGAGCTTTCCTGGAACAGACAAAATCAAAGAAAAAACTTTTACGTTACGGATTGCTGCTGAAGTCAGACGGCAGCTATGAACTCATGGAATACACAAGCCCGACTGATTTTTCAGTCTTTCTGGCGTGCTTGGCAGTGAGAAACTTTAAGGAGAACGGCAAGTGACTGAAGAAACTACACCGCTGGAAGGTGAACTGATCCCAAAAGGTCTGCCGGCAACGGAGCGGGAGCTAATCGAGATTGGTGAGACGATGGGTGTGATGCTTGGGAGGATAAAGATCGCAAGCGACGATGACCTCGAGGCTGCCAGTGAACCAATGCGGCAAGCCGCAGGGCACCTGAAGATGTTGGAGAAGCACAGAAAGGACTTCCTTTCCCCGTTGCGCGACTTTGTCACCAAGGTCAACGCCGAATACAAGGTTGCCTCAGACGAACTGGACAAAGGGATCCGCCACGCCAAACAACAAGTCAGCGCCTATCAACACAAGGTTCAGCAGGAGAAAGACCGTCTGGCCCGAGAAGAGGCTGCCAGGATCGCCAAGAACGCGGAAAAACGCGCGGCACGGGTTGAGAAGAAGGCTGCTGAATCGGATAACCCTGATGCTGCAGCAGAGGCTGCGGCAGAGGCTGAGAACATCCGTATCCAAGCGGAGCTCGAGGCTGAGCACGCCGCCGCGGCTATCGCCACCCAGGAGAAGGCGAAGGCCGAAGGTGTCAGCACCCGCAAAGACTGGAAGATCGAGGTTACAGATGTAGCCGCGTTCATTGGGGCCATTGCAGCCGGAAATGACCCCCGCCTTACCACTGACATGGTGAAGGTGAACCAGCCGGCACTCAACAAACTCGCCAAGGCTTTGAAAGAGGGATGCAAGGGTATCCCTGGCACGCGGGTTTACTACGAAGATGTCTTATCAGTAAGGAGTAGCAAGTGAAAAAAATTCCATACCATGACATGCCCGACACCCCCGTTGCCGGCTTAGACAAGTCTGGCTATGTCACCTCTGGCGCACTGTATCGCGCTAACAACGGCGTGTTGGTGATCTACAACGATGCTCAGAAGACGATGTATGCCGTGAAAGGAAGGAAGGTCAGACGACGCAAGTTCCCCAGTCCGGTAACAAAGCTATGGCTTAGCCGCAGGGTCAACGGCTTCGCTGACGATGTGAAGACAAACACGCGCGTTGACCTCGTCTTGCAAGCAAAGAGCGCATAAACCAAGGGGGCGGGTGATCCGCCCCCATTCAGGAGATAGTCGTAATGGCAAAGAGAGGCGTAAATAAAGCCATCATCTTGGGTACCCTGGGCCAAGACCCGGAAGTACGGTACCTGACCAATGGTGATGCTGTATGCAACCTGAGTGTTGCAACCAATGAGACCTGGAAAGATAAGAATTCTGGGGACCAGAAAGAAAAAACAGAGTGGCACAGGCTTGTTGCTTTCCGTAAGCCCGCCGAGATCATCGGTGAGTACATGAAGAAGGGGTCAAAGATTTATGTCGAGGGCCACCTTCAGACCCGTGAATGGGAGAAGGAAGGGCAGAAGCATTACTCGACAGAGATCGTTATCGATGAATTCCAGTTCGTTGGTGACCGCCAGGGCGGCCAGAACGGAGGTCAGAATAGAAGCCAGCCGGCTAACGGTGGTCAGCAGGCGCCGCAGCAGGAAGGCTTTGACGACGATATTCCCTTCTGATGATGCCCTCACCTTGGAGTAACGAGGCCCTGGCCCCGAGTCATTCTCGGGACCGGGGGATGATCGACACCTACCAGCTTCTCGGGAAGCTGGAGGTGCCCAACTGTGCAAGAACGGAGGTGGCTTCAAAGATATCCAGCGATACGGGCGGGACGCCGCTGATGGTCGGCACGAGCGGGATGCACACCAAAGAGTTTGATCTGCTGCCGGTCATGAATATGACCTTCAGGAAGGATGGCGAAGACTTCATTTCCAGGGTCTACGTGGACACGACTGAGCCCTTCGTTGCCAGGGCATACAAGTACCGCTGTGATGGGTACTACGGGGCTGTGGGGTACATGCCGAAATGCCAGAACCTGGGCGTGTTGGAAATGAGAGACCCGGCAATCAGGGATGCGGGAAGCAACTACCCCTACATCGTTGGAGGCATCCCTGGGATAACGAACTTCAACGAATACTGGGGCGGTGGTGGAGGGTCAACAAGAACGATAGACGGAGATAACTCCGCGAAGATACCAGAGCCAAGTATTTTATTTCTGTTGCTGGCAGGCTTACTGGCCCTGCTGATTTCTAGGAGAAAGACATGACGAAGCAACGAAACACGACGACAAGAGCCGATTTCCTCCGGGTATTTAAGTTCATCACTGGGAATGAAATCGACACTTCTCTCTATCGGTCGGAAGACCTGTGCAACTTCATCTTCCAAAACACCGGGATAAGGTATAGCCCGGTCCAGTTGAAGAAGGTCTTTGTAGACGCAGAGCTTGAGTGGAATGTGATTGGCGCTCGAGTCACTGACGGGACCAATAAACGCCGCACTGTGAAAATCAGGATAGATGAGCTTGAGCCAAAAGTGCTGAACCTGGAAGAAAGGGTTGCCGCACTCGAGAAAGCTGAAGAAGCTCGTCTGCAAGGAAAGATCGGGCCTTTCTTGCGCCCGCTATCAAACGAAGGGTAGCCGTATGGGGTGGGATTCCAAAGATGGTATGACCTGCGAGGAATGTGCTGAAATCCTTGGGATGAAGCCAGAGGATGTCAGGCAAATTGAGAAGGCGGCATTGCAAAAACTGAGGAACTGGGCAAGGAAGGGGAAATGCCGTCCCCTGCAGGTCGCCCGGACTCATTACTTGGACAGGAAACTATGACATATCAATACAGCGAAGACGAAGAAGACCGACAGAGGTTTCACCGGAATATCGACAACTCACAACCTGCCGTGTTTGTCATGGCGGCATGGTTTAGCGCATTGGGATACGAAGTGACCATCCCACCAACAACAAAAGCGCCGACACATTCTCAATGGAAGAAGCACGCAGACAACGGTGATATTTTCATCAGTAAAAACGGGATGAGCAAGAAGACCAGGATCGAGGTAAAGCACCTGACGCTTAATGCTGCACATGGTAACAAGACCTTTACCAACAAAGACGATTGGCCTTTCCCGGATTACATGGTTTGCGCCCAGCATGCCTTTGATATGGCGAGAGAGAAGCCACACTCTATATTTGCGCTGAACCCAGAAAAAACGCATGCCGGCGTCGTTTACGGGAAAGACCATGCAAACTGGTGGACGGTGAAACGTGTAGATAGTCGCTACAACAACATGGAGCAGTCGTTCTACACGACCGCCCCAGACCTTGTCACATTCATCGACCTAAACCAGTACCTGGAAAAGCATCTCAGGGAACAGGAAGAGAACGAAGGGTCTCGCGCCGCTTCTCGATAGTCTCGGCCATCTCTGGGAACAACACCCGTGCCTTATTTACCGCCTGCTGCAAGTAACGCTTGCTCGGGCGGTAAGTCGGTACCCTGCCATCCAGGAGCGCCGACACATCCTTCTTGCTGATGCCTGACTGGCTGAGCACCTGCCTCAAGCGCAGTTCTGACAATCCGGAGGATCTAGCCGCACTCACCAGCCGCGCCATGTCGATGTAAGCCCTGGATCTGACCGTCATAGCTCGCTCAAAGGCGTCCTTCAGCTCATCGTCACTGACCTTGTTCGGGTCTCGTGCCACTGCCGTCATGATACTGGTGGAGTCACGCTTCATATCCCTGAACTCAAACGACTTGTAGAACAGCGCAGCTCGGGGGTCATGAGTGCTGACTCGGATCCCGGCAAAGGCCGCCGCCTCGTCCACAAGGTTGTACTTGCGGCCCGATGGACTGACCTTACCTTGCAAGGCATACATAGTGCGGGTCACGTTTGACGCAATACCCGGCTGGACGTTCTTCCAAAGGTGATTCAACATCGCAGCAGTCTGTTCAGGGACCGTATCTTGCGGGTTGAATATCCGTCCACCAGTGTCCCTGGTATTGGTCACGACCTCGATGATCGCGCCAGCGGCAATATCCGTCCCGAAGAATGGCTTGTAGACCTCTTCCGCGATGCTCTTGAACATCTCTTCGTATGGCTGATCCCTGAGTATGGCGTTGATCGGGCGCTTCCAATAGTTGTACGGATCGAGGAATGACAGGTCAAGGAAACGCAGATTCCCTTTCTCGTCGCGGTGTAACGGCAGAATATTTGAGTTCTTCTGCCAGGGAGCTGCAAGCTGGCGGAATGCCTCTTCCTCGTCATCATCAACGCCGGCCATCGCCATGAAGGCAAACTGCAAGCCATGAGCGAAACCGGAAGCTATTGCAAGCCCTGCGATCCTGCGTATAGCCAAAGGCCGAAGCTGCGGATCTGCCATGTCCTCCTTGAGGTACCGAAGGATGTGATAGGTTGTCCGGACAATCTCAGAAGGGAAGCTGACAAACGTGCCAGCCAGAGGGAACCTGCGCAGATTGTTCACGAATTTCCCAGTCATGCTGTAGGTCGGATAGGTGTTCCTGACCCGCTCAGCAGCCACAACCTCAGCATCTTCTCGGCTGAGATTTTTGTGCTTCATCTGTATGTTGACTTCGTTCTCAAAGCCAAGGATCTTCCAAAAATCGTCACCGAATTGGTAAAATTTCTGGGCGAAGTCCATTGCTCGCTTGATCTTCATTCCACCAGGGGTGGTCAGTTGATCCTCGATCTTTGATTCCTTCAGCAGACGCATCATCTCGCCGGCATACGGAGTGTCGTAGACCACGCCCAGGCCCTGCAGTTTCCGCAAGTAAGCCAACCCGGATCCCTTGTGGGTGAAGTATTCCCGCACTGACTGGACAGACTTTGCCATCTGGGTCATGTCAAAATGACCATTCGCTATGGCAAAGAAGAAAGCAGACATCCAGTTACGCATGGCAGTCGTCGGGCTGAGCACAGTCTTGCCGTACTTGATTACCCCGTTCCACTGAACCACCGTGCGGTACCAGTCTGCCATCTGGTCTTTACCCAAGACATCACGGAATGCCTGCTCTATTTCAGGCATTGTGTAGTATCCACTCAGAGGTGAATATGTCTCACCAGTGGCAATTAGCTTCGTCGCATCGGGTGGTGCATCATCGTCAGTCCATAAAAAGTCCCCAAGGCCAATACGAACAACCTGATCCAGGAACTTCTGGTTGAAGATGAGCCGGTTCTGTTTGCTCGCGGTCTTGGCAAAATTGATCCGGACATCCACATACTCACCGAGTAGAGCCCTGATCTCCGGAGCAATGTCCTTCTTGTGCTTGAGGATACTCAGATCCTTGGAACCCAGCTTGGACTCCTTGATGTACTGCTCCATCGTGTCAAAGGCAGTGCCCTCTTTGAGCATCATCCGCATAAGCCGGCCAACCCTGGTCGGGTCGCGTAACTTCTCGGCCTCTGCCCGATGATTAGCGGCCTTCTCTTCCTCGCCCATTTCTTCGGCTTTTCTTGCCCACTCGTCATATTTTTGGGCCTTTGCCTCAAACTGAGCTTTCAGATAGGCCCTAGCATTGTCCAAAATCTCATCAGATACTTTCGTCGGCCACATAGCGTCATCAAACGCACGGTATGACCGGTGTTGATACTTGTTCAGGTTGTCGATGATGGTATTCATCAAATCGATCTTTGCTGCAGACGCTTCCTCCCTCCCTGCCGCCTTCATCCGCGCTGCCTCGTTGAACAGGATAGTCGCGTATTCAGTAGAGTAGATATTGATGTAGTCCTTCATCACCTGAAGCTGGACGCGCGTATTCTCCTTGATGGTCTCTGGGATCGGCGCATTATCCGTCATGGCATCATTGATCCTGGTCGTGATTTCCGGATCCAGATCCTCCGGGCGCACCCCGTAATCTTCCATAATGGCGTCATTGTAGTGAGCGATGTAGTTCTTGATGTCGATCTCAGCCACGTTGAACTGAGAGTCACGCCAGATTTTCAACTCAAACACCTTGTCCGGCAGCAAGCCGCCCGGTGCGAACTGTCGCTTCAGCTCCTTCTTGACCTTGCCCCAGAAAGGCCGGTCTTTCTCTCTGATCGCCTGATTCTCTGCGTAAAACTCAGAGGTCGGGGCATCGACACCCCTGGCCTGATTTACCCGGTCTCGCATCGTCTGAATGATGCTGTATGAGGGTTCTTGCTCAGAAGCTGACAGGATCGGAGCAACCGTCCCATCTTGCAATTGGGCATACGCAACCTGTGGCTTCCTGCCAGCAGCTCGAGCAGCCGCAGCCGCCAGGGCAAGCATGTCATCAGTGGTCAGATTCTTGACGGCAATCCCGTGCTTGAATAGCCATGCCCTCACGGCAGCAATGACCTTCCGGACAATCCCCATTTCCTGGGCCGCCTTACTCTCGACCAGATAGGCAAGAGCTTCTTCGTCTATCGCGTCTGGACGAGTGCTCTCTGGAACCTGGGCGTAGGCATTCAAAACCTCGCGGTTCTTGATCGCCTTGAGCCCGCGAATCTGGCGCATGACATCAGCAAATTTTTCTCCCAGGATGCTCCTGAGCCCGTGGTGAACTCCAACCTCATGCAGAAGTACCCCACGAACATTGCCGCCCACGTTGTCAGCCACGATATAGATGTTGCCCGTCGATGGGTCCACAACGCCTTTCACTCCACCCATCTCATGCTGCAGATGCGCCGGGAGTTCGTCTTCACTCTGGACAACCTTCAGCCGGCCGGACTTCAACAGTGAATTGCTCTCGCTCAGGATCGATTTGATCTCTGCCCGGACTTCCCGAGCATCCCTTGCCTGCCCACCAGGGCCAGCCTGGGCGTAAAGCTGCTCCAGCTCAGGACCGACAACACGACGCGCAGCGGCCACTTGCAGGTCATTCGGGCGGCGAGGAACGTGAATGATGTCCCTGGGTTTCAGGGCCGATGCCTTGGCGTAGATTTCTTCAGTGAATTGCTGAGGCAGGAACCTGTCTGGGATGTCGGCTACCGAGTTCCATTCAGCCTCATAGCCAGGAAGAAGCTGGACGGGGATCGTCTTCGCCCCAGCCCGGAGCAAAGCTGCCGCCCGGTGCCGCCCTTCATGGGAAACAACTCGACCGTTCTCATCAATCCGAAGTGTCGGGACCGCATATAGCGCCTCAAGATCAAACTCGGCCGGATCAAATTCCTGGGTTGTTTCCTCGTATGGTGGGATGTTTGAGGTCTTGAATTCCTCCTTCATCATCTCTTCTGGCGAGACTGAAGTCAGATCAATGAAGGCTTCCGCGCTCATTCTGGTCAGATAGGCGCCAGCCTCGTCCTCGTTGGCGATCATCCGGATCTTTTTGTCTGAAAAGTCGGCGTATGCCGGCCGGTCGCCCATGCGGCGCCGAGAGAACTTTGCCCCACCGTACTTGAGGGCGTCTTCGCGGCGGGATGTGGCTTGGAGCTCGACACCCATCTCATAGAGGACTTCTACGACAGCGGGCGTGTTGGCTGAGTCAAAGGTTGCCCGCATGTCCTTGCCGGCCTTGACGAACTCGACCCCACCCATAGCCGCTATCAGTCTCTGGTTCAGGAAATACCTACCACCAGCCCCCCTGGCCGATGGCACACGGAGAACAAAGTTCGGGGAATTGTTGATGCTGCCCAAACGGACAGCCTTGCCCTTGTCGTGAATGAAGCGAACGCCCTCTTCGCCCTGCATAAAAGCGGCGGCCTGGGCGGCAGTTTCAAACCTGACAGGAAGATCCGCTTCAGCGGCCTCAACGTCAAACCCGCGCGGCATCAGTATGCCTTGGCGCAGTGACCCGTCTTCCATCTCAAAGTTGATGAGCTGGCCGCGGTTGAACATCCCGTAGGCGGCGAGCATCTGGCCTGTCATGATTGTGCGCTTCTCACGCGAAGCACTATGGATGTCAGTGAAGGCGGCACTGACTTCTTTATGAGTTGACTCGTTAATCATCCACTGGCCTTCTCCTGGACCCACCCTAGAGAATGGGATAGAGAATTGGCGAGCGGCATCAGCAACGTAAACGACTACCCGCCAAGTGCCAGGGGCAACTGGATTCTTGGACTTTCCTTTGCGCTCAACCTTGCCAACGTACCCGTGATACTCGACCCCGTTCGGGGCCTGCAGGAGCACTGGCGCACCCAAGCGCGAAACGTTTTGGAGAATATCTACCTTATCAAACTGCCCTTGAAGCCGTTTGACTTCCGCATCGACACGCTTCTGTTCACTCTCTTCAGCGTTATCGATCAGATCGGCAACATAGCGTTGGTACTCCGCATAAGTGTTATCACGTAGATCGGTCTGCAGGTTGATTAAACCAGCTTGCACGTTATCTGTCGATTCCATGCCGGCGTTCTTTAAGACCAAGCCCTGAATTTGCTCTATGGTGTGCGGCTTGCCTAGACGCTTGACGTTCATTTCTTCAGCCACAACAGCGGCGGCAAATGGACTGCCTGAGTCGTTGGCTACATCCTGGACGACCTTGCTAGAAATCAGCTTGGCATCCAGCGCCAGGGTGGTCGCCTCGAGAATGTTCTGTCCTGTCCTCTTCATGGTGTCCAGAAGATCCTCATACGCCTCTTCAATAGCGGCGTAGACAATCTCTTGGTTTTCCAAGGAAAGGACCGGGATCCGTCCGGATACCTTGCGCATGGCATCTGTTGGCTCGAGCCCTTCCCCGCGCTCTGCGTTACGCAGCGGAGAACCTAGAGCAAAGTGCCAGTCTGGATTATCACCCATGACCTGGGCCGCGACTTGATCCCCGTACTGGTTCATGAAATCAGGGGTGTCTTTCGCTTTAAGGGCGCTATCCCGAGAAGCGGTGGTATTGGCGTTGAGCATCGCCATCTTCTTTGCCAGTATGCTCGCCGGCCGCTTCTCCGCAGGGATATCAGCTACCAGTTGTTCGTACCTGGGTAGATTCAACTGCCCGGTTCTATTGACGCGACCGAGCATCTGCATGTGCGTATCGATATTCAGCTCGGCTTGCACAAGGATCATCACTCGATTGCGGGTGTCGCTACCCGCAGAAGGCGATGAGTGCAGACTTATCCCAGTAGCGCCTGACTGATTCAGGATGATTACATCCAGTAGCCCATTGTTGAAATCAGAAACAGTTTTACGCTTACCTGCGGCGCTGCGCTCTGAAGATAAACGGTTTGCGTAAACGCTTTTGCCATCTCTAAGGTCTATGATTGATCCGCGACCAGTAATCTCTCCAACCGAATAACCCTTTTCTCTGATTCCTTGAGCAAGGGCATCGATAGGTGAGATCGGGACATTGTCAAATCCCATATCACTGACCTTATCCATGATCTTGTTGAAGAAGTTCACTGCAGTCGGGCCAAGTTCCTCATCGGTAAGGTAGCGCGATACCTTTTTGCTGTACGGCCCGCCCTCGAGTATCCGTCTGGACTTCTCAAGGTACCGCTTCATCAGGTCACCAAACGACAGGGCGATATAATCTCCTGGCTTGAGACCCATTTCAGCAGCGTATTCCTCAATCGCTGATCCCATCGTGTTTGATAGGGCCAAAAGAGGCTTCTCGTTATTCTCGAGTGCAGCCAATGCCTGATTAACACCAGCCTTCACCTTCAGGGTCAACAACATCTGAGCAATCAGATTGTGCATGACGCTGGTGAAGTTTGTGGATTGAGCGCCAGCACCACCAGTCGAGTTGTCATCAGACATTTGTCGAGCTGACGCTTTAAGCTCTTGATCCAGCCCGTTGATGGCTGCTTGCTTCAGCTCATCAAACCGCATGATATCGCGCATGATCTCTGAGGCGTTCTCAGCAAACTGCTTGTCTGCTTCAGCAGGCACAGTCGCGTAATCGATGCCATCAAACGACTTTTCACGCCGAATATACTGACCAGACTCAGCCAGCATAGCAGCCGTGGTTTGCTGCAGCGGGACACCGCCAGCACTTAAAGCGTCAGATAGTGCGCTCGCATCCATCCCCATGCCCATATCCGTCTTAAAGTACAGATCCATGACTTCTGGGCGCTTTGCGTAAGTAGCGGAGGAATACATGACGCCGTCTGCTTCGCGGGCGATCTGTCGGGAAAAGCCTGCTCGTCCGGTCTTCCCTGATTCGTCTGCCGCCTGCCTGGGATCGCTTGAAGTTGTTCCGCCAGCATTGTGACTTTCGTCAAAGACAACGATGGCACCTTTCGCAAAGTGCTCAAGGTAATCCATCCGCTGTGTGCGGGCGCCTTTCACGGTCTGCATCTGACTGTATGTGGTGAAGATGTATTCAGGCGCAGGAAGGTCGCCACTCATCTGTGCAGCCATCTCTCTTGACTGAACTGCCTTGCCTGGGGCTTTCAGAAACTTCCCGCGCTTCCTCGGTGGCCGCTCCCCTAGCGCCTTGGCCTCTTCGGACTCTGCAAACCAGTCCATAGCCTCCTGATCCATCGGGATCGAGAAGGACGTATTGGTAACAGTCGGGTTGATGTCAGGCATACCGATATCAGTAAGATCCCGAATCATGTCACCGTAAAGGTCTGGTGTTTGAGTAACGAATATGGGCATCTTCCCTTGAAGTTTTGCCCAGCGGAGAACGCCGGCAACGACGCGGCCTTTGCCTACACCGGTCTGGTCGCCAATGATGAAGCCCTTACCGCGCTCCATATTATCGAGGGCGAGCGCCAGGGCATCGACCTGTTCGGCAGAGAAGTAATCACCAAGCTCCGCCTCGTCATACTGAAGCGTCTTGGCAACATAGGCGTCAACGCCACCGTGAGCATCCGCCACACGTTTCAGCGCCCGCTCGATAGCGGCAGCCATATTGGTTGGGACAAGGGTACCGACAGAATTTGCCGTGCTGGCCGGCTTGTACGGTGCCTGGAATGGGTTTTCCGGGTTGTCTAGTGGCGGATTAGGCCGAGTACCAGCTCTTCCGCCGTCTCGTATGCGCTCAGGTCGTCTATCATCGACGGTGCTACCGCCTGCGGGTCGAGCTGGTTCAGGCTGTCCTGCAGATCCAGCACGAAGTTCTCCACGCTGTCCGTCCTCAGGTCGTATGCCATCGACGCCTCGTACAGCCGGCTCGACAACCCCTCCATCAGCGGCTGCGGGTTCGGTTCCTCCCTCAACAGCTCCAGTAGTCGGTCGGCCTGATCCTGTTGGAAGTTCATTTTTCAGTTCCTCTACGGAGTTCACCTGACGCGGCAGGGCCGCAGCAGGCAGGGCAAGGTCGGATTTCCCGCGACCCTCGATGACAATTACATCGACCGGCCATGCAGCACCTTGCTTGGCGTACAAGTCGCCAGACACGGTGAAGTGATCGGTCACCCTGTACTGATTATACAACGTGTAGAAAAAGCCACGTTTGGCCTTCCCGTTGTAAGCGTCAGAACGGGCCTTGTCGCTTAATAGCTTGTTGGGTCCACCGATGATAAGAACGGCCTTACCGTCATCTGCCAGAGAGTCGAGCGCATGCAGTGAAATGGCATGGTCAATTTCGTTCGTTTTGTACTGGTCGGTGATCTGATAGGAGACCGTGGCCCCCTCTTC
>Ga0316201_10000508_pt1 | contig 22384 bp, 18 predicted proteins | sample CS6wburrow_MG_FD_204516 | JGI IMG/M metagenome (GOLD analysis project Ga0316201, IMG submission 204516) | Coastal sediment microbial communities from Delaware Bay, Delaware, United States - CS-6 worm burrow | ecosystem: Environmental > Aquatic > Marine > Coastal > Sediment | place: USA... | reverse complement strand
ATTACAAAAAGTTGGATTAATTGAAGGAAAAGATATTACAACCGAATCTGCCATAGTAAAAATGATGTATATGTTGGGAGCGAACATCTCAAAAAAAGATTTTAAATCAATTTTTGAAAAACCTTTAAGAGGTGAGATGGCTCTATAATTTTATTTTTTTTGTAATTATAATTTTTTAAGTAATTTTTTTTTGTTTTATTTGACATTCACTTTAATTAAACCGATAATTTTAAGGAGAGGTGGCCGAGTGGTTGAAGGCGCACGCTTGGAAAGCGTGTTTATGAGAAATTGTAACAAGGGTTCGAATCCCTTTCTCTCCGCAGAAGTTATTTTTTTATTAAAAAAATTTATATCTTTAACGCGTTAACTAATTTAATAATTAAGATTCAAACAATGAAAAGAGCACTTACTATCCTAGCAATTACAGGATTATTATTTTTAGGCACAGTTCAAAACAGTTATGCATTAAATGCAACTGTACAAACTGAACAAGCTGCTGACGAGGCAGTCGAGAGTAAAACATTTCACCAAGAATTAAAACAACGTTTTATTGAAGGTGGTCCATTCTTTATGGGAATTGTACTAATAACCTTAATTTTAGGCTTAGCAATTGCTATTGAAAGAATTATTTACTTAAACATGGCTACCACTAACACTACTAAACTAGTGAATAGTGTTGATGAAGCACTATCTTCTGGTGGAGTTGAAGCAGCAAAAGAAGTGTGTAGGAACACTAAAGGTCCTGTTGCTTCCATATTTTATCAAGGTTTAGATAGAATGGACGAAGGAGTAGAGCAAGCTGAAAAAGCGGTTGTGAGTTACGGCGGCGTTCAAATGGGATTATTAGAGAAAAACATTTCTTGGTTATCCTTATTTATTGCATTGGCACCAATGTTAGGGTTCATGGGAACAGTAATTGGTATGATTAGTGCATTTGACTCTATTGAAGCTGCAGGTGATATTTCACCATCTGTTGTTGCCGGAGGTATTAAAGTAGCATTATTAACAACAGTATTTGGACTTATCGTTGCAATTATTCTTCAGATTTTTTATAATTATATCATTTCTAAAGTCGATAGTATAGTTAACAATATGGAGGATGCTTCAATATCATTAGTTGATTTACTTATAAGAAATAAAAAATAATAACAATGGACAAATCTAAAATATTAACTATAGTTGCTTCTGTAATAGGCGTAATAGGTGTATTTTTCCTTGTTAGAGTAATTATGGCAGGCGATGATGCAATAGAATCTTCTTTAGATCTACAAAGCAGTATTGTTGACCCATTTATTATGTTTGCAAGGTTCCTATTAATAGCGACTGCGGTTTTAACTTTGGCCATTTCAGCAGTGAATTTGGTAAAACATCCCGATGCTTTAAAGAAAGCTTTAACAGGAATCGTTGTACTAGGCGTGTTGTTGGCGATTGCCTATTTTATGGCATCTGATGACGCAGTAACAAATTCAGTCGGAAAGGTTATTAAAGACGGTGAAGCGGGACCTGTTTCAAAATGGGTAAGCGCTTTGATTAATTTTACCGGAATCTTAGGATTACTTGGATTACTAGCTATTGCAGGTGGATTTTTTAAATCGTTAATAAAATAATAATAATATGGCAAGAAGAGACACCCCTGAAATTAATGCAGGATCTATGGCAGATATAGCTTTCTTGCTATTGATATTCTTTTTAGTAACTACTACGATGGATATTGATACTGGAATTTCTCGTAAATTACCAGAAAAGCAGGATCCTAATATTAAACCACCTGTACTAAAAGAAAAGAATGTATTTGAGGTTAATGTTAATAGAAGGAATGAAATTTTAGTTGAAGGTGAGCATTATATGCAGATCAAAGATCTCAGGAAGGAAGCGATGAAGTTTATCGATAACGGAGGAGGTACTGCAGAATCATTACAAGCTGAAGGTATCACTCCTTGTACTTGGTGTGAAGGCTCTAAAGACCCGGCATCATCAGACCACCCAAAAAAGGCGATTATTTCCTTACAAAGTGATAGAGGAACCTCGTATGCTACTTATATTTCAGTTCAAAATGAATTAGTAGGGGCATATACAGACCTTAGGAATCGATACGCTAATCAGAAGTACGGAAGAGATTTTGATGACCTTACTAATGATCAACAGGAATTAATTAAAAAAGATATATACCCTCAGATTATTTCTGAGGCAGAACCAACAAAATAATCATAAAATGTCTAAATTTAAAAAGAAGAAAAAAGGAATGCCTGGAATTTCCACGGCCTCTTTACCGGATATTGTATTTATGTTGTTGTTCTTTTTTATGGTAACCACTGTAATGCGAGAAACGGATCTAAAGATAAAAAAACCAAGATTGCCCAAAGCTGATCAGGTTAAAAAATTAGAACGTAAAAGTCTGGTAAGTTATATATATGTTGGTAAATCCAAAGATGGTTCTCCAGGTGATAAACTTCAGTTAAATGACAGAGTTTCGGATATAAAAGATATTAAGAGTTTTATATTTGCAGAAAGAGCCACACATTCTGAGGCAGAAATACCACTATTAACAACTTCTATTAAAGCTGATGTTGATGCTTATGTGGGTACAATTACTGATATAAAAATTGAATTAAGAGATATTAATGCTCTGAAGATAAATTATTCAACACTTAAAGGAAGTGCATTGGATAATATGAAGAGATAATATTAGATTAAGTTATACTTTTAAAAAAGGCAATCAGGTATGATTGCCTTTTTTAGTTCATTAAATAATTATATTTGTATATGTATAAATTCATAATTATTTTTCTTTGCCTGACTTCGTTCTTGAATGCCCAAAATAATGACTCTTTTAATAATTCCAGGTATTTAGAAGATCAAATATATATTGGTTTATCCTATATTACGATTCTCAATTCACCTGAGGGTGTTAAGCAAAATGGGTTTTCGAATGGATTAGCCTTGGGTTTCATAAAAGATATACCGCTAAATGATCAGGGAAATATTGCTTTTGGAATTGGTCTGGGTTATGGACGCAACACCTACTTTCAGAATATTAAAATATCAAGACCAGATAAAATTACCATTTTTGAGATTTTAGAAGATGGGGAATTTAAGAATAACAAATTTTCCTCCCATAATATAGAATTCCCGATTGAATTCCGATGGAGAACGTCGACAATAGAAAAATATAAATTTTGGAGGGTTTATACCGGAGCGAAAATTAGTTATTCATTTTATAATAATGCAAAGCTTAGGCAAGAAACTAATACTACAAAAATATCAGGAATATCAGAAATTAGAAACTTGCAGTATGGATTAACGATGGCAGTTGGTTATGGTACTTGGAATTTTAATTTTTATTACGGATTATCCGATTTGTTTTCAGATGCCTATCTCAGTGAGGCATCTCCAATAAAAATTCATGATTTTCGAATAGGATTAATATTCTATATTCTTTAAATAGAAAAGTAAATATAAATTAAAATTTGGGAGAGGAGTCCAACAATAAATCCTATATATATTTCATTTATTTTATGGGCCTTTAGTTTTAATCTTGATGTTGCTACAATTCCAAAGAGGAAGAATAATGAAATAATTAATGCTAATAAGTTTAATTCATATTCAAAACTAATTATTCCGACAAAACCCAGTAATCCGGCTATTCCTAATGAATGCAGACTAGTTTTTATATTTCCCAAAAAAAGGAGATAAACAGTAGCCGTTGCTAGTGAACATCCATAAAAAGAGTAGGCCAATAAATTGACAGTATTTGTTCTCAACAGTAGATTACCTATCAAAAAAGTTAATAATATAAAAAATAGTATTGGGAATTTACGTTCTTCAATTGTAGGCAATTGATAACTCTCTATGAGCTTAACCTTTTTTAAAAAATATAATAATAAAATGGGTATTATATAAGTAACAACAAAAATGACCCCTAAAATTTTATAAGAAAATTCCTTAGGAACGTGATTGGGGATAATAATAAAATAAATCAATGTGCTTACTATAGGAACCAGTATTGGGTGAAAAACGTACGAAATATAATGGTGTAACTTCATTATTGATTTAAATTTCCTTGCGTAATCTCGCAACTGATATACCAAGTTGTTCCCTATATTTGGCCACTGTTCTCCTTGCTATTAGATATCCCTTCTCTTTTAAAAGGGAAGACAACTTATCGTCGGTTAATGGTTTTTTCTTATTTTCATTTTCAATTACAGTTTGAAGTATCTTTTTTATTTCACGGGTAGATACATCTTCGCCCTGTTCATTTTTCATAGATTCTGAGAAAAACTCCTTTATTAATTTGGTACCATAAGGAGTGTCGACATATTTACTGTTCGCAACCCTTGATACAGTCGAAACATCCATATTTATTTTATCAGCAATATCTTTTAGTATCATGGGTCTCAATTTTCTCTCGTCACCTGTCAAAAAATACTCTTCTTGGCGATGCATTATTGCATTCATGGTTAATAAAAGTGTTTGCTGACGCTGTTTTATTGCATCAATGAACCATTTGGCTGCATCTAGTTTCTGTTTAATAAATTGCACAGCATCTTTTTGCGATTTAGACTTGTCTTTGGCGTCTGCATATCCTCTAAGCATATTATTATATTCGTTTGAAATATGCAATTCTGGAGCATTCCTTGAATTTAAAGTCAATTCCAATTTCCCTTCAACTATTCTAATGGAAAAATCAGGAACAATTTGTTCAACCATTTTATCATTTCCAGAAAATGACCCTCCTGGTTTTGGATTGAGCTTCTCTATTTCATGAATAGCGTCCTTTAATTGATCTTCAGTAATATCAAATTTTTGGATTAATTTTTTATAATGCTTTTTGACAAAATGCTCAAAGGCCTTTTCGAGAATTAAAATGGCTAAATTACGACTTGGTGATTCTGATTTTCGTTTTAATTGTATTAACAAACACTCTTCAAGAGTTTGTGCCCCTACACCAGCTGGATCCAATTGTTGCACATGGTTTAACACCCTTTTCACCTCTTCTGGGTCTGTAAAAATATTTTCAGAAAAAGCAAGATCGTCTACAATATCTTCAATTGGTCTTCTAATGTAACCACTTTCATCAATACTTCCTACCAAGAACTCCGCTACTTGCTGTTCTTGATCATTAAAACGAAAAGTATTTAATTGACTTGTTAAAAACTGATTAAAGGAAGTACCAGATGCATAGGGAATTGTTTTTTCTTCATCATCGCTGCTATAATTATTCGATTGTGTTTTATAACTAGGCATTTCATCATCACTCAAATACTCATCTATGTTAATATCAGTTTCTATTGATTCATTTCCGTCATCATCATATTCATTTTGTAAATCGTTATCAATATCATCATTACTTTCTTTACCACTATCTAAGGCAGGATTCTCTTCAATTTCCTGCTTTACTTTTTCCTCAAAAGCTTGGGTAGGGAGTTGAATTAACTTCATCAACTGGATTTGTTGTGGAGATAATTTTTGTAATAGTTTATATTGTAAACTCTGTTTAAGCATTGTTTAATTTATGATCTTGAAATAAAAATACGAAAAAGATAATATAACTAAAATTCAGCATTTTGCGGTGTTCTAGGAAATGGAATAACATCTCTTATATTGCCCATACCTGTTGTGAACTGAACTAATCTTTCAAATCCCAGTCCAAAACCAGAATGGACTGCAGTTCCGAATTTCCTTAGATCTAAATACCACCACAATTCTTTTTCTTCAATACCCAGATCCTTAATTTTTTCTTTAAGGACGTCTAATCGTTCTTCTCTTTGAGAGCCACCAACAATCTCACCGATACCAGGAAATAATACATCCATGGCTCTCACTGTCTTGCCATCATCATTTAAACGCATATAAAAGGCTTTTATGTTGGCCGGATAGTCAAATAATATTACCGGGCACTTAAAATGTTTCTCTACAAGGTAGCGCTCATGTTCACTTTGAAGGTCAGTACCCCAATCTTCTATTATATATTGGAATTTCTTTTTTCTGTTTGGTTGCGAACTTTTAAGGATATCTATAGCTTCGGTATAACTTACTCTTTTAAAGTTGTTTTCCAACACAAAATTTAATTTTTCTAACAACGACATTTCACTTCTTTGTTGGGCTGGTTTCGATTTTTCTTCTTGACTAAACCGTTGGTCTAAAAATGAGAGATCATCTTTACAATTCTCTAAAGCGTATTGGATTACATATTTTATAAAATCTTCAGCAAGATCCATATTAGCATCTAAATCATAAAATGCCATTTCTGGTTCGATCATCCAAAATTCGGCCAAATGTCTCGTTGTATTCGAATTTTCAGCTCTAAAAGTCGGTCCGAAGGTATAAACCTTGCTTAAGCCCATAGCATAAGTTTCTGCTTCTAACTGTCCGGAAACAGTAAGATTCGTTTCTTTACCAAAAAAATCTTTGCTATAATCTACATCACCTTTTTCAGTTAGTGGAGGATTGGTAGGGTCTAAAGTTGTAACGCGAAACATTTCTCCAGCACCCTCTGCATCTGAACCGGTAATAATCGGAGCGTGAAAATTAAAAAAACCGTTCTCAGTAAAGTATTTATGAACTGCAAAAGATAAAGTCGAACGCACCCTCATGACCGCACTAAATGTGTTAGTTCTTACCCTTAAATGCGCATTTTCACGAAGAAATTCGAAACTGTGCTTTTTAGGTTGGATCGGGTACTCATCTGGATTTGAATCACCCAAGATCTCAATGTTTGTGACCATTATTTCAACCGATTGCCCTTTACCTTGACTTTCTACAAGCGTACCCGTAACGTTAATGGAGGCACCGGTTGTGATGCGTTTGAGAATAGATTCATCGGTATTTTCGAAATCTACAACACATTGTATATTGTTAATGGTTGATCCATCATTAAGTGCAATAAAACGGTTCGCTCTAAAAGTTCGAACCCAACCTTTTATTTGTACTTCCTGTAAAAACTGAGTTGATATTAATAATTCAGCTACATTCTTTTGCATTTCTTCAAATTTTATGAAGTGCAAAGATACTGATTGAAAAAGGAAAAACTAATTTAGGAAATGAGATTTATTTAATTAGATCCATCAAATATTCACCATAACCACTTTTTAACAATGGCTTGGCAATAATTTCGAGTTGATCCTTTGAAATAAAACCTTTTATATAGGCAATTTCTTCAATACAACCAATTTTTAAACCTTGTCGTTCTTCTATAACTTGAACAAATTGCTGCGCTTGCAATAAGGATTGAAAGGTACCCGTATCTAACCAGGCAGTTCCTCTACTTAAGATGCTAACATTTAACTGACCTCTTTTCAAATATTCTTTATTTATATCAGTAATTTCATATTCCCCTCTAGCGGATGGCTTTAGATTTTTAGCAATCCTCACAACTTCATTATCATAAAAATAAATTCCTGGTACTGCGAAATTGGATTTAGGTTTTTCCGGTTTTTCTTCAATAGATATTACTTTGTTCTGTTTGTTGAATTCAACTACACCGTATCGGTTAGGATCTGTTACGTGATAAGCAAAAACAATTCCACCAATAGGATTAGTTGAATCCATTAATGTTCGATGTAATCCGGTTCCATAGAAAATATTATCACCTAAAATGAGGGCCACATTATCTTTACCAATAAACTCTTCACCAATTACAAAAGCTTGAGCCAATCCATTTGGAATTTCTTGAACAGCATATTTAAAATTACACCCTAATTTTTTACCATCTCCTAATAGCCGTTCAAATAATGGAAGATCGTGCGGAGTTGATATGATTAAAATATCTTTAATTCCGGCAAGCATTAATGTAGATAAAGGATAATAAATCATCGGTTTATCATAAACAGGCATTAATTGTTTGCTTACTGCCAAGGTTAATGGATGTAACCTTGTTCCACTTCCGCCTGCTAGAATAATTCCTTTCATTTATTTTATAATTTTTATTCGACTTCTGTAAAACTTTCGTTTTCGGTATCTTGATCTTCAAGTTCTTCTTTGGGTAATATTTGAATAGCTGGTTGTTTAAATACTTTTTTGTTCGCTATACGTTGTTCTAAGGATAATAATAACGACGGCAATAATAATAAATTTGATAGCATAGCGAATAATAAAGTTACTGATACTAGACCGCCGAGCGCTTTTGTTCCTCCAAAACTAGAAACAATAAATATTAAAAATCCAAAAAACAACACTATAGAAGTATAAAACATACTAACACCAGTTTCCCTTAAGGCTGCATAAACAGATTTTTTTACGCGCCAATTATGTGCTTGTAATTCTTGTCTATATTTAGCTAAAAAATGAATGGTGTCATCCACGGAAATCCCAAAGGCTATACTAAATACCAATATTGTTGAAGGTTTAATAGGGACTCCTAAATAGCCCATTAATCCCGCAGTCACTAAAAGTGGTAATATGTTGGGAATTAAAGAAATAATGATCATCTGGAAGGATTTGAACATCCAGGCCATAAATAATGAAATAAGTAAAATGGCTAGAGACAATGATACTGCCAAATTTCTTATTAAATAATTTGTGCCTTTTAAAAATACTAAGGCTTTCCCAGTTAAAGTCACGGAGTAATTTTCTTTAGGAAATTCTTTATCAATTCTAGCTTGAAGACGTTCTTCTATACGCCCCATTTTTTCAGTCCCAATATCTTTCATAAAAGTTGTGATACGGGCATATTGGCCTGTAGAATCGACAAAATTATTTAAAAGATCAGAATTTGCGTCAGAATTTTTTGTGTAAGATAAAATAAAACTCCTTTCTTGGTTTGTTGGTAGTTGATAGTATTTAGGATTTCCATTATAATAAGCCTGTTTAGAATATTTAACAAGATTTAATACAGAAACTGATGGTGATAATTCAGGGATTTCATCAATTATTTCATTTAATCTTTCCATTCTCTTAAGTGTGGAAAGTTTCATAACTCCTCTTTTTTGTTTCGTGTCAACTACAATCTCAAGTGGCATTATTCCGCCAAACTCTTCTTCAAAAAACAAAATATCTTGAAAAAAAGGTTCCCCTTTGGGCATATCCTCAATTAAACTTCCGGAAACGCGAATCATATATACACCAATGATGCTGCCTACCATAAGTACGACTGTAGAAATGTATACCGCAATTCGTTTATGTCGAACGGTATTTTCCATCCAATTAACAATCTTTTCGATCCAACGTTTTTCAAGATGTTTTAAATGCTTCTGTTTGGGTTTTGGAAGAAAACTGTATATGATAGGAATTATAAGTAAGGACAGGACAAATATCGCCAATATGTTGATTGAAGCAATAATACCGAACTCGTTCAATAATTGACTTTTTGTAAAGATAAAAGTTGCAAAACCTGAAGCGGTTGTTACATTGGTCATTAAGGTTGCATTTCCTATTTTTGAAATTACGCGTTGTAAGGATTTAGCCTGATTACCATGACTTTTAACTTCATGCTGGTATTTATTAATTAAGAAAATACAATTAGGTACACCAATTACAATTATCAATGGAGGAATTAAAGCCATGAGTACCGATATTTCATACCTGAATAATCCGATAAATCCGAATGCCCAGATTACTCCAATACTTACCACAATCATAGTAATAAAAGTGGCTCTAAATGAACGGAAAAAGAAAAAGAAAATTAATGAAGTAATGGCTAAGGCAAGAATAAGAAACAACCCAATTTCATCAATGATATTTTGAGAATTCATCGTTCTCACATAGGGCATTCCAGAAACTTTTACATCAATGGCATTATCTTTTTCAAACTGTAAAATCATGGGATTTAATACATTAAAGACAAAATCTTTGCGCTCGATGGTATTAACAATGTCTTTATTTAAATAGATAACCGTTCTAATAGTGCCTGTCTTTTTATTAAATAAGAAATTGTCGAAAAATGGTAAATTATTAAATAATTCATCCTTAATACTTTTGACTTCCTCATCAGTTTGAGGCTTGTTTTTATAAATTGGCTCAACAATAAAACGTTGATTCTTGGTGTCTTTATTTAACGTCTTAATATCACCAATAGAAACCGTAAAATCAATTTCGGGAAAGGAATCTAATTTTTTTGATAATGTATTCCAATTATTGAATTTTTTGGCAGTAAAAACACTTGAATCTTGTGTCGCTATAATTATTAAATTACCTTCTTCACCAAAGATTTCTAAAAATTTATTATACTCTAAATTAACCTCATGATTTCTAGGTAATAAATTGGCTTCTGTATATGAAAAGCGCATATACTGCATTTGCGTTGAAAGAAAATAAGTGATCAGCGCAAGTATGATTAAAATGGGTATTCGCCCTTTTAAAATAATTCTAGAAACAATCGACCAAAAATTCATTAAAATGGAAGTGAAATTATCATTTTAGTAAAAGTAGTAAATAAATAAGGTTATATAACAAATGGTCATCAAAAACCTAAACTTAACACATAGGTTAATTTTACAGCTAAATTATCGGAGAAATTAGGATTTCGGTAAGCTCCATGCCGGTAAAATGAACTGATACCGAAACCTTTAAATAAGTGATTTAATACAAAACCAGATTCGATATATCCTTTATTCATCTTCTTAAATGTTGCTCCTATATGTTGTTCTTCATTTTTGATATCTCCAATTGCAAATCTTGAAATCAAACTTAACCCCGGTTTAAAATTAGAGCTAATTTTGAATCGTTTGAAGTTCTGGCGTACTTGAAATGAAATATATTTGTCAGAAATAAACTCATTAAAAGCCATAGTTTCAAATGCGTTGGTTCCAGAAAAATTGATGCGTTTGCGCCAGGGATTCTTTAATGAATAATTTGGAACAGCATTATATAAATGCGTTAAAGGTGCATCTCCATCTACATAACCACCTTGTATTAAAAAACTTGTCGAACTTTTAGCTATAGCTTCAATCGTATGTTCAATTTTAAAATTAAACTGAGTAAAATTAAAATCACCATCAAATACGTTTTCAAAACTTTTTGAAATTTGTGCTGTTATTTTTGGGAATCCTTTTGTTACTTGTAATTTACCGATAGGAGAATTCATATATTTACTATAAGGTGTCCATTGTAAAGCGAAAGTAGCAAGTGATAATTTATAATTTGAATACACATTGTTTGCAACAAATTCATAATCAAATTTTGGCAGATAGGAGCCATGCTCAAATTTTAATTTAGATTCCAAATTTGGGAAAATATCGTGTTGAAGATTTATATTAATTGTTTTAAAATTATAAAACTGACTTATATTTAAATTTCGCGGATTGATAATGGAAAATGAAGTATTCTCGAATAAAAAGTCAAGTTTCCCCGCTTCTTGTAGATCATCTGTATAGGCAGCTCCTATCCAGGTGTTATTTTGTTTATGTAATCTGATGTATGCTCCCAAATGGTATTTAATGATTTGATCTTTAATACCGTAAGCAGTGTATCCTTCGAATTTAAAACCTTTTGAAAAGTTTGGATTTGTGACGCCTCCAAATCCAAATCTGAACCCTTCATAATTATTAAAATTTATCAATTGACTTAGATCGAAATCAAAGTAAGTCGTTGGAAAGTAACCCTTAAATACTTTGCGGCCAATATTCAATTTTTTTTCGACGCCTTCCTTTTGAGATAAACTGTCTATTACATTATAGGCTAGTTCACCTCTAACAGTCAAAGAATCTGTTCTGTATTTATTCCAAAAAGCTTCATCCCGATTAGCTGCATTCTCATCAATTTCAATAATTGAGGCAGAATTTAAAACTTTTATGGGTTCGTTGACCATTACATCAAAAATTTTGGTCTTGGAAATTAAGTAAGAAATATCGCTTGGATCTTTCTGTTTTGTATTGACAATTGAATCATTTCTAGGCGAACTCTCCGAAAATTTAACTACACCACCGAATAGGGCTACATTCTCTTTATTATTACCCTTCCGGAGAGATATTTGAGTTTCATAAGGGAACCAGATTTTAAATTCAGACAAATAGTCAAAACTTTGAACGGCTTTAACATTAACTATTCCTTTTAATTCAGCAATTCCTTTTTCTAATGCATACGTTTCAAAGTTGATATATAATACACCCTCCAAGCCAACTGTTTCTTTAACTTTTTTTGGTTTATAATATATCATATACGCTGAATGATCTTCATGAATAATAGTGTCTAGTATTTGATAATTATAATTTTTAAGGGCATTTTTTGCCAATGGGTTTACATAGTTATTGCCTAATAACGCGTAAACTTCATCGTAAAAGGAAAAATTTTCGATATTTAAAGCTAAGAATTCATAAATGGGTTGTTGAAAACCAGCCATACGTGAAGCTAATACGGTTTCTTTTTTATTTTTACCTCGTTGAAATTTATGTTCAGCAATCTTTTCTGTAATATATAAATGATGTTTTTCTATTTGTTTTTTAAACTCATAATTTGTCGAATCTATTTTTTTAAATATTCGTTCACCATTTTTTATTACATAAACTGAATCTAAATCACCAGAAATTGAATCGGGATTAGCAGTAACTATCAGTTTGTTATATGCAGTATATTTAAACGAATTTAATGCTTTCTGAATGTTATTTTTATCTTTATTCTGAATAGTATTTCTAATGATTTTTAAAGCGGGATTTTCTTTAGCCAGCAAAATCACTTCTGTCAAACTTTCATTAAAAGGCTCTAATAAAATAGTAATGTATTTATCCTCTTTATTTATTATTATTATTTGCGTTTTATAACCAACATAAGAAACCGTCAATTCATTAATATTATTTCTAGTGTTAATGGCGAATTTCCCTTCTGTATCTGTAATTTCTCCGATGCCATTATTGGTTATAATTGTTGCAAAGGGTAGAGCTTTTTTAGAACTTTTGTCTTTAACGATACCTGAGAAATTACTTTGGCTAAAAATCAGAAGCGGTAGAAATAGAAAAATAAAAACAAGATAATTTTTCATGAAATTTTATTGTTCATTCAAAGAAAAGAAAAAATAAAAAGCATCCGATCAGGTAGGATGCTTTTAACATGAGTTTATTAGTACATCGAAAATCAAATCGTCATTATTTCTTTTTCTTTTTCGTTATATAATTCGTCGACAATAATTATATAATTATCTGTTAATTCTTGAATATCGGCTTCAGCATTAGACTTCATGTCCTCAGAAACATCTAATTTTTTAATTTCATTATTTGCTTCTTTTCTTGCGGTTCTTATGCTAACCTTATCAAATTCTGTTTCAGCTTTGGCTTGTTTGGCTAGATCTTTACGCCTCTCTTCGGTTAATACTGGGACATTAATAATAATAGATTCACCATTATTCATCGGATTAAAACCCAAATTAGCAATCATGATCGCTTTTTCAATTTCTTGCAGCATATTCTTTTCCCAAGGTTGTACTGTAATGGTTCTGGCGTCAGGAGTATTGACATTTGCTACTTGGTTAAGAGGGGTTTGGGAGCCGTAATAATCTACCATTATACTTCTAAGCATTGCTGGAGATGCCTTACCTGCCCTAATATTAGCTAATTCCTTTTTTAAATGAGCTACAGCATTATCCATATGCTCTTTTGCAGCGTCTATTATAAATTCAACTTCTTCGTTCATATTAAATAAATTTTTAATTTCGAATCAAAAAGTGCGCCGTAAATTTAAATATCTACTTTGGTTCCTATGCTTTCACCAGACAATAACTTAAGTAAATTACCTTTTTTATTCATATCAAAAACAATTATAGGTAATTTATTCTCTTCACTTAAAGTAAAAGCAGTCATATCCATAACTTTTAATCCTTTGCTCAATACATCCTTAAAAGTTATGTTTTTAAATTTCGTGGCATTATCATTTTTTTCAGGATCAGAATTGTAAACTCCATCAACACGAGTACCCTTTAAAATTACTTCAGCTCCAACTTCTATTGCTCTTAATACCGCAGCTGTATCAGTTGTAAAATAAGGATTTCCTGTGCCTCCTCCGAAAATTACGACCCGACCCTTTTCTAAATGTCGAACAGCTCGACGTTTTATAAAAGGTTCTGCTACCTGTTCCATTTTAATGGCCGTTAATAAACGTGTCTTGATTCCTGCATCTTCAATGGCGCTTTGTAACGCAAGGCCATTAATTATAGTGGCTAGCATTCCCATATAGTCGGCTTGAACTCTATCTATGCCATTACTTGCTCCGGCAATACCTCTAAAAATATTTCCACCGCCTATTACAATGGCAACTTCAATACCCTTATCAACAACATTCTTAATTTCCTGGGCATATTCAGCCAATCTTTTGGGGTCAATACCGTATTGGCGTTCACCCATTAAGGCTTCCCCACTTAGTTTCAATAGAATTCTTTTGTAGTGCATTTCTCTTTGAAAGTTTTACAAATATACAAAATTCAATAACAAAAAAACCCCGTCTTTAGACGAGGTTTTTACACTTTTAAAAGTGAAGTTTTATGATCCTAAAGCAACTCTTTTAAAGTCTATTACTTTTACGTCTCCCAGGGTTTTAACATATTGAGCAACACTTTGCTTGCTGTCTTTAATAAAATCCTGATTGATTAAAGTATTGTCTTTAAAAAATCTCTTTAATTTTCCTTTGGCAATATTATCGAGCATCGCTTCGGGTTTGCCTTCTTGTCGCAATTGATCTTTAGCTATTTCAATTTCTTTTTCGATTATAGCCTGATCAACACCATTTTCGTCTAAGGCAATCGGCGACATAGCTGCAGCTTGCATTGCAACATCTTTGGCTACAATCTCTGCACCAGCTTTAGCAGCTGATAAACCAACTAAGGTTGCAATTTTATTACCCGCATGGATGTAAGCACCCACATATGGGGCTTCTATTTTATCAAAAGCGCCAATCTCAATTTTTTCGCCTATCACTCCGGTTTGCTCAATTAACTTTTCAGCAACTGTCATACCATTAAAATTAGAAGCTAAAAATTCATCTTTTGAGGCAGCAGATAGCGCTAATTCTGCAAGTTGATTTGCTAAATTTACAAAGCCATCATTTTTTGCTACGAAATCTGTTTCACAATTCAATGAAATTACCGCGCCGGCCGTAGCTTCCGTATTAACTTTCGCTATAACGGCACCTTCAGATGAATCTCTATCCGCTCTGTTGGCGGCTACCTTTTGTCCTTTTTTACGTAATATTTCGATGGCTTTTTCGAAATTACCATCAGCTTCAACTAGTGCTTTCTTGCAATCCATCATGCCAGCACCGGTTGTTTGTCTTAATTTATTTACTTCAGCGGCTGTTATATTTGCCATTTTATTCCTATTTATTTGTTGAATTGTTTATTTGTTTTGTGCATCTGGAAATAACAGTGTTGCACTTTTAACAATTCAGTGATTAGATAATTAATTATTTACTTTCCTTAACTTTTTCAGCAGGTACTTTAGCTTTTGGAGTTTCTTTTACTTTCGTTTTAGGAGCCTCTTTTACTTCTGCCTTTGGAGTTTCTTTTACTTCAGTTTTAGGAGCTTCTATTACTTTAGCCTTAGGAGTTTCTTTTGCTTCTTTATCAACAACTTTATCCTTATCAGCCTTTCTTTCAGACAATCCTTCTGCAATAGCATCTGTAGCATATCCTAAAATTTTCTCAATAGATTTTGAAGCATCATCATTAGACGGAATCACAAAATCAATTGGTCGAGGATCTGAATTGGTATCAACCATAGCAAAAATTGGAATATTCAATTTTTTAGCTTCAGCAATTGCAATATCCTCTCTTTTAGTGTCAACAACAAACAATGCACCGGGTAAACGGGTCATATCTACAATCGATCCTAAGTTTTTCTCGAGTTTAGCTCTTTGACGGGTTATTTGTAATTTTTCCCTTTTAGATAAAGCATTAAAACTACCGTCTTGTTTCATTCTATCAATATGAGCCATTTTCTTAACAGCTTTACGAATAGTCACAAAATTGGTTAACATTCCTCCAGGCCACCTCTCAGTAATGTAAGGCATATTCACATTTTTTGATTTATCTGCAACAATATCTTTTGCTTGCTTTTTAGTTGCTACAAAAAGAATTTTTCTTCCAGAAGCAGCTATTTTCTTAAGCGCATTTGAAGCGTCTTCTATTTTTGCAACCGTTTTATAAAGATCAATAATATGAACTCCGTTACGCTCTGTGTAGATATATGGAGCCATATTCGGATTCCATTTTCTAGTTAGGTGACCAAAATGTACACCTGCATCTAATAATTCTTGAATTTCTATTTTTGCCATTTTGTTGTTAGTTTACGTTCCGTTGATTTAGCAATAAACAAGTAGCATTTTTTTATGGTCTTATCTATTTGGATGCTAAACTTATACGACAACAAGTTTATAATTAATAATATTTGATTAACGTTTAGAGAATTGAAATTTCTTACGGGCTTTTTTCTGACCGAATTTCTTACGTTCAACCATTCTAGGATCTCTAGTTAATAATCCCTCTGGTTTTAAAATCGCTTTATTCTCTTCATTGATAGCTACAAGAGCTCTTGTTATTGCCAAACGAATTGCTTCAGCCTGTCCAGTGACGCCACCACCAAAAACATTGACAGTAATATCGAATGCCTTTTCATTATTAGTTAATGCTAAAGGTTGCATCACTTTATATTGAAGATGTGGTGTTGTAAAGTAATTCTTTAATTCTCTTTTATTGATGGTAATCTTTCCTTTACCACTAGAGACATATGCACGTGCTACGGCCGTTTTTCTTCTGCCTATTTTGTGTACTATTTCCATTATCTAAGATCGTTAAGGTTAATTGCTTTAGGATTCTGAGCTTTTTGACTGTGCTCGTTTCCAACATATACATATAAATTTCTAAATAAAGCACTACCTAATTTGTTCTTAGGTAACATACCTTTTACTGCTTTTTCGATTAAACGAGTTGGATCTTTATGAAACATCTCTGAGACAGTAAGTGATCTTTGACCTCCAGGATAACCAGTATGACGTATATATGATCTATCTGTCCACTTTTTACCTGTTAAATTAATTTTTTCTGCATTGATAATAACTACATTATCACCACAGTCTACATGAGGAGTGTAGTTTGGTTTGTATTTACCTCTTATAAGCATTGCTACTTTAGAAGCTAAACGACCCAATGTTTGTCCGTCCGCATCAACTAAAACCCACTCTTTATTAGTGGTAGCTTTATTAGCCGATACTGTTTTGTAACTTAATGTGTTCACACGATTAGTTTTTGTCTGTTAATAAATAATTTATCTCCCTAAAAAGGGAGTGCAAATGTACAAACATTTATTTATATAACAAACAGCGTTTTAAGTATATTTTTTTAACTGAAATACGTCTGGTAAATTCTCTAGGTTCATGGTTGACATGATCGAACAGAACATCTGTTTGGAAGTTTAGATAGACAAATGTTGGTTCAAGAAAACGACAATACTTTTTTTGTTAATGCTACTTGTAGATGTATGATGTAATTTTTAATGAGCTTCTAACCAATTTTCCCCTGTACCCACTTCAACATCCAATGGTACTTTTAACTTATAGGCATTTTCCATTTCATATTTAATGATAGGTTTGATAATCTCAAGTTCTGCCTTATGTACGTCAAAAACCAATTCATCATGAACTTGCAATAACATCTTTGATTTATAATCTTCTTTTTCAAACCGTTTAAAAATATTGATCATGGCGAGTTTAATGATATCTGCTGCAGAACCTTGAATAGGAGCGTTCACTGCATTACGTTCGGCAGCACCCCGTACTATCGCGTTACGTGAATTGATATCTTTTAAATAACGTCGTCGGTTTAAAACAGTTTCGACATAACCATTTTCCCTAGCAAAATGAATTTGATTATCAATATAGGTTCTTAATTTAGGATAGGTTTTATAATAGGTATCAATTAATTCTTTGGATTCACTTCTTGATAGGGTTGTTTGGTTGCTCAACCCAAATGCTGATACTCCGTAAATAATACCAAAATTTACTGTTTTGGCATTTCCTCGTTGTTCACGTGTTACCTCATTTAATGGGATTCCAAAAACTTTAGCTGCCGTGGATGCATGAATATCTTCATGGTTTAGAAAGGCTTTTATCATGTTTTCCTCATCGCTCAATGCAGCAATGATCCTTAATTCTATCTGAGAGTAATCAGCAGACAGCAACACAAAATCATCATTTCTGGGTGTGAATGCTTTACGTACTTCTCGACCGCGCTCTGTGCGGATTGGAATGTTCTGTAAATTTGGGTTGTTAGAACTTAATCTACCTGTTGCAGCCACTGTTTGAGAATAAACAGTATGTATTCTATTTGTTTTTGGATTTACTTGATTTGGAAGTGCCTCTACATAAGTGCTCTGAAGCTTTTTATACTGACGCCATTCTAATATATCCCTAATAATTTGATGGTCTTTAGCTAAATATGATAAGACATCTTCGGCTGTTGAATATTGACCGGTTTTGGTTTTTTTTGGCTTATCAATCAATTTTAATTTATCAAATAAAATTGGTCCTAATTGTTTAGGTGAAGCCAAGTTAAAATCTTCTCCCGCTTGCATATAAACATCTTTTTCTAACCTGTCAATATCCTTTGCTAATTCTTTAGAAAGTGAGTCTAGAAAAGCTTTGTTTAAATTAATACCTTCTATTTCCATAGAGGCGAGCACATTAACCAGTGGCAGTTCTACCTCTTTAAAAAGTTTGGTCAAATTTGCAGATTCTAATTCTTTTTCGAAGTATTCTTTAAGTTGTAACGTAATATCGGCATCTTCTACTGCATATTCGGTCTGACTAGTAATATCAACCGAACGCATTGACAATTGATTCTTACCCTTTTTACCAATTAATTCCGTGATTGAAACAGCTTGGTAATTAAGATAGGCTTCGGCAAGAACATCCATATTATGACGCATATCAGGATTGATCAGGTAATGTGCGATCATGGTATCAAATATGTTACCTTTAACTTTCATATTATAATTAGAAAGAACCTTGATATCATATTTTAAATTTTGCCCAATTTTTTCAATATGCTCACCTTCAAAAAAAAGTTTGAATTCCTCAACTATGCGTTTAGCTTCTTCTTGATCTTCGGGAATTGTGACGTAATAACCTTTCCCTTTTTCCCAAGAAAATGCAATACCAACCAATTCTGCTTCTAGCGATTTGATGCTGGTTGTTTCTGTATCGAAGCAAACACTGTTTTGTTTCAGAAGTAGATCCAACAGTAATTTCCTCGATACTTTGGTATCAACAAACTGATAAAAGTGTGGTGTATTTTTAATAGTTTTAAAACCATTAATAACTACTTCTTCTTTTATCGTATTACCGCTTCCAGGCTGACTAAATAGATCAAATTGAACATTATCGCCAGGAGCATTATGGACTGCTGCATCATCTTTTGATTTTTCTTTAGGTTTAACCTCTTGTTCCTGATCAAAAGTTTTTAATAGATTTTCGGTTAATCTTCTAAATTCTAATTCATTAAATATTTCTTTTACCTTAGGTATATCTGGCGTATTTAATTCAAAATCCTTTTCATGAAAATCAACAGGTACATCGAGCATGATGGTGGCTAATTTTTTAGACAGCAAACCCTGCTCGGCATTGTCTTCTACTTTTTCTTTCATTTTGCCTTTTAGCTTATCGGTATTTGCTAATAAATTTTCAATGCTCCCGAATTTTTTCAAAAAGGTTTTAGCGGTTTTATCACCTACGCCTGGTAGGCCAGGAATATTATCCACACTATCTCCTTTCATAGCTAAAAAGTCAATCACCTGATCCGGACGCTCGATTTCAAAATTTTTCTGTACTTCAGGGACACCCCATATTTCAATGCCATTACCCATCCTTGAAGGTTTGTACATAAAAATGTTTTCAGAAACCAATTGTGCAAAATCTTTATCAGGTGTAACCATAAAGGTTTCATAACCCTGTTTTTCAGCTTGTTTGGCCAAAGTACCTATAATATCGTCTGCCTCATATCCTTCCTTTACTATAATGGGAATATGCATGGCCTTAAGAATTTCTTCAATATAAGGCACGGCAATTTTAATAGCCTCAGGTGTTTCATCTCGGTTCGCTTTATATTCGGGAAACATTTCAATTCTATCAGTACTTCCACCTTTATCAAAACATACCGCCAAATGATCTGGTTTTTCTCGTTTGATGACATCTAGCAATGAGTTCATAAATCCCATGATTGCTGAGGTGTCCATACCTTTAGAGTTTATACGAGGATTTTTAATAAAGGCATAATAACCTCTAAATATTAAGGCATAGGCATCAAGAAGGAATAAGCGTTTTTTTTGCATTTTTTATTGTAATTCAGTTTTAAATATATCTTTTACGGGCAAACAGTTTTAAATATGCGGTTTAACCATAATATTTTATTCAATATTTTATAAAAATTAACGTTATGGTAAGAATGTTATTAAACAATTGATCCACAACATTTTAACTACCCATTAATAAAATAACTCATTATTGTGCCTTTAAAAGAATTTAGGTTTGCCATGAAAAAAAATTATTTTGTTTTATTGGGTATTTCCTTATTTTTTTCATTAGATATATTTTCGCAAATAGTAAACGAAGGCACCTTGTATATTGAATCATCAACAACGGTTTATTTTGGAGATGAATATACAAATAACGGTACACATAATAGCAATGGCGATTTATTTTTAAATAGCAATTTCGTAAATAATGATAGTACTTCGTCAACATCAGGAACTACTTTTTTTAAGAGTTCGTTAAATAATATACAAACAATTTCAGGTTTAAAGAACAAAGTTAACTTCTATAACTTAGAAGTTGATAACAATTTAACGGGAGTACAAGTGGTTGATAATTTCTGTATTTACGTTAACAATGCTGTTAATTTAGTGAATGGGGGTTTTCGTTTAATTGGTGAAGCTCAATTGATACAAATACATAACGGAGCAAATGCCAATAGTGCTATATCAGGTAAACTTTTGAGAGACCAGCAAGGGAATAAATCGGCATACGGCTATAATTATTGGTCTTCGCCGGTAAATAATGGAGGATCATTTTCATTATCGGGAGGCCTATTCGATGGCACAGATGCCAGTATAAATCCATTTTCATCACAACAAGTCCAGTTTATTATAGGTGATCCATTTAACGGTTTACCTTCGGTTACCGATGGCTCTGGAAATGTGACGACTCCTTTAACATTAAATAAGCATTGGTTCTTTAAGTTTTCCAGGGGAACTGGAAGCGTTCCTTCTTGGATAAAAATAAATGAAAATAGTTCTCTTAACCCGGGGGAAGCTTTTATTATGAAGGGAACGAACACTTCAGACCCTAGTCAAAATTATGTTTTTCAAGGTGCGCCAAATGATGGTACTTATCAGTTTCTTACTTTTATTGAAGAATATATATTAATAGGGAATCCATATCCATCGGGAATTGATACTGACGAATTTATAAAAGACAATATTAGTGTTACTGAAGGAGGGTATGCCAGTGCTGATATGATTTCTGGCACGATATATTTTTGGGTAGAAGGAGGTTCGTCAACTCATTTCTATTCAGGATATTTAGGAGGTTATGCAACGTATAACCTGACAGGAGGCGCTCCGCCCTCAGTAATTCCAATGCTTGTAGGTGGATTGGGAGCCGCTGAATTTGTGAATCCTCCTAAAAGATATATGGCAGTTGCGCAAGGTTTTTTTGTTGAAGGTGCTAGTAATGGAAACGTTGCTTTTAAAAATTCACAAAGGATTTTCAAAACTGAAAATTCTGGAGAGTCGATTCATTACAAAAATATAAATGCAAAAAGTAATGAAGAGAAAAGTATTGTAAGATTGGGATATGATGATCCTGAAGGATTTCATAGGCAATTGGTACTGGGATTTTTGCCAAATTCTAAAGCAGATCTCAGTTATAACAAGGCTTATGACGCGAAAATGTTTGGCGACAGGGAAGACGAATTATATTTTATAATCGACAATGATCTAAACCAAAAATATGTGATTCAAGGTATTGGTGCTTTTAATGAATTAGTAGAAATACCGTTAGGCTTGAAAATTTCAGAGCAAGGAATCCATAAAATTATGTTAGATGCCACTGAAAATTTTGATAATACTGTTTATATAAAGGATAAATTATTAAATACAACCCATAATTTAAATGAATCTATATTAGAATTGAATATTTCCACTGGAAATTTTTTAGACAGATTTCAGATTGTTTTTCAACCCCAAAGTACCTTGGATATTAATGAATTCGAAAGAAATCAAATCAATGTTTATTATAATGGTGATCATAGTATTGTAATCAATAATCAAAATGGTTTGCAATTATATAAAATCATAATTTATAATGTCTTAGGACAAAAGATTCTCCAGTTAGATGACAGTTCCCTTGAGCTTAGTAAAATAGAAATACCATTCAACAAAAAAGAAGGTATTTATATTGTAAAATTAGAAACTGAATT
>Ga0316201_10000507_pt1 | contig 22415 bp, 19 predicted proteins | sample CS6wburrow_MG_FD_204516 | JGI IMG/M metagenome (GOLD analysis project Ga0316201, IMG submission 204516) | Coastal sediment microbial communities from Delaware Bay, Delaware, United States - CS-6 worm burrow | ecosystem: Environmental > Aquatic > Marine > Coastal > Sediment | place: USA... | reverse complement strand
GAAGGCGCGCAGGGCACCGCCGAACCAATGCTGCCGACGCACCTATCGGAGCTTCCCGCCTGCAACACCCAGTCAACCCCCCTCCACCACCCGGAAGTCCACGAAGCCCCGCTCCATGTCGACATGGTCCACCACCATCCGGATCTTCTCGCCCATCACGAGCTCGGCGTCCCGCGACACATAGCGGGCCCGGCTCGCATCCAGCCTCCAGTCGCCGGGCGGAAACGCCTCCCGCTTCACCACCCCGCGCTGCATGATCTCGGAGGCCTCGACCATCAGTCCGATCTTCCGCACATCCGTGATGACCCCGACAAATTCCGGCGGATTCGCCAGCTTGCTCCCCGCCTCCAGCCACTGCATCAGCTTCAACCGGTGCGTGGCATCCTCCGCACTCGCACTCACGCGCTCGGTCGTCGAGATGTGATCCGCGATGTCGTGACAGTGCACCTTGCTCGGCACGCGGTCCAGGTTCGCCGGCGGATTCCGCAGCAACGGCTCCAGGGCCCGGTGCATGATCAGGTCCGCATAACGCCGGATCGGACTCGTGAAGTGGCAGTAATCGTCCTTCGCCAAGCCATAGTGACCCAGCGGCTCGTCGGCGTAGACCGCCCGCTTCAAGCTCTTCAGCAGCCCCAGCTTGATCGCGAATTCCGATGCCTGTCCCTTCGCCGCGTCGAGCAGCTTCTGGATGTTCTTCCGGTTCGTCAGATCCCCCGGCCGGAATCCGTGCGACTCCGCCAGCTCCGCAAACTCCGCCAGCTTGTCGGCCTCGGGATCCTCGTGGATCCGGTAGACCCCCGGCTTTTCCGCGCCCCGGATCGCGATGGCCACCGCCTCGTTCGCCGCCAGCATGAACTCCTCGATGAGCTGGTGGCTCTCGTTGTATTCCTCGCGTTGGTAACCGGTCGGCGTCCCCAGTGCATCGAGCACCATCCGGATCTCCGGCATTTCCAGGTCGAGCGCCCCGTTCCGGAACCGCCGCTGCCGCAGCACCTTCGCCAGTTCCCACGCCACCGCCAACGCCTCGCCGACCGCCTCCCGGTTCTCCACACCCTCCGCCAGCGCCGCTTGCGCCTGCACATCGTCCGGCTTCACCAATCCCGCGTCCGCAAGCAGGGCCTGGGCCTCGGCGTAGTTCAGCCGCGCCTTGCTGTTGATCACGGCCTTCACGAACCGCACCTTCCCCATCTCGCCCTTCTGGTTGAACCGCATGATCGCCGCACCGGTCAGCCGGTCCTCGTGCGGCCGCAGCGAGCAAATCCCGTTGCTCAGTTCCGGCGGCAACATCGGCAGCACGCGGCCCACCAGGTAGGTCGAGTTCCCCCGCGCCACCGCCTCCTTGTCGAGCGGACCCTCTGGTTTGACGTAGTGCGCGACATCCGCGATGTGCACCGCCAGCTCCCAGCCGTGCTCCAGCGCCCGCACCAGGATCGCGTCATCGAAATCCTTCGCATCGGCGGGATCAATCGTGAACACGAACTTCTCCCGCCAGTCGTCCCGCCGCACCAGCTCCTCCTCCGGGATTTCCACCGCCACCCGCTTCGCCTCCTCCAGCACCGCCTCGGGAAATTCGGTCCGCAAGCCATGGGCCTCGATGATCGACAGAATGTCCACCCCGGGATCCCCCGGCCAACCGAGCACCTTCACCACCCGTCCCTGCGGCGCGGCGTCCCGCCGCGCCCAGTCCACCAGCTCCACCGCCACCTTCTGCCCCGCGCTCGCCGTGGTTTCCGCGACCAGTTCCACCGACGCCGGCATCTCGTCGTCGTCCGGTGCCACGTAACGAAATTTCCCGCTCACCATGTAGGTCCCGATCACCACTCCGCTCCGTCGCTCGATGATCTTCTCCACCCACCCGCTCGCCTCGTCCTCCATGGCCGACTCCGGGCCTTTCCGCCCGCCTTGCGACTTCCGGTCCGGCGGTCCGACCCGGTCGATCCGCACCTGCACCCGATCCCCGTCCAACGCCACCGAAAGCTTCCTGGCCGGAATGAAAATCCGACGGAACCGGTCCAGATCGATCCCGCTCGCGATATTGGCTTCGTCCTTTTGGTCCGGAAAAAACCACCCGCCGCCCTGCATCCGCGTTTTCAAGGTCCCGATCAGCGCGTTCCCATCGTCCTTCCGCAGCCGATAACGCGACTTGTTGCCCCGGACAATCTCTCCCTCCCGCTCCAGCCGGGCCAATTCGGCCCGCAGTTCCGACCGTCCGTCGCTGCCAATGCCCAATTCCCGGCAAATCTCCCCCTTGTTCCGGGGCTGATACCCCACCTTCCCCATCATCTCCAAAATCCGCTCTCTCAATCCCGCTCGTGCCGCCATGACCTCATGCTGAAAGCTCCCCACCGGCGCCGCAACCCGGAAGACCGCCAAAATTGTAGTTGCATCTCCCCCAGTTGAAGCGCAACTTTGTAGTGACCTTGTGACTACACCAAATCCCATGGTTGCCAAGCCCCGGCCAAAACCCATAACCTCCCCTTCCCAAATCCTCAAAATCCACGATCCAGCCATGAAATCACCATCCACTCATCGCCAACCCCGCCGCGGCTTCACGCTCATCGAGCTCCTCGTCGTCATCGCCATCATCGTTGTCCTCGCGGCCATGGGCTTCGGCGTCGGGGCCAGCGCCATCAAGCGCGCCAAGAACCTCACCGACCGGGCCGCCGCCACCGCGCTCAGCCAGGCCATTGAAGGATACTTCGACGAATACAGCACCCTTCCCGAAGTCGCCGGCGCCGGCGCCGGAGGCAATACCGATGTCAAGGTCATCAGCGACAGCGATCTCATGAACATTCTCATGGCCTTCGGCGCGGATGGCGAGGACAAGAACCCGAAGGAGATCCGCTACTACTCCGGCAAGACCGCCAAGGGATCGAACAAGGACAGCGCCTACGGCGGCCTCTTCTACACCGGCAATTCCTCGGTCGACCTGTTCAACGCCTGGAAGGCCAAGTCCAGCACCTCCAACGAGGCCCGCTACTACCAGGTTCTCATGGACACCAACTACGACGACGAAATCACCGATCCCTTCAAGAACGGCCGCAGCATCTTCAACCGCCGCTCCCTCATCTGGTCCATGGGCGCCGATGGCGAAGAGGCCCCGGGTCGCGAAACCGACCAGAAGAACCGCGACAACGTCTACAGCTGGAAGAGCTAGGCACCAATCACTCCTTCTCCCACTCGGCAATCTTCTCGCGGCTCTCCACCGAGAGCTGCTCCAGTGGGTACCGGTAGAGCTTCCCGCTCTTCAGACGCAACACCACCTTCCCGGCCTCCACCTGCAGCAGGTCCGCTTCAATCTGCACACCATCCACGTTGGTCCATGTCCCTGCGAGCGGTTTCTTCCCGTTCTCGGCCGCCACGATCGCCCCGCCTTTGAGCAACGATGCTCCTTCCTTCACCCAGGTCGTCAGGGTCTCGATTGACGACTGCTTCAACGGACCGCCCTTCGCCGGCATCCGGTCCTCGCCGTCGTCCAGCAGCAGCGTGATGAACTTGCTCTTCTCCGGATCTCCCGGCCGAATCACCCGGCCCGGCCCGATGTTCCGCGCCATGTCCCCCGCCTCCAGGCTCAGCTTCCCCTTTGCCTCGCCATGGCCGTGACACTTGAAACACTTCGCCTGCAGGATCGGCAGGACCTGCGTCTCAAAGTCCACTCCGGCCTTCGCCGCCCCCGCCACGCACACCGCGCCCATCGCTATCAATCGTCTCATCATCACTCGTAGCGCAACCACTACCCGCTCTTTCCGGCCTCGTCCAGCACCCCAACGCACCGACCCCAACAAAATGAATGCGGTAACCTTGACGGGCTCGTCTTGTCAGGCCAGGGGATCCAGCAAGTTCAGCCCGCCATCGTCCAGGGTCTTCGGCTGCTGCCAATACGAATACTGCGGCACCCACTCCTCCTCGCCCAGCCCGGCCAGGCCGAGCAGACTCCACATCGCGCAATAAATGTCGCCGGGGCCGAACGAGCACCGGTTCTTCCGCGTGATTCGCCCGCCATCCCTCTCGTAGACCACCGCGCCCGGACAATTCTCGTATCCATCTGCCAAGGCCTGCTCCCGCATGTATTCCCCTCCACCGTGCGACGCCAGACGGAACCGCCAACCGCGCGAGCTTGCAAAGCGCCGCTGCACATCCGGCGGATCCTTCGAAACCAGGACCACCGACATCGCCGATTCAAGATGCGCCACCAATCCATTGAAGCCGTCCGCCCACAGCGTGCAATACCGGCACCCCTGCCCCATGTTGTGAATCACCAGCATCTTGTCGCGACTTCCAAACAAATCCAGCAGGCTCCGCTCCCCGCCCACCGTCCCAAATCGGTAATTCGGGACCTCCGCTCCCGGATTCGCCCTTCGCAACGCGTTGAGTTTCACGACCAGTTCCCCGATCTCCTTCTCCACCGCTTCAATCTCGGAGTCAGACATGCCGGCCATCTTCGCCAAAAGGCCGCCGCGAGTCAATCTCCCCGATCAAGCGCAGCAATCATACCCTTGTGACAAGCGTCTATTCCGCGGCCTTCCCGTCGCTCTGGTCCTCCTCCGCAGCCGCTTCCTTCCTCGCCACGGCCTCGGCCGCCTTCGCGGCCTTGCGGGCCTCCGCCGCGGCCTTCTTCTTCGCGGCGGCCTCCGCCTGCTCGGCGAGCGCGGCGTCCACCACGGCCGCCTCGCTCGGGCGGATCTCGTGGAAATACTCGTTCGACTTCGCGAGGTCGTCCTTGCGCAACAGCAGCTGGTCGAAGCGCTCCCGCGCGCTCAACTCGTAGACCTTGTCCATCTTGATCGACTCGAACGGGCACACTTCCACGCAGATCTGGCAGCTCATGCAGACCGAGATGTCGATGTCGAACACCTTCGGGTGCTTGGTCGCCTTCCCGTTCTCGTCCCGCTGCATCACGATATAGATGCACTGCGGCGGACATTCCTTCTCACAGATCTTGCAGGCCGTGCAGCGCAGACCTTCCTCGTCATTCTGGCCATCAAACACGAGGAACGGAAAGTTCCGGTAGTTCTCCTCCGGCGCCTGCTTCTCCTCCGGATACTGGATCGTCGTGAGACGGTCCCTCTTGTAGTAACTCTGGACGAAGTTCTTCGCCGTCACCGCCATCCCCTTGATGATGCCCTTGCCCGTCATGCTGCCTAACGATCTACTTCTCCCAAGACAATGTCGACGCTCCCGAGGATCACCATGACATCGGCGATGGTGTGGCCGAGGCACATGTCCTCCAGGACGGTCAGGTTGATGAAACTTGGCGGCCGCACCCGGTATCGGTAGGGCTCCGCCTTCTTGTCGCTGATCAGGTAGAATCCGAGTTCGCCCTTCGGCGCCTCGATACGCCCGTAGGCCTCACCTTCCGGCGGCTTGAAGTTCCGCGGCTTCGACTTCGGATCCAGGATCGGTCCTTCCGGCACGTCCTCCAGAACCTGGTTCAGGATCGCGATCGACTCGCGCATCTCGAGGATCCGGATCATCATGCGGTCCGCGCAGTCCCCGTGATCTCCGAGCGGCACCCGGAACTTCAGCTGCGGGTAGAGCCCGTATCCGTCCACCTTGCGGATGTCGTAGTTCACCCCCGAGGCCCGCAGCATCGGCCCGGAAATCCCCGCGCTCACTGCCAGTTCCGGACTCACCACCCCGATGCCGTAGGAGCGGGCCATCAGGATCTCGTTGCCCGCGAGCAACGCCTCGAACTCGTCGATGAAGGCCGGGAACTCCGCGACCAGCTTGCGCACCCGGTCAAGCCACCCCGGCGGCGCGTCGCAGCGCAGTCCGCCGAAACGCATGAAGTTGCACATCATCCGCGACCCGGCCAGGGCCTCGAAGAGGTCGAGCAGCTTCTCCCGCTCGCGGAAGGCATACATCAGCGGCGTGCCCCAGGCCCCCATGTCGCTGATCAGGAACCCCACGCCCGACGCATGGTTCTGCAGGCGGGTCAACTCCGCCAGGATCACCCGCAGGTATTCCGCCCGCTCCGGCACCTCCAGCCCGGCCAGCTTCTCGACCGTCAGGGCATACGCCCAGTTGTTCGTCATCGAGCAGAAATAGTCCAGACGGTCGGTGTAGGGCATCGACGAGAGATAGGTGACGTTCTCCCCGATTTTCTCGTGGTTGCGGTGCAGGTATCCGAAGACCGGCTTGAGCTTCACCACGATCTCGCCGTCCACCGCCACGTTCATGCGGAACACCCCGTGCGTCGACGGATGCTGCGGCCCCATCGACACTTCCAGGATGTCGCCCTCGAGTTTCGAGGTCATCCCTTCCGGCGGCGGCATGGTGTCGTTCATCGAGATCATGGTGTCAGACAATGCTCTCGCAGCCGTCCTTGTCCGGCCGCCTGCTCAGGTTTTCCTTCGCCCGCTCCAGCACCGCGTCGTGCGGGGTCGGCTCGTACTCGTAGTCGTCCGGCGGGCTGTAATCCTTGCGCATCGGATGGTCCTCGAACTCGTCCCACATCAGGATGCGGCGCTGGTCGGGATGCCCGTCGAAGTTGATCCCGAACAGGTCGTAGATCTCGCGCTCCTGGAACTCCGCAGCCCTCCACACCGGGGTCAGCGACGGCAAGGTCGGCAGCTCCGGCAGTCCGGGCCGGCCCTCGGTCCGCAGGCGGACCACGATCGGCCCGTGCTTCTTCTCCATCGAATACAGGTGATACACCGCCTCGAGATACCCCGCGCTCCTCTCCTCCTGCATCTCGGAGATCTCCCTCTCCTCGCCCTCCACCACCCTCATCACCCTGACCTTCCTCTTCTCCACGCGGTCCAGCCAATCCACTCCCGTGACGTTCGAGCAGTAGTCGAACCGCAACTCCGGATCATCCCGCAGGAAGGTCGCCACCTCCACCGCATGCGCATGATCCAGAACCAGCGAATCCTGCGCGGCCGGACCGGGGTTTGGCACCAGCGTCAGCGATGCGCCGGGGACTGCCGCCTCCACCCGTTCCTTGATCTGTTCCAGTGATTCCGCTGCCATCTCGCCGGGTTCCTATTCCTCCCGCTCCGCCAACGGCGGGGTGTAAATGTCCGTGTTCATCGGCGGCTCCAGGTCGCGGGCCCCGAATTCCGGCACCGGATACTCGCTCGGCTGTGCATCATCCAGGTGCGGCGACTTGTCGTCCCCGACCAACTTCTGCTCCGCGATCTTGCGCTGGAGCTCCATGAAGGCATCCAGCATCGCCTCCGGCCGCGGCGGACACCCGGGAATGTAGACATCCACCGGGATGTAGCGGTCGATCCCCTTCAGCACGTTGTAGCCTTCCTTGAACGGACCGCCCGAAATCGCGCACGCTCCCATCGCGATCACGTATTTCGGGTCGGGCATCTGGTTGTAGAGCCGCACCACCTGCGGAGCCATCTTCTTCGTCACCGTGCCCGCCACGATCATGAGGTCCGCCTGCCGGGGCGAGGGGCGGAACACCTCGCCGCCGAACCGCGCCAGGTCATACCGCGAGGCCGCTGCCGCGATCATCTCGATCGCACAACACGCGAGGCCGAACTGCAGCGGCCACAGCGAGTTCTTCCGGCCCCAGTTGTAGAGCTCCTGCATCGAGGTGACGAAGACCCCGCGCTTCTTCATCTCGCTGAGCAGGCCCTCGTCGATGTTCGGGGTGGCGTCCATGGTGTCGGTCTTCGGCGTCTCGTCCATTCGGGCTCAGTCCGCCCATTTCAGGCATCCCTTGCTCCAGGCCCACACGAGGCCCTCCAGCAGGAGAAATACGAACACCAGGATGGCAATAAACGCCCCGACCGGCAAGCCCGTGAAAGAAACTGCGAAGGGAATCAGGAAAACCGCCTCCACGTCGAAGACCAAAAAGATGATGCAGTAGAGGTAATACTGCGGCTTGAACCGAATCCGCGTCCCACCGGTCACCTCGATCCCGCACTCGTAGGTCGAGTTCTTGTCCGGCCCCGGCTTCGCCGGCTGCAGGAGCCTCCGCCACAACCACGCCAAAGCCAGCGGCATCAACGGGAACACAAAGGCCACCCCGCAAAAGACCGCCAGGAAAAAGTAGGGATTTACATCACCCATCGTTCCGCATGCGATGGACGAAAACGACATCAAGGTCAATCAGCAAAGGGAATACCCCAAGAGAAGAGCATCAATCGACGCGTCCCGCGCCCACCCCGTCCCGCCTCAATCGTTCGCCGAATACCGCCCATCCTGCGACGAGTAGTGCAGGGACGCACTCGGGCTCAGCGGCCGGCTCCAGAACATCCCGAAGTCCCGCCCGTCCTCGCTGAGGCGCACATGGCCGCCCCCGTCGCGGTCCGAGGCGGTGATCCCCATCTCGCGGAACGTGCCGCGTGCCGGGAGCTTCCGTTCCGGATCGGCCATCAGGCGCTTCACGCGCTCGACATGCGCCCGGAACACGCTCTCCTCCCATTGGAAGGCCCCCTCCACGATCAACAGCGGCACGAGCACCGCCACCAGCACCACCAGGCGCTGCCGACGCTGCTGCATCATCCCGAACAGAATTACCACCGCCACTCCCAGCGCACCGATCAACACCATCAACTGCCAGCGCACTCCGTCGTCCACCTCCGCCAGTTCCACGTCCGGCGACGGTGCCAGAGAGCCATCCTCCGCCACCACGATCTCCATGCTCGTCTGCGAAGTGCCGGCCACATTCAACACAATAGCCGCTCCCACCAGCACCGCCGCCGGCACCACCCCGAACAACCAGTTCTTCCGCCAGATGAGCTTCGGCCAGAGCACCAGGATCACCGGCAGATGGAACAGCAGCGCGAAAAACAGGCCAGGGCTCAGGCCATAGTCCCACGCCCGAAAGGTCCACATCAACGCCAGAGTCCACAAGATGGCGCCACCCGCCAACACGTAGCGGATCACCGCCAACGGACCGCTGCTCAAGGGCGGCAGGACCCGCTTCATTCCCGCCGCCAGCGCCTCCGGCTCCCCGAACTCGGCCAGCACCTGCTCCACGGCCTCGTCCTCGGCCATTCCGCCTTCCTGCAGCGCGTCGACCTGGGCGTGAAAGTCCGCCCGGACCTCCGCCACCACGTCCCGGTTCTGCGGACTGGGACGCCCCAGCGCCGCTTCCAACCGGTCAAAAAATTCTTCGGTGCGTTTCAGGATGCTATTGCTGCTCATGACGACATTCGTTCAGGATGGAGTTCACGGACTTGGTGAAGCGGAGCCACTCCGAAGCCCGCGCTTTCTGGACGGCCCGCCCGTCCTTGGTGAGGGAATACACCTTCCTCTTCTTCCCCTTCTCCGGGACCTCCCACGCCGCCGAAATCCACCCCTCCCGCTCCAATCGATACAGCAGCGGATACAAGGTCCCCTGCTTGAACTGAAACTGCCCGTCCCCCCGGTCCACCAACGACACCAGAATCTCATACCCATACATCGGCCTGACCGTCAGCACGCTCAGCAGTATCAATTCCGCACTGCTCCGCACCAACTCAGTCGAAAAACTCCCCTTAGCCATGCGGAACATACTATGCACTACATAGTATGTGTCAACATGTTTTGGGATCGAAATCGTGTTTTATTATAAGACAGACAATTTATGGTAGAAAGGCGGCCGGAACCGTTGATTTTGTGGGATTTTCGGCCCGGGGTGGCGGGGAAACCTCTTGGATACTGTGTTCAGATGCGGGTCGTTGGCAGGCCTGCGGGCGGGTCAACTGAGCGGTGTTGCGTCGATGACGCGGCCGCGGAGGGGGACGAAAACGCGATCCCCGGCAGCCGGCGAAACGAGCTGCCCGCCGGTGAAGGTGCCGAAGGCGGGCAGGACGAGGCGATGTTCCGAGAGGTGGAAGCACGGGAGGCGGAGGGAGCGGCGACGACCGTCCTTGATGCGCACCACGGGATGGAGATGGCCGCAGATGGAGAACCGGCCCGCCGGCGCATCGGAGGGATCGTGGACGATCCAGGCAGGGCCCAGTTGCAGCGCCTCGACGCTCCGCATCGGAGCCTTCCCCAATCCGCCGGGGCGGTCGTGATTGCCGATGACCAGGGTGACGCGATCCGCATGGAGGCGCAGCCAGGCGTCGAGGCCGGGACAGGAACCGCGCGGTGAGTGGGTGAGGTCGCCAGCGATGACGAGCTGCTCGGCTCCGACCCTCTCGACGAGATGGTCGATCCGTTGGAGGTCCCGTGCATCGTCCCCATCGGGGATGGCGAGCCCGTGGGCGCGAAAGGTGGCCGCCTTGCCAAAGTGCGTGTCGGAGAGGACGAGGACGGAATGCCCGGGAAGATGGACGGCATGATCGGCAAGAAGCTCGATCTGGAGGCCTTGATGGTGAATGAGCATGGCAATTATCCGGCGGCGCTTTCGAGGGAGGCCAGCATGCGCTCGAGGCGGGTGGTCGCGTCGGCGCCCTGATAGTGGGCCTGCAGGCGATCGGCCCAGAGCGGAAAGGCCATCGGTGTCAGGCGTTCGCATTCCTGAAGGTGGATGGGACGATCGGCGAGCGACTCCATCACGGCCTTCAGGCGCGTGAGTTCAAGCTGGTTGTCGAGGATCTCGCGGCGGGCCTGGATCAGGAGCAGGTTCTCCGGATCGTATCTCTGGAAGACCTCGTAGAGCAACCTCGACGAGGTCTGCAACTCCTTCGGCGCTCCCCCATCGCGCTTCGGGAATTGCTGGAGCACCAGCCCCGACACCCGCGCGATCTCGCGGAATTGCCGCCGGGCCAGCTCCACCGTGTTCATGCAAGCGAGCAAGTCCCCGAGCAGGTCCCGGGTGGTGAGCAGCCCACGCCATTCCCGTTCCGAAAACGGCAGCTTCCCATCGGAAGTGAGGCTGAATCCGTAGTCGTTCATCGTGACCTGGATCATGCGCTCACGCAGGCGGTTGATGCGCCACGCCACCAGCGCTCCGAGCCCCTCGTTCACGAGACGACCGGCGAAGGTGTAGGCGAAGAGGTGGGCCTCACGGCGGATCGTGACGTGCTCGAGGAGCAGGACCTCGTCGTGCGGGATGTGCGACCAGCGTTCCTGGATCTCAAGAATCGGCGCGAGGAGCTTCATCTCAGGGGTGTCGGCCGCCCCGGACTTCAGGCGCAAAGCAACAGCGTGGGCCAGCTCGTTCGACAGTGGCATGCGGGCGCCGCCCCAGACGGGGATGTCGCCCCGGGCCTTGCGCGTGGCGCGCTGCACGGTGGCCTTGTTCCGGTGGAGGCGCACGAGTTCCAGCCGCTTGCCGCCGAACACAAAGACACCGCCCACCCGGATTTTCGAAATGAATGATTCCTCCATCGTCCCGAGACGCTTGCCGCCCTTGAACACGAGGGCGACCGACGGTTGGTCCGTGATGGTGCCGATGCTCATGCGGTGCATCTGGATCAGGCGCTTGTCAGTGACCGTGAGCTGTCCGTCCACCTCGACCACCTTCTGGAACTTCGGATACGCGGCGAGGGCCGGGCCGCCCCGCGTGACGAACTCGAGCGCCCACCGCCATTCCTCGTCACCGAGGTCCCGGTAGGCGAAGCTGGAACGCACTTCCGCCAGCAGATCCTCCGCCCGGCCCGGTTCGCCGATGCAGACCGTGACGAGGTGCTGCACGAGCACATCAAGCGGCTTCCGCATCGGCGGGCGGGCTTCGATCTGCATTGCCTCGATGGCATCGCGGGCCGCGGCAAACTCGGCAAGCTCGAGGGCATTGCCGGGCACGCAATAGAGCCGGGACGCGCCCTTCGGGTTGTGCCCGGATCGCCCGGCGCGCTGCATGAGTCGTGCGATTCCCTTCGGACTGCCGACCTGGATGACCTGCGAGACGGGAGAAAAGTCGACACCGAGGTCGAGTGAGGACGTGCAGACCACGCAGCGGACCGACCCGTTCCGCAGGCGCTCCTCGACCTCGTTGCGTTGCTCACGGTCCAGCGAGCCGTGGTGCATGGCGAGTTCATCCCGCCACTCCGGCTTTCGCTCCAACAGCTCCTGGAACCAGATCTCCGTCTGCGAACGGGTGTTGGTGAACAGGAGGGTGGTCTCCCCGTTCTCCAGGAGCCTGATGACCTGCGCCGACAGGGCCGTGCCGATGTGCCCGGACCACGGAAAGCGATCGATGTTCTTTGGCAGAAGGGTCTGAATCGACACCTTCTTGCGGCGGTCACCCGAGATCGTGACGGCCTCCCGGGCCCCGTCGCCGAGCAGCACCTCCTTGGCCTCCTCGGTGTTGCCCAAGGTGGCCGAGAGACCCCATATGCGGAGACCGGGAAACCAAGCACGGAGACGCGCCAGGCACAACTCGGTCTGCACGCCGCGCTTGGTGCCCATGAGCTCGTGCCACTCGTCCACGACCACGGCGGAGAGCCCCGCGAGATTCTCCCGGAAGTTCGCATGGGTCAGGAAGAGCGAGAGGCTCTCCGGAGTCGTGATGAGACCGAACGGCAGTTTCTTGTTGAGCTTCGCCTTCCGGTAGGCGCTCGTGTCACCGGTCCGCAGGGCGACTTCCAAGTTCAGTCCCAGCTCATCGATCGGTTCCTGCAGCGATTTTCGCGTATCCTGCGCGAGGGCCCGCAACGGCGTGATCCACAACACCTTGCAGCCCTGCATGTCGCGGCGCTCGGCGGCATCCGCGAGAGGCCCGAGCCAAACCGCAAGGGTTTTTCCCAGCCCGGTCGGGGCGTGCAGCAGGCCCGACTTGCCCTGTCCGTATGCCTTCCAGGTCTCCCGTTGGAAGGCGAAGGTCGTCCATCCACGGCTCTTGAAAAACGGGCGAAACAGGGCGGTGGGCGGCACATGCTATTCCTAGCCCAGGATGGGAGTTTGAAAACCGGGAATTCGGTGGTTTGCTGCCGACATTGATCGAAGTGACCTACAAAGGAGGCGTGCACGTCCCCGAATTGGACCTGTGGCTGGATCCGCACGGGGCCCGGGAGCGTGCGTTCGTGTCTCATGCGCACTTCGACCACTTCGCGCCCCATGCGCGGATGATCTGCAGCTCGCCCACCGCGAGCATTGCGCACAGGCGTTTCCGGATCGCCCGGGCGCGGATCGAGGGACACCCGTTTCGCGAGGCCTGGGAAGAGCACGGATTCCGCATCGAGCTGCTTCCGGCAGGCCACATCTTCGGATCGGCCATGATTCACCTGACGCGGCTGGAGGACGGTGCGACCCTGCTCTACACCGGGGACTTCAAGATGCGCCCGGGGCTGACGGCCGAGCCCCCGGAGCTCCTCCCGGCGGATCTCTTCATCACCGAGACCACCTTCGGCCTTCCCAAGTATGTGTTTCCTCCGGAAGACGAGATCCACCGGAACATCATGCACTTTGTCCGCTCCGCCCTCGAGGACGGAGAGGTGCCGGTTTTGCTCGGATACTCGTTGGGAAAAGCACAGGAAGCGGTCGCTTTGCTGGAACAGGCCGGGGTGCGGTGCGTCCAGCACAAGACGGTTGCGGTCATGACCGACGCCTGCCGGCAGGCCGGGCTGGAACTGGCGGAACCGATCATCTTCGAAACCTCCGTGCCCGACGGCCACGCCCTGGTCTGCCCGCCCAACGCGGTGCGCTCCCAGGCGCTCCGGCGCCTGAAAAGGAAGCGCACCGCCATGCTCACCGGCTGGGCCATGCACGCCAACGCCCACTACCGATTCATGACCGACACGGCCTTTCCCCTCTCGGATCACGCGGATCACCCGGGCTTGCTGGCGGCGGTCGCGCAGGTGCGCCCGAAGCAGGTGCTGACCCTTCACGGCTCGGCCCGCGAATTCGCGGCGGAACTGCGCTCCATGGGCATCGAGGCCTGGTCGGTGTTCGGCAACGACCAGATGGAACTGGATGTCGGAGGAGGTGTCGAACTCACAAACTTAAAGACCCACAAGCGGCCGCCCTGCAAGTTGGCCGGATTCTCCGATCTTCTCGCGACGGTGGAAGACACGGCCGGCAAACTGGAGAAGGTGCGCGCCATCGCCGGCCACCTCCGCGGGTTGCCCGACGATGATCTGGCACTGGCAGCGACCTGGCTGACCGGCCGCGCCTTCGGGAGGGGGCATCAGCACCGCCACCTGAAGATGGGACCGGCCCTGATCCGGCAGGCGCTGCTGGAGGCGACCGGACTGCCCCTCTCACGCTACAAGACCCTCTCCGCCACGCAGAACGAGTCTGCCAGAACCGCGAGACTGCTTCTGGAGGAGGCGGCCTTGTCCCCGGAGCCCATGACATTGGGTGACGTGGCACGTCTCCTGGAGCGACTGGCAGGAGCCTCGGGAGCCCTCGAGAGGACCGCGCTGCTGGCCGCAACCTTTCGCACCCTGCACCCGGTGGAGTCCGCATCGCTCGTGAGGATTCTCACCGGGGAACTGCGCGTGGGATCGAAGGAGGGTCTGCTGGAAGACGCGGTGGCGGAGGCCTTCCGCCGACCCGCCAAGGCCGTGCGCGAGGCCCACATGCTGACCGGTGACCTGGGCAAGGTTGCCCTGCTCGCAAAGGCCGATCGCCTGCCCGAGGCGAGACTGACACCCCTCGTCCCGGTCAAGGTCATGCTGGCCTCACCCGAAGAGACCGCCGAAGCCATCTTCGAGCACATGGGCGGGGAGGAATTCTGGCTGGAGGACAAGTTCGACGGCATCCGGGCCCAGCTGCACAAGCGGGGTGACGAGGTGGCGCTCTTTTCGCGCGACTTGAGATCCCTCGACGAGGAGTTCCCCGAGCTCCTCGACAACGTCCGGGGAATGCACGGGGACTTCATCCTCGACGGCGAGATCATCGCCCATGCGGCCGGGAAGCGACTGACCTTCCATGATCTGCAGAGGCGACTGGGCCGCGTGAAAGGCCAGGGCGACCTGTTCCTCGGCAACCAGGTCCCGGTCCGCTTCGTGGCGTTCGACATGCTCCATGACGCGGGGTTGGATCTGCTCAAGACTCCCCTGGAGGAGCGAAGGAAGCACCTGGACCGGCTGGAGCCGTCCACCCTCCTGGAAGTCATCGCCGTGACCAAGGCGCGATCGGCCGACGCCATCAATGCGGCTTTCAAGCGGGCGAAGCGGAACGGCAACGAAGGCCTGATCGCCAAGGAAGCCGGAAGCACCTATTGCCCCGGGCGGCGCGGCAGGAGCTGGCTGAAACTGAAGAAGGCGATGCCAACCCTCGATTGCGTCGTGGTGAAGGCACAGCAGGGGCACGGGCGGCGGTCCGGGGTCCTCAGCGATTACACCTTCGCGGTGCGCGACGCAGCAAGTGGCAGCCTGGTGGTCATCGGCAAGGCCTACTCCGGACTCACCGACCTCGAAATCGAGGAACTCACCGAGCACTTCAAGGCACACACCTTGGAAAAATCCCGGCGAGTCCACACCGTGGAGCCAAATGTGGTGCTGGAGATCGCCTTCGACGCGATCCGGAAAAGCGGGCGGCACGAATCCGGATTGGCGATGCGATTTCCGAGAATCAAGGCGATCCGACGGGACAAGACCGTGAACGACGTCGATACGCTGGAGGACGCCAGAAGCCTGCTCGATGAACAGACCGGTGCGGAGTCCTGAGTCGGACATCGCCCATGCACCACGGTGACCCTCACCCGAAGACAACCCAAGCTCGTCACCCCCGCCGGGGCCCCGACGTCACACCAAATGCCGCCGAATCCTCGCGGGATAACCTATTGTGATTGCCTCCATGGCCGGAACATGGCAACCCCCATGGAGCAATCGTACCACCCGTGGCAGAGACCGTCGACCAGCTGTTCATCAACCTGAAGCAATGGCTTCTGGGATGGCTGGAATGGGCCCCGGAGTGGGGCGTCCAGCTCGCATCGATCTTCATCAACATCTCCGGGGTGCTCGGCGTGTTCCTCACGCTCTTCGCCCTCATCTCGCTGGTCGAACGCAAGGTCCTCGCCCGCATCCAGAACCGCTACGGCCCGAACCGCGTCGGCCCCTTCGGCCTCTTCCAGCCCGTCGCCGACGGCATCAAGATGCTCATCAAGGAGGACATCGTCCCCCACCGTGCCGACAAGGTGGTCCATTTCCTCGCGCCGATCGTCATGGTCGCCCCGGCCATCCTCGCGCTCGGCGTCATCCCCTACGGCCGCGACATGACGGCCTTCGCCATCGACGGCGGGATCCTCTTCTTCTTTGCCGTCGGTTCCGCCGCCGAGCTTGCGGTCTTCATGGCCGGCTGGGGCAGCAACAACAAATACTCCATGCTCGGCGCGATGCGGGCCATCGCCCAGATGGTCAGCTACGAACTCCCCCTCATCCTCGCCGCCGTCCCGGTCGTCATGGCCGTCGGCTCGCTCTCACCCACCTTGATCGTCGAAGCCCAGGGCTTCGGGGATTCCTCCACCTGGGGCGCCGACGCCGGCTTCCTCGGCGGACTCCCCCACTGGTTCGTCTTCACGCCGTGGGGCGCGGCCGGATTCGCCCTGTTCTTCATTGCCGCCCTCGTCGAGTCCAACCGCACCCCCTTTGACCTCCCCGAAGGCGAGTCCGAGCTCGTGGCCGGATTCATGACGGAATACTCCGGCTTCAAATATGCCATCTTCTTCATGGCGGAATACTTCGGCATGTTCGCCGTCAGCGGCATGGCGGTCACCCTCGTCCTCGGCGGCTGGCAAGCCCCCGCCGCCATCCTCCAGTGGGTCCCGTCCTACTTCTGGTTCTTCCTGAAACTCGGGGCCATGGGCCTCACCTTCATCTGGATCCGCGGCACCCTGCCCCGCATCCGGGTCGACCAGGTCATGAACTTCACCTGGAAGTTCATGCTCCCGATGTCCTTCGCCTGCATCCTCGCCGTGGCGATCTGGCACTACAGCGGCCGCGGCCTCGTCGCATGGGGAATCTCCGCCGCCATCATCGCGATCGCCTACTTCCTCATGTCGCGCGTGTTCCAAACGAAGACACGCTTCGCACCCCGCACCTACCGCTACGCCGAATGAACATCTTCGCGCTGATCATCATCTCGGTCGTGGTGCTCGCCGGCGCCTTGTCCGCGGCCTTTCTGCCGCGCCTCGTCCACGCCACCCTCGCGGTCATCCTCACCTTCGTCGGGGTGGCCTGCATGTATTTCCTGCTCGGCGCGGAATTCGTCGGCCTCGTCCAGATCTTCGTCTACGTCGGCGCCGTCGCTATCCTCATCGTCTTCACCATTCTCCTCACCAACCCCGAGGAGAAAAGCGAGGGCGTCAACTGGCTCGGCATCCTGGCCGCCGCCGCGGTTTTCGTCGGCCTCGCCTGGGCCATCACCAACACCGCCTTGCCCGGCCAGGTTCCCGAGGTCGAGCCTCTCACTGTCAAGCAGATCGGCGACACGCTGATGACCGACTACGTCTGGCCGCTCATGGGCATCGGCCTCCTGCTCACCGCCGCCCTCATCGGAGCCCTCATCCTGGTCATGGAGGAAAAGGAATGAACGCCACCCTGCCCCATTTCCTGATCATCTCCGCCGCGCTCTTCAGCCTCGGCCTGCTCGCCGCCCTCAGCCGGCGCACCGCCATCTTCATCCTCATCGGGATCGAAATGATGCTGGCCGCCGCCAACATCAACTTCATCGCCTTCTGGCGCATGGCCCCCCGGATGCCCGAAGGCGCCGACCACTCCGGCGTGATGTTCGTCATCTTCGCCATCGCCGCCGCTGCCGCCGAAGCCGCCGTCGGACTCGCCCTCGTCATCGCCATTTTCCGCCACCACCGGACCACCAAGGTCAACGAGATCAACCAACTCAAAGGCTAAGGAGAAACACCAAACACGAACGCCAATTCACTCAGTCAACTCTCGAAACCACCCCTCTCAACTCTCTGTGACTCTTCGCGACCTTTGCGTCTTTGCGGTTCAATAATCCGCCGACCAGTCGCTCAAGTCCGCTCCAAACACCAAACATCATGCCCTGGATCGTCGAAAACCTCTGGCTGATCCCCGCCGCCCCGCTCGCGGCGGCGCTCGTGGGTGTGCACCTCGGCCCGGCCCGCAAGAAGCCCGCCGTGGCCCTCGCCCTCGTCGGGCAGATCATCGCGCTCCTCCTGTCGTTCTGCGCCCTCGCCCACGCCCTCAAGATCGGCCCCGGCGGCGACCCGCTCTTCCACAACTTCACTTGGTTCTCCTTTGGCGACCAGACCCTCGAGATCGGCTGGCTCCTCGACCCGCTCACCGCCGCCATGCTCGTCATGGTCACCTTCGTGGGCACCTGCATCTTTGTCTTCAGCCACGGATACATGGACGAGGACGCCAACAAGTCGCGCTTCTTCGCCTACCTCTCGTTCTTCTCGGCCGCCATGCTCGGCCTGCTGGTTTCCAACAGCCTCCTCATCCTCTTCGTCTGCTGGGAACTCGTCGGCCTCGCCTCCTACCTCCTCATCGGGTTCTGGATCCACAAACCCAGCGCCGCCAGCGCCGCCAAGAAGGCCTTCATCACAACCCGCATCGGCGACATCGGCTTCCTGCTCGGCATCGTCTGGATCTTCGGCGACACCGGCACGCTCCTCTTCTACGCCGACGGCGACGCCGGCTGCCTGCAGGCCGGACTCGCCATGATGGGCGCCTCCACCACCTTCGTCGCCCTCCTCCTCTTCTGCGGCGCCATCGGAAAATCCGGCCAGTTTCCCCTCCACGTCTGGCTGCCCGATGCCATGGAAGGCCCCACCCCGGTCTCCGCCCTCATCCACGCCGCCACCATGGTGACCGCCGGCATCTTCCTCGTCGCCCGCGCCTTCCCGATCTTTGAGTATCCCTACACCGGGTTTCCCCACCCGGAAACACCCGCCCTCGACATCGTCGTCTGGACCGGCGTCACCACCGCCATCATCGCCGCGTTCATCGCCATCGCGCAGGACGACATCAAGCGCATCCTCGCCTACTCGACCGTCTCCCAGCTCGGCCTCATGATGGTGTCCCTCGGCGTCGGCGGCGTCATGGCGGGCATCATGCACCTCCTCGCACACGGCTTCTTCAAGGCCCTCCTCTTCCTCGGCTCCGGCTCCATCATCCACGGCTGCCACGACGAGCAGAACATCCGCAAGATGGGCGGCCTGCGCAAACTCATGCCGGTCACGTTCATCACGTATGCCATCGGCATGCTGGCTCTCAGCGGCGTCCCGCTCTTCTTCGCCGGCGCATGGACCAAGGAGGAAATCCTTCACAACACGCACGGCTGGCACGGCATGGGCGGACACATCCCGCACTACCTCATGATGCTCGGCGCGGTCCTCACCGCCCTCTACATGACGCGGCAAATGATCTTCGTCTTCTTCGGCGACAAACGCGAAGCCGCCAACCACGCCCACGAGAGCACCAAGGTCATGACGATACCCCTCGTCGTCCTCGCCGTCTGCACCGTGCTCGGCAGCATCATCCTCACCCCCGCCTGGCCCGCCCTGCTCCACTTCCTGGAAGGCGAAGCCCTCAAGCTCGACTTCGGCAAGCTCGCCAAAGCCGCGCCGTCCATCGGCACCGCCTTCCTCCTCTCCGGCCTCGGCATCGGACTCGGCATCTTCATCTACCGCGGCCACGGCGCCACCGACCCATTGGAGCAGAAACAACCGCGCCTGTTCCGCATGCTCGAGCGCAAATTCTGGATCGACGAGTTCTACGCCAAGACCGTCCTCGCCTGGACCACCCTCGCCGCCCAGGCTTCCGACTGGATGGACCGCTACATCTGGGGCGGCCTCGCACGTCTCGTCGGCGGCATCGGCAAGGCCTTCGCCTGGCTCGCCGCCGCCTTCGATGAACAAGGCGTCAACCCCATCGCCAGCCTCGGCGCCGACCTCACCAAGGACCTCGGCCAACAAGTCTCCCGCTGGCATTCCGGCAAGATCCAGGTCTACCTCGGCATCATCGCCGCGGCCGTCCTCTTCCTGCTCCTCATCATCGTCTGGCTCCCGTCATGATCACCGCGCTCATCCTCATTCCCCTGATTGGTGCGCTGCTGGTCGCGGTGCTGCCAAGAGCGGTCTCGCGCACCGCCACGCTGGCCATCATCACCGCCGCGGCCGCCGTGGTCGCCTACATCATGCTGTTCTTCAACACCGGTCTGGGCGGGCTCCAACTCGTCGAGATGGCCACCTGGGTCCCATCCATCGGAGCCGACTACCTCGTCGCCGTCGACGGTCTCAGCCTCCTCCTCGTTCTCCTCACCACCCTCGTCGTTCCCTTCGGCCTCATTGCCAGCAAGAACCCGACGCGCGGTTTCTGCAGCCTGCTGCTCCTCACCATGGGAGCGCTCTACGGCACCTTCACCGCCCACAACTTCATCCTCTGGTTCCTCTTCTACGAGATGAGCCTCATCCCCGCCTTCCTCCTCATCAAACTCTGGGGCGGTGAGAAACGCGACTCCGCCGCCACCCAGTTCTTCGTCTTCACCTTCCTCGGCTCCGTCGCCATGCTGGTCGCCATGCTCGGCGTTTACCACACCACGGGCACCTTCAACTTCCACGAGTTCGGCGCGATCGGCCGCAACGGCCTCCTCACCGGCACCGCCGGATGGTTCATGTTCACCGGTGTCTGCCTCGGCATCGCCGTCAAAGTTCCCGTCTTCCCCTTCCACACCTGGTTGCCCGACGCCTACACCGCCGCCCCGACCGGCGTCTCAATGGTCCTCACCGGCATCCTGTCCAAGATGGGCGTCTACGCCGCGCTCCGCCTCCTGCTCCCGCTCTTCCCGCAGCAAATCCAGGCCGCCCAACCGATCCTGCTCACGCTCGTTGTCCTTTCCATCGTGCTCTCGACCCTCGCCGCCCTCGCGCAACAGGACCTCAAGCGCATGGTGGCCTACATCTCCATCAACCACCTCGGATACTGCATGCTGGCCATCGTCGCCATCGGCACCACTGTCGCCGTCCCACCCGACGCCCGCGTCGCCTTCGCCCCGGACGTCCAAGCCGCCCTCGGTGGCGTCTTCATGCAGATCTTCAACCACGGCATCACCGCCGCCGCCCTCTTCTACTGGGCCGGGCTCCTCGAGGAACGCCGCGGCTCGCGTCTCCTCGGCGACTTCGGCGGGCTCATGCAGCAAACCCCGCAGCTCTGCGCCTGGATGAGCCTCGCCATGTTCAGCTCCCTCGGCCTCCCCGGCCTCAACGGCTTCATCGGCGAGATCCTCATCTTCAAGGGCGCCTTCAACCTCGCCCCGGTCGCCACCGCCTGCGCCGGCTTCGGACTCCTCATCACCGCCGGCGTCTTCCTCCGCGCCATGCAGAAACTCTTCAGCGGCCCCTTGGCCGACTCCTGCAAGTCCTTTCCGGCCCTCACCCTCCAGGAAAAGCTCATCGTCATTCCCGTCTCCATCCTCATGTTAGCCCTCGGCATCGTCCCCGGCTTCATGTTCCACATCTTCAACGCCACCGTCACCCACATGGCCAACCTCTTCAGCTAGCAATGTGACACGGGCGTCCCGCCCGTCCCCGCAAAATCCGCACTTCAACAACCATCCAACGGTGCGCGGATCGCTGATCCGCCCCGCCACCCAAGCCCCAAGATAATCTCCGCTTCCCTCATTCTCCCCCACGCCGAATCCGTCCCATCCCAATAACCACTCACAAATAACGAATAACCCCAAACATGCTCGCCTGGACCATCTACCTCACCGTTGCCGGCGCACTTCTCGTGCTCCTGCTGCCGCGCTATGCCCGGTGGGTGGCCCTTGCAACTTCCGCTGCCGGCGTTGTCATCTCCCTCCTCGCCATCCTCGCCCCCGAATCCACCTACGGCGATCTCACCACCATCGTCAACGTCCCCTGGATCAGCGCGCTGGGCATCGACTTCCATCTCGCCGCCGACGGGATCAGCCTCACCATGACGCTCGTCACCGGCATCACTGCCGTGTGCGCCGTCCTCTTCTCCTGGAATACCGACCGACGCCCCGGCGAATTCTTCTTCTGGCTCCTCCTCGTCGTCGGCGGCTCCTACGGCGTCTTCCTCTCTGCCGACCTCTTCCTCCTCTTCGTCTTCTACGAGCTCGTCATCGTTCCCAAGTATTTCCTCATCTCCACGTGGGGATCGACCAACAAGGCGCACGGCGCCATGAAGCTCACCCTTTACTCCTTCCTCGGCGGCGCCCTCGTCATGGTCGGCATCGTCGCGGCGGGCATGACCGGACTCTCCTTCGACATTGCCACCCTCGCGCAATTCGACTTCTCCCCCGCCTTCCAGGCCTGGGCCTTCCCCGTCATGTTCCTCGGCTTCGCGGTTCTCGCCGCCATCTGGCCGCTCCACACCTGGGCGCCCACCGGACACGTCGCCGCTCCCACCGCCGGCTCCATGCTCCTCGCCGGCATCGTCATGAAACTCGGGGCCTACGGCGCCCTCCGCGTCGCCATGAACCTCTTCCCCGAGGGCTTCGAAATGTGGAAGAGCACCATCGCTGTCCTTGCCGTCGCCGGCATCGTCGTCGCCGCCGGGGTCGCCCTGCGCCAGAAGGACCTCAAATTCGTCATTGGATACTCCAGTGTCAGCCACATGGGATTCGTCCTGCTGGGTCTTGCCGCCGGCAACGCCCTCGGTGTCGGCGGCGCCGTCCTCCAAATG
>Ga0316201_10000506_pt1 | contig 22441 bp, 20 predicted proteins | sample CS6wburrow_MG_FD_204516 | JGI IMG/M metagenome (GOLD analysis project Ga0316201, IMG submission 204516) | Coastal sediment microbial communities from Delaware Bay, Delaware, United States - CS-6 worm burrow | ecosystem: Environmental > Aquatic > Marine > Coastal > Sediment | place: USA... | reverse complement strand
GGCACGATCCCTGATTCACTTGGAAATTTGAGTCAATTGCAATATCTTTGGTTATATAAAAATCAACTAATCGGCATTATCCCAAAATCGCTTGGAAAGTTAGGCAATTTACGGTATCTCGATCTGAGTTCTAACCAACTGAGTGGTTCTATTCCTCAGTCGCTTGGAAAATTAGGCAATTTAGGACACCTCTATCTGAGTTCTAACCAACTGAGTGGTTCTATTCCTCAGTCGCTTGGAAATTTGAGCAATTTGATCTGGCTTTATTTGAATAACAACCAATTAAGTCATTCCATTCCTGAATCGTTTGGCAACTTAGATAAATTGCAAAGGTTATATTTGCATTATAATAAACTGAGTGGCAGTATTCCTAACTCGCTTGGCAACTTGAGTCATTTGCAATTTCTCTATTTGTACAAAAATCAACTAAGCGGCATTCTTCCTAAATCGCTTGGCAATATGAACAAATTGCAAAGACTTTATTTGGGTGATAATCAATTTAGTGGCCCTATCCCAGAATCAATAGGAAATTGGGGGTTTAACAGTTTGCAGATACTTGGTTTGAACAGTAACCAATTCAGTGGAAGAATTCCACAGTCACTTGGTAATTTGAGCAATTTGCGCTATCTTCATTTAAACGATAATCAACTCAGCGGTTCAATTCCAAAATCGTTAGGTAATTTGAGCAATTTGCGGTATCTTTATTTAAACGATAATCAACTAAGCGGCACAATTCCTGAGTCACTTGGAAATTTGAGCAATTTAGTATATCTCTATCTGTACAACAACCAACTTAGCGGTACGCTCCCAGAATCCTTAGGCAATTTGAGCAAATTGCAGGTGCTTCATTTGATGAATAACCAACTGTGTGGAGAAATCCCCATTTCCTTGATGAACCTCAGTTATCAAGTGATGGACAACAGAAATCCAGAAGAACCCGTTTTGCGCGAAAGATTTGGTTTAAATTTGCAGAGCAACCACTTAACGGCTTCTGATCCAGAACTCATTGAATGGCTTAATGCGAGAAACTCGGCATGGGCAAGAACACAAACCCCTTGTCCCTGTTTTGTCTACGGGCTACATGACGGTGGATTGAATAATTCGCAATTGTTCACCATTGAACCTTATCAAGATTTTGAAATCAAAGCCTTGGGCCCGGCCCATCTTGGATATGATTTGGAAGGCTTGGATATGCAGCCACAGACACTCACACTCTACGCTTCATCGGGTGATGATCCCGCGAAGGGTTTGGAACAGGGCTATTTATACCAAGTCAACAAATCGGATGGTACGCTTACCCCAGTTTGTCGCACCGGCTTAGGGGAAGTTTCCGCAATGGCATTCCATCCGCAAGAGGGCAGTTTATGGGTATGGGCTGATGGGGAAGGCTTATTTACAGTAGACTTCAACCAAATTGACAACGGCCTTTGTGACAAAACGGAAATTGTCCTTTCCGACAAAAAAGTGGAAGGCTTGACATGGGATAATCAAGGCAAAATCCTCTATGCTGCCTTTGGCAAAACACTCTATGAATTTGTCTATGAAACCGGCACAGTGGGCCAAACCTGTGATAACTTCCCCGCCGAAGTAGAAGCCCTATCGAGCTTAAAAAGCGGCGAATTGTTATTCGCATTGCATCAAGCCAACGATACCGGTATTCATTCATTCGACATTGAAAGTTGTTCCGTCACAAACAGCGTCTTGGTTGATACGCCTTATACCGATATTGAAGGCATCGCGTGGATATGCCCTGAGTAAGCAAAAGCATGGGGCTAAAGCCCCATGCTAAGAGAGCGAAAACCTTCGGGTTAAAAATTTAATGTAAAATCAGTCAATTTAAAAAAAATGGGTAAAAACAATGCACATTAATGCCTTACTCAATAGCAACGGGCAAATGATCTTCCCAATGCCCTTACGCCTAAAAACAGACTCCGTGAAGGTAGAAATCATCATTCCTGACAATGCGATAGAAACAACGATTCCCCATACCACTCCAAAAGCAAAGCAGCCTGCCCTTTCTCCTGTTCGTCAACAGATCAATGAGATTTTAGGCGAATATGCTTATGAACGCCCGATGACATCGAAAGCAGATGACAAAATGGCTTGGCATCAACACCTAGAACAAAAGTACACGGTATGAAAGATATTGTATTTGATGTTAATGTTATTTTAGATGTGCTATTAAATCGGCAAGGTGCAGAAATAGCTGAACAACTTTTTGAACAAGTACAAACAGAGCGTTTTCACGGATGGGTGACGGCCTGTTCTTTACCCATTATTGAGTATTTGGTTTTAAGGGAATTAAAAGCCTCTGGTGTTGAACCCCAAAAAGCAGCCAGTTTGACTACACAGCTTATGGATTGGTTAAGTCATTCACTTAAATCATTGAGTGTGCCGGGGCAAGAAAGTCTTAAACTATTGGGTCAATCAAAAGACTTTGAAGATGCACAAATTGCATTATCAGCCCTGTTAGAACTAGGAGATAAAGCAGTTATCGTTAGTAATGACAAGCGATTTGATGCGATGGGTAAACTAACCGTTTTAACACCTGCCGCTTGTTTAGAAAAATTAAAACAAGTGGACAAGAATACCCATTTTTAATTGAAAACTGATTTTGAGTCCAAGATTTATCTTGAAATTCCTCTTTCCTTGATAAACCTCAGTTATCAAGTAATGGACAAAACTAATCCAGAATAACCCGTTTTGCGCGAAAGATTTGCTTTAAATAAGCGGCGAATTGTTATTTGCATTGCATCAAGCCAACGATACCGGTATTCATTCGACATTGAAAGTTGTTCCGTCACAAACAGCGTCTTGGTTGATACGCCTTATACCGATATTGAAGGCATAGCGTGGTGGTGGGCTGGTGAAAAGGAGCTATATGTGTTGTATTCAATTGATCCTGTTTTTATTCCGCACCTTTGTTGCAAAATTTTTTTTGATTGTTTGAACCACTTTTCAAAATGTCTTCTAACACGAGATGAAAATATCTGTTAAGTAGGTATTGCTTGTGTATTCGACTGATCCCTTTTTTCTTCCTTGTTTTTATTGGCAGGCAAAAACTCATTGCGCTGTACTTGAACTGAAGGACCAAAAGTTTCTTTATACCATCTAATGACATCTGCGGTGGAAACGGTTTCCAAAGCCGCTTGAACAACTTTGTCGGTTGTTATTGATACCATGGCTGCAATTGCTAGCATAAGATCAGTAAATCCACTTTGAGATTGTTGTCGTTCTAAATTTTTCTGTTTGCCAAAAGCAGATTCAAGTACTTCACTGCTTCCCAATAATCGCCGACTTGAAGATTGACATTTCTTTGATTCTTGAGAGACAAAATCAAGCAATTCATCAATAACACGATTAGTCTGACAGCGAACGCTATCAAAAGGTAACAGAAAACTTAAGTCAACCATACAATTGTAATAAATTCCTTGAGTCCGAACAAAATCTTCTGTTATTGTTACCACATAAAAAAGTTCTTCCCATTGTGTAAGGGAAGTTTGAAATTGAGTTATCCATCCCAGTTTTTCTGTAATTTTTGTGTGGTCAAATTTGGGATTCGGGTTTTGTTCTTGTTCCTCTAGAAAATTAAGTATATTTCGACCCCATTTGGTTAACTCATTTACATTCATGTATCGTGCTTTAGTTTTTTGTTTGCGGGGCGCAAGAAAAGCTAAAGGCGTTTGTTGAAGTTGATTTTTAGTCTGTGTAGCAAGCTTGGTAAATTCCTCCCATAATTCATCATGTTTGAGTTCACGTTTTAAAATGGCAGCACCCTTATGTTTAATATCATATATATGGCAAGTATTTGGATGGACTTGACAAAACTCATCAATACCCGTTTTTAAATCGGAGGCATGATCTCCTACAATTTCTATTGGAACTCCGGTTTTTTTAATGGTTTCTTCAAGTTGTTCATAAACCACCTGACCATTTGATTTAGTTACTGGTAAAAGAGTAATCGGTTCCATATCTTCATGTTTAAGACAACATCCAGGTTGAGGTAAGTTGCAAAGACGAATACCAAAAATGACCAGACATTTGATATGACCAATTTGAATCGTATGGTCAATAATCCAGATCCAATCTAGTGCATGTTCTTTTGCCCGTGTTAGTTTGTAGTATCCTAAACGAATTAACCACATACGACCACTATAGTACGAGGGAGTAGGTCCTAGTAATTGGAAAAACGAATTAATTATTTCGAGACAACGGCTCGCACCTCGAAGGCTAACAGAACCTTTTAACACGAATTCTAGAAATAACATAATGTATCCCAATGAATATGTATGCCGTGATGGAGTTGTATTAAAAGATTCTATTTCAACTTTGCTCTGTGATTTTATCAGGGCGGCTTCTTTTTTTTTCAGTTCTTCCAATTGAACCTGAAGATCATGTTCTTTTTTGTCACGTTCAGCCAATTCTGCTTTTAAAGCGACCACTTTGTTTTTCCAAAGTGTTCGACTTGTTTCTAATTGATTGACCTTATTTTTAAGTTGTCTGACCAAAGCTTTAGCCTCCAAACATTTGGCTTTCCATTGATCGCGACTCTGTTCAAAGAATTTAACCAATTTTTGCATTGGACTTTTGTAAATCTTATTTTTTGTCTGTACTTGGCTCATATTGAATTTGTCCTGTGATTGATTTTTTGAACGTATTATTATAACAAAAATTGTCGGTTAAAAAACAAATATAATAAAGGAATAAAAACGGTAGCCATTTTTTTTCAAAAAATTGCCCCAATACACCTCCTTTTCACCAGCCCAGCGTGGTGGTGTCCAGAGTAAAGGCAATGTGGGTGAGATAATAGAACGCTGATGACGCATGATTATCATGATCTACACTCATTTTTTTTAATCAGTGTTAATCATGATCATGATTTTCAGAAAAATAATTTCAATTTGTGATGTTTTTTTAATCTCACGCTTAGAGCAAAGGTGCCAAATCATTATGCTTAGCGTCTTAGCGGCTTTGCGTGAGCAAATAATTATCTGGATATCTATAGTTAAAATGTTGGCAACCGTCTCAATTTCACATAGTCCAACAATCCATCCAAATCCTCTCTGGTAGACCAAAAAACGCCTTTTTCCAGCATCAAGGTTTCCGCGTCTTTTGTAAAACCATCATGCCCAAAAAACCAGGCCCGTACAATATCAGCATCCCTATCTTTTCGCACGATTTCGGCTTTATCAAGCAATTGGTTCACTTCTTTGACACCGACTTTCCTGCCCGCAATCCACTTACTTTCTGCCACCCATTGTTCAGCACCCGCGCCGCCATGAACATCCATTTCGCAAGCCAAACCCGGCCCTAAGCGTTCCCGAAGCCGGACATAAGTAAAATACGGCACGAGGATATTTTCTGCCTGATGAAAATACTCTCCAGGCAAAGTTTGCCGTTGAGCATTGAGCAGAATCTGAGCCATGTAAACTTCGGCTAAATACCCCTTGAGTTCACTCACTTGTCGTTTAAGGCTCGTATATTTTTGACGTAACTCGTCTCGAACCAGGCCCCTATCTTGCTTTTCAACTTCAATTTTGCCCCAGACTTTCAAAAAGTCCAATAAAATGGGATCATCAATTTTGCCAAACCACCCCCCAAATTCTTTGTAATCAATCAAATCACCCCGAGACAGTTTAATCAAGACGGCCTTGATCGTCTCTGTGGAAACGTCTTGATTGTCTCGAAGCTTCAGTTCTTGCTGAATGCGTTTAATATCTATCTCATTCCCTTCCTCCAAAGCCGATAGATAGAGTATCCATTTCGTAATACCATAATCATTGATTCGCTCAATCCAGCGGTTGACTTGATCGGATAACTCGTTCCAGATAAATCCTGATGAAATATCAATAGCCAATAAGGTATTCAGGGTTTCTTCATTTGAAATCACTTGCTCTTGTTCTGCCGCCTGCTGAATCACGGCGTTAATATAAAAGGGGTTGCCTCCACAACGAGATGCGACAATTGCGGCCATTTCTTCTGAGACTTGTGCGTTATAATACAGAGCCGCTTTGCCTGTCAGTTCCGTTCCCCAATAACCCGTCAAAGGTTCAATTGACTTACTACGAAAACGCCCAAATAATGAACCTCGCCCTAAAATTTCTCTGGCAAGAATACTCATCGCCGAACCGGTCACAAAATGAGGACAAGTGGGTGATTCTACCGCTTCTTGCATATAACCCACCACATCAAACTGATATTGCGGCAATCGCGTGTTTTGAAATTCATCCAAAAACACAACAATTGTACTGTCCTCATAATCTGAAATTCGACGTGGCAGCCAAACAGCCCTTTTTTCTGGCAAAGTCACATCGCTATCAAGAATCGTTTTGAGCAAGTTTAGCGTTGTTTTAAATATCTTACTAAAAAGACGATGATTATGAATCGTCTCTATTAATTTATGACGTTCATAAATCTCAGCCGATAATAACTGGGTATCACGCAACCGAAATGCGGCATACCAACGCATGAAATTTTCAACATAGTCTGTGGCAAAATGCCACTCATCTTTGAAGCTATCAGGAAAACTATAATAAATAGGTACCACCGCTTCAGGATCACGATGATCCTGTTCAAAAAACAGTCGATTAACGACTCGCTTAAAAATTTCTGTTTTACCCATACGCCTTTGTCCGAGTAAAACAGTAGACATCGTTCGACGAGTGCGCGCTTTTTTAGCCGCTTCATAGAAATAGTCTAAAAAGAATTGACGATCCGTATAAACTTCTTCAGAGACTAATGTTTTAATAGCCCATTTTTGAGTCTGTCTCATTTGATTTGTTTTATCAGTTGAAGTTAAAAATAAGATTGTGTAGTGGTATGTTAAACGGAAAATGACTGTTCAGGAAAATCTAAAAAAAATAGAACACTGATCTGATTTTCAGGATTGAAGCTGATTAAATCAATCATTTCAACATCAAGTTGACCACTACACTTTTGGCTAAATTGCATTGTGTACCCCAAATCAAGTTATATTTTTCCCCAGCTATCCTCATCATTATGTTTTTAAATTCGTTTATCGGCCAGTCATTCGTTGTACTCAGTTTGTTTGATCGCCAATCAATTTGTCAAAACAGGCCGTTTTTTCTATCGAAACGGGATTAGCACAAATATTGGCCTACATGTTGGCTAATGAGTATCAAAAGAAACCTTGTTTTGGTAGTATAAGATATAATGACATACAACACTGTGTGAAACGATGTGTTTGAAGTTAGGGATTTTAAAACTGATAACTGATAACTGAAAACTGAAAACTGACAGCGTGTTGCTGGAAATATTGATTGGATGGATCGTTATTTGACACTGGGGGAGTTGAATGGGAAAGCTTCAAATTTAAAGGCAACCACAAGGGATTGCCCCGAAGAACCGTCGTATTATGTAGGGGCAATCTGTAGGCTTGCCCTCTTGAAAAAGCTTAACGAAGGTGGCAGTGAAGCGTAGCGTGGGTTAAATGTTAAATTGTAGGATAGCACTTCGTTGCACCCACCACAACCATTTGATTAATAATAAAATTAAATTGTTGTGTGAATTGAGAAAGGGTGGGTGCAACGAAATGCTACTCACCTGTATAGACTAAGCGGCGCGATCTAACAGCGGCGTATCCGCAGCGCCGTTAGCCCTCATACAATACAAAATAACCTTTTGGTTATAGGGAAACTGATGTCAAAAATGACAAAAAATCGAAACAAAAAATTGATCGAAGTATTAGGCCCAGTTGATAATCTGGAAAGCTATGTAAAAGCTGATTGGTGGCGCCATCTTTTTAATGCAAATTATCTGCGAACGGATGGAGATGTCGTTGAAGATAAGGATATTACCAGAAAAGAAGTCGATATTTTTCTGACTGCTATCGATGCCACAAAGGACAGCAGAATACTCGATCTCTGTTGTGGTCAGGGACGGCATGCTCTGGAGATTGCGAAAAGGGGCTATACCAACATTGTGGGTTTAGATCGCTCCCATTATCTAATAAATCGAGCGAGAAAAATAAACAAATCAGATGGACTCAATGTCATTTTCAAAGAGGGTGATGCCAGAAAGTTACCGTTCCAAAACGATAACTTTGACGCAGTCATAATTGCCGGTAATAGCTTCGGATATTTTGACTCCAGTAAGGATGATGTGAGAATCCTTAAAGAAGTTATGCGAGTTTTGAAGCCTAACAGCAAATTGTTAATAGATATCACAGATGGCAACTACATGCGGGAGCATTTTGAACCTCGTAGTTGGGAGTGGATTGACAAGAACTATTTTGTGTGTCGTGAACGTTCACTCTCTGAAAACCGGGAACGCTTAGTTTCCAGAGAAGTTATCACTCATGTAACCAAGGGTGTTATCGCTGATCAATTTTACGCAGAACGACTTTATTCTAATGATGATCTTAATCATTTACTGATCAAAGCCGGATTTAAAGAGTATTGTAACTACTCAAAGGTATCGTCTGAGTCAAAACGCAATCAAGATTTAGGCATGATGGCGGAACGGATAATTGTTACTGCTGTTGCTAAAAAGGAATGGTCGCCCGTCAAAAAACACTCGGAAGTGAGAGAGACTGTACTTGTTTTGATGGGTGATCCCAGCAAAATGGATGTGGTTAAACCAGACTCAAGCTTTGATGATGACGATTACCATACTATCAACCAGTTGAAAAGAGCATTATCTGGGCGGTCAAAATATAATTTTATTTACCTGAACCAACATGACACCTTGATACAAGACTTGCAAAAGATGAAAAGCAAATGCCGTTTTGTATTTAATCTTTGCGATGAAGGTTTTAACAATGAAGCCTCAAAGGAATTGCATATTACCGCACTTTTGGAAGTGTTCGGATTTCACTATTCAGGCGGCACTCCGCAGTGTCTTGCTTACTGTTATGATAAATCGCTGATACGAGGTATAGCCAAGGAAATGGATATACCTGTTCCAGGTGCCTTTATGATCAAACCAGAAGATATCCAATTTGTTGAGTTACCGCTTACGTTTCCTGTTATTGTAAAACCCAACTACGGAGACTCTAGTTTCGGTATTACTCAAACGAATGTCTGTTACGATCTTCAGTCACTGGAGAATGCGATCATTGGTATCAGAGAAAAATTTGGCTACAACAATCCGATTTTGGTAGAAGAATTTTTAACGGGAAAAGATATAAGCGTTGGTATCATTGGGAATCCAACCACTTCATATATGATACTACCTATCATTGAAGAAGATTATTCCGTTTTACCTGAAGAGTTACCCAAAATCTGCGGTTATGAGGCTAAGTGGGATCCAAGCTCACCCTATTGGAAAATTAAATCTGTTCCGGCAAACCTATCAGAAGAGGTAGAGAGATTTTTAGGCGCAAGTTGCCTCAAGTTGTTTGAGCGCCTGGAATGCCGTGATTACGCACGCTTTGACTGGCGACTTGATGACAATGGCACGCCGCGTCTATTAGAGGTTAACCCTAATCCCGGCTGGTGTTGGGATGGGCACTTGGCAAAAATGGCTAAACTACAAGACATGTCATACAGCAATATGTTGGATAGCATTTTAGAAGCTTGTAAAAGCCGCATATTAGCTAATGTTATGGAAAAGGGCTAAGAAATCGTTGCACAGGATGGCGCTGCGCTTTAAAGCTGCCGATGAGCTATAAATCGTTAGGTCGCGCCGCTTCGCTTAACGGAGAACCTTGGCGGGCCTGCGACACCCCGACCTAACGGATCGGCGGCAGAAGTCTGCCGTTAGCCTATAAGTACTGAACCACAAATAAACAGGTATTTTACCGCAAAGGGCTTTCGCCCTGGATTGCCCCCTCTTCTGGTTGCTTCACTTAAACCGTTCATTGATAAGGATTTTATCATGGCGGTTAACAGGGTAAAAGTCGTGGCTAATATTAACCCTTTAAATACAAACGAGGTTTATTTATGACAGAACGAGAAGCCGTCTATTATGGACAAGTCGAATTAATACCCGGCATTGTTTGTGAAGGCTATGTGTTAGATGACGATACTGCTGTAATGGGTATAATTGGAACAGCAAAACTTTTATCCTTGCATTATAAAGTTTTGCAGAACATTGCGACTAAAGGTATCCCAAAAGCCCTTGAACCCTTTGTTGATAAGGGTTTGAACAGTGCGACTAAAACGGTTAATGTGATTGCAGAAAATAGTCATCATAAAGGACGAGAAATTAAAGTTTATGATAGCTTTTTTATTGAATCTTTGATACGTGCTTATGCTTTTGCCTTGGCAAGTGATAAACTCCGCAAAGCACAACATCACATTGGAAAAAGATGTGTTTTTTTAATGGGTTCTCTTGTACGAACAGCCCTTGATACCGCCATCAAACAAGCCTGCGGCCTTTCCCCTGATATTCAGCAAACCGCTCAAAAGAATTACATAGATGCGGTTAAACTCATCAAAGAGTTTGGTTTTAGCTGTTCCGCCCCCAATGAGATCGCTATCAAAAAGGACATTACCCAATTTCTTGATGTGCCGGAAAGCACTCTCAATAGTTTCCTGAGAAAGCATAAGGAGGACATTAAACCGATTAAATTGGATCGGGGAACGATTCGTTCTATCGGTTATAAAGCATCCTGCATGAACGGTTATCACTTGGACGATGTCACCAAAATCGCTTTAGGAATGGATAGTGTCAAAGGTATCGAACTCAAACGTTCAGTCTTTGGGCAGGTTGGTTCCTTTATTAAACCGGAGACTTCGGTTGAAATTCAATGGCGAGATGTACTATCCAAAGTATTTGAAGGTTTTGATTTGCGCTTTAATTATCCGATTGGCCCATACAAGGTTGATTTCTTTGTGGGAAAACTGATGTTGATTTTAGAATGCAACGGTTATTGCCACCGGTATTATGATGCCACACAAGAGAAAGAACGGGAAAAGCGGATTATTCAAGGATATAGTTTGGTTCGCTTTCATCATAAAATTAGCTTAGAAACACTCTTTAATGGTATTTTACAAGCTAAACCCGGTACAGTGATTAAGTTATACGATTTAGAACAACTTGGCCAAGAAATGCCTTTTAATATCAATCCCTTAAATGCACAGAGTGTCTAACGGAACGAGCGTGGCTTTGGTTCAAATGTTGAATTTTAATACGGTAACTCGCCCTTGGCTTCGTGCTGAAGGCTCATCGCCTAGACGAGCCACTGTCAATTATTCTGGAGGTACGCATTGTCTTATGGTTTTAGAAAAGTTTGAAAGCGAACAAGCACACGCTTATCGCTTACATAAAACACCCGCTTCAATCTTGCTTGTCGCACCGACACCCGCGCAATTATTAACACGGTGTGAAAAGACTTTAAGGCAATTGCAATCTGAGCAAGGCGAACAACATTACGCTAAACAGGTTGATTATTATCACGATTTAGACATTCCCATCAGCGCGGCAAGAGTCGGCTTTATGGCTCACTCGCTTCAGGAAGCCTGTCAAGGCTTACAAATCACCCTTGATTTATTAAAAGAAGGCACAACGGCAGAATCGTTTGAGCATCCTAAGGGCATTTATTATCGTAAAACGGGCTTAGAGACTGAGGGAAAAGTAGTCGCCCTATTTGCTGGACAAGGTTCGCAGTATTTAGGCATGGGTGAACACATCGCTCTCAACTTTCCCCCATTTCGACAAGCTTATGCTGACATGGACAACGTCTTGCTCAAAGCCGGTTTGCCGCCGATTTCAAATTGTGTTTATCCGCATCCCGTTTTTGAAGCTGCCCAAAAAGAGGCTCAAATCAGCACTTTGCAACAAACCGAAAATGCACAACCCGCTATTGGCACTTTCAGTGTTGGGCTTTATAAAATACTAGAACAGGCTGGGTTTAGAGCGGATTTTGTAGCAGGGCATAGTTTTGGCGAATTGACGGCGCTATGGGCTGCGGAAGTCTTAAATGATGACGATTACTTTTTCTTAATTCAAGCCAGAGGGCAAGCGATGGCTGCGCCACAAGCCTCTCATTTTGATACGGGCACCATGCTTGCTGTCACTGGGGATATCAGTGGTATTCAAAACGTGGTTAAATCCATTCCCAATGTCAGCATCGCTAACTGGAATGCCAACAATCAAGTGGTGTTAGCCGCCACCCGGTTAGAAATCGCCAAAATTCGTAAAATCCTAAAAGCACACGGTTATTCAGTCAGCTTATTGCCCGTATCAGCCGCTTTTCATACACCGCTTGTCGCTCACGCCCAAAAACCCTTTGCCGAAGCCCTGAAAACCGTTACTTTTAAACGCCCCAAAATACCGGTTTACTCCAATATCAACGGCCAGATTTATCCGAATCATGCCGATGACATTCAACAATTGTTGGCACTACATATGCTCAATCCGGTTTTGTTTAAGCAAGAGATTGAAAACCTCTATGCTGCCGGTGGCGACTTCTTTATTGAATTTGGCCCACAAAACATTTTAACCAATCTGGTCAAAAATATTCTGGAAGGCAAACCGCATTTTGCGGTGGCATTAAATGCCAGTCAAAAAAAAGACAGTGATGAGCAATTGCGCGATGCCATTATCCAACTACGTGTTGCCGGCTTAGCGTTGCACAACCTTGAGCCTTTTAAATCTCCCCGAACGGCTTTTCAAAACGAAGCCATCACAGAATCGACAGTGCAGGGCAGTGACGCTGTCAGTGAGCAGGCCGCTTTTGATCAAGCCTTACAAAACCAGCATCAAGAAAACTCTCCGATTGAATCAGACAGCCGTCTTGAGAACCCATCAACACCAGCAGCCACATTCTCCTCTCGCGAACAGACATCGGCCGCTATCACAAAATCGGTTGAAAACCATCAGCAAGTCTCAAAGCAAAATAGCACAGCATTCACGCCTCATCAAGGCGAAGCACTGCATGTTGTCCATCAAGACTACTTGAACAATATGAGAGAATATACGCAACAGTTTTTTCAATTGATACAACAACAGTATGCACTCTTGAAGGAAAATAGTGAAAACCCAGCGATGCTAGAAAGCTTTGAACGTAGTATAGGGTATCTTCATGAACATCAAGCACAAACCCAGCGTGTTCATGAACAATACCTGAAAAATCAAGTTGAATCTTCCCAAAGTATTTTACAGTGGAAACAGCATTCAGCTTTACACGATGGAGAGTCAACGCCACCGATATCCAAATTACCCACAGAAGAATCAGCCTTGCAAGTCGTTTCCTCTATTTCAAAACCAACCTCTTCAGAATTGTGAGAATAGCATAAGTACAACTCATTATTGGGATAAACGAGTACAATGCCTAACTGGGGAACACGCATTTTGCTCATGCTCCCACACACTGGTATTTGGGCCTCTTCTCAATTCGTTTATCCCCGTAATGAGTTGTACTTATCGAATCAATTTACGGAGCCGAACAGGCTTCAACCGGCCAAGCCAACCCGTCAACAAAATATTATTATGATTGCTTTTGATACCAATCAAAATCTCTTTTTTATATCTGCTGCACTCTTGATGATTGGGTCTATTCGTAGCGAGTCCCTAAAACTAAAATATTCCATAAAAAGAAATTGGCACATCTAACCTTTTGATTTTGCTAGGGGCCTAGATCACTGTTTTTATATGGAATACTATAGATACGTCGGCCCTCATCTACGCTTACTGATTGCTTGACCATTCCATGGCTTCAAAATAAGCTATTTTGAGGATGGGGTCGTTTTTCCAATCTGCAAAATATTGACTAATATCTCGTCTTTCAAATAAATGCTCTAAAGTAGCTGTAACAATACAAATACGCAGTCTCTCATCACCCTTTTTGTAAAGTTGAGCTAATAATTTTTTGAGTTCATCTATCATATGGCGGGAAACTTCAGAATCATTCCATAATCCTATAAACCAATTCACAAAACTCCATCCCGCTTCGTAACGCGAATATGACCATTCACCATCAGGATTTTCCAAGAAACAACGTTTGTAATAATGTTTCATAAAAGGATGATAATCTTCTATTGAAAAAGGGGGAGCAATATTCAGATAATACCGCTTGTCCGTCAATAACTCAAACACAGCCCCTAACACTTCTAGATTATCACTTTGCATCCATTTGTTTACCTTTTCACGAGGAATAGGCATTTTATTGTTTTCAGCCATTAACAAAGAAACAATTTCATTGAGTAGTGACTCTTCCGATATTTTCATATTGATAGTCCTTTTAAGCAATGTGATGATAAACAAGCATTTTTTGACCTAGATTTCTGGTTAAATTGATAAACGAGAATAAACATCGCTGGAATTAAATCTTAACGGATTTTTTAGAGTGATTCATATATAGCCTTTCCCGATTGAATAAAGTACATTTATATTTAAATTCGCCGCTGCAAAATAAATTTGGAACGAAAAGAGCAAAGCTGCAAAATAAATTTTGCACTCCAAGCAAGCCGCAAAATAAATTTTGCACTCCAAGCAAGCTGCAAAATAAATTTTGCACTCAAATAATTTGTACTTCATTCAATCGGGAAACGCTATAATAAATTTAAAATAAAAAACCAGAAAAGGTGTAAAGAGGTGTGTTTTCAAACATCGAATTTGAAAACGGATAGGGAGTAAGCATTATGGACGTGTTATGATGACTTTAAATTGATTGCCTTCACAATCGTTGTGAAGTTCTATATCAGCATAAGATTGATAGACTCTAGGAATGCCTGTGCCCAATCCGCGATAAGGCAGGATATGACTGGCATGAGAAGCCAAAACGGGATTGCGTATGTTGGATAAACCATAGCGAATTTGTGCCGTGGTTAGGTGATTGGGTAATTGTCCCGGATTTATCAATTCAATACGATCATGAAAAATAAACAGCCGGATCGGTGCTGAAATAAAATAATCTCTGTGAATCAAGGCATTCACTAATAATTCTTCAATCACGACAGGCGGGATTTCCAATTCACCCACTGAGTTGACGCTTTGCCCTTTTTGAATATGATGCAAATTACGCTGCACAAAAGCAAAAGTCTTTTTATAAACTTGTGCTAAATCGCCTTCAATATCTTCACTGTCAAGATATTGTGCAATATCCACATCATTACCCGGAAAAAAAATGGCTTTAACAAGGAATACAGGCTTGAATTGCTGTGGATTTTTTCCAAATAATAATAAGCCGCTTAAAGTTAATTGGTTATCTTTTAGTAATCTTAAATTCTGCAATAAGCGTGAATTGGCTTCTGCAAGTTCTTCTTGATAGCGTTTTTTATAATACGCTTGAAAGCTTTGCTGATTTAAATCGTCTGTGCTGGTATCCCGTACAGGCACTTCATCGGCATAAATTAAACCGGCTGCTTGAAACATGCGCTGCATTTCTTCTCGTGAAGTGACACGGCGTTTATCCGCTGCACTCTTTACCCAAATGATACCCGAATTATCAATATAGGGTTTATTCAAACCTTCTTCAACAGATATTACCATCAGCAAGCCTTGATCGGTTTGAAGAATTTCGGTTAAAGGGTTGATTGGTGGTTTGACAGAATCAGAAGCGGTACTAGACAGCAATTGATTTAAGCGTCGAATATCTTGAGCATTTAAACCGCTTATTTTTCCATTATCATCGACTCCGATAAAGATTTGCCCCCCTTGTGTGTTCGCCATTGCAACCAGTTCAGCGGCAAGCGCAGTTGAATGGGTGATATTTTGTTTAAACTGATGTTGACTATCTTCACCTCTGGCTAATATTTGTTGTAATTCAATCAGTGTCATTTTAATGTCCTTATTGTTTGAATTTCGCGGTTTCGTTCCGACGCGATGCCTCGCGTCTCTTTGCGGTAAAATACCTGTTTATTTGTGGTTCAGTACTTAACAGTATAAAAATGACAAAAAATATGAAATTTGGTTTTCCTCCTATTGCAAAAGAAAATGCGAAGATACTCATTTTGGGTACTTTGCCTAGCGAAGAATCGTTAAAGCATCATCAATATTATGCGCATCCTCGTAATGCCTTTTGGTATATTATGAGCAAATTGCTGAAGAGTGATCTAAGCCTAAGTTATGAAAATAGAAAAGCATTATTAGAAGTAAACCAGATCGCGGTATGGGATGTTTTAAAGGCTGGTGAAAGACGAGGTAGTTTGGATGCTGCAATAGAAGATGATTCTATCGTGACGAATGATTTTGAGTCTTTCTATACGCAGTTTGACCTTATACAATATGTGTTTTTTAATGGCACAAAGGCCGAAAAGGAATATAAAAAGCGTGTTTTACATCAGCTTTCAAGTCGCTTCCTTGAATATTATCGACTGCCTTCAAGTAGTCCCACTATGGCACGATTGACAAAAGATGAGAAATTGTTTGCGTGGGACATTATTTTAACTAAATTGCTTACGTCGTCAGATAGATTGTCATAAGTACTTTCGCCAAAAATTTTCAGGTATTTTAATAGAAGCAATGTTTATACTTTAGAAGTTCATAATTTGTGATTTTGAGAGAATCAAATATTATAGGAATTAAATGCTGAAAACAAAATTGAGATTTCAAAGCGTAATAAGATTTTAGTAGATCGTCATCGAATATTTGAGTCTTAACGGGGGATAAATACAGTCCTAACGGCACACTTACTCTATAAAAAATGATTCTTCAATAGGGGAAACAAAATTCTCTTTTTTATCACCTGTTTAAGTGATAAAAATCAATTTCAGACCTTCAAAAATTAAACGTTTGGTAGAGATTGGAATTTAAGAGTTATTAAAGAATCCAACTCGGCTTTATAAGTTGTATTAGTTTGACTCAAACAATTTTGAATAGCCTCTTTAAAAGAGCCAAAGTTTTCATAATATTTTGAATACAAGACGTATCGATTAACAAACTTCCAAAGCCTTTCAATTAAATTCAAATTGGGAGAATAGGGGGGTAAAAAAAGCAACTCAATTTTGAAAAGTTGAGCCAATTGAAGGACGAGTTGACATCTCTGATAACGCGCATTATCCATAATTAACGTTATCGGTATACCTAATTTAAGTGCCGCTATGAAAGTTTAACAATTCACAGACGCTCCTAGCGTTAATATATTCATCATTGGTAACCGTAAGGAATGGTCACGAAATAACTTCCCGTTTTATAGATTTTCAAGGTGGTTAAAGGGCGAACACGCAAGGGCAGCCCCTACGAGCCTATGTTGTAGGGGCTGCCCTTGCGTGTTCGCCCCTAAAAAATTCTGAAGCAATAAATCTCCAATTTATTTTGTGACGATTCCTAACCAATTCGTGTGTGATAGCATTAAGGGCAGCTAACACATTAAACCGTTTTCTACCAGAGGGAGATTTTATAAAAATTCGTGTCAAAGACCACAAAAACCCCAAAAAGGCTCCCCAGACTTTAGGAGCCGCATCCACAAAAAATACGGCTATTTCTCCTTTCGATGCCTCATCTAAAGGAGGCTGTAATTGAGTTTCTTTAAATTTTTTCTGATTATAACGGATTTTGGGGAGGGCCATTTTTAATGAGTTGTGAATTATGAATTGTTAATTGAAAATTGTCATTTATAAATTCAGTTTATAGTAACTGATTGTTTTTTAATGATAAATCAATAAGCCACCGATCACTTAAAAACCCTAAATAAAATAACGTATTGACACAAAATGACTCTTTCAAAAATACTCAAACCATACCTCATGCATTGAAATACGTGCCTCCCCAAAATCCGTTATAATCAGAAAATAACCCTATTTTGTATTTTTTTTATTTTAGTGGTTTTTGTTTATAATATCAACTGTGCATTTAATTCGGAGTGACGCTCCAAATTAATTTCTACAAGTTTTACTCCCAATTCTTGAGCAGCCAGCCTCACCGCAGTGGTTTTACCCACTTGACGTGCGCCACGAATGACTAAAGGCTTTTTTTGAGGCTGTTTATACCAATTTTTTAAATCTTCAAGGGCTTGACGGTAGAACATAATCTCCAACTTTAATGCAAAATAGGTATTAAAGTATAATATATTTAAGATTACATTGTATTAAAGTACCCGATAAATTATTGTTAGCTCCTTATCTTTATAATTACCGCTTGTTGATCATTTGTCAGGGCAATCCCTTGTGGTTGCCCTTTGTGCTTATCTTTTTCCTACTTACACGGCAAAAAGCGTACTGTCGTTTCCGTGGTATGGCTAGAAAGGGAAAACCGAACAGCGCAGTGAGCCTCTTCAGTACTGAGTCCCATGGCGAGCAAAGCATGAGAGTGTTCTGGCGAACCGGCTTTGCAAGCGGAACCGGATGATACGGAAAACGGTCGCGCGCAATGGCGCGATCAACATTAGGGTTTTCAACATTACCGCTGCGATTGATAGGAAAATGATTGCCTAAGCTGGAAAAGCACAGTCCCCCGGGCACATCGCCTCGTTTAGCCGCCGCTTCAAGAAACATAAATCAGAATAGAACGCTGATTGCGTTGATTGGCGCTGATGAAAAACAGGCCAAAAAAAAGCCCTCTGGCTCAAATGAACCAAAGGGCTGGTTTACTTTAAAAACTTTAGCGTGAACCGAAGGTCAGCGAAGCTAAACTGATAACTGATAACTGATAACTGATTAGTTGACACGTAGGCAATGAACGCTAAACAATTGATCAGAATCAATCCAGACTTGTTCAGCTTGAAAGTTTGCTTTGGTGGCTAAATTCTGGAACTGTTCTACTGTGTATTTATAGGAATTTTCGGTGTGGATACTCTCGCCTTCGCTGAATGCAAAAGTCTGTTTATCAACGTTGACTTCTTGCGGTGTGTTGCTCACCAAATGCATTTCGACGCGCCCTTGTTTCTCGTTATAAAAGGCATGGTGTTTAAAACAGGATAAATCAAAATCGGCCTCTAATTCACGGTTGATGCGCGTGAGTAAGTTAAGATTAAAAGCCGCTGTGACACCTTGGGCATCGTTATAAGCCGCATTGAGACGTTGTGCTTCTTTTTTCAGATCGATGCCTATCGATAAAGCACCATCCTGCCCTAACAATTGCGAGACTCGTTGCAACACTTCTTGAGCTTGGGGCGGTTCAAAATTGCCAATACTGGAGCCGGGGAAAAAGGCCGCTTTTGGTGTTTGTTCAGGACAGTATGGTAACTGAAAATCGTCTGAATAATCCACACAAGTGGCATGTATTTCTAACTCGGGGTAGTCTGTTGCCAACGTCTGAGATGATTCCAACAGATGTGCTTTGGAAATATCCATCGGCATATAGGCCGCCGGTTGCAGTGCATCCAGTAACAGACGAATTTTTTGACTACTGCCGCTACCCAATTCTAACAATAAACACTCTTCTCCCAGCAACGAAGCCATTTCATGGCTGTGTTCTTTGAGAATGCCCATTTCGGTACGAGCCGGATAATACTCAGGCAATTCTGTAATTTGATCAAATAGTTGAGAGCCATATTGATCATAAAAGAATTTGGGGGAAATCGCTTTGGGTTGACTTGATAAACCATTTAAGACTTCCTCTTTTAGGTTTGCTAAAGGAGGATGTAAATCATAAAATTCTATATTAGACATATTTATGTTTTCCTGGTAGGTTTTTCCATTCATTAGCTAGTACAGCAGATTGATGGAATAAACGGATTGATTCAAGGCAGCCAATAAAGTAATCCGCTTATTCCGTTAATCCGTTGCACTGCTACATCAGATATTGAATGGTACTTAGTATAACAAATTTTGAATATATTCTCGACTGACTTTGGTAGCGAACTCCAATTGAGGTAATACTTTACCGGCTATCTTTGTGGGTATTGAAGGATAATCATTATTAATCGTCATATAGTCATTCACTGCGGCATGGACATCAAAATCTTTGACTTCATCAATAAATATCTTCATTGCCTGACCAGTAAGGCCTTTACGACGACACAGTTCAAAAGCCAGTCGGGATTCGTTGATTTGACCAATACATTCAAAGGGGTGTGTTTCTCAAGCCCTAACATCTGTCTAAACCAAAGCTGATTTTCCGGCAAGTCAAATAGGTTGACTTGAAACATTTGATTGACCAATTCAACTGGCAAGTAAGCCATGTAGTTCAACCACACATAAGCACATTTGGCACACTTTTTACACCAAGGTTTAGTGATATTACAAGAGTGGGTGAACAGCACACTGTCTAAATCTTGCCTGAGCATGTTGAAAATCACCACATCATAAATTGGCTTGAGTAAACTAAAATACTGGCTGTTTGAAATGAAGTGATTTTGAATGTAGTTGTTGAGTAATTGTTCAGCTTCAGAAGATTTGCCCCATTGGTGGTTGACCGGTTCCCCAGTTAGTTCCCAAATCAAATTAGGCGCATCTGCGCTACGTTCATGTCCAAGGCTAATATAGCGATAATGATGTTGAAGCACTATCGGCAAGGAGGCAAATACAGAGCTTGGCGTTTCAGCGGCTGTTAGTGATGCTACTTGATATTCTTTAGCCAGTTTCGTCACTGGACTGTCCAAAAAATCTTCATAAATCCACATTTTATGTTGTGTTTGTGGTTTGGTGGTGTTTAACAATGATTCTATCAATTGATGTTGAGGTGCCGCACGACCATAGATTGAACTGGAATAAACTAAGCTAGAATAAGGGATTTGCGATTTATCTAACAGTTTCATGGAAACCAAACTGTCTTTACCTCCTCCACAAAAAAGAAGTATTTGATCATTGTTATCTTCTATCTGAAGAACACTTGAAACGGGATCAGTAGGCTGACTTAAAAAACGGGGGCCAGTATAATGAGGAAAATTATTCTCATATCGCCATTGTGCCCAGACATTTCTTTGAATAGTCAGCCAAAGTGCTTCAAATTCCGGTGTGTGGTGTCGTTTGAAAGGCCCCAAATCAAAAGTGTCTGGTTTTAAACTGGTTAACTTATTCGCTTCAAAAGCGATGATGTGAAAATAAACGTTCTCCATGTAATTTACACCAAACTGATGCTCAAGTTCAATCAGATCGACATCGTTATACCAATACGATGTCGAAAAACGGAGATCATTGACACCAAAAGCCATCGAGAGTTGGTGTTTGGAACGTGTGTATGGCGCGAGCCAAAGTTTGTTACTCATTGTTTACTAATCCTTTATTTTGGTTTTTCCAGTCGTCTTTTGTTCTAATTTTAATAAGGGACTCATTGCATTACCTACAGCAATTGCATTGGCTGAATTGGCAATGATAATGACACTTAAAAGCCAAAAATGAAATAAAAAAAATAGCGGTTACGTTATATTAACATTGGCTCAGTGCCAAAGTGATGAGCATAGCGTCAAGCACATAGCCATTAATTTTGCGATTTTGAACCAGAGATTTTTCGGCTTCTCTCAGCGCAGGGAAGGCAATGTAGGCATAAAGAGCGGCATTGAACAGGCTGATAGAAGGGAAAAAAAATTGTCTAGCTGCCGCGACACCGACTGAAACGGTACTCAGTTTGAGGTAATGATCAAACTGCTTTTCGCTTGGACTGAGCATGTTTCGTTCATTTAAAACCATCGGCTGAGAGGGTTTAACTGAAACTGATTGATTTTTAAAACTTTTTTTATTTTTACGCGTTTTTTTATGATATTTTTCAATCAGTCTGACACAAAAATAGGCACCGAGCAGGAGGCCACCGTCCAATAAAAACATACAAGCTCCTTTATTTAATTTTGCCAAAAGATTTTGAACAGGATTAAACGGATTAAAAGATTAACAGGATTTTAAATACAACAGGACTCTTCATTATTACTTATTCCAATCTATGAAATGATAAACATTAATAAATCCTGTCAATCTTTTAATCCGTTTAATCTTGTTAAAATCCTTTTTCTACTTACACGGCAAAAAGCGTACTGTCGTTTCCATTTCGACTAAAACGTCTTTAACGGCTTTGACAACAGAGTCAATATCCGTTTCTGTTGTTTGGGCAGAAAGAGAAAACCTCACTGCACAATGAGCATCTTCAGTGCTCAATCCCATGGCGAGCAAAGCATGAGAGGGTTCTGGCGAACCGGCTTTGCAAGCTGAACCGGATGATAGCATAACGCCTTTCTGATCCAGAGCGACGACGAGAGATTCTCCGCGTAACGCGGGTAGCGTGAGATTAAGCGTATTGGGTAAGCGTTTGTCGGGATGACCATTCAAACGGGCATTGGGTACCCGTTGTGTGATTTCCGCTTGCAAGCGATCCCGTAATTGGGCCACTTTTTCCATTTGGCTGATTTCTTTTAAAGCGATTTCAGCAGCTTTGCCTATACCGACAATTGCTGGCACGTTTTCCGTACCGGCACGCAAGCCCATTTCCTGTTTGCCACCATGTACTAACGATTCGAGTTTGATGCCCTTTTGTACAAATAGGACACCAACGCCTTTAGGCCCATGAAATTTGTGGCCCGATAAGGTGAGTAAATCAACCCCTAACGCATTCACATCAATATCGATCTTCCCGGCGGCTTGCACCGCATCACAATGAAACAAGACACCACGCGCTTTGCTTATCGCAGCCAATTCTTTGATCGGTAAGAGGGTACCCACTTCATTGT
>Ga0316201_10000505_pt1 | contig 22442 bp, 16 predicted proteins | sample CS6wburrow_MG_FD_204516 | JGI IMG/M metagenome (GOLD analysis project Ga0316201, IMG submission 204516) | Coastal sediment microbial communities from Delaware Bay, Delaware, United States - CS-6 worm burrow | ecosystem: Environmental > Aquatic > Marine > Coastal > Sediment | place: USA... | reverse complement strand
GGCGGGTTCCGTTACGATGGCATCTTCAGATTCCGGGACGTCGACCTCTCCGAGGTCCAGCGTCGTGCCTTCGGAATCTCGTTTGGTCGCAGCCTCGTCGGTATTCGGAGGGGAAATGTCCGCGGGTTCGGGCGTCGGCGCCTCCTGCACGATCGATGGCTCTTCGGGCGCGCCTCGACCCTTGCAGCCCAAGACGAGAAGTACGGCGCATGAAGCCACGAGGCGAGTCATCTCCGCATCTTATCCCGAAAAAGCCCATACCCGGTACCCACTTTCGTTCGTGAAAGGTTCGCTCAGTCAAACCAGCCGCGTTTGTACAGGGACCAGACGACAGCAGCGGCTATCAGCGACATGAGCCCAAGTGCCAACGGATACCCAAGCGGATGTTTGAGTTCTGGCATCGATTCGAAGTTCATTCCCCAGATGCCGGCGAGCAGCGTCAGCGGCAAGAATACAGTCGAAATGACGGTCAGGAAGCCGACGCGTTCGTTGAGCATGTCTTGCCTGTACTCGGATGCGCGATGCCGAAGGTCGGTGTAACGGCCGTCGAGCCGATCGTCGATCCTTCGCACTGCGCTGGCGGTCGAAATCAATAGGCTCATTGGGCCCTTGAGCGGAGAGAAGTCGAGAGCGCTGGTCCGCACCTCCGCAAGAAGTTGGAAGGCCTCGTCCTGCTCTTCGATGATGGATTCGGCCCGCAAGAGATCCTCTTTCAATTGTGCGAGCTCGGAGGCATCTACGCTGCCGGGCTCGTCATCCATGCGTTGGTCGAGCTGCAGCAAGCGACGCCGAAGCTCGCGCGCCGCGACCGCGGTCCTGGCGCCCTGGCCAAACAAGATCGAGCACAGCACGGTAGCGGTGCAAAGGGGTCCAAGCTCGGACAGATCGGCCGACTGTTCGGGCACGCTGGGGCGCTCGACGGGCTCGGTCTGAAAGGTGAGCAGAAGGTTCTCGAGGCAGAGAGCCGCGAAGTGCGCACGCCCAGTGCAAGCCTCGTCGGCGAAGACCGACCACTCCGCGAAAGTCACATCCCGTAGCGCGAGGATGCCCGTCCCATGTCCCAGTCGAAGCAAACGGCGCTTCAGCATCTCCTGCACGCCGAGCTCGTCGAGCAGAGCTTCGAGCTCGGTCGGCGAAGACTGACGGACGTCGATCCAGAAGATGCCGTCACCGGCACGCCACCGCCGACGCGCTTCGGCGGCATCGACGTTCTTCAAACGACCGCTCTGGGCCAATTCACAACAGGCAGCGTCCATCATTGAGCTAGTGTGCACGGATCTCTCACGCTGCCCCATGTCCGTCAAGACGCAAGCCTGGGCTCTGACTCTGACGCTAAGGCTGACAGTGACTCACTGGTTGCCACCGAGCTTCTGCAGCTCCGCTGCATAACGCTCTGCGGCCTTCGCTCGCCCCATCTGCTGGTTGTAGCCTGCCAGCAACCGCAGAGTCTCCCGGTTGGCCGGGTAACGATTGCGCATCTGCTCAAGCGTGGCCAGGGCTGCTTTGCGTTTCCCCGAGTCGAATTGCGCTACGGCCAAGACATAGCCGAAGCGAACGGTTTCGGGTCGCATCTCGTATGCGTGGCGCAAGTGTGCCATGGCTTCGGATTGGCGGCCCAGGCGGACCAAGGTGAGGCCTAGCGCGAACTCGACCGGCGGCCGGTCTGCCGCCTTGCCTAGGGCTTCGCGAAGGATCCTCGCCGCTTCTTCGTCTCGCTGCTGCGCTCGATAGAGGTCCGCAAGATTGACGTAGGCAGCCGTGAACGTGGGGTCGATCTCGAGCGCCTCGCGGAGGTTTTCCTCGGCGTGCTTGAAGTCTCCGGCCAGCGACGCGACGTGCGCCATGTCGACTAGGCCTGTTCCCCTGTCCGTGTTGAAGGAACGCGCCTCGATGTACTCCACAGTCGCGCTTTTGAGAGCAGCACGGTCGGCCGCACTCCAACCGCTCGCGTGAACACCAAGCACGGCGGCCACCGCTTCGATCCGAACGGTCCGCGCTTCGTCACGGAGCAAGGGTCGAATGACCTCGACTCGCTGCTCGGGGGGCATGTCTCGAGCGGCGACAGCGACTGTCCGTCGCACGATCGGGCTGGGATCACTGCTGGCGCGCATCAGCAGGGCCGGAAGCGCTGGAGAGCTAAGATTGCGGAGCTCGAGCAGCGCCGTTGCGCGAACGATGGCCGGTGCCTTACCGACGGCGACGAGCTCGACTAGGCCGGGCTCACCTTCCGGTCGCTGCATCCGGGCTGCGTGCAGCGCCTCGGCAAACGGGTGAGGCAAGCGCAGCTCGAAGCGCTTCGCGATCTCTCGCTCAGCCCAAGCGGCGCTCTTGTCGGCGTGGCAATCGGTACATGCATCGGGTGCACCAATCTTCGCAGCAAGCGCCGGGCGAGGAATGCCGAAGCGATGATCGGCGCGGTCGTCGTTCCCCATGTAGGTACGCTGGGGCATGTGACAGTCGGTGCAAAGGCTACCCGGAGTGCCGGCGTCGTGAAAAAGGTGTTTCGGCCTGTCGTATACACCAGCGTGGTGGCATCGGCTGCACAGGGCGTTGCCTTCCGAGCGAAGCTCAGTGCTGTGAGCGTCGTGGCAATCGCTGCAGATGACGCCTGCCGCGTGCATTTTACTCTGAAGAAACGAACCGTACACGTAGACCTCGTCTCGAATCTGGCCATCGTCGAAGTACAGAAACGGATCGAGCGCCGCGGGCAGATAGCGATCATGGTAACTGAGACCCTCCCCGCCTAGATCGGCCCGCCGAGAATGGCAGGGCGCGCAGATCTCGGGCTCGTCACTCGTGTCGGACGTGCTCAGCGACGCGATGGACTTACCTTCGCCGAAGGACCAGATTCGTCGTGCGGGCGCCGGAAGACGCCGGTCGAACCCCGCATTGGGAGGAAGCGCGTCTTTGGAAGCATCGGCCGCCTCCGCGATCTCAACGTGCCGTGAGCCCGCACCATGGCAAGCCTCGCAGCCGACGTCGATCTCGAAGTACTCCGTCGAGTAGCGCCTCGTTTCGCGATCGTAGTTCTTCTTGAGCGCCGTCGAATGACAGTCAGCGCAGGAGTAGTTCCAATTGTAGCTAGGTCCGGTCCAGTGCAGAGGATCGCCAGGCCCGATATACTCGTCGGGCTGCAGGTGGAACCAACGCTGACCACCCCACTCTCTCGACCGTGTATCCCAGGCAAAGAGGAACGACTGGAGCCGCCCGGGCTCCACCTCGACGAGATACTGCTGGAGCGGTTCGACGCCGAAGGTATAGATCACTGGAAAACGCCCGCGCTTGCCGTCAGCGCCGAGCGCTTCGACGAAGAACGAATCTCCGTCACGGACGAAACGCGCCGTCTCCTGATAGTACTTGACCTTCACGTCTTTGAAGTCGCCGAGGACCGTCTCTGGCGTTGCCTTCTGCATCGCAAGATCATGATGCGAACCGAGCCAGCCCTGGTGCTGGGCCTCGTGGCAGGAAGCGCAGTTCGGCGTCCCCACATACTCTGCGGGTCCCTTCGGCGCGGCGCTCGTCGAAGGACGCGCTGCCGTCGGCTCCAGCTCCTTCGCTGGACTTGGTTCGACGACGGGCTCATCCGCCTTCTTGTTGCACCCCGCCGCGACTGCGAGGAGCGCAAGCAACGAAAACCAAGCTCGCCTGTCACTCATGACCCGCCCGGTCTAGCGCGTATCTGGAAAAGGGGACAGTCGTCTTTTCATCAGGATACAATCAGATGATGGGGGTTGACCGGAGCAGCGCTGTCCGCTTGGTGCGGTTTCTGGTGGGCCTGTTCTTTCGCCGCGTCGAAATAAGCGGGGTCGAGCACGTCCCAAAGACGGGCGGCGGGATTCTGATCGCCTGGCATCCGAATGGCTTGGTCGACCCCGCCCTCATCATCAGTGGGTTTCCACGTCGCGTGGTATTCGGTGCCCGGCACGGGCTCTTCTCCTGGCCGGTCGTAGGACGGCTGATGCGCGCGCTGGGCACTGTCCCGATCTTTCGCGCGTCCGACCTCAAGAAGGCAGATGACGAAGCGCGGCGGCAGGCAAACCAGAAGAGCCTAGACGCCATGGCGCAGGCGGTTTGTGACGGGGGCTTCGCGGCCCTGTTCCCGGAGGGCGTTAGTCACGACGACCCATTCCTGCAGGAGCTCAAGACTGGCGCGGCACGGCTCTACTACCGCGCCACGCAACTCTGCGCAGAGAACAGGGTTCCGCCGGTGATCATCCCGGTCGGTCTGCACTACGACGACAAGACGATGTTCCGATCGGATGCGCTCGTCGAGTTTCATGCGCCGCTGCAGCTTCCGCTCGAGCTCTTAGCCCCGATCCCCGACGGAGAGGACGAGGCGTTGCGTGCACGAAGCAGCGTGCTGACCAATCTGCTCGAGCCTGTCTTGCAAGAAGTCACACACGCGACCGAGAGCTGGGAGCTGAATCAGTTGATGAGCCGGGTGCGTAGCTTGGTCCGCGCCGAACGCGCGAAGCGGGCCGGAGTGAGCCTCAAGGCACCGGACATGGCCGAACGATCACTGGGGATGGCGAGGGTCTGGAAGGCCTACTACGCACGCTTGCGAACCGACCCGGATGGAGTTCAAGCATTGCTCGATCGCGTCGACTCCTACGATGCAGCGCTCCGGGAGGTGAATCTCGAAGACGACGACCTCGACAAGCCACCGCCCATCGAATCCAAATGGCTTCCTGTCCTGTTGGCCGTTCAAGCGGCGGTCGTTTTCTTGGTGTTTCCTCCCGTGCTCGTCTTGGGATTGGTCATCAACGCGGTCCCTTACTTCATAATCAAGTTGCTCTCCCGCATCGCATCGAGGCAGTACAAAGACACGGCAACGATCAAGCTGCTTACGGGCCTGATCCTGTTCCCGCTTGCTTGGCTGATCTTCGCCGTGCTCGTCGGGCTTGGACAGATCGAGCTCCACAACTCGTTCGAAGAAATCGCTCTGGCACCCTGGCGAGCGGGGATCACTACGTTCTTGATCGGCGCATTCGGCGGAGCCCTAGCACTCGTCTATATCGAGCTGGTCAAACGCACCTGGAGCTCGATCAAGATCCGGGCCAAGCGTCAGTGGGGCTCCACGATCATCCGCCAGCTCTTGGCGGAGCGGGCTGCGCTCTACGATGCAATTGAAGAAATGCGTGCGGGGCTCGACTTGCCCGGAGACGTGCTTGGAGATGGTCGGGTCGGAACGCGTGACTTCGCCCTCGACATTGACGACATGCCTTAGCCGCCCAGCCCTTTCCAGGGGATGTCTTCGACGCCGGCGCTGTGATTTGCGAAGCGAGCCAGAACGAAGAGCAGGTCACTCAGTCGATTGACGTAGCGGAAAATCTCGCCGCGGATTGTTTCTTGCGAGCCGAGGGCAACGAGCGAACGTTCGGCACGACGGCAGACACAGCGAGCGACGTGGAACCTCGCCGCCCCTTCGCTTCCACCCGGCAAAACGAACGACGTCAGTGGGGCTGGCCCTTTTTCGTACTCGTCGATCGCCCGTTCGAGCGCCTCGACCTGTGACTCTTCGATCAGAGGCATCACGCTCTTTTGTTTGCGCTCGGCCGTCGAGCCGAGCTCGGCGCCGACTTCGAACAAGTCGTTTTGGATCTGATTGAGTAGCGCATCGAGATCGGGATCCGACACCGCCACGCGCGCCCAGCCCACGCTGCTGTTCAGCTCGTCGACCTCGCCGTAAGCCTCGACGCGAAGCGATGCCTTCGACACCCGAGCGCCCCCGAAAAGGCCGGTCTCACCAGCGTCGCCTGTCTTCGTGTAGATCTTCATGCCTTGGTCCCTTCGCTCGAAAAGCAATCGCCGACCGCGACCCCACGCCCGCTGGCGAAGGAACGCGCGTCGACTCGCTTTCGGCCGCTCTCCTGAAGCTCTTGAATCTCCAGCGTTCCCTCTGCGCAAGCCACGAGGATGCCTTCGGGGTCGAGCGCGATCACTTGCCCTGGAGTCGCGCCCTCCGGGTCGAGTGTGGATGCAAGCGCGCGGTGCACCTTGATTCGCCGCTCGCCCAGAATCGTGTATGCGCCGGGCCAGGGGTTCATGCCGCGAATCTGATCGTGCACTGCGCGAGCGGACCTATTCCAGTCGATGCGACCGTGTTCTTTCTTCAGAATCGGCGCCATGGTAACGCCAGCCGTATCCTGAGGCTGCGGCGTGAGCTTGTTCTCCAGATAGCGAGGCAGCTCTCGCTGCAGGAGCTCGGCGCCCATCTTGGATAGGCGCTCGCCCAAGGTAGCGGCGTCGTCTTCGGGGGCGATTGGCGTCGAGGCCGTCGCGAGAATCGGACCCGCGTCCATTTCTTCATCGACTTGCATCAGTGTGACGCCGGTCTGCGCATCGCCGTGGACGATCGACCACTGAATCGGGGCCGCGCCGCGCCAGCGAGGCAAGAGTGAAGCGTGAACATTGACGCAGCCCATCCGCGCTGCGTCCAGCACCGCGCGAGGCAGAATCCTGCCGTAGGCAACCACCACACCTACCTCGGCATCGAGCGCACGAAGCTTTTCGGCGAACTCCCCGGTTCGGATCTTCTTCGGCTGCCAGACTTCGAGCCCAAGCTCGATCGCGCGCTGCTTCACCGCAGGAGACCGCATTGCCAACCCACGGCCGGCGGGCCGATCCGGTTGCGAGATGACTACCGCAACGTCGCTAATCTGGTGAAGCGCATCGAGGCAAGGCACCGCGAATTCGGGGCTGCCGAAAAAAATAGTTCTCACAGGCTGTCACTGGGCGGCGTCGGCCGTAGCGCGTTTGCTCATCGCGCGATGCACTAGACGACGGCGTAGCACGCTGAGATGGTCGATCATGAGCTCGCCATTGAGATGATCGTTCTCGTGTTGAATCGCGATGGCGAGCAGGCCCTCAGCCTCGAGCTCGAACGGATTGCCGTCCTGGTCGAGCGCGCGGACCGTGACCCGCTCGGCCCGGTCGATGTCCTCGCGGATGCCGGGAAACGAGAGGCAGCCTTCGTTGAAGACGGTCTCGCCGTCCGCCGCGACGATTTCTGGGTTGATGAAAACCCGGAGGTCGCTCGGCTCGTCCTCGTCAGAGGCCACATCCACGATGAAAAGGCGCTTTGAAACGCCAATTTGCGGCGCAGCCAAGCCAACGCCGGGAGCCGCATACATGGTCTCCGCCATGTCGTCGATCAACTGGTGCAGCTCAGCGTCGAAGACCTCGACGTCTTTTCCGGGCTCACGGAGCCGTTTATCTGGATAGAAGAGAATGGGGCGAATCAACTGAGAACCTCCGAGCGACTGGTCGCTCCAAACCTCCAAAAGGTAAGCATTTTCTAGCGCCGAGCAAGCTCGGTCGCAAGATCCGGGGCGTTTGACAGAGCCGCCGAGCTAGAACATGTTCTATTTTCGAACCGACCCGAAGCAAAGGAGCGCCGCAATGGCGGAGTGGGACCGTACAGTCGATTTACTCGTGATGGGAAGCGGAGCGGCCGGCATGGGCGCTGCCGTACGCGCGCACGATCTCGAATTGGACGTGCTCTTGGTCGAGAAGAGCGACCTCTACGGTGGCAACTCGGCCATGTCGGGCGGCGTGTGCTGGGTGGCCAACAACCCTGGCATGGCGCGGGAAGGCATCAGCGACTCGGACGAAAAAGGCTTCGAGTACCTCAAGCACATCACCAAGGGCGAGGTGCCTGACGACCGCCTTTGGCTGTACATCCGCGAGAGCAAGCGCGTGCTCGAGTACCTGCACCAAAAGACGCACGTACGCTACGTCCCGTTGGCGAAGTACACCGACTACTATCCAGAGGCACCGGGCGGGCTGCCTGGTGGCCGTTCGATGGACCCGATTCCCTTCGACGGATCCAGGCTTCGCGAAGACCTGGTGCGTCTTCGCAGGCCACATCCGCAATCACAGATTCTCGGCAAGTTCGGCATCACCGCGAAGGAAGCACAGGCGGCTATCGGCGTCGGCTTCAGGACCATGATGTTCATGGCTTGGCAGATGTTCTTGTACATGCTGCGCCACTTCAAGCGCAAGCGCTGGGGGCGTGACACCAAGCTCTGCGCGGGCAACTCCTTGATGGGGCGGCTTCTACTTTCGTTGAAGGAGAGAAACGTCCCGGCCTGGCTCAACACCAGCGTCGAAGAGCTCGTCTTCGAGGACGGCAAGGTCATCGGCGCTGTGATCAACAAGGACGGGGAAACCATGCGCGTGAAGACCAAGCGCGGCATCGTTCTGGCGGCGGGCGGGTTTTCGCGGAATCTCGAGATGAGGCAGCAGTATCAGAAGCATCCGATCACGACAGAATGGACCGCAGGAACCCCGTCGAACACCGGTGATGCCATCGTCATGGGGCGCGAAGCCGGCGGAGCGCTCGACCTGATGGACGAAGCCTGGTGGACGCCAGTCTCGATCGTGCCGAAGTCGCCTTTTTCCTGGGTGCTCGTGGTCGAGAAGAGCCTGCCTCACGGGCTGTTCGTCAACCAGGCGGGGAAGCGGTTCACCAATGAGGCGGCGCCTTACATCGATGTGGTCGACGGGATGTACGCCGACGTTGCGAAAACCGGGGCGGCAGACCCGCGCTGGTTCCACATCTTCGATGCGACGTACCGCAAGTCATCGATCGCCGGACCGGTTGCACCCGGCAAGGTCATGCCCGACAAGCAGCTCCCACGCCGCTACCGTGACGGTAAGTTCCTCTACAAGGCCGACACCCTCGAGGAGCTTTGCGAGCAGCTGCAGATCCCGGCCGCGACGGTGAAGGCGACGATCTCGCGCTTCAACGAGTACGCGGTCAAAGGTGAAGACCCAGACTACAACCGAGGCTGGAGCGCTCAAGACCGCTACTATGGCGATCCGAACGTGAAGCCCAACTGCTCGCTAGGCCCGGTCGAAACGGGACCGTTCTACGCGGTACAGATCTATCCGGGCGACCTCGGCACCAAGGGCGGTCTCGTCACCGACGAACACAGCCGGGTGTTGAAGGAAGACGGGAGACCCATCCCCGGTCTCTACGCCGCTGGCAACACATCGTCGTCAGTGATGGGGCGCACGTACCCGGGTGCCGGCGGTACGATCGGCCCGGCGCTGACATTTGGATTCCTTGCCGCCGAAGCTGCAGCCCAGGAACCGAGGAGTCAGAACGAGCAGGAAGCCGCGGAATGAGCGGACGCGATTGGCGACTCTTCGGGCGCCTTCACACCAAGGTCTACCAGAGCTTGGGTGGCCGCTTCGTCGGCAGCGTCGGCCGTGGCCGAAAGGTCCTGCTGCTGACCACGACCGGCCGCAAGACCGGCGAGCCGCGAACCACCCCTCTCGTCTACATGCCCCACGGCGATGCCCTCATCGTCTACCCCAGCAACGGCGGCAAAGAATCCTCCCCGGCCTGGTGGCTCAACCTCCAAGCAAGCCCCGAAGCCAGGATCCAAATCGGTCAGCAAACCCGCGAAGTCCAAGCCCGCCAAGCCACCGACCCCGAGTACACAGCGATCTGGCCCCAAGCTGCCCAATACAACCCCCACTGGCAGAGCTACGCCCGAACAGTCCGCCGCCAAATCCCCCTCGTCATCCTAGAGGGACACTCTCCCGTACCGTAAACACCTGGAAACACTCACATTCTCACCGAAAGATCGCAGTGTCACACGGAGCCTCCGGTGCACAGTCGCTGCGATCCTTGCCGCAGTAAGCGCGTAGTCTCGAGGGCTTAGGGGGGGTTGAGAGTGTCCCCTAAAGGGGGTCGATGTCTAGGGTGGCGTGGGCGGGCGGGAGGCCGGCGTCGATTCGGGCCGCCAAGTGGGCCGTTACGTTGCGCAGGAGCTTTCGGTCGGGGGATTTGAGCAGGAGGCGGTAGTGGTAGCGGCCTCGCAGCCGCACCAAGGGTGCTGGGGCCGGGCCCAGGACCTGGACCGCGCCGTCTTTGACGGACCGATGTTGGCGCGCTGCGTCGGCGAGCAACTGGGTTGCGCCGCGGGCGTCATCCTCGGCTCCGGCGTGGACGCGTACGCTGACTAGGCGCGCGAAGGGTGGGTAGCCGACTTCTTCTCGGTCGCGGATCTCTTCGGCGTAGAAACTTTCGTAGTCGTGTTGGGCGGCCAGGCGAACGGCCGGATGATCGGGTTGGAATGTTTGCAGGATGACTTCGCCAGGACTATCCGCCCGACCTGCCCGGCCGGCGACTTGGGCTAGCAACTGGAAGGTTCGTTCAGAGGCACGGAAATCCGGGAAGGCAAGGCTCTGATCGGCGAGCGCGACGCCGACCATGGTGACACCAGCGATGTCGTGCCCCTTGGTGACCATTTGCGTGCCCACGAGCACGTCGACCTCTCCGCTTCGCAGGCGATCGAGGACCTCTTCTACCCCTTCCCCCGACGCAGTGTCGCGATCGAGCCGAGCGACACGTGCCTTCGGAAATCCCTCCTCGACGGCCTTCTGGAGCTGTTCGGTGCCGACACCGAGTCGTTTGTACTCGGTGCTCCCGCAAGCAGCACAGGGAACCGCCACCGCGCGATGAAAATCGCAGTAGTGGCATCGGAGCGCGCCCTGCCCCCGGTGCTCTGTCAGGGCCACGCTGCAGGCAGGACACTCGGCCACCACCCCACAAGATGCACAGCGCGAACTTGGCGCAAACCCGCGCCTATTGAGGAAGATAATCGCTTGATGCCCCGTTTCGAGACAGCGGCCGATCGCGTCGTGAAGCGGCCCGGACAGGAGCGGGTGACCCGTTGGACCGATTCGATGTCGACGAAGATCGACGATTTCCACGTCGGGCATGCTGGCGCCGGTTGCCCGCGTGGGCAGTGAGAGCAATCCGACGAGGCCCTGATTCGCTCGATGATAGGTCTCGACTGAAGGTGTCGCGCTCCCGAGGACACAGACCGCCCCAGCGTAGTGCGCTCTGAGCAAGGCCATGTCCCTGGCATGATAGCGAAAACCCTCATCCTGCTTAAACGAAGGGTCGTGTTCCTCGTCGACCACGATCAACCCGAGATCCGCGACGGGCGCGAACAAGGCGGAGCGGGCCCCGATCGCGACCTGCACCCTTCCCTTGCGAAGCGCCTGCCAGGCGTCTTCCCGTTGACGTGCCGTGAGCCCGCTGTGAAGCACGGCGATATCGTCACCGAAGCGCGCTCGGAATCGTCCGACCAGCTGCGGGGTGAGTGCGATCTCCGGAACCAGCAGGATCGCGCCGCGACCAAGCTTTCGAACTTCGTCGATCGCGCGGAGATAGACCTCGGTCTTTCCGGATCCGGTCACGCCATGAAGCAGAAATGCGGCGACATTGCGTTTCGCGAGCGCGGCTACGACTGTATCGATGGCTACTTGCTGGGCGGCCGTGGGTGCATGCGGCTCGTCGCGCCTGACCGGGATTCGAAAGAACGGATCGCGAATGGCGTCGATCTCCTCGAATTCGACGAGCCCCTTGTCGACGAGCGATCGGACGACGGCCCGGGGATCGTTGACCTCGCCGCGGAGCTCGTCCAGTAAGACCGAATCCTGATCCGCGAAGAGACCCATGAGCTTCTGCTGCCGCGCACCCAAGCGAACGGCTGATGCATTCTTCCCAGTGGCCGTAATTTTCCACGTTCGGTGATGTGCAACGCGCTGCCCGGGAAGATTCTCCTGAGCTTCAAGAAAGCCATCCTTTCGCAATCGCCGCATGGACCCGGCTGGCAGGGCGGGAGCCGCGGCGCGCAAGACCTCGCCGAGTGGATGCATATAGTACTTGGCAGCCTGGTCTAGGAACCGCAGCAACTCGGAGGTGAAAACCGGCTCGGACTCGAGCAAGCCTGCAACGGGAAGCGCCCGCGCCACGCCCTCGGGAAGCTCGTCTCGGCCGTTCACGACGAAGCCAGCGAGCTTCCTACGATTGAACGAAACCGCGACCCGGCTGCCCGGTTGGAGCGCGCCCCGCAGTTTGCCTGGCACCGCGTACGTGAACAGCTTTCGAAGGGGAACCGGAAGGGCTACTTCGACGTAAGGCGATTCGATCGCCAACGACGGATTCGACGACATCGGCCGCCTACTCACGCTCGACGAGAGTTCCATCTCTCCGAAATCTGCCCCGGCGCCTGTCGGGGTCGCGCGAAAACACCGCAAACGAGAAGTCGTCCTGCTCCCCAGCTGCGAGGCGGTGCGCCGCCGCCATAGCGATCATCGCGGCGTTGTCCGTGCACGAGATCGGCGGCGGGACGAAAAGCTGAATCTCATTCGCGTCACAGACCTCCCTGGCTCGGGCTCTAAGGCCGCGATTCGCAGCAACCCCTCCGCTGATGACTAGCCGATCGAGTCCTTCTTGCTTGCACGCAAGAATGGATTTCCGAACGAGGCTCTCGACAATCACGCCCTGAAAGGAGGCGCAAAGGTCGGCGAGCCCCTGCCCCTCGCTCGGCACGCCATGCTGTTGAACGTGGCGCGCGAGAGCGGTCTTGAGGCCCGAGAAACTGAACTCCAAGGTCTTGCGAGAGGCCATCGGGAGCGGAAATGAAAAGGCCGAGGCGTCGCCACGAGCAGCCAGCCGATCGATCAGCGGGCCACCCGGGTAGCCGAGCCCAAGAAGCTTCGCAGCCTTGTCAAATGCCTCGCCGGCGGCGTCATCGCGAGTCTGCGCAAGAAGCGCGATGTCTCCATGCGCTTCCACCCGGTAGAGCGCCGTGTGACCTCCGCTCACCAGCAAGCCCACGAAGGGCATCGCGGGGCCATCCTGCTGCTCCTCGGTGCCCGGCCGCCGCAGGTAGACGGCCAAGAGGTGACCATCCAGATGGTTCACGCCCACCAGCGGCTTACCGACGCTCCAGGCCAAGGCCTTCGCGACTTGCACACCGACCAGCAGAGAGCCAACCAAGCCCGGCCCCTGCGTGACGGCGATCGCATCGACGCCATCGAGGCCGCCCGGGACCGCGGCAAGCGCCTCGCGAATCACCGGAATGATTGCCTGCATGTGCGCGCGCGAGGCTAGCTCCGGAACGATGCCACCGTAGGGCCCGTGCATCGAAACTTGGCTCGCGACCACGTCCGCCAAGACTTCGCCAGCCTCGGTGACGAGCGCAGCGGCGGTTTCATCACAAGAGCTCTCGATACCGAGCACGCGCATCAGAGCTTCTCTCGGTGCAGCCCGAATACGCCGAAGTAGTCACAGTCACCGGCATCGATCTCGCCACAGCTCGAGGGGTCGCAGATCTCCAGGCCGGGGCCTGCAACCAGGCGCACCTCGACGTTCCCGCCGCGAAGGAGCGAAAGGAACACCATGACGTCCCGCCCGGCAAGGGGCCCGGTATCCGGCTGCGCGACGAACATGTAGTTTCGGATCCTGCCGCCACCTGGAAATTCGTAGAGCCCGAGCTGGTCGTGCGCGAGAGGGGGAATCGGCAGCAGCGGCGTATCGGTGAATGTGGGGCCACAGATTTCCCCGCTGGTCGAGATCGTGCCGGGGTTCTCGTACTGCAACTCGGGGTCGAACCTGAGGTCGAGTGTGACGCCGGAGGGAAAGCCCCGCCGAATGAAAGAGCAGTCGATCCCGTTGGGGCAGTTCAGCGGATCGTTCACGCCAGCGATTTCACCCCGATAGACCTCGTCATCTCCGGTGCTGAACTCACCGAGTGAATCGCAGCCAAACGCAGCAATCAGAACGCAGATCCACCAGTAGCGCCGCATGGGGCGAAGCATAGCAGAGTGCTAGATGCTGGCCCGGAGCGTCTTACTAGCCGAAAGCCAGCGCCGATAGCCGGGGGCATCGCCTGCGACGGCAGCCAGGGATGCGGCCTCTTCGTACCGAACTTGGGCGTCCCGCGCCCGGCCGGCCAGCTCATCGATTGAGCCAAGCATTCCAACAGCGCGAGCGACGAGGCTCGAACCACCGCTGGCTTTGCCTTCCCGTTCCACGCTCGTGAGCTCGTGAGCGGCGCCCTCGTGATCACCCGCCGCAGTCAAAGCATCAGCGAGCTCGAGTCGTGCGCGTGAGACGGCTTCAACCGCTGCGCCCATTTCGTTGAACAGCTCTAGCGCACGCCGATAGGCGTTCGCAGCGTGCTGAGGGTCGCCTTCGATGCGGCGAATCCGCCCGATCGCCACCTGCAGATGTGATTCGATCGATGGCTCGACGCCCGCGACGAGCTCGAGTGCCTGCCCGAAGTGCCGCATCGCGTCCCGAGGGCGGTCCCGACGCGCTGCAATGCGGCCGAGGGACAAGAGCATCTTGGCGCGGTCGGCGCTCTTGGGCGCCGTCAGGTCGAGCGCCTCGCGAAGCACGCCATCCGCGCCCGAGGGGTCGCCTGATCTCGCGAGGGCTTCGCCGAGCTTTCGGCTGAAGGTGGCGATGGCGCGATCGTAAACGGTGTCGCCGCTCTCTAGGGTTTGTCGCCGGGCAAGCTCCAAAGCGCGGCGGTACTGGAGAACCGCACCGAGGTGATCCCCACGACCCATCGATGCATCGCCAGCTTTCTCGAGCACGACGAGACTGGTCACCGGATCGACTCCACGAAACGCGTGCGCGGCTCTCACCTCCTGCGGCGCTCGTAGCTCGCTCAAGACCTCGTAGGCACGGCGGTGTAGCGCGCGGCGCGCCTCGGCGGGAATCGAGGCCTCAACGAGGTCGGCGATGAAGGGATGCAAGATGCTCAATTTCCGGCCATCGAGCTGTACCAGGGAGTTCCCCGCCAGCTCGTCTAGGCCGCGCAAGTCACCGTGCTCAGACACTGAGCTCAGGGCATCCAGGTCACAGGTCCGGCCGAGAACCGCCGCGGATTGAAGGAGACGCTGGGCATCGACTTCCAGCCGTTCGATGCGCTGTGCGATCGCGTCGGCCATCCGCGGCGCCGGCCCGTCCTCCGGGGAGACGCCGAGTGCCTCCAACTGCTCCAAGTGTAGAGGCAGAACCTGACCGCCGATCGACTCGGTTAGCTTATTGAGCCCGGACACTAGACGAAGATGGAATGAGCCGGCCAAAAATTGCTCGGCTTGCTCTGAATCGAACCCTTCGAGGTGGATGGCTTCATCGGCGAGGACACCGCGATCGTCGTCGCCGGCTGTCACCAAGAGCACGGGTTCGGTTCCGAGCGCGCGCGAAAGCTCGACGACGGTACGCTGCGTGAGCCCATCGCAGTGGGGTAGGTCGTCGACGATCAGCATCACGCGGCCGCTCGAGGCTCGAGCTCTAGCGCGTCGCACCGCGCAGGCGAGCGTTTCGGCCACCGCGCCCGTCCGGGATCGACCGTCCCCACCGAGCAGACCCGCCGGGTTCATCACTTCGTCGAGGCCGGCCCTCGCGAGCGCCGACCCGAGCTCGTCTCCCCGAATGGCCATCCTCGCGAGCTCCGAATCGTCGACTTCGAGCAGCTCGGCCAAAATAGTTCTAATCGCAGAGTACGGAACCGGCGAGCCGGTGGAATGTGCACCGGCACCGATCACGAGGTCGCCTTCGGCCGCGGCGACCTCGGCGATCTCGGTGAGGAATCTCGTCTTGCCGACGCCCGGCTCTCCGAACACGTGAACCCAGTGCGCACCTTGAGCAGCCGCATGACGATGCTCGCGAATCAGGCGCAGTTCGTCTTCGCGCCCCACGAATAGCCGCTGCGACCCGAGCGGCGGGTAGAACGACGGGCGGAGCGAACGGTTGCTGCCCAGCGCCGGCTCGGGCCCGGCGAGCCGGGCGCCGCACTCACCACAGAAGTTCTGGGCCAGAGATGTGGGAGCGCCACAACTCGGACAGGGAACGACCGACGCGCGAACAACGCGCATGTCTTCGAGAGCGCCACGCAGCGCCTCCTGCATGTCTCGAGCGACCTGGTAGCGATCATTTGCGTCCTTGGCGAGCGCCTTCATCGTCACTTCGGCCAGCCGGTCGGGAATCTCGCGTGGCGGGTTCGCCTCACGCGGGTCGGGAATGGGATCGTTGATGTGCCTCAGGACGACGCGGGTGGGCGTGTCGTCGATATAAGGAAGGTGCCCGGTCAAGAGCTCGAAGAGAACGACGCCGAGCGCATAGAGATCGCCGCGGCCATCTACCCCGTCTCCGCGACCCTGCTCTGGCGACATGTAGTCGGGCGTGCCGCAGACGAGCCCCGGCTTGGTGATCGAGCTCTCCTTACCGACGATTGTTGCGAGCCCGAAGTCGACGACCTTGACCAGGTCATCGCCCGATCGAAGCGGACGCAATATGACGTTCTCGGGCTTCAGGTCGCGGTGGACGATGCCGAGCTCGTGCGCCTCGCCGAGCGCATCGAGCGTGTTGACTAGGATCTTGCAGATCCGCTCCACCTCCAGCGGCCCCTCTTCGTGCATCACCAGGGCCAAGTCTTTGCCGCTGAGGAACTCCATCGCCAGGTAGAGAATCCCGTCGTCGGTCCTACCGAAGTCGATGATGCTGACGCTGTTGGGGTGATTGAGGCGGCTCGAGGCGCGCGCCTCCTGATAGAAGCGCGCTACGGTCTGTTCGTCGCCCAACAGATGCGGGTGGATGACCTTGACCGCCACCGTGCGTCCGAGTGTCGATTGCTCGGCCTTGTACACTCGGCCCATGCCGCCGACACCCACCACCTCTTCTAAGAGATAGGTTCCGCCGACGACCCGCCCCACGAGCGGGTCCGCAGCACCCGCTCCGTCTTGCTCGTCAGAGGGCGCCCCGCAGGCAGAACAGAAGCGCGCGGCATCCTCTACCGACGCGCCACAGTGATGGCACAAACGCACCTCCCCAGCATATCCCACGGCGTGCCCGGCTCAAACCGTCATAGCGCTGAACACCTGACCGGTCCTAGCGCTGCTCTTCGTCGAGTCGGCGCATTGCTTCGAGCAAGAGGTGGTGGGTCGGAATTCCAACGACGTCTTCCACGGGCGCGGTTTGGGGCTCCAGCGTGAAATCCCCCTCTGTGAGGCGAAGCACGCCGTAGACCGCCTCAGCCCCGCTGAGCTCGCCGAAGCGCGCGTCGTGAATTGAGCCGTTCTGAAACATCAACTCACCGTTCGATGCACCATCGCTCACCTTGAGATTTCCGCTCTTTCGACCATTGGCGATAATCTGAATCAAATCGGGGAGCGCCATCTCTTGGAGCGACCCGGACACCCCGCGACCATTTGGCTTCTGTGTGCGGCTGTTTGCGATGATTCGACCGGCCTTGGCTGCAACTACGGCAGCCGACGCGGGCTTGACCATGTAGTCGGCCGCCCCGAGCTCGAGCCCCCTATCGACCGAAGACTGCGCGCGCTCGGAAGTCACGAACATCAACGGCATCTGTCCATGCGAGCTCTCGCGCATTCGCTCCAGCAGCTCGAAACCTTGGCCGTCAGCGAGGTTCACCTCAGTCACCACCGCATCGTAGTGCTCGGCGCCCAGAGTCCGCAACGCGTCCTTGATCGATCGCTCGATGCTGACGTCGAAACCCTGTCCGGCGAACTGCACCTCGAGAACTGCGGTTTCTTCCGGGTCCGGGTCGACGATGAGCACACGATGCCGCGCCGACATGACCTGCGTGTTGCGCCCAGGGTCGAGGACGATGTGGCGCAGCCAGTCCACGACCGCCGGATCGAAGCTCGTTCCTTTGTGGGGATCGAGCACATCGCAAGCTTCCTCCGAGGACACACACCGTCCCAGCGCATTGGCCTTGGTCTGCGTCAGATCGACGTAGCTCTCGGCCACGGCGAGGACACGCGCGCCGAGTGGGATGTCCTTGCCACTCAGTCGCTCTGGAAAACCCCTGCCGTCGAAACGCTCGAATCGGTACCGAAGAGCATCGACCGCGGTCTTCGGCAGATCCACGGATTCCAGAATTCTGAGCGGTGCACTACAGACTCTACGCGCAACCTCCTGTTTGCCCTCGTCGAACGCCACGTCGAAGGGCGTCGAGTGCGAGACGACCGATACCCCGACATCGTGCAGGTGCGCGGCAATCAAGATGCCTTGGACCTGCGCCTTGCTCAGTCGGATCCGCTCCCCAAGCTGCTGACAAATCTGTGCGACTCGCATGGAATGCCCTCGGCGATCGGGATTGAGTTGCTCCATCAAGGTGACGAGCACGCTGAGTGTCTCGAGGTAGACCTCCGGTTCGACCGCAAGGTCGCCCCCCTGCTCTGGCGCCGACAGTTGCTCGATGAGCGTGTGTCCGGCCGAAATTCTCGGCTGTGTCTGCGGCGGGGGCTCTTCAATCTCGATGTCGATCACTTGGTCGTTCGCCGGCTGCTCGGCCTCTAGCGATTGCTTCCGCCGGCGACGGACCAGAAGCCCGTCCTTATCTTCGAAGACCTGGCCCCATCCTGGCACCGGGTCCGAATCTCGCGATGAGCCCAACTCGCGCGACGAGGCGCCGCTGAGCAAGGTCTCGAAAAGACGATTGTCCTGATCGTAGTGCTTCGCGATGGCCGCTAGAATGGCTGCCTCGCGCGCCACATAGACATGTACACCGCGGGCGCCGGTGGCAAACGTCATCTGTTGACGAACGTCCTCGTCGGTCATGTCCGCAGCGACGACCGAGACCATGCGGCTCTTCACGTCGTATAGGATCGGCAAAGCGGTGAGTCGCTTGGCAAGCTTGCGAGGCACCTTCTTCAGCATCGCAGGATCGACTGCCGCCTTGGCGAGCCGTTCGGAGCTCACGAAACGGGTCCGATAGATGCCAGCAATGTACTTGAGCAGCGCGGCCTCGCTCATCAGACCGAGTTGCAGAATTGCCTCCTCGGCTGTCGACTGCATCCGCTGAGCATGGAGAACCACCTCGTCATAGCGGTCCGACGGCACCTTTCCCTCGAGGACGAGCCTATCCAGGATCCCCATGCCGCGGATCTGCGTCGGCTGTTCTGGCTGAGCCCCCCAACTCACAGTCCCTACAGCCTAGCGAAGGATGACCTTGGCGGCCCGCTCGGGGACCGAAAACCCCAAATAGACAAGGAAGCCCTGCCTGCTAGAGTCGCCTGCAGTGAAGCGGCGGCTGGCAATCTGGCTCTTCTTGAGCCTGACAGCGATGGGCTGTGCAACCACCGGCACGCTCCAGAACGGAGTCTACCGGGGCGAGCAGACTTCCTATCGGGTCGGACCGGTCAGCGAGGGCTGGACAGCTGTTACGGTCGACAGGCAGAACGACCTAGCCTGGCACAACGAGGCCAAGGAGGCGGTCATGCACATCGACTCCGACTGTGACCCCGGCCTCGACATCCCGCTCACGGCGCTTCGCAGCCACCTGATGATCGGCTTCACCGAGCGCGAGGTCGTCCACGAGGAGCTCGTCCCGATGGACGGCCGTGAAGCCCTGCGCACGCATTTCACCGCCAAGCTCGATGGCGTGCCGCGAGACATCCTCTTGCAGATTCTGAAGAAGGACAACTGCGTCTACGACTTCGGGTTGATCACGCCGCCGGGCCCGAGCTTCGAGGAGGCCCTCGCGGATTTCGACCGGCTGCTCGGCCCCTTCACGACCACGACGGGTCAGCCGTGACCTCTGCAGCGCCCTCCACGCACCCTCGCAACTTCACGTCCTGGGCCGACTTCCAGATTCGGCGCCTCCGAACATTCGTCGAAGAGGTGGGCGCTGCGACGCTTCTGTCCGGTCGCACTTTTCGCACCATGTTCACGACGCGCTTCGATACCAGTGAATTCATCTATCAGCTCGAGCAGCTCGGCGTCCGGAGCCTCGCGATCGCGGCGGCGACGGCGATTTTCGTCGGTATCGTCATGACCATTCAGTTCGCGGTGTCCATGGAGGCCTTTGGCGCAAAGGACACACTCGGCCGCGTCATCGCGGTTTCCGAGGCGCGCGAGCTCGCCCCGTCTCTGACGGCACTGGTGGTCGGCAGCCGCATTGCGGCAGGGATTGCAGCGGAGCTCGGCTCGATGACGGTGACCGAGCAAGTCGATGCCATCCGGGCTCTGGGTGCAGACCCGATTCGTAAGCTCGTCGTGCCACGACTAGTCGCCTGCATCGTGATCATGCCCTTGATCACGTTCATCGCGTTCATCCTCGGCATGCTGAGCTCGATGCTCGTCGCGGCGCTGTCCTACGGGATTCCGATGGAGTTCTTCTTCTCCACGGCACTCGACTCGCTCCGAATCAACGACTTCATCAGCGGCGTCTCCAAGACACCGTTCTTCGGATTCCTGATCGCCATTCTCGGCTGTTACTTCGGCCTGCAAACCCGCGGCGGCACCGAAGGCGTCGGCCGCTCGACCACCCGGGCGGTCGTCGTCGTCTCGATCAGCATTTTGATGGCTGACGCGCTGCTGACTCAGATTTTCGTCAGCATCGGCACGCTCTGAGAACAATCAGATCCAAAAGGGGACATCGAACGTCCTATACGACATGACTCACTGGCTTTTGATGGGGCTGTTTGTTTGGATCGCGGGCTGCTCGAACGCGCCTGAGCCAATTCACTCCGTAGGACAGGACCTGGGCCCTTCACTCATGAGCGCACCGGCCCTCGACGTCACACGCCTCGCCAAGACCGCTGATTGCGCCGACTGTCACGCGGACGTCGCCTCGCACTGGGCCAACAGCGTCCACGCTTACGCATCGTTTGACAACCCCTGGTACCGGGCGAGCATCGATCAGTTTCGCGAGCAGCGGGGCAAGGAAGAAAGTCGATTCTGCGCGGGCTGTCACGACCCGCTTCTCCTGATCTCGGGAGACATCGACAGAGAGGTCACACCGGACAACGATCTCGCCTACGCCGGTATCACATGCCTCGTCTGCCACAGCGTTGAATCCACACGGGCCGATGGCAACGCGAGCTTCACGCTCACGGACGCCACGATCCTTCTTCCCGACCCCGCGAATCCCGAAGAGATCGAAGCGCACCGCGCACGGCTCACCATGGAGCCGCTGCGCAGCGCAGCGCTTTGCGGCTCATGCCACCGGTCTTTCTCTGGCCCCTCGATCGGAAACCAAAATCACCTTCCGGGAATTGACGATTTGGGCGATTGGGCATCGTCTGCATTTGCCGGAGCGGTTCAAGATCAGCTCACGGCGGTCGAACCCCGCAACTGCCAGGGCTGCCACATGCGCGCAGAGGCTGCGTCGGATGTGGAGATGGCAGGCGCCAGCGACGCAATGGTGAGCAGTCATCGTTGGGCAGCCTCTCACACTGCGATGACGGCACAGTTGCCGGACCCCAGCCATGGCCAGCAGGCCTCTGACGAGCTCCGAGGCGCCGTGGTCGTCGACATCGGCGCCGTGCGCGTCGGCAAGCGGCGCTACTTGCTTCCCGAGGAGTCGAAGCTCCGAGGCTCTGAGCGCCTGATCTTCGACGTTCTGCTCGAGAACCAAGGCGCCGGTCATCGCTTCCCGGGAGGTGTGCGAGACATGCAGAACGTCTGGGTCGAAGTGGAGGTTCGCGATGCGACGGGCGAGCTGCTTGCAGTGTCCCGTCCGAGCGAAGATGGAAATGACGATGTGTTCGTGTTGCGCGCTACGCTTCTCGACGCCGACGCCAACCCCGAGATTCTGCATCAGGTGCACCGTTTCTCCGCGCCGGCGTTCGACCGAACCCTACCGGCACACGAGGCACAGGCCGTTCGCTACTCGATGAAGCTTCCGCGCAAGGCCTCGTTCCCCTTGCGAATCGAGGCACGATTGCTGCACCGCAAACATGGCCTCCAGTTTCAAGCATTGGCCTGCGAAGCGAGCCGCACGGAGCGAGGCGTTGCTTTCGCGCTTGGCGCGGAGACGCGGGGCAAGGTCGGTTTCGATCCTTGTCTCGAGCAGCCCATTACTGAAGTTGGCGCCGCAACCGTCTGGATGGGGTCGGGGGCAGGCGAGCACGAAGCCATTGGGGGCGCGGGGCGACCGGTCATCGAACGCCTGCTCACGCAGTCGCTCGCACTCCTGCACTCGAAGCAGGAACACGTGCACATGGCGAAACCGAGCATCGAGCGCGCACGGCGCCTAGCTCTCGCATCAGAGTCCCCGGTCCTGCAGGCTCGGGCTCTCGTCCTGCGGGCGCGCCTCGCCTCGATGCAGGGGCGGCCGAACGAATCCGTCGCCTTTGCCCGGCGGGCCGAAGCGCTGATCGGCCCGAGCCCGGTGCTCGATCGCGTGCAGGGAGACGCCTACGCCCGAGTGTGGCGCTGGGCCTCCGCCGCAGAGGCGTACCAGCGGGTCGCCGAAGCCTCGCCTATGGATTGGCGGGCCTGGCGTGACTTGGCCCGCGCCTACGGCAGCCTCTCCGATGACCTGAACGCCCTATCCGCTTCAGAGGCCGGCCTCCGCCTGGCGCCGCGCGACGAGAGCTTGCTGCGGAGTCGAGCCCTGGCGCTCGCGGGCCTCGGCCGTCCCGAAGCAGCCCGGGCCAAAGAGAGGTGGCTCGCGCACCGCAGTCCCGATGCGCAGCCGCAGCTTCTCGCCGCTTGTGAGCAAAAACACGAGAGGTGCCGCAGGGACCGTCAACCGATACCGCACTACACCCTCTTACCTCCGCGAAAAGCAATTCACGCGAGCGTCGATCCCGGATAGGATGGCGCGAATGTCGAAGCGGTATCAAAAGAAGAGCTCCACCGGCAAGAG
>Ga0316201_10000504_pt1 | contig 22451 bp, 20 predicted proteins | sample CS6wburrow_MG_FD_204516 | JGI IMG/M metagenome (GOLD analysis project Ga0316201, IMG submission 204516) | Coastal sediment microbial communities from Delaware Bay, Delaware, United States - CS-6 worm burrow | ecosystem: Environmental > Aquatic > Marine > Coastal > Sediment | place: USA... | reverse complement strand
TGACTCCCATGCTCTCGGAAGCCTTTATGAGATACTGACCGGCGCCTGATCAAGAATTCGCCATTCACACCATCCATTCTTGCAATAACTCAAATCTTGCTATATCTTGATACGTCAAGACACGACATTAGCGAGGTTCGCCATGTCCGCCATCAAGATCAGCTCCAAGGTAGATCCCGAAGCATGGGACGACCTCAAAGAACTCGCTCAGGAAACCAATCAGAGTATTTCCGGTGTACTAACCGATGCGATTCAGGATTATGTGCGCCGGCATCGGATTCGGCCGGATGTGCTTCGCCATCTGGAGGATTCCATTCGCGACAATGAAGCACTTGGCCACTTGTTAGCCAAGTAATTATGATCCAGTACCTCAGCCTGGACGAAGTACTGAGCATTCATGAGCGGCTTATTGAACATTTTGGCGGACCGCCCGGTGTACGTGACCTGGGTCTGCTGGAAAGCGCCCTGTTTAGGCCCCGCACCGGTTACTACCAGGATATCGCGGAGATGGCCGCCGCTCTGTTTGAATCCTTGATCATGAACCATCCCTTTGTGGACGGTAATAAGCGTGTGGCGTTTTTTGCTACCGATGTGTTTTTACGCTTAAATGGCTGGAAATGTGTGGTGGAAGCCGATACTGCACATCGTTTTATCATTGACTCGTTGGAACGAAGTGAATGTGACTACGCGCATGTATTGCCCTGGCTACAAGCCTCGATACAGAAGTCTTGATTTTAAGAACTGAATGGTAACGCGCCTGATCACCACGCCGCCGGGGGCGCCCGTTGCACCACAATGCAGGACAATGCATCACTGATCCTGTCCTAGGCGAATTGCTAATTATTACCTGAAAACAGCACTGCAACCAGCCTTGTTCTTGCACGTAACCTTCCCTACCCTGCTCTGTCATGAAGGATTTTCTGATACTCCTCGCACATCTATTGACTACGGTCGCCAAGCTTCTTCTGAAACGAAAAACAGGTTAGGGCCTGCGCCTCTAACCTGTTATTTGTATTACTTAAATATTGGTAGCGGGGGCTGGATTTGAACCAACGACCTTCGGGTTATGAGCCAGCCTCTGCAGCTACCAATCTTTTTAAATCAATCACTTGTGGGGCGCCCGTTGCTCACTATTGCACCACAGTGCAGGACAATGCATCACTGATCCCCGCAAAAGTCCCGCACGGGTTTTCAAGGACGTCGCGCAACTTTCCGAAGATACCATTGATTGCTCGTTTATTAATTTTGCGCACACAGGTAAAGTATATCCATCGTGACACCGTGGACAGGACTGATGCGCTTTCCCGGGTGGCTAGTAGAATTTAAGGATACAAACAGGTTTTACCCAGCAAGCCATGAACGATGCGGTTAGCATGAACATCATCGAGGGCCTGATCCGCAAGTCTGGCGTCAATCGCTTCCCGGCCACTTAAGCCCGTGAGTACATCGTTTGCCTACACGTTTGAATGGGATCCGAACAAAGCAGTCGCCAACCGCCGTAAACACGGTATAGGCTTCGAGCAGGCCGCAACGGTATTCAGAGACGCGCTGGCCGTATCGATTTATGATGAAGACCACAGCGGTACCGAGGAGCGCTGGGTCACGTTAGGACGGGCAGAGAATGGTCAGTTACTGGTAGTCATCCACACCTACCACACAGCCAGTCCCATTGAAGCGGTGATTCGAATTATATCGGCGCGACCTGCCACTAAACACGAGCAGCGACACTACGAGCAAGGCACATGAAAGACGAATACGATTTTTCGCAGGGCGAACGCGGCAAGTTCTTCAAGCCCAACGCACAACTGAACCTACCGGTGTATCTCGATGAGGAGGTTTCTACCTATCTTCGAAAACAGGCCGAAGCAAAAGGCAAGGAACTCAACGAGATAGTCAACGAGATGCTTAAGAAAGACATCGATCTGATTAAGGCTGTGAAATAAACCGGTCAGATTGAGCCTTGTCCGTCCCGAAGGTTCTGTCAAGTTGACCGCCGATCGCCGATAATGTGACGATGAACAGTCTACCAAATTATCGCGGTTATCGGTTTCCGCCTGAGATAATCAGTCACACGGTGTGGCTCTACCACAGGTTTACCTTGAGCTTACGCGACATCGAAGACCTATTGGCCGAGCGCAATGTCATTGTGTCTTACGAATCGATTCGTCAGTGGTGCGAAAGATTCGGCCTTGAATATGCGAAGCGTCTCCAAAAGAAGCGCGGACCGGGCGGCGACCGTTGGTTTCTTGATGAGGTGACCGTGTCTCAGGGCAAGCGCCAATATCTTTGGCGCGCCGTCGATCAAGACGGTGACCTGTTGGATATCCTGGTACAAAGCCGCAAGGATAAGCGCGCTGCCAAACGCTTCTTTCGTAAGCTGTTGAAAGGCCAAGAACGAACCCCGATTGAAATGATTACGGACAAACTTCGAAGCTATGCCGCCGCGAAAAAAGAGATGATGCCGTGCGTTGAACATTGCCAAGACAAGTCCGGCAACAACCGAGCGGAAGTGTCGCATGAACACACTCGAGAGCAAGAGCGTCAGATGCGGCGTTTCACATCACCGGGTCAGGCACAACGGTTCCTCAGCGTTCACGGGCAGGTACACAATCTCTTTCGGGTGGGACGCCATCTGTTACGGGCAGCAAACTATCGAATCTTACGTGGCCGCGCTTTTGCAACGTGGCTACAGGTGACTTGCGCCCAATGAGACAGGGTCATGACTCCGTCGACCGATTAGTTTCTCCTTGGCTACGTCAAGTTGACAAAACCTTTTGAAACGAAAAACGGGCTAGAGCAGAACACTCTAACCCATTGTTTGTATGGATAAAATATTGGTAGCGGGGGCTGGATTTGAACCAACGACCTTCGGGTTATGAGCCAGCCTCTGTCGCTACTGCTCTTTTAAAATCAAGCACTTGTGGGGGCGCCCGTTGCACACATTGCACCACAATGCAGGACAATGCATCACTGATCCCGTCAAAAGTCACGCACGACATTTACCGTGCCGGATGATCATCCTCTATGTCAGCAAAGCCGGTCAGCATGACCGGCGGCTGGTCAGGAAACTCTGCAACCAGACGAAGATTACCGCCCATCGCCTCGACATAATTGCGCAGAGTGGAAAGCAGGAGATCACTTCGCTTCTCAAGCCTCGAAACACCATCCTGGCTAATACCAAGCTGCCTGGCCATACTGACCTGCGTACGGTGGTGGGCTTTGCGCAGTTCGTGCAAGGCCATCTCTTCCGCAATAAGCTGCTGAGCGCGCGCTTCGATCTTCTTGCGGCGCTTGCTTCCCACGGACTTCATTTTGTCACGCAATGTCCTAGCCATAGCACTCTCCTTTCACTTTCTGTCCTTCTTTGGTATCCGGGACAGGTGGTCATCAAAGCGCTCATCTGCTTTCTTGATAAGCTGCTTATAAAACCGCTTCTTACTGCCGCCTGATTTGTCACCGCAAACCAAAAGAACGGCCTTGCGCCTCGGATCGAAGGCAAAAGCCACACGCCAGACCCCATCGGCGGCATCAAAGCGCAATTCCTTCAAATTGGCGTGCTTCGATCCATTCAGGGTGTCAACCCTCGGCCTGCCCAATTGCGGACCAAATTCCTCCAACAACCGGGCGTGAGCCAGTAACTCGTCCTGCACTGCCTCCGGCAGGTCTTCGAACTCCGTATCGAAGGCGTCATAAAACTGAACATCCCAGCTCATGGTTAATTATGCCTTAGAATACATATGTTGTCCAATACATATTTCGGCAGATCCAATCATTTGTTTAGGCATCCTGTCATCAATGTGCGGCAATGCGCGCTCCCATCCGCCAAAGCCGGCATGCTCCACCACCGCATCCCGCAGATTCTGCCATGCACCCTGCAGATCCGATAGCACGGTTTTCTCGTATCTTGTTGGTTCTCTTTCAAATGCCATTATTCAAATTATTTTTGTACTGAATTCCCGTAAGATAACCACCTTGTCGCAAATTTGCACCTTACAACCAAACAACACCCCAACAAAATGACAACACCCAAAAAACGCACCCGGAAAACCCAAAAGCGCCCGCGTTTTACGGGCTGGTCAACCAGTGACGCCGACGAGATCGAACGCCGCCGGCTACGTGGCCGTGAGGAGGCGATTCGCATTGTACCCCTGGACCGGGCCGATGCGTTCTACGGCGCTTTCCTGGCCCACTCCAGCGGCGGACACGCCTACCGTGTCGAGATACGCTCGCTCACCGGGCACATCAACAGCTGCGACTGCCCGGATCACCGCGTCAATGGCCTGGGCACCTGCAAGCACATCGAGGCCACGCTGCAGCGACTCCAGCAGCGGCGCAGACGCCTTTTCCAAAAAGCGGCCGCGACGGGCAGCCCCAGCATCGAGATCTTTCTGGATCGGCGCAGTAACCAGGTACGGAATCTCTGGCCGCAAGCCAGCCGTCAACGTTCCAGGACTCGCAGCATCCTGGCCCCCTTCTTTGACAATGAGGGCAACCTGCCCGGTGATCCGCTAGACAAGTTGCCGGCATTGGAGCGCGCCATCGCTGCGTCGCCTGCCAGTGTCAGGCGACGCATCCGCCTTTCGAACGAATTACAGCCCTGGCTCGAATTTCAGGATCGGCGTGCGGAACAGATCCGTACTCGCCAGCACTTCGAAGCCGCCGTGGCGGCGGGTAAAGAAAGCCTGGATGCTGTCAAGATGCCGCTCTACGCCTACCAACAGGAGGGAATGCTGCATCTGGCCTTCACCGGCCGCGCGCTGCTGGCGGACGAAATGGGCCTGGGCAAGACCGTACAAGCCGTGGCCGCCTGCGCTCTGCTACGCCGCCTGCACGGGATCCGGCGGGTACTGGTGGTCGCGCCCGCTTCACTGAAGGCCGAGTGGGAAGAACAGATCGCCAAGTTTTCCGACTTGCCCTCGCTGATCATCCAGGGGACGCGCGACCAGCGCCTGCGCCAATACCCAAAATCGGCGTTCTTCTACCTGGCCAATTACGAACAAATCCGGCCCGATGTGGAGGATATCAACCAGACCCTTGCGCCGGATGTGATCATTCTCGACGAGGCCCAGCGCATCAAAAACTGGCAGACCAAAACCGCCACGGCAGTCAAGCGACTGACCAGCCGCTACGCCTTCGTCCTCACCGGCACCCCGGTGGAGAACCGTATCGACGAGATCTACTCCATCGCCCAGTTCCTGGATCCGCACCTGTTCGGGCCGCTGTTCCGTTTTAACCGCGACTTCTACCAACTGGATGAACGCGGCCACGCCATCGGTTACAAAAATCTGGACAAACTGCACGAGCGCTTGCGCCCGCTGATGCTGCGCCGGCGCAAGGCCGAGGTCGAGGGACAGCTACCGGGCCGTACAGTGAAGACCTATTTCGTCGCCATGCACCCGGAACAGTGCCTGCGTTACGACGAGTACAAAATACGGGTTGCCCGCCTCACTCAACTCGCCAAGCGGCGGCCACTAAAGAAAGAGGAGATGGAGCGACTGCAACGCAATCTGGCCTGTATGCGTATGCTCTGCGATACCCCGTATATTCTTGACCAGACCTGCCGCATCTCTCCCAAGCTCAAGGAACTGGGCAACATACTCCAGGAGCTGATGGCTGACGGCGATCACAAAATCATTATCTTTTCTGAATGGGAGCGCATGCTGCAACTGGTACGGGAACAGGCCGAAGACAGGGAACTGGGTTTTGCCTGGCATACGGGAACGGTTCCCCAGCCTAAACGCCGCACCGGGATCCGCCGCTTTAAAGACGACCCCGAATGTCGCCTGTTCCTCTCCACCGACTCCGGCGCCGTGGGGCTTAATCTTCAGGTCGCCGACGTCGTCATTAACCTGGATCTGCCCTGGAATCCTGCCAAGCTGGAGCAACGCATCGCCCGCGCCTGGCGCAAGCACCAGAAGCGGCCGGTGCAGGTGATCAACCTGGTGTGCGAGCACTCCATCGAGCATCGCATGCTGTCTCTGCTGGAGCAGAAGCGTTCCCTGGCCGAGGGTGTGGTGGACGGCAAGGGTAACAGCGAGATGAGCCTGCCTTCCGGCCGCGCCGCCTTCCTGGAGCGGATCGACAGCCTGATGGCCGATGGAACGACAAAGCAACCAGCGCCGCCGGCAGACCCGCTGCTGCAACTGCGGGATCAGCTCCTGAAGCAATGGCGTGAGCGCCTGCAACGACTGGAACTGCATGGCGAGGGGGAACGGCAAACACTGCTGGTCGTAACCGATCAGCTGGATGATCCCTTGCGTGACACCCTCACCCGGCAAATCAATCAGCATCTCCCCAACCTGGCGCCCCGACTGGAGTTGATAGATAGCGCGGCTTACCAGACCCTGCAACGCCTGATCGAGGCTGGCGTATTGAGCGCCAATACGGCTAGCGCAAAAACTCTGTACTGCGCCTCGACGCCAGACACGCCAAAAGATGACGGCCAGGCAAAACGACTGGCCGAGGCGCAAGAACACCTTGCAAAAGGCGAACATAAACAACGCATGGCGAAGGTGCTGGCCGAAGGTGGCTTTGTGGCCGAAGCCCTGATCCCCATGCGGGAAGCCGTAGAGACAGCTTTGCAAGCCCTGGCCATACGCTGGGATTGGAAAACAGCAGCACCGATCCCCATCGACCTTATTGACGTCGAGTTGGTAAAGAAAGGCCTGCTACCAGACGAAATCCTGTCCCTCACCACCCACCTCAGGGCTGACCAGGTGGGAATGGATGAAAAGCAAACAGCGCAATTGCTCTTACAGGGCGTATCCCTGATGAAGCATGTTGGCGTGCACCTGGAACAAACATAAACAACCCGCATACCAATGGCCAACTCCGCACTCGCCAGGACAAGCTCTGAAAATATGAGTGGTATTGGAGCGACCGGCTGAACACCTGAGATAGATCTGACTATGAAGACTTCTGATCGCGAAATCGTCCTTCATAAAATCGCCGAAGTTGAACAGCAAATTACCCGTCTCCGAAAACAGCAAGAAGAAGCTGAGTCAACACTCATATCGCTGAGGGAACACCTTGCATCAAGCGACGGTGAGACTCCGCACAAACCAGAACATCCAGCAGAAGCCCCTGTTTCGACAGCGACAAATCTAACGCCAGACGAAAAGATCGCCCTTTTTCTCCGTCTCTTTCAAGGCCGGAATGATGTGTATCCGAAGCTGTGGCAGAACCAAAAAACGGGCAAGAAGGGTTATTCGCCTGCCTGTTCAAATGAGTGGATTCGCGGCGTGTGTGAAAAACCCCGGGTAAAATGCGGTGAGTGCTCCAAGCAGGCTTTCCTGCCGGTAACATCCGAGGTGATACTGGATCATCTCCAGGGACGCCACGTCATTGGTGTGTACCCCATGCTGAAGGACGAAACCTGCCGGTTTCTCGCAGCCGATTTTGACAAGGAAGCCTGGCGGGAAGACGTTATGGCTTTTACGGAAACCTGTCGGCATACCGGCGTTCCCTATGCCATCGAGCGTTCCCGTTCCGGGAATGGCGCACACGCCTGGTTCTTTTTCAGCAGTCCGGTTCCCGCCGCGACGGCAAGGAAGATGGGCAGTTATCTGATTACGGAAACCATGTCGGGACGACATCAACTCAGCATGGCGTCCTATGACCGGCTTTTCCCGAATCAGGACACGCTACCGAAAGGCGGCTTCGGCAATCTCATCGCACTCCCACTCCAATATCACCCGCGACAAGACGGCAACACCCTTTTTCTGGATAACGAGTTGGATCCATTCCCGGATCAGTGGGGATTTCTCACATCGCTGGTTCCGATTCAGACGGAAATGGTTGATAAAATCGCTATGGACGCCACAACGCGCGGGCAGGTGACTGGTCTTCAGATTGCCATTGCCGAGGATGATGTTGATGCCAGCCCATGGCTGAAGTCGCCCTCCCGAAAGTCGAAGCCCATACCGATCACCGACCCCGCCCCACACCATGTTCGAAGTGTTCTATCCCAGCGTCTTTACGTTGAGAAAACCGGCCTGCCATCGCCCTTGATCAATCAGATCCAACGACTGGCCGCATTTCAGAACCCGGAGTTCTACAAGAAGCAGAACCTCCGACTTTCCACGGCACTGACACCCCGCATAATCTCCTGCGCGGAAGATCACGAAAAACATATCAGTCTGCCGCGAGGGTGCCTCGACGACGTCAAGACTTTACTTCAGGAAAATAAAAGTCATTTAGCGGTGGAAGATCTGAGAAACCTCGGCGACCCAATGGATGCCAGCTTTTTTGGTGAATTAACCAATGCCCAGCACCAAGCAGTAAAAATCATACTCGAGTACGATAATGGCGTAATCGTTGCACCACCGGGTTTCGGAAAAACCATCCTCGGAACCTACCTGATCGCTGCGCGAAAGTGCAGCACCCTGATCCTGGTGCACAGACAGCCGCTGTTGGAACAATGGAGATCGCAGATCGGCATCTTCCTTGATCGCGACGCAAAATCAATCGGCCAACTTGGTGGTGGAAAACGTAAGCTGACAGGGCAAGTCGACGTGCCCATGATCCAGAGCCTGTCCAAAAAAGATTCGGTGGACGACATCGTCGCCAAGTATGGGCAGGTTATTATCGACGAATGTCACCATCTGCCAGCCGTTTCATTCGAGCGAATCCTCTCCGAGATAAAGGCTCGATACGTTGTCGGGTTGACCGCCACACCGCAGCGCCGCGATGGCCACCAGCCCATTATTCATATGCAGATCGGTCCCATACGATTCAGAGTCGATCCACGTAGTCAGTCAGCGCAACGCCCCTTTGAACACCGACTTGTCGTTAGGGAAACCGGCTTTGAGCTTCCCGAGCAGGCATCCGAACCAACCATTCAGGAACTCTACGGCCTGCTGGTAACCGATGAAAAGCGCAACGAGCGGATCATCAACGATGTGCTGCTCGCTATGGAAGAAGGCCGATCACCGATCCTGCTGACAGAACGCAAGAACCATCTTGAGCATCTCCACCAGCGGTTAAAAGGATTTGTCCGGCATATCGTCGTACTGAAAGGAGGACGGTCAATGAAAGAACGGCTAAAAGTTCAGGAACAACTCACCTCTATTCCAATAGAAGAAGAGCGTCTCCTGCTGGCAACCGGGAGGTATATCGGAGAAGGATTCGACGATCCGCGTCTGGATACCTTGTTCCTCACGTTACCGGTGTCGTGGAAAGGAACTCTCGTGCAATACGCTGGACGACTACACCGGTTGCACACCGACAAGCGTGAAGTACGAATCGTCGACTACGTTGATAGCAAGGTGTCCATGCTCGCGAGAATGTTTGAAAAACGGCGTGTTGGTTATCGCGCCATAGGGTACCAGGAAGATTGATTTCTCGCTACGCTCGTCACCCCCTGAGGGACGCCTTTGGCGTCTGTCGTCGCACGTTGCGCTCGTCGGTTCGAACCCCCGACCGTCGGGTTTATGCCCCGCAAAATCCCGTCACTGACAATTCTGAAACGAAAAACAGGTTAGGGCATACGCCTCTAACCCGTTATTTGTTCTGCTTAAATATTGGTAGCGGGGGCTGGATTTGAACCAACGACCTTCGGGTTATGAGCCCGACGAGCTACCAGACTGCTCCACCCCGCATCAGCAAGCGCTGAATTTTAAAGGGTTCGCTTCCGTCCTGCAAGGGGCTGTGCCGATTTACTGGGCTAGTCCGGATCAATGGTATCCCGGGGACGCCCGCTCAGGTATTTTTTACCGGTGAACATGGCCGAGATGATCGCCCCGCTCTCTCTTTTGTCGGTGGCGATAACCGCGGTGATATGCAGCAGTAGCATACCCAGTAGAGTATACGCGGTGTACAGGTGCACCTTGCCAAACGGTGACTTGAAGGCTTTCATCGCCTGAAACTTCGCTGCATCAACCTTGGTTTCGTCATAGGGCTTGAGGCTTGAGGGCGACACCTGATCGGCGGCGATATATTCCTGTACCCAGCTGCCAAATGGTGGAAAATATATATCGGTGCCGGCGCGTACCAGTCCGGTAACAGCCATAGTCGTCATCAGCAGCAGAAGCAAGGCAACCGCCAGCCGCCCGAGTGGGTTATGTCCCAGATAAGCCTGGGGCTGTCCCTGCCGCACGGCTTCAGCATGGCGGCGGGCATCGGACAGCACGCCCCGGTACGGCATAAAGGCGGACCAGCGCGCAAAACGGTTGCCAATAAACGCCCATGCGAAACGGATCAGCAGGTTAACCACGAATACGTAGCCGATGACAACGTGCACCTGCTTGAGGCCAATTTTGGCCTCAAGACTGGTGATGCCCAGTTCCTTCTTATAGAGCATGATAAAGCCCATAAACAGGAGTGAGATGACGCTGAGGAAATTGACCCAGTGGAACAGACGCACGGGGAGATCCCACACGCTGTGAACCTTTATTTCCTGCTGCTGATTGGCGTTCATGCTGCACTCCGCTGTGTTTACAGACTGCGAGTCTCACAGCTGTTTGTGGTTGTCTGGCACAGGAGGGCCCGCTGGCCGCGATTACGCTAACGGTGCAACGATCGATCGTCTATCGTGGCCAGGAGGCCGTTCCTAAATGAGGACCGGTCAGGAAATGACCTGATGACAGAGGGCCATGAGGCTGCCGGGGAAAATACCCAGCAGCAGGACCGCCAGACCATTGGCCGTCAGCCCCAGACGCAGATCGAACTGAGATGCCAGCGGCTGGTCCTCCTCCGCCGTATCGAAATACATGACCTTGATCAGGCGGATATAGTAGAAGGCACCAATGACCGAGAAGAATACCGCCACTGCGGCCAGCCAGATCATATCAATATCAATCACGGCCTCAAGCACGGACAGTTTGGCGTAAAAACCGACTGTGGGTGGCACACCGGCCATGGAGAACATCAGGATCAGCATCATGAAGGCAAACCAGGAATTACGCTGATTGAGCCCCTTGAAATCGCCGATTTCATCGGCTTCGAATCCGGCTCGGCTGAGCAGGATAATCATGCCGAAAGCCCCTGCTGCCATCAGTGCATAGGTGATAATGTAAAACATCGAGGCGGCGTAGCCCTGCTGAGTACCTGACAGAATACCCAGCAGCAGGAAGCCGACATGTGAAATCGTCGAATAAGCCAGCATGCGTTTCAGGTTGGTCTGCGCAATCGCGACGACATTGCCGATGGCCAGCGATAATACGGCGAGGGCAATCAGCATACCCTGCCACTCCGACTGCAATGCACCCATCGATTCGACCAGCAGCCGCATGACCATGGCGAACGCAGCAATTTTCGATGCGCTGCCGAGGTAGAGGGTGACGGGTGTCGGCGCGCCCTGATAGACATCGGGAACCCACATATGGAAAGGAACGGCGCCGAGTTTGAACGCCAGACCAACCACAACAAATGTTGTCGCGAAGACCAGGGGAACAGTCGCCTCCTGCTGACCCAGGGCGGTTGCAATAGCGCTAATATCCAGCGTGCCGGTCAACCCGTACAGAATAGACATCCCGTACAACAACATACCGGATGCCAGCGCCCCCAGTACGAAGTACTTCATGGCCGCTTCTGAACAGGGATGGGCATCACGATTAAAGGCCACCATGGCGTACAGAGACAGCGACAGCAGTTCCAGCCCCAGGTAAACGGTCAACATGCTGTGCGCGGAGACCATGACCATCATGCCCAGCATGCCAAACAGGCCGAGCACGTAGAATTCACCCTTGAACAGGTCGCGCGCAGTCAGGTAGTGGCGTGAATACAGAAATGCCAGGGCGGTGATCAGGTAGATGAACACCTTGAGGGTCGAACCCATGGCATCGGCGATATAGGTCCCGAAAAATACCAGTTCGGTTTGCCCGCTCGAAACCGACAGTGTAATAACTGCGGCAAAAACCAGGGTGATCTGCGTCAGCCAGTAACTGATAAACCGCTCCTTATCACTCAGGAACAGATCCAGCACCAGGATCACACACGCCATCGAGAGCACGAAGATCTCGGGCAGAATCACTAAAAATTCACTGGGATCAAGCGTCATGCAGTTTCCTTATAACTTCGATACCGTCACGTGAGCGACCAGGTTTTCCAGGGTAGCCTGCATCACCTCGACCAGCGGCGCCGGCCAGATTCCGAATAACAGCACCATCGCGGCCAGGCTCCCCAGGATCAGGGCCTCGCGCCCGTTGATATCCTGCAACTGCGCGACCTGTTCGTTGCCGACTTCACCAAACACCACGCGCTTGACCAGCCACAGGCTGTAGGCCGCACCCAGAATCAGGGTGGTCGCAGCCAGGAACGCGAACCAGAAATTGGCCTTGAAACTGGCGATGATAACCAGGAACTCGCCGACGAAACCCGAGGTTCCGGGAAGCCCGGCGTTGGACATGGCAAACAGTACCATGAAGGCGGCAAACACCGGCATGGTGTTCACCACACCGCCGTAATCGGCAATCTCCCGGCTGTGCATGCGGTCATACAGAACCCCCACGCACAGGAACAGGGCGCCGGAAATGAAACCGTGCGAGACCATCTGCACCATTCCGCCCTGCATGCCCATGACCGCACCCGAGGTATTACCGGCGTTGTTATCCATGATGGTGAACACCAGGAAGAAACCCAGGGTGACAAAGCCCATGTGGGCAATGGATGAATAGGCGATCAGCTTTTTCATATCCTGCTGTACCAGTGCGACGAAACCGATGTACACAACCGCCGTCAGCGACATGAAAATAATCAGCCAGTCCAGTTCATGACTGGCATCCGGCGTAATGGGCAGGCTGAAACGCAGGAAACCATAGCCACCGATCTTCAGCATGATAGCGGCCAGGATCACGGAGCCACCGGTCGGTGCTTCGACGTGCGCATCCGGCAACCAGGTATGCACCGGCCACATGGGCACCTTGACCGCAAAAGCCAGCAGGAAGGCGAGAAAAATCAGGACCTGTTCGGTGAGCCCCAGTTTCAGAACATGAAAATCCAGAATGGCGAAACTGCCGCCCTGGGTATACATGTAGATCAATGCCACCAGCATGAACACCGAACCGAGGAAGGTATACAGGAAGAACTTGATGGTCGCGTAGACCCGCTTCGGCCCGCCCCAGACGCCGATAATCAGGAACATCGGGATGAGCATGCCTTCCCAGAACACGTAGAACAGCATGGCGTCGAGTGCTGCAAACACACCGTTCATCAGGCCTTCCATGATCAGGAACGCCGCCATGTACTGCGCCGGGCGATCCTTGATCACTTCCCAGCCCGCCAGTACGACCAGTACCGTGGTAAAGGTGGTGAGGATAATCAGCGGCATGGAGATACCGTCGATACCCAGGTGATAGAAGATTTTGAAAACCGGTATCCAGGAGGCTTTTTCCTCGAACTGCATGTCCGCCGTGCTGCTGTCAAAACCGCTGTACAGCAGAAGACTGGTCAGGAATGTGATCATGGCTACGGCCAGTGACAACGGACGCGGATTCAAACGGTCACCGCTGGCAAGCACCAGCAGACCGCCGATGATCGGCAACCAGATCACAAAGCTTAAAATCGGCAGTTCAGTCATTAAACTGTCCCTATCCGTCGAGTCCCGCTAGTGAAACCGCGTTCGGTGATATTCATTGATAAAAACCTTTCAACTACCCGGTGTAAACCAGATGAACCAGCTGAGTAACAGCAACAAACCAATAATCATGCTGAACGCATAGGTATACAGGTAACCCGTCTGCAACTGCCGCACTATGCCTGACAGCCAGCCCACCAGCTTTGCACTGCCATTAACGAGCAAGCCGTCGATCAGCAACACGTCACCCAGTTTCCACAGTGTCCAGCCCGTGCCTCTGGCGCCGCCGGCAAACACGGTCTGATTGAAATCATCGGCGTAGTACTTGTTCACCATTGTTTTGTAGACGTGCGAGAAACGCCGGGCCGCCTGGTCGGCGATAGCAGGATTTTTCATATAGATATACCAGGCAGTGAATACGCCGGCTGCGGCCAGGTAAACCGCAGGGCCGCCCAGCGCATGCCCGACAAACGCCAGCGGGCCGTGGAAGTGTTCGGCCATCTCGCCTAACACATCGTGCCCGGGCAGTACGTGGATGACACCGTCGAAGTAGTTCCCGAATACCACCGGGTCAATCAGGTAACCGGCGAGTACAGAAGGGATCGCCAGCAGGATCAACGGCACGGTAACAACCCAGGGGGTCTCATGCAGATGCTCCCTGGTGTGGTCGTCCATGCGCGGTTTTCCGTGGAACACCATAAAGTACATACGGAAACTGTACAGCGCAGTCACGAACACACCCAGCAGCACCGCCCAGTAAGCAATACCGGCACCGGGCAGTTGCGAGTGGTGTACCGCTTCAATGATGGTGTCCTTGGAATAAAAACCGGCGAAGAACGGCGTACCGATCAGCGCCAGCGAACCAACCAGGGAGGTAATCCAGGTTATGGGCATGTACTTGCGCAAACCGCCCATTTTGCGCATGTCCTGCTCATGGTGCATGGCGATAATCACCGAGCCCGCGGCCAGGAACAGCAGGGCCTTGAAAAAGGCGTGGGTCATGAGATGGAAAATACCGGCAGCATAGGCCGAGGCACCCAGTGCGACCGTCATATAACCCAGCTGTGACAAGGTGGAATAGGCGACCACCCGCTTGATGTCGTTTTGCACCAGTCCAAGGAAACCCATGAACAGCGCGGTAATGGAACCGATCACCAGCACAAAACTCAGCGCGGTTTCCGACAGCTCGAACAACGGTGACATACGCGCCACCATGAAAATACCGGCCGTCACCATGGTGGCGGCGTGGATCAGCGCGGAGATCGGCGTCGGGCCTTCCATGGAATCGGGCAGCCAGACGTGCAACGGCACCTGGGCCGATTTACCCATGGCACCAATAAACAGCAGGATACAGATCACCGTCATCGCCGACCACGGCGTACCGGCAAAAACCTCGATTGAGGCACCGGCCATGGATGGTGCGGCAGCAAACACCTCGGCATAATCCAGCGTATTGAAAAACATGACGATGGCGGCGATACCGAGCAGGAAACCGAAGTCGCCGACACGGTTCACCAGGAATGCTTTCAGGTTGGCGAAAATTGCCGATGGGCGCTTGTACCAGAAACCAATCAACAGATACGACACCAGGCCCACCGCTTCCCAGCCAAAGAACAGCTGCAGGAAGTTATTCGACATGACCAGCATCAGCATGGAGAAGGTAAACAGCGCTATATAGCTGAAGAAACGCTGATAACCGGGGTCATCACTCATATACCCGATGGTATATATGTGCACCATCAGGGAAACAAAGCTCACCACCAGTATCATCAGGGTGGTCAGCTTGTCGACCAGGAAGCCGACCTGCATGTTGATCCCGTCCGCTACCATCCAGGTATAAACGGGGCCATTGAAGGTCGGTGCGCCATCGATAACTATGTGTTTGAACACCACCAGCGACAGCACAAACGATGTTGCCACACCGAGTATAGTCACCCAGTGAGCGCCGCTGCGTCCGATCACCTTACCGAACAGGCCGGCTAAAATGGCGCCCAGCAGCGGGGCAAGAACGATGGCGAGATAGACATTCTCCACAGCGTTTATCCTTTCAATCCATCCAGATCATCGACGTTGATCGTCTGGCGGTTACGGAACAGCACGACCAGGATCGCCAGCCCGATTGCCGCTTCGGCCGCGGCCACCGTCAGGATAAAGAACACGAACACCTGGCCGGAGATATCGCCGAGAAAATGCGAAAACGCGATAAAGTTCATGTTGACAGAAAGCAGCATCAGTTCGATCGCCATCAGCAGAATGATCACGTTTTTGCGGTTGATAAAAATCCCGGCCACACTCAGCCCGAACAACACCGCACCCAGAATCAGAAAATCAGCAAGCACCATATCTGTTTCGACGAAGAACCTGACTTCAGTCCTTTGTTTCCGCCTCCATTTTTACCAGTCGCACACGGTCTTCACGCTTCACCTTGACCTGTTCGGCGGGGTTCTGCATCTTGGTCTCCGGCCGCTTGCGCAGCGTCAGCGCTATCGCCGCAATGATCGCCACGACAAGAATGACGGAGGCGATTTCGAACGCGTAGACATATTCAGTGTAAAGTACACTGCCCAGCTCGCGGGTATTACTGTAGTCCGCATCACGCCGTGCCGGGGCAGGCATACTCTCGGCATCGAAATACTTGCTGCGCAGCACCAGGTACATTTCCAGAATCATCAGGGCTGCAACCGTCAACCCCACCGGCAGGTAACGGATAAATCCTTCCCTGAGCGGCGCGGTGTTGATATCCAGCATCATCACCACGAACAGGAACAGCACCATGACGGCGCCCACATAGACCAGCACCAGCGTAATGGCCAGAAATTCCGCTTCCAGCAACAGCCACAGCCCGGCACAGGTGAAAAAAGCCAGCACCAGGTGCAACGCAGCGTGCACCGGGTTGCGTACGGTAATGACGCGCGTGGCGGCAAACACCAGAATCGCTGCAAGTGTGTAAAAAACGAGTTTATCAAACGTCATCTTGGTTACCTGAAGGCGGCATCAGCGGCCCGGTCGGCTGCAATCTGCTCTTCGTACTTGTCACCCATGGCCAGCAGTTTTTCCTTGGTCATGATGTTTTCACCACGGTTTTCGAAGTGATACTCGTACACACGTGTTTCCACGATGGAATCCACCGGGCAGGACTCCTCGCAGAAACCACAGTAAATACATTTAAACAGGTCGATGTCATATCGCGTGGTACGGCGCGTGCCATCGTCGCGGGGTTCTGCCTCGATGGTGATCGCCAGTGCCGGACAGACCGCCTCGCATAATTTGCAGGCAATGCAGCGCTCTTCCCCATTCGGATAACGGCGCAAGGCATGCAGACCACGGAAGCGGGTCGACTGCGGCGTTTTTTCTTCCGGGTACTGCACGGTGATTTTTTTTGAAAACAGGTGTTTCCCGGTCACCTGCATGCCCTTGAGCAATTCCCAGAGCAACAGACTTTTTACATAGTGCTTGATGGCTTGCATGGTATTACGCTCAATCGAACCAGGGACCGAGGCCACCCACGACGGCAGCACCTTCCACCACCAGCCAGACGATGGTCAGTGGAATAAACACCTTCCAGCCCAGACGCATGATCTGGTCATAGCGGTAACGCGGGAAGGTGGCACGGAACCAGAGGTAAAACAGGAGGAACAAAGCCGTTTTCGCGATCAGCCAGAGCATGCCCGGCACCCAGGCAAACATCGGTTCCAGCAGCGGGATGCCCTCAAACGGCGATAGCCAGCCACCCATGAACATCAGCGCGGCCAGGGTCGCGATCAGAATCATGTTGGCATATTCAGCAAGGAAAAACACGGCAAACGCCATGCCCGAATATTCCACGTGAAAACCGGCCACGATCTCCGATTCACCTTCTGCCACGTCAAACGGCGCGCGGTTGGTTTCGGCCACACCGGAGATGAAATAGATCAGGAACAGGGGCAGCAGCGGTAACCAGTACCAGTGCAACAGACTGCCCTGCTGTGCCATCACGATATCGCCGAGGTTGATGCTGCCTGCGGCCATGAGCACACCGACCAGTGCAAATCCCATGGCGATCTCATAGGACACGATCTGCGCGGCGCTGCGCATGGTGCTGATGAAGGCATATTTCGAGTTAGACGCCCAGCCGGCAATAATAACGCCGTATACGCCGACGGACGTCAGTGCCAGGATATACAGCAGGCTGGCATCCACATCAGCCAGCACCAGACCGTCATCAAAAGGAATAACCGCCCACGCCGCCAGCGCCGGCCCGATCGCCAGGGTGGGAGCGATGACAAACAGGTAATAATTCGATTTGGCGGGGATGATCACTTCCTTGAACATCAACTTGACCGCGTCCGCAATCGGCTGCAGCCAGCCACGCGGGCCTACCCGGTTGGGACCGATACGCAGCTGCATATAACCGATGACCTTGCGCTCGGCATACGTCAGGTAAGCGACACAAAGCATCAGCGGCACGACGATGATAAGAATCTTGGCCAGAATAATGCCACCGGTAATAATCCAGTCGATGAGTGAGGTGGTCTCAGTCATGATGCCTTCTTAATCTGTACCGAACCGAACGGTGCGCCGAGTTCAAGGGTTGTTTCAATGGCCTGCGCTATCAGCACCGAGCCTTCCGCGATAGTGTCGATTACAACAACGTTCATGTCTGCGTCCCGGCCACCCTGCAGCACCACCGCCCTGTCACCGTCGGCCAGACCCAGTCTGGCGGCATCGGCAGGATTAAGGCAGACACTGGCAACATCACCATCGGGCGTTTTCTGCAGCGCGGTGGCGCGGCGTACCAGGCTGTCGACGGCATACATGGGCAGATAATCGATACGCTGCAAACCGCCGCCGCTTTCCAGGTAACCGACAAACTCGCCAGCTCGTGTGTTATCCGCGGGTACATCACCAATCTGCTCGCTTAGCGCATCGCGAACCTGTTGCGAAGAGGTCTGCTCGAAGCCGTCCAGTTCGAGCAGGTTACCTAGTACGCGCAACACCTTCCAGCCGGGCCGGCTGTTGCCCGGCGCACGCGAAACGGCAGCAAAACTCTGCCAGCGGCCTTCGCAGTTCACATAGGTGCCCGAGGTTTCGGAGAAACAGTTCATCGGCAGCAACACGTCCGCGTATTCGCGCATGCGTTCCGTCATATAAGGCGTCATAGCGACGACCAGTTCGGCCTGCTGCATCGCAGCCAGTGCCGCGGCGCCGTTGGCACAATCAAATTCGGGTTCGATACCCAGCAGCAGATAGTTTTTCAGTGGCTGGTCGATCATCTGTGCAGCATTCAGGCCCGCGGTTTCCCGGGGCTCACCACCTGCACTACGATGCGGCAGGACGCCGGCCAGGCAGGCACCGGCGCTGTTGGCACCATCGGACAGAAAACCCAGTTTCGCCCCGCTCAACTCGGCGATCAGAACAGCCAGGGCGCGCAAGGTGGAAAAAGCCGGATGGGTGCCTGCCGCCAGGCCGAGAAGTATCGTGGCCTGCCCCGCGGCACTCAAGGTGGACGCTATGGCCTGTTCGGTGGCATCCGGCAGGGTCTGATCGATCACCGCCTGCAGCGCTTGCGGCGCACGGGCTTTCTGACTCTGCAGCAGCGCCGCTGCCACTCCGGCCAGCGACTGAACCAGCCGGCTTGGCGTCACAATGGCCTTGTGTGCCGGCTTGAAGGTGTAGCCATAATCAACGGAATTGATGAACATCACGCTGGCACCCGCCTTGGCGGCTTTGCGCAAACGGTGGCCGATGATAGGCTGATCCTTGCGCGGGTTACCGTCTACGATCAGGGCCGCGTCGACGTTTTCAAGATCCTCGATACTCTGTCCCAGGAACGGGTACAGCGGTTGGTCCTGCTCACCGGCGAAATCTGTCTGGCGCAGACGATGATCAATATTGCTGACGCCGAGGCCCTCGGCCAGCCGATTCACCAGCACCTGTTCTTCCAGTGTGGCGCTGGGAGATACCAGCATACCCAACTGATCAGCGCCCTGATTTTCGACGCGGTCACGAAAGGCCTGCGCCACGATGTGCAGGGCTTCTTCCCACTCAACCGCCTGCCAGCCGCTGACTTTCTTGATCATCGGTTGGTCGAGGCGATCGGCGCTGTTCACACCCGCGTAGGCGAAACGGTCACGGTCCGACAACCAGACTTCATTGATGGCCTCATTTTCCCTGGGCACAGCACGCATCAGCCTGCCTCGGCGCGTGTGCAGAAACAGGTTGGAACCGACACAATCATGCGGCGCTATTGAGGCAGCCTGCTCCATTTCCCAGGCACGCGCGGTGAAACGGAACGGCTTGGAGGTCAGGGCACCGACCGGACAGACATCAATGATGTTACCGGACAATTCGGATTCAATGTTGTGCTGTATGTAGGTACCGATCTCGACATTCTCACCACGGCCCATGCCGCCCATTTCCTTGTAACCGGCAACGTGCTGCAGGAAGCGGACACAACGCGTGCAATGAATACAACGCGTCATATCGGAAGCAATCAGGGCGCCGAAATCCTTGTCCCTGACCACCCGTTTTTTTTCGCTGAAGCGCGAAATACCACGGCCGTATTCCAGCGCCACGTCCTGTAACTCGCATTCACCGCCCTGGTCGCAGATCGGGCAATCCAGGGGGTGATTGATGAGCAGGAACTCCATGACCGCACGCTGCGCATTTTTTGCATAGTCAGAACGAGTGCTGATCTTCATGCCATCCATCACCGGCGTTGCGCAGGCGGGCAGTGGCTTGGGGGCTTTCTCCACTTCCACCATGCACATGCGGCAGTTGGCGGCGACCGGCAACTTCTTGTGATAGCAGAAGCGCGGCACAGTAATACCGTTCTCATCGGTCACTTCGATGATCATCGACCCCTTGCGCGCCCGATACTCACTCCCGTCGATTTCGACGGTCAGCAACTCATCGGCTACCGTGTCCGCTTTGGCACTCATGCAGCGGCCCCCTCCGATCCAGTGGCACGGTGGCTGCTGGTACCGGGCATGCAGTTCCTGTGAGTGACGTGGTACTCGAACTCGTGACGGAAGTGCTTGACGAAACTCTGCACCGGCCAAGCGGCGGCATCGCCGAAGGCGCAGATGGTGTGACCTTCGATCTGACCTGCTGCGCTTTCCAGCAGATCGATGTCTTCCATGCTGCCTCGCCCTTCTTCGATGCGTTTGATTACGCGGTACATCCAGCCACAACCTTCGCGGCAAGGCGTACACTGGCCGCAGGATTCGGCATAATAGAATCGCGAAATGCGCATCAGCGCCTTCACCATGCAGGTGGAATCGTCCATGACAATCATACCCGCCGAACCAAGCGCAGAACCTGCCTTGGACAGAGAATCATAATCCAGGTCAGTTTCCATAATCACATCAGCGGGCATCACCGGCATGGAACAACCGCCGGGAATCACCGCCTTGAGTTGGTGACCGTCACGAACGCCGCCAGCCAGTTCCAGCAGGTCCTTGAAAGGTGCACCGAGCGGTATTTCATAGTTACCCGGCTTGTTGACATGACCGGACACACACCATATTTTCTCACCGCCATTGTTGGGCCTGCCCAGGTTCAGGAACCACTCACCGCCATTACGCAATATGGAGGGGACCGATGCCAGGCTTTCGGTGTTATTAATGGTGGTCGGCTTGCCATATAAACCGAAGTTGGCGGGGAATGGTGGCTTGAAACGCGGCTGACCCTTTTTCCCCTCCAGCGAATTCAACAAGGCGGTTTCCTCGCCGCAGATATAGGCGCCCGCACCGAGGTGACTGTATAGATCGAAATCGATACCCGAGCCCTGCAGATTCCTGCCCAGCAGACCGGCCTCATAGGCTTCCTGCAACGCCTGTTCAAATCGCTCGTAAGGCTCGTGATGAAATTCGCCACGCATGTAGTTGTAACCCACCGTCGCGCCCATGGCATAACCGGCGATTGCCATGCCTTCGATCAGCGCGTGCGGATTGTAACGGATGATATCGCGATCCTTGCAGGTACCCGGTTCGGATTCATCTGAATTGCACACGATGTACTTCTGACCCGGTGCTGTGCGCGGCATGAAACTCCACTTCAGGCCGGTCGGAAAGCCGGCACCGCCGCGCCCACGCAAAGCGGAAGCCTTGACTTCTTCGATAATGTTTTCAGGTGAGGTCTTCTCCGCGAGGATTTTTTTCCAGGCGTCATACCCCCCTATCTTGAGATAATTCTCAAGTGTCCAGGGTTTATCAAATTTCAGCGTTGTAAAACAGACCTGGTTTGTCATGCCTTACTCCAGACCGTCAAGAATCTGATCCACTTTTTCGATGGTCAGATTCTCGTGATAGTGGCCGTTTACCGCCATCATGGGTGCGCCTACGCACGCCGCCAGGCATTCCTCTTCGGCCTTGAGATAAATGCGGCCATCCGGCGTGCTTTCGCCCAGCTTGATGCCCAGTTTGCTTTCCACGTGCTCGACAAGTTCATCGGCACCGCACAACATGCAGGAAATATTATTGCAGAATGCCACGGTGTTGCGGCCTACCGCTTGAGTCTCGATCATCGAATAAAACGACGACACCTCGTAAACCGATACCGGCGGCATATCGAGATAGGCGGCAACCGCGTTCATCTGCGGCACCGACACATAGCCTTCCAGCTGCTGAATCGCGTGCAGTGCAGACAATACCGCCGACTGTTTCTGGTCAGCCGGATACTTGCTCAGCCAGTGATCGATTTCGGCCCTGATCCCGGCGGGTATTTCGTACTGCTCTGTTTTCTGTTCAGCCGCTGTCATCTTTTGCACTCTATCAATTTCACCACTGTGCCCGCTATCAACGGTCAACCTCACCAAACACGATGTCCATGGTGCCGATGATGGTCACCACATCGGCCAGCATGTGGCCGCGTGCCATTTCATCCATGGCCGCCATATGCGCAAATCCCGGCGCACGAATCTTTACACGATACGGCTTATTGGCACCGTCGGAAATCA